>Ga0066256_1003791_pt1 | contig 14213 bp, 12 predicted proteins | sample ThiBio_1000_biof_FD_87107 | JGI IMG/M metagenome (GOLD analysis project Ga0066256, IMG submission 87107) | Wastewater bioreactor microbial communities from Cape Town, South Africa - Thiocy_expt_1000_biof (version 2) | ecosystem: Engineered > Bioreactor > Thiocyanate-remediating >...
GCGCGCTCGATCTTGCGCGCGTCGATGGCGGAGCGGCGGTCGTGGCCGGGGCGGCCCTTGACGTAGGCGATCTGGGCCTTGTAGCTCTGGCCGTCGGCGCGCGGGCGCAGCTCGTCCAGCAGGGCGCAGACGGTGTGCACGATCTCGATATTGGGCTTTTCGTTCCAGCCGCCGATGTTGTAGGTCTCGCCCAGGCGACCGGCCTCGAGCACGCGGCGGATGGCGCTGCAGTGGTCCTTGACGTAGAGCCAGTCGCGGATCTGCATGCCGTCGCCATACACGGGCAGGCTCTTGCCGGCCAGGGCGTTGACGATCATCAGCGGGATGAGCTTTTCCGGGAAGTGCAGCGGGCCGTAGTTGTTGCTGCAGTTGGTGGTGAGCACCGGCAGGCCGTAGGTGTGGTGCCAGGCGCGCACCAGGTGGTCACTGGCGGCCTTGCTGGCCGAATACGGGCTGTTGGGCTCGACCTTGTGGTCTTCGGTGAACGCCGGATCGCTGGGCGCGAGCGTGCCGTAGACCTCGTCCGTGCTCACGTGCAGGAAGCGGAACGCTTCTTTTTTTGTAGCATCCAGCGCTTGCCAGTAGTGCCTTGCAGCCTCCAGAAGCCTGAAAGTACCGACCACGTTGGTCTGGATGAAGTCTTCCGGGCCGTGGATGGAGCGGTCCACGTGCGATTCGGCGGCAAAGTTGACGATGGCACGCGGCTGGTGCTGCGCCAGCAGGCGCTCGAGCAGCGCGCGATCGGCGATGTCGCCCTGCACGAAAACGTGGCGCGCGTCGCCCTGCAGGCTGGCCAGGTTGTGCAGGTTGCCCGCGTAGGTGAGTTTGTCGAGGTTGACGACGGGCTCGCCGCTGTGGGCGAGCCAGTCGAGCACGAAGTTGGCACCGATAAAGCCGGCGCCGCCGGTGACGAGGATCATGGGAAGGGCTTGCGCAAAGGCTGGGAAAACAGCGGATTATCCCAGCCCCATGCGCACGCCTGCTTCCACATGTTTCAGAAGTGGATGCCCCGCATCATCTGCTGCATGGCAATGGCCTCGGCCGAGAGCTGCGGCTTGCCGCCCTTCTCGCCCTTGGCGGCCGAGGAGTCAGGGAACATGCGGAAGCTCGCGTTCATGCCGATCTGCGCCACGCGCGGCACCAGGGCGTGCAGCACCTGCCCCAGGATGCCCAAACGCGTGGCGATGCGCACGGGCTTGAAGATGCAGGCCTGGGCGATCATGTCGGCGGCCTCCTCGGGGCTCAAGGTGGGCACGTTGTTGTAGATCTGCGTGGGCGCGATCATGGGCGTGCGCACCAGCGGCATGTTGATGGTGGTGAAGGTGATGCCCTGGTCGGCGAACTCGCTGGACGCGCAGCGCGTCCAGGCGTCCAGCGCCGCCTTGCTGGCCACGTAGGCAGAGAAGCGCGGCGCGTTCGTCAGCACGCCGATGGAGCTGATGTTCACCACATGGCCCTTGCGCTTTTCCACCATGCCCGGCAGCAGGCCCATGGTCACGCGCAGGCAGCCGAAGTAGTTGAGCTGCATGGTGCGCTCGTAGTCGTGGAAGCGGTCATAGCTCGACTCGATGGCGCGGCGGATGGAGCGGCCCGCGTTGTTGATGAGAAAGTCCACGCCGCCATGGTTGTCGATGAGCAGCTGCACGAAGCGGTCGCAATCGGCCATGTCGGCAATGTCAGCCGAATAGGCGATGAACTGGTAGCCCTTGGTCTTGGCTTCGGCGCAGGCCTCGTCCAGCTTGTCCTGGTCGCGGCCGCAGATGATGGTGGTGGCGCCCGCCTCGGCAAACTTGTGCGCTGCGGCCAGGCCAATGCCGGACGAGCCGCCCGTGATCAACACCACCTTGCCCGCCACCGTACCCTTGAGCGTGCGGTCGATGAACAGCTCGGGATCGAGGTTGCGCTCCCAATAGTCCCACAGGCGCCAGGCGTAGTCCTTGAGGTTGGGGCACGAAACGCCTGAGCCCTTGAGCGCCGCCAGTGTCTCGCGGCAGTCAAAGCGTGTGGGGTAGTTCACGAAGGTGAGCATGTCCTCGGGCAGGCCCAGGTCCTTCATGACCGCGTTGCGCACCCGGCGCACGGGCGCCAGCGCCATCAGGCTCTTCTTTACGCTCTTGGGGATGAAGCCCAGCAACGCAGCGTTGACGAACAGGTTCATGCGCGGCGCATGGGCTGCCCGGCTGAAAATGTCCAGCACATCGCCCACGCGGTAGCCCACCGGGTCCACCAGGTGGAAGCACTTCTTGCCGATGTCTTTCTGGTGGCTGATGACGTTGAGCGCGTTCACCACAAAGTCCACGGGCACGATGTTCACGCGCCCGCCTTCCAGCCCCACGGTAGGCATCCAGGGCGGCAGCAGCTGGCGCAGGCGCTGGATGAGCTTGAAGAAGTAGTAGGGGCCGTCGATCTTGTCCATTTCGCCGGTCTGGCTGTCGCCCACCACCATGGCCGGGCGGTACACCGTCCAGGGCACCTTGCAATCGTGGCGCACGATCTTTTCGCTTTCGTGCTTGGTCTGGAAGTACGGGTGGTCCAGGCCCTCGGCCTCGTCGAACATGTCTTCGCGGAACACGCCTTCGTACAGTCCGGCGGCCGCGATGGACGAGACATGGTGGAAGTGGCCGGCATCGATGGCCTTGGCCAGGTCCACCGTGTTGCGCGTGCCCTCGATATTCACGGCCACCTGGGTCTCTTCATCGGCCGCCAGGTCATAGACCGCAGCCAGGTGGTAGAAATGGTCGATCTGCCCCTTGAGCTTCTTCACCTCATCTGCCGCGCCGCCCAGCTTCTTGGCCGTGAGGTCGCCAAACACGGGAACGGCGCGTGCAGGGCCCACGCCCCAGAAGCTGCGCAGGTCGGCCACCTTGTCGGCACTTTCCTTGCGGATCAGGAAGTGGACCACCGCCCCCTTGCGCTCCAGCAACTTCTTCACGAGCCGCTTGCCAATGAACCCCGTTGCCCCCGTCACGAAATACTGCATGGATAACTCCTCTGAGATAACTTCATTCTTGCCCAAGGCCTGCGCACCCCGATTCAGCAGAAACCCGCGCCGATGCTAGGCGGCAAGCGCCCTCCCCCGCTAGGTGGCAAGCTCTACATTTTTAGGAGCGCGTGCCTACACCTTGCGCACCGTGCGGCGTACAGTGCGGCCATGCGTCGAAGGCAAAATCGCCCCGGCAACCCTAACCAACCGCACCACGGAGGCCTCATGGTCAAGAAACTGCAGAAACTCAGCGCTGACAAGAAGAAGAGCAACGCCCAACTGTCCAGCACCGTCAAGGACTCCGCCCAGCAGATCTGGCTGGCCGGTCTGGGTGCCTTCTCCAAGGCACAGGAAGAAGGCGGCAAGGTGTTTGAAGCCCTGGTCAAGGAAGGCCTGACCATCCAGCGCAAGACCCAGGCCGTGGCCGAAGAAAAGATCACCGAAGCCACCAGCCGCGTGACCACCATGGCCAGCGACATCGGCTCCAAGGCCCAGGGCCAGTGGGACAAGCTCGAAAACATCTTCGAAGACCGCGTGGCCAAGGCCCTGGCAAAGCTGGGCGTGCCCTCGGCCCGCGACCTGGAAGCCCTGAGCGCCCGTGTGGACGCGCTGGCCAAGGGCAGCAAAGCAGCTCCAGCCAAGGCTGCGGCCAAGCCCGCTGCCAAGGCTCCTGCCAAGAAAGCGGCCGCAAAGAAGGCCGCTCCTGCCAAGGCTGCGGCCAAGCCCGCTGGCAAGGCCCCCGCGAAGAAGGCTGCGGCCAAGAAGACCGCAACACGTGCTGCGGCCGACACTGGCACCAGCACGCCGTCGGCCAGCTGACCAGAGGCTTGCCGCTGGCAAGCACCCAGCCCGCACCAAGCGGTCCACGCGCCACAGCGCCTGGGCCGCTTTTCTTTTATTGGTGAAACCCTTGAAGTGCGCTACAAGCAGCCTGGATGCTGCACGCGCGCCCTTTGCTCATGTCGCACTGCAGCATGACTGCGTGGGTTAGAGTAGCCATCAGAGACATCGAAACAACGAAGTACAACGACGCGAAGGGCCCGCACACATGGTGAAGAAAGCGCCACGCCGCACCGCAGAACGCATTCTGGAAGTGACGCTGGACCTGTTCAACCGGTTCGGCGAACCCAACGTCTCCACCACACTGATTTCGGCCGAGCTGCGCATCAGCCCCGGCAACCTGTACTACCACTACCCCGCCAAGGACGAGCTGATCAACGCGCTGTTTGATCGCTACGAAGCCTCCCTCACCGAGCTGCTGGCAGCCGCTGACGGCGTACGCAATGTGGAGGACGCCTGGTTCTTCATGCACTCGCTGTTCGAGCTGATCTGGCAGTACCGCTTTTTGTACCGCGACCTCAACGACCTGCTGTCCAAGAACCGGCGACTGGAGACCCACTTCCAGGCCATCCTCAAGAACAAAACCCGCGCAGTGCGCGCCATGCTCGACGGCATGGGGCGTGCCGACGCACTGCACATCGACTCCCGCGAGCTGGAGGCCACCGCCACCAGCATGGTGGTAGTGCTCACCTACTGGCTCAGCTTTGAATACGTGCGCGACCCGCGCCGTGCGCTGGAGCCCGAAAGCGCCCAGGCCGCGCTGTTGCGCGGCGCCCACCATGTGCTGAACCTGCTCATGCCGTACCTCGAAAGCGGCCAGCGCGCCCACCTGCTGGAGCTGGTGGGCGCATACGCCGCAGTGCCAGGCTGATGCAGAGACTGCCCACCACAGACATCCCACCACAAGAACTTCCGGAGACACACACCATGGCCAAATGGACCCCCTTCCCCCACGCCGGCGACTACCAGTTCGACGCCGCGAGCGTCAAGAAGCACTGGGCACGACTGCATGGCGGTGATGCAGAACCCTGCCCCAAGGACGCCGCCGTGCTGGAAGCGTGGGCGCTGTTCCACAACGGTGACTTTGAGAAGGCGGCAGCAGCCGGCCTGGCCGCCGGTGGCGCAGGCATCACTGCGGCCAACAAAGCCACATCTATCTACGCCAACTACCTGGAGCCCAAGGAGAAGACGCGCCTGGACCTGTTCATGCAAGTGGCCGAAAGGGCCGAGGCCCAGGCCGCCGCAGAACCGAACAACGCCAACGCCTGGTACTGGCACGCCTACGCGCTGGGCCGCTACAGCCAGGGCATCAGCGTGGCCAAGGCGCTGGCGCAAGGCCTGGGCGGCAAGGTGAAGGAGTCGCTGGAAAAGGCCATTGCCCTGTCACCCAAACATGCCGATGCACGCATCGCTCTGGGCGCCTTTCATGCCGAGGTGATCGACAAGGTGGGTTCGCTGATTGGCGGCATGACCTATGGCGCCAAAAAGGACACGGGCCTCAAGCTGTTTCAGGAAGCGCTCAAGCTCAACCCGGGCTCGGCCATTGCGATGATCGAGTACGCCAACGCACTGGTCATGCTGGAAGGCGACAAGAAGATGAAGGAAGCCACCGCGCTCTACGAAAAAGCCGCCACCGCAGAACCCATGGATGCCATGGAGCGGCTGGATGTGGAGATGGCGCGGAGTGAACTCGAAGAAGAATAAGTTCGGTACATCCCCCTGAGGCGCTTCGCGCCTTCCCCCTTCTCTCGAATCCCTGCGTGTTTAGGGAAGGGGGACACCGCCAGCGCGGCGGTCGCTGGCTGGGTCCGCGCCAGTTGATGCAGTCGCGCCAAGGGCAACTACTGAATCAGCAGTCGTCACAATCCTGCATTGGCGCTGGCTTGAGCCCTCAGTCAGCCCCCAAACCGCCGCGCGGCAATCTCCAGCAGTCCGTCAAAAATCAGGTTGTCCACCAGTTCGAACGGTCGTGTCATGCTGGGTGCCATCTTCCAGCCTGCACCGCCGGTCATGATGCAGGCGGGCTCCTGGCCGCAGTGTTGCAGCAGGTGCTGGTACATGCGCTCCACGGCCCCTGCGATGGCGTAGGTGCCGCCGCTGGTCAGGGCATCGCTGGTGTTGGTGGGAAACGGGCGCACTTCACCCGTGGGCACATGCAGGCCGGCGGTGCCCGATTCGAGCGCGCGCAGCATGATGCCGTGGCCGGGCAGGATCAGGCCGCCCATGAAGCGGCCCTCGGTGTCGATGCACTCCACCGTCACGGCCGTGCCCACCATCACCACCACCAGCGGCCGCGCCGGGCCACGTGCCAACACATGGTGGCGCGCGCCGATCATGGCCACCCAGCGGTCGGAGCCCAGGCGCGAGGGATGGTCGTAGCCATTGGTCAGCCCCGCCTCTTGCGCCGATGACACCACCCACGAGGGGGTGACGTCCCAAAGCTCCATTTGCTCTTGCACGCGGCGTTTGACGGCATCTCCTGCCACCACGCAGCCCAACATGCGCTCCGGGTGCGGCAGCGATGCCCAACTGCCTTCGGCCAGGCGGTCGATGTGGTCGAGGAATTCGGCGCCATGCGCGATCAGCGCAGCCCCGGGGCGGGGAGCGTCGTACAACGCCCATTTGAGACGGGTGTTACCGACGTCGATGGCCAGAAAAGTCATGCGGCGGATTATCCCGAGTTTTGGCATCGGGGCTGATTCCGCCGAGACAGCCCCACAGCGGCCCGCGCGGGAATGTGAAAAATCGTTTCACACCCTTCGTCTGACACGGGCGCGCCCTCCATTGCCGCTACAGTGGCCTCTCCTTTTTCTTTCTGCAACCTCAGGAGGTACGACATGGGTCTTTTCAGTTTCATCAAGGAAGCCGGTGAAAAGCTGTTTGGCGGTAAGGACGCGCAAGCGGCCACCGCCGCCGCTCCCACGCAGGATGAACTCAACGCCAAGGCGAGCAAGGCCATCGAGACCTACATCGCCGCGCAAAACCTGGGCGCCAGCAATGTGCAGGTGGCCTTTCAGGGCCCCGAAGGCAAGGTCACGGTGAAGGGCACCGCCCCCACCCAGGCCGCCAAAGAGAAGATCACCCTGTGCTGCGGCAACGTGGCCAGCGTGACCAGCGTCGAGAACCTGATGGAGGTGACCAACCCCGAGCCCGAAGCCCAGTACCACGACGTGGTGCGCGGCGACACGCTCAGCGCCATTGCCAAGAAGTTCTACGGCGACGCCAACAAGTACCCCGTGATCTTCGAGGCCAACAAGCCCATGCTGAGCCACCCCGACAAGATCTACCCCGGCCAGAAGCTGCGCATCCCGCCCCTGGCCAAGTAAGCCTTCTCGGCCTCAAGACCAAAGAGTTGCCAGCGCTTGATGTACAGGCGCTGGCAGCTCTATTTTTGATAGCTATTCAGCCCTGCTTCCACGGCAGGCCATGAAAGCGCCAGCCGCCCTTCTTGCCGCGCTGGCCTTGCGCATCCGCATCGCCTTCAAACCCTTCGAGGATGTTGTACGCAGTGATGCCCAGCTCGGTGGCGCGGCGCGCGGCGGCGATGGAGCGCACGCCGCTGCGGCACAGCAGCACGGCCCGCGCGCCCTCAGGCACGGCGGCGCGCATCTGGGCATCAAAGTCGGCGTTCATCGCCATGCCCGGCCATTGTTTCCAGGCCACGGCGGCGGCGCCGGGCACGTAGCCGACCCACTCGCGTTCGGCATCGCTGCGAACGTCCACCAGCACGGCCTGCCCGGCCTGCACCCATTGCCAGGCCTGCTGGGGCGTCACGTCACCGGCATAGCCGTCGGCGGGAGAAATCTTGGCTTCGGTCATCGTCAAGGTCCTTCTTTCAGTCCCACAAGGGGGCAGGTTCGTCGCGGAGATGGCTGCGCAGCTGGGCGTAGTCGGGCACCACAGTGGCCACGGTGTCCCAGAAGCGGGGGCTATGGTCCATCACGCGCAGGTGGGCCAGTTCGTGCGCCACCACGTAGTCGATGATGGCCGGGCGGTAGTGCAGCAGGCGCCAGTTCAGACGGATGGAGCCGTCGGCCTTGGCGCTGCCCCAGCGGGTGTTGGCGCTCGACAGGCGCAGGCTGGCCCAGCGCACGCCCAGGAGCGGCGCAAAGTGGTCCAGCCGCTCGGTGAAGTGGCGGCGCGCATCGCGCATCAGCCACGCCTGCACAGCGTCGCGGATCTGCGCGGGGCTAGCGCTGTGAGGCAGGCCGATGTGCAGGCTGGGCTGTTCCGTTGCAGCGACCAGCGCCCCGCCCTTGCCAGCAAAGCCGTGGCTGGGGTCCAGCACCACCGTCAAAGGCTCGCCCAGGTAGGGCAGCACGGCGCCATGGGCCCAGACGATGCGGCCGCCTTCCATGCGCTGCTGGCGCTCGCGTGCCTCGCCCAGCTTGCGCAAGATCCAGTCGGATTTTTCGCGCAGTGCAGCATCCACCGCGCCCAGCGTGACCCAGCTGGGTGCCCGCACCGACAGGCCGTCGGGCCCCACCGAGAAGCCGATGCTGCGGCGGCGCGCACGCTGCAGCGCATAGGCCACCACAGCATCGCCCAATAAGACCTCGCGGTTGGCTTGCGGGTGGCGGAATTCGGCGGGGGACAGCAACGAGGGCAGCGGCACTGCGGGTGCTGCTGGGCGTTGCGCTATCGTTTTAGGAGCTACTGGCGCTTGATCGACTAGCGCTTGCGGCTGATTTAGCTTCAAACCCGCAGCCATGGGGCTGGGGGCTGCTGCAGGCGCGCCCGGCGGGTCAAACAGGTCCAGCGCCAGTTGCACAAGCCGCTACATCAACTCAACAGTCCCCGAGGGTCCACAAAATCGCACGCAGCTTTTGCCACTGGCACGGCCCAAGCCAGGGGCCGCCGCGCAAGGGCCGCCCCGCCGCGCTGGCGGCGTCCCCCTTCCCGAATGGCGCAGCCATTCGAGAGAAGGGGGAAGGCGCGCAGCGCCTCAGGGGGTTGTCTTGTAAGCATCGGGGTCCAGGCGGCGCATCTCGGCCTCGATCCAGGCCTCCACCTCACGCATCAGTTCGTCGGGCTGGCGCCCCACGCTGGAGATGGGCTTGCCAATCGACACATCCACCACGCCGGGGCGCTTGATGAACGCCTTGCGCGGCCACACCTTGGCCGAGGTCACGGCGATCGGGATCACGGGTGCGCCCGTGTCGATGGCGAGGCGCGTGCCCCCCGTCTTGTAGTTGCCCTTCTGCCCCCGCTCGATCCGCGTGCCCTCGGGGAACATGATGATCCAGATGCCCTTGGCGAGCAGGTCCTTGCCCTGCTGCACCACCTTGTTGAAGGCCTGGGTGCGCTGGTTGCGGTCGATGTGGATCATGTCCAGCCGCCCGATGGCCCAGCCGAAGAAGGGCACATGCAGCAGCTCCTTCTTGAACACGTAGGCCAGGGGGTGCGGCATGATCACCGGCATCAGGAAGGTCTCGTACGTGGACTGGTGCTTGACCAGCAGGATCGCGCCTTCGTTGGCGCCCTGCGGCAGGTTCTCCATGCCGGTCACCTCGGCGCGAATGCCCAGAACCACCCGCGCGCCGCTGATGCACAGCGACAGCCAGGCCCGCGCGATGCGGTACAGGGGCACGCCGCGCACGCCCAGCAGCGTGCCCAGCATGATGGCCAGCGCGTAGGGCACCACGGTGATGCCCATCCAGAGAAGGTGAATGACGGAACGGATAAGAGCCATTGGGAAGTCTTTTAGGCCGCAAGCGCTAGTGGAATATGCGCCAACAGCTATTAATTAAATAGCATCAGGATGTTGCCACGCCTGTGATGCCCTGTCACGACAGCGGCAAGGGCGCTGCGCCCAAAGCGCCCACAGCACCTGTAGCGCCAGGCACCACCGGCAGCAGTTGGTCCACAAAATCTGCGAGGCTGGCGTGCACTTGCGTGCCCGCTGGCAACCCCACAGGCAATGCCCCGCCCGGCCGCAAGGCGGCCGACTGGCCGGTGCACACCAGGTGCAACTGGGCCCCCAGGGCGGCACCCGCCTGCAGGTGGGCCTCGCAGCTGCCAACCACGCGGACCTCGTTGCGCTCCACGCCGTAGCGGTCGCAGATCTGCTCGAGCAGGCCCGGAGCGGGCTTGCGGCAGCTGCAGTCCTCGTCGGCCGCGTGGGGGCAATAGAACACCGCGTCGATGCGCCCACCCACCGCTGCCACCTGCCGGTGCAGCTTGGCGTGGATGGCGTTGAGCGCCATCACGTCAAACAGGCCCCGGCCCAGGCCCGGCTGGTTGGTGGCCACCACCACATGCCAGCCCGCATGGTTGAGGCGGGCAATGGCTTCGAGCGCGCCGGGCACCGCCGTCCATTCGTCGGCCGAGGTGATGTATTCGTCCCCCATCGGGTTGAGGGTGCCGTCGCGGTCGAGGATGGCGAGTTTCATAGGAGGGGTTTGCCTTGTGAGAACCACCAGCCTACCAGCACCCGGGGTCAGACCGCCAGACGGGACAGATCGGCCACGCGGTTCATGGCTTCGTGCAGCGTCTTGAGCAGGCCCTGGCGGTTCAGGCGCAGGTCCAGTTGCTCGGCGTTCACCATCACATCGTCAAAGAAAGCGTCCACGGGCGCGCGCAACACGGCCAGGGTCTGCAGGCTGGCGGTGTAGTCACCGGCATCGAACTGGGCGTTGGCTTCGGGCACAAAACGCTGCAGCGCGGCAAACAGATCCTGCTCGGCCTTCTCTTGCAGCAGCTGGGGGTTGACGTGGGCATCCACAGGGCCTTCGACCTCGGCCTTTTTCAGGATGTTGCCCACACGCTTGTTGGCGGCGGCCAGGGCCGGGCTTTCGGGCAAGGCGGCGAAGGCGCGCACTGCGGCCAACTGCTTCTCGACCAGGGCCAGACGCTGCGGGCGCAGGGCCAGCACAGCGTCCACTTCTTGCGCGCTGTAGCCTTGCTCGCGCAGGCTGCCGGCGAGGCGGTCGTAGATGAAGTCGGCGAGCTGCGCCGAGGCGTCGGTGATCTTGTCGCCAAAAGCAGGCACTGCACCGGCCAGCAGCGCGTTCAAATCGAGCGGCAGATCTTTTTCGACCAGCATGCGGATCACGCCCAGCGCATGGCGGCGCAGCGCAAACGGGTCGCGGTCGCCGGTGGGCAGGTTGCCGATGCCGAACATGCCGACCAGGGTTTCGAGCTTGTCGGCCAGGGCCACCACCACACCTGCCGTGTTGCGGGGCAGCGCGTCGCCCGCAAAGCGCGGCTTGTAGTGGTCTTCAATCGCGTGCGCCACGGTCTCGCCCAGGCCGTCGTTGAGCGCGTAGTAGCCGCCCATGATGCCCTGCAGCTCGGGGAACTCGCCCACCATGTCGCTCACGAGGTCGGTCTTGGCCAGCAAAGCGGCTTGGTCAGCATCTGCCACCAATTGAGCGTCGCCCAGTTGTTGAGCGATGGCCTTGGCGATGGCGCGCACGCGCTCCACGCGCTCACCCTGGGTGCCCAACTTGTTGTGGTACACGACCTTGCCCAGGCCCTCGACGCGCGAAGCCAGCGTCTTCTTGCGGTCCTGGTCAAAGAAGAACTTGGCGTCGGCCAGGCGTGGGCGCACCACGCGCTCGTTGCCGCCGGTCACAAAGCTCGTGTCTTCGGGGCTGATGTTGCTGACCACCAGGAATTTGTTGGTGAGCTTGCCTGCGGCGTCCAGCAGCGGGAAGTACTTCTGGTTGGCCTTCATCGTGAGGATGAGGCACTCTTGCGGCACGCCCAGGAACTGCTCTTCAAACTGGCAGATGACGACGTTGGGCCGCTCGACCAGCGCGGTCACTTCGTCCAGCAGGGCTTCGTCTTCAATGGGACGGGCGCCATTGCCGACCTTCGCGGCGGCAGCGGCCAGCTGGCGCGCGATCTCGGCTTTGCGCTCGGCAAACGATGCGATCACAGCACCGTCTTTTTGCAGCGTGGCGGCGTAGCTGTCAGCGTCCTGCAGCACCACGGGCGACACGGCAGCTTCAAAACGGTGGCCGGTGGTGCTATTGCCGGCCGTCAGGCCCAGCGCCTTCACGGGCACCACAGTGCTGCCATGCAGCGCCACCAGGCCGTGCGCGGGGCGCACAAAGTTCACGCTGGTCCAGCCGGGCAGTTCACAGTCGGATTCGAGCTGGTAGCTCATCACCTTGGGGATGGGGAGCTTGGCAATGGCTTCATTCAAGGCGAACTCAAGCCCAACCTGTAATGTTCCGCCAATTGCGACACCCCGCAAATAAACCGCATCCGCTTTGCCGTCGCTTTGGACAACTAGGCTATCTGGGCCATCCACTGCGTTCGGCCACAGATCGGCCAAGTGCGCTCGCCCCTCATTCGCAAGCTTCTTCCTCAGTGCATCAGTCGGCTTGCCGTCCTTGATGGCAACAGCGACCGGCATAAGTTTCACTAAAACATCTTTATCCGCGGCACGCTCCAACACATTGGTTACGTGGGCAGCCAATCTACGGGGCGAAGCAAAAAATGTAACTACCGAATCGGCAGCTGTCAGTCCACGAACTTTCAGCTGATCAAAAAGCACGTTTGCGAACGCATTGCCCAGCTTCTGCAGCGCCTTGGGGGGCAGTTCTTCGACAAACAGTTCAACGAGGAGGTTTTGGGTCGTCATGTTCTTGTTCTTTCGCTCGTTCACGCTGCCTTTTTCACCATCTGTTCCACCCACTCGCGCGGCGCCATGGGGAAGCCCAGGCGCTCACGGCTTTCGTAGTAGCTCTGTGCCACGCTGCGGGCCAGGTTGCGGATGCGGCCGATGTAGGCGGCGCGCTCGGTCACGCTGATGGCGCCGCGTGCATCCAGCAGGTTGAAGCTGTGTGCGGCCTTGAGCACCTGCTCGTACGCGGGCAGCGCCAGCTGCTGCTCCATCAGGTACTTGGCCTGCTTTTCGTGCGCATTAAAGGCGGTGAACAAGAAGTCCGCGTCACTGTGCTCGAAGTTGTAGGTGGACTGCTCCACCTCGTTTTGCTTGTACACGTCGCCGTAGCTCAGCGTGTCGGTCCACTTGAGGTTGTAGACGTTGTCCACCCCCTGCAGGTACATGGCCAGGCGCTCCAGGCCGTAGGTGATTTCGCCGGTGGCGGGCTTGCAGTCGATGCCGCCCACTTGCTGGAAGTAGGTGAACTGCGTGACTTCCATGCCGTTGAGCCAGACCTCCCAGCCCAGGCCCCAGGCGCCGAGCGTGGGGTTCTCCCAGTCGTCTTCCACAAAGCGGATGTCGTTCTTTTTCAGGTCGAAGCCCAGGGCTTCGAGCGAGCCCAGGTACAGCTCCAGAATGTTGGCCGGCGCGGGCTTCAAGACCACTTGGTACTGGTAGTAGTGCTGCAGCCGGTTGGGGTTCTCGCCATAGCGGCCGTCCTTGGGGCGGCGGCTGGGCTGCACGTAGGCCGCCTTCCAGGGTTCGGGGCCGATGGCGCGCAGGAAGGTGGCGGTGTGCGAGGTGCCCGCGCCCACTTCCATGTCGTAGGGCTGGAGCAGCGCGCAGCCCTGGGCGTCCCAGTACGACTGCAGCTTGAGGATGATTTGTTGGAAGGTCAGCATGCGTGTGTCGCAGGGCCGCCGGGGCCATGCGCCGTGGGTGTTGGAGGGCGCCGGAGCTGCGCCGAGGACGACAATTTTACGGGCGCCGTCCCACGGCCCATTCTTCAAGCAAAAAGTGCCTCTAGCGCTTTACCCATAAGCGGTCATAGCTCTGCTATCGATAGCAGGACGCCCCCCGCGGCTCAAGGCTCCCAGCGGCGCAGTACCAGGCTGGCGTTGGTGCCACCAAAGCCGAAGCTGTTGGACAGGACCGTGTTGAGCTGCGCATCGCGCGAGGTGCGCACGATGGGCATGCCTTCCGCGGCCGGGTCCAGGTTCTCGATGTTTGCCGAACCGGCGATGAAGTTGCCCTGCAACATGTACAGGCAGTAAATCGCCTCCTGAACCCCCGTCGCGCCTTGCGAATGGCCGGTGAGGGACTTGGTGGAGGAAAACGGCGGCACCGCATCGCCGAAGACTTCGCGCAGCGCGCGCAGTTCGGGCAGGTCGCCCACGGGGGTGGAGGTGCCGTGCGTGTTCACGTAGTCGATGGCACCGCCGCCGGCTTCGGCGATGGCCTGGCGCATGCAGGCGATGGCGCCGTCGCCCGAGGGCGCGACCATGTCCTCACCGTCCGACGAGAGGCCGAAGCCGACGATTTCGGCCAATATGGTCGCGCCGCGGGCCTGGGCGTGTTCCAGGCTTTCCAGCAGCAACGCGCCGCCGCCGCCGGCGATCACGAAGCCGTCGCGGTCGATGTCGTAGGGGCGCGAGGCCTTCTCGGGCGTGTCGTTGAACTTGGCCGACATGGCACCCATGCCGTCGAACAGCGTGGCCAGACCCCAGGACAGTTCTTCGCCGCCGCCCGCGAACATCACGTCTTGCAGGCCGA
>Ga0066256_1003794_pt1 | contig 14205 bp, 2 predicted proteins | sample ThiBio_1000_biof_FD_87107 | JGI IMG/M metagenome (GOLD analysis project Ga0066256, IMG submission 87107) | Wastewater bioreactor microbial communities from Cape Town, South Africa - Thiocy_expt_1000_biof (version 2) | ecosystem: Engineered > Bioreactor > Thiocyanate-remediating >...
CGCGGGCGTGGAGTGGTGGGGCCTGGCGCCGGAGAGCAGCGGCACACCGGCGGCGGTGGCGGCCACGCCGTCGTTTACGATGTGCGTCGTGCGGCCGGGCGTCGCGGGCGCGGTGGCGGTGGCAGGCGCGCTGGCGTGGCTGGCAGGCGGCCTGCCAGCGCGCAGCGGGGGGGGCCTGGGCCTGCACGGCGTCGACAGCGAGGCGCCCGTCGGTGCAGCGCCGCAGCCCAAGACGCCGGTGCAGGCGATCCAGCTGGTGGCGCCCGCCAACAGCCGCGCCCTGCTGCTGACCGCGCCCGACGGCCGGTTTGGGCTGGAGGCGGGCTCCGACCTGCGGTCCTTCCTCACCGCTGACGGCCCCGACAGCCACACCTTTGCGGCTGCTGCGGGGCCGCTCACCGCGCTGCGCGCTGCCGTCGTGCTGGGCGTGCGGCTGGGCGGCGTGCTGGATGTGGCGGGCCCGGCCGCCGCTGCCCACCGGGCGCCGCCCGCGCCCCCCGCCCCCGCCCCCCCCCCGCCCCCGCCCCCCCCCCCTGGGCCGCCCCCCCCGGGGGGGGGGCGGGCCGGCGGCCCCCCCCCCCCGGCCCCCCCCGCCCGCGGGCTCACGGCGTGGCACGCGGCGGCCAGCGCCACCGCGCTGGTGGCGCACCTGGCGGCAGCGGGCGTCGGCAGCGGTGGTGGGTACCGGCGGTGGGCGCTGTCGCTGGCGCGGCAGCCCACCGGCATGCTGTCGGTGGGCGAGCTGGTGTGGATGTCGGCGGCTGAGAAGTTCACCTCCACGCGCCTCACCAAGTCGGACCTGTACGTGGATACCATGGCGGCGGGCAGCGACGCGCCCACCACCCTCATCCTCACGCTGCGCTCGTACGACTCGCGCGCGCCGGCGGGCGCGCTGCTGCATGTGGTGGCGGAGGGCGTGGCACCGTCGCCGGGGCGCGTCGTGACGGTGGACGGCCGCCAGCTGCGTGTGACGCTGGATGCGCCGGTGGCAGAGGCGGTGGTGGCGGCGCACGCCGGGCACCGCCGCGTCACCGTGACGCAGGGCGGCTCCAGCTCCGGCGCGATCGAGGCAGCGGAGCGCGAGGCGTCCATGGCTGCTGTGCGCGCCGCCCTGCGCGGCGCTCTCATGCCTGACGCGCGCGCCGTTGCTGCCGAAGCAGCGGGCGCGCTGGGCGCCGACGCGCCGCTGGCGCGGTGGCTGCGCACGGTGGCCAGCCACGGCAGCGCGCTGGCGCGCATGGTAGAGTTTGTGGCGCCCGGCCGCGCTCCGCCGCCGCCGGCAGCGTCGGGTGGCGCTGCGGGCGCGGTGGCGGCAGCCGCTGCCCTGGTGTCGACGCTGTCGTCGCGCCAGCGCGCGGCGGTGGGCGCGGCGGCGACGGCGCCTGCCTCGAATGTGGTGGGCTACGCCGGCACTGGCAAGACGACGGTGGCGGTGGCCGCTGCGGCGGCGCTGGCGGCGGGTGGCGCGCGCGTCGCGGTGGTGTCGCCGTTTGAGGCGGGCGCGCGCGTGGCGGCAGACCTGGCGCTGGCGGCCTGCGTGCCTGACCTCGCCCTCCTTGCCACGCCCACCTTCTTCACCGACTGGCACGAGGACTCGTACAGCGACGCCGCCATGTCCGTCATCATCACGCCCGCCGCGCGCGCGCCGGAGCGCGAGGCGGCGCGGCGGGCGAGCCGGTGGGCGGTGGCGGGGGCGGCTCCCGCGATTGTGATGGCGTCCACCGACGCGCTGGGCAGCGAGGAGCGCGACGGCGGCGACCCGGAGGAGCCGCCGGAGCCGGCGGCGTGGGTGGCGGCGGCGGGCCTGGCGGGCGTGACGGTGCTGGTGCTGGACGACGCGCACCGCATGCGCGCGTGCAGCGTGCTGACGACGCTGGCGGCGCTGCCGGCGGCGGCGCGCCTGGTGGTGGTCGGCGAGGCGGTGACGCGTGCGCGCTCCGCGTGCGCGCTGCTGGGCGACGCGGCGCACGTGCCGCACACGATGCTGACGGCGGCGTACCGCCTGCCACCCGAGCTGACCACCGCCGTCACGCGCAGCTGCCACGGCAACCTGCGCGCGGTGTGGGGCGGCGGCAGCGGCGCGGTGCGCGCGCGTGCGACGCTGGCGGCGGGGCTGGCAGCGCGTGCCGCTGCCCTGCCGCCGCCCGTCGCCGCCGTGCTGAGCCGCGTGGCAGGCGATGGCGAGCCCATGCTGTGGCTGCGCAGCTCCATGAACGACACCGCCAGCGCGGCGCGCATGGTGGGCAGCCTGGCGGGCGAGGCGCTGGTGGCGGCGGCGGAGGGCGCGGCGGCGACGGGGAACCCGGTGCCGCGCGTGGTGGTGGTGGTGATGCAGGGTGTGCTGGGCACGGAGGTGGAGCGCGTGGCGGCGGGCGTGGTTGCGCGCGCGGGCGGGCTGGAGGCAGGTGCGGCGGCGGCCATGGTGCGCCGTGCCGGCCTGGTGCGGCACACGCTGAACATGGTGGGCGCGGAGGCCGACTTTGTGTTCCCCGTCCTGTGGTCCTCCGGCCCCACGTCGTCGTGGTGGATGACGCAGCTGCTGACGCGCGCGCGCGCCGCCAACATCCTCATCGAGGACGCCTCCGCCCGCTGGTCCTCCTCGCCGCGCCCCATCCACCGCGACCTGTTCAACCTGTGCGCGTCGCGCTTCACGGTGGCCAACCTGCACGCCTCCCTGCGCAGCCTGCCCACGCCCGCCACCGCGACGGAGCTGGCGACCGCCACCGCCGCGCTGGAGTTGCCGTCCAGCACGCACTGGCGCACCGTGGGGCGCGCCGAAGGCGGCGCCGGCGTCAGTGAGGCGCCGGCGGCGGGGGCCGGGGACGGCGGCGGCAGCAGCAGCAGCGGGTACGGCGGCGCGCGGGTGGTGACGGTGGCGCCCGGCGGCGCGGCGTCGCTGGAGCACTTTGCGCGTGGCTCGCTGGCGGCGGGGCCTGCCACCATGGCGACGCTGGGCAACCTGTGGGGCCAGTACCGCCGCCGGTACGGCCTGGCAGACCTGGAGGTGCCCATCAGCATTGCACTGCGGCGCGTGGCGGGCGTGGAGGTGGTGAACAACTTTGGGAAGCACGGGTGCAGCGTGGCGCACCTGGCTGACACGCCGCCCGCCGTGCTGGCCGCCGCCTCGGACGCCATCGCGCGCGGCATGAGCCTTCCCACCGCCCTCGCCGCCACGGCTGGTACCGCGTCTCCCGCGGCTGCGCCTGCGGCGACTGCATACGTACCCGCACCCGCACCCGCGCCCGCGGCGGCACTCCCGGTGCCTGCGTTTGCGCCGGCGTATGCGGGCGCGTCCGGGGCGCCCGGCGCGGGGTACCGCGGTGAGCTGACGCTGCCGGCGTACCTGCGCCACTGCCTCACCAACGCCACCGCCTTGGCGCTCACCACCATTGGCTGCGGCTGGCGCCGCGTGTGCAACGACAACCGCATGGACCCTGGCGTCAACCTGCTGTCGCAGGTGCGCGCCGTGCCCGGCGTGCACACCTGGGTGAACCCCGCGCGCCCTGACGAGTGGATCGCCTCCTTCTCGCCCGCGCCCGCCGGCATGCTGAATGTGGCGTCATCCGCGCCGGGCACCGCCAGTGGCGGTGGCGGTGGCGCCGCTGCCGGTGGCAGTGGTGGGGGTATGATTGGCAGCGGCGGCGGCATCGTTGGCGGCGGCGGCAGCATGACGTACGCCAGCGAGGACGCCGCTTTCCACTCGTTTGTGTATGACCTGCTGGCGCGCGGCTCCGTGGACCTCGCGCCGCTGGGTGACCAGTACCGTACTTGGCGCCTGCGCAAGGGCGTGCCCGCGCCCACCACCGCCGTCTCCCTCTCTGGCCGTCTGCGCGCCATGCGTGGCGTCGTCGTCACGGTGGACGCGCGTGCCAAGGGCGGCGCGCGCGCGCACCTTACCACCGGCGGCGCACCGCCGCCGGCCGCCTCCTAACTAGGGGCTACTTAAGTTAGTTGTTCATGTCGACTCCCCTCCCCCCTCCCCTGCCCGTGTGTCCACATTGGACTACCATTGGCTATTGGCATTGGATTGGCTCTTGGCATTGGCATTGCTTTGTTGTTGAACCCAACTTGCCCGCGCGTCTCCTCGCCGACGCCACTTCGTCGCCCAGGCGCGCGCCGCGTAGGCGCGACACGCACCGCGACGCCACAGGGCACGATCTAACGCCCCAAACCCACACCGACAACTCTTTGACACCACAACCCGCCAGTCGTCGTTGGTGCAACATGCCACCGTCACGCAGCCGACGGAGCAACGCTGTAATTGTGACGCCCGGAAGCCGGAAGACGGACGTTCTCAACCGCCGCCGCAGTCTGACAGCCTGGCTGATCAGCTGCCCCACCTCACCTCCGTTCTCGTCCACGTCCGTCCGGCAACGTCCAACGTCCAACCAACCGCCGGTGGCGGTGGCAGGAGGCGGACGCAATTGTTACTCGCGTGCCACCTCGTCCGACACCCCGAGGGCACAGGATGCTGACCTCAGCGTTGCACGCGTTGCGTGCGGGCCTATTCGGCTCGTACGTTGTGCTACAAAAGAAGGTGCGTGGCCGCCAGTGATGACCGTCCAGGCCGCCCGTGCGGCGGCGGCCAGAGAGGAGTGACAGCATCAGCTGCTGCCGCCGCTGCTGCGACGACAACAGCCTGCGGTGCTGATGGTTGTGACAACGAGACTGACGCCCACACCAGCACACACGGTGGTGAGGGGTAGCAGCAGCTGCGTGTGATGTGTGTCAGTGCGGGAGTGTGTGTACGACGGGAGTGGCCGCACCACACTCTGCTGTCCCAACCTGCGGCCGTGCACGCAGCCGGGTCACAGCACGCGCACTTCCACACCTTCCAGCACACCAGCGGCGCCGCACTGCCACACCCCGCTGCCGCCCACGCCATCACTCACTCTGTGTACCGCTCCCCGGGCGCTGACTGCCTCTGTGCGCGCCACGCCGCGTGCTGATGGCTGGCGGGCGGCGGGTTCTGACACGGCGGCTGCCGTTGCGACCAGCACGTGGTGCACGCGACGAGCGGCGACCAGTTTCTGTCGCACGACCGCCGCGCGCGCACCCGGCAGGCTGCGAGGCTGGGGGTTGCGCGCGCCACCGTGCACACGGAGCACATGGGCGGCACACTGTGCCGCACGCGCGTAGTGGCGCGCGGAGGCGCGTGTTGCGTGGCGTGTGACGTGTGCCACAGGCAGGATGGCAGTGGCGGCAGGCAGGCAAGGCGGGTGGCGGCGGAAGGCAGGGTTGCTCCGCGGCCGCCTCAACACATGGCACCATGCCGGCGGCACACAGACACGCGCGCGCACACACACAGGAGTACGCACACGCGCGTAGGCGGGCGCGCCCAGGGAATGGCGAGTTGAGGGCGTGGGCGTGTGCACGTGTGACGAGTAACTTCGTTGCGGACCTGCCGGTTGTTCACTGGGATTCGCAACTTCACAACGCACACGACTCCGTGGCGGCAGTCTGGCAAACGCAGTGTCACCGTCGGCGGCGGCGACGGCACACTAGGAGGACACAGTGGGGGGGCGAGCGCCGGATGGCGTGGGGAGCATGCGGGCACGGCGTGGCACTGACTCCATCATTATATTCCCGCATGCGCCGAGGCCGGGAGCAGGATCCTGGGCACTTTTACACGCCGGGGTTGAAGTTAGCGTCTGGCTGTCTGTGACGCGCCCTGCCGCACCCCCGTCACCCCCATTAACCCCCCAAACACACCCACGCAGGCAAGCCACCACACGATGACGTCGGTGGCGGCGGTTGTAATCAAGTTCCTGCAGCTGCTCGTGTTCCCGCTGCAGGTGGGCATCGCGTTCGAGTCGTTTGACACCATCGTGCCGCTGCGCGAGCTGAGCTACACGCCGTCGGTGGCGGGGTGGGTGATGCGCGCCGGCAACCGCACCGCCTACTTTGTGCTGCTGTACATCAGCGCGGTGTGGGTGGCGGCGTACGGCGCGCTGCAGATGTGGGCGCTGCTCAGCTTTGCGGGCGGCGGCATCCCCGTCATCTGGCCGCTGCGCTGGCTGCGCGGCATCGCCAACTTCAGCGCCACCGTCGCCTTCATCCCGCTGCTCAACTTCCTGGTCACGCCCTTCATGTGCGGCGACCCGCACATCCCGCCGTTCTGGGAGGACGCCGGCTACACGTGCTGGACGCGCGGCCACCTGGCGCACGCCATCGTGGCGGCGGTGCTGGCGGTGGCGCTGGTGGGCATGTGCGCCATCTTCACCGTGTTTTTCTACGACAACCACCCGCTGTCCGCCAACGTGGCGTCCAAGGTGCATGGCCGCGCCGACCTCGTGCTGCTGGCGGTGAAGGTGACGCTGGTAGTGATGGTGGAGCTGCTGACGCGCTTCATTGGCGCGTACGCGTCGCTGGGCATCATGACGGTGGCGGGCGGCGCCTGGTTTGCCGCCTACTACGTCACCATGCCGTACCTGCACCACCCCATGAACCAGTGGCAGCTGGCCGCTGCCTCCATGTTCACCTTCACCACCATCGCCGCCTTTGTCAGCCGCGGCTACGTCGGCTTTGACGCCGCCGTGGCGCTGTACATGGGCCTGCCGCTGGCGGGCGCGGTGGGCGCGTACATGGCGGACGGGCGTCGGCGGCGCATACGCCCCATGCCGCTGGCGCGCATGCGGTGGGCGGACGACGTGGGGCTGCGGGGGCGCTATGAGCTGGGCGACCTGGTACACAGCGCACTGGAGTCGGAAAGCAGCGGCGGTGGCGGCGGTGGCAGCATGTCGTCCGCCGCGGTGCACCCCACCGCATCCTCTCGTGGCCCCAACCCCGGTCCCAGCGGCATGATGTCGGCCTCTGGCCTTGGCCCGGGCGCGCCGCGTGGCAGCACGGGCAGCGGCGCGGGTGACCGGGGCAGCGTGGAAGGCGACCTGCTGGCGGGCGACCGCACCCTCTCTGACGACATGTGGATGGCGGCGTTTGGGCAGATGGACGGGCCGTCGCGCGCCGCGGTGCTGCGCAACCGCCTGCCGTCGCACCGCCTGGCGGCGCTGGAGCAGCTGTACCGGCAGGCGGTGGTGCGCTTCCCCACCTCCGCCATCCTGCAGACCCTGATTGCCAACTTTTACGGCGTGTTCAAGGACGACAAGGGCCTGCAGCTGGGGCACCTGCTGCAGGCGCAGCGCCTGTCACCGCCGCTGGATGTCGCATTCCTGGTGTATCACGCGCGGCAGCAGGCAGAGTCGGTGGCTGGCAACGGTGTGTCGTCCGCGCTGAACCGAGTGTCGTTTGAGAAGCACCTGGCGGACGCGCGGCGCACCATGACCAAGGGCGCCGGCGCGCTGGCCACCTTCTGGAACGAGCTCATGGAGACAACGCCCAACCTGGACGTGCTGGACTCGTCGTCTACCGCGCTGGCGACCGCCACCGAGGCCGCCGACGCCGCGTTCACGGAGCTGTTTAACCTGGACCCGCAGAGCGTGCTGGTGATGCGCCTGTTCAGCCAGCTGCAGCTGTGTATCCTGAACAACCCGGACCGCAGCGCCACCATCAGCGCGGAGGCGGACCGGTTGGAGGAGGCGCGCGTGAAGGAGGACCGCACGACGCACGGCGCCACCACCGCGCCGTTTGGCCTCAAGCTGCTGGCGCCCATCAACATTGACGTGCAGCAGGCGGACAGCGTGTGCGCGGTGCGCATCGCCGCGACGGCGCGCGACCTGGGCACGGTGCGTGGCGCCAACGCCAGCGCGCTGCGCACCTTCGGCTTCACGCGCGCGCAGCTGGAGCGCCGCAACGTCAACGTGCTCATCCCGCCGCCCATCGCGGAGTACCACGACGGCTTCATCCGCCGCTTCCTGGCAACGGGGGAGGGCAAGTTTGTGGGCAGCACGCGCGTCGCGTTTGGCCGCCACCGCAGCGGCGCCATCATGCCCATGGCCATGACGCTGCGCGACGCCACGGAGGACGACTCGCACGCCGAGATCGTGGCGCTCATGCGCCCCATCACGTCGCCCGACAACTTTGCGCTGCTGGACGGCCGGTTCATGGTGCGCGCGTGCGACGTGGCCAGCGCGCAGGCGTTCGGCGTGGACGCCTCCACGCTGGAGAGCGAGGAGTGCCACATCACTGACTTTGTGCCCGACTTTTACGCGCACATGGAGGCGCTGGGCGACAGCCGGCACGGCGCCGTGCTGCAGCTGCGCCGCCGCACCGCCATGGCGTCTGGCTCCATGATGGTACTGGACGCGCCGTACCCGACGGAGGCAACCGTGGCGGCGCGGTCGGGAGTGGAGTCCGGCGGCGGCGCGCGGGCAGGCGTGTGGACCCGCGCGCAGCTGCAGTCGGTGCCGCTGGGGCCGTCCGTCGTGTTCCATGTGTTCGTGTGGAACCCTCGGGGCGTGCCGGTTCCCGGCACTGCCGCCATCGCCTCGCCTCCCCCGACCGGTTCACGTACCGCGCACGCGCCGTCAGCAGCGCGGCCTGCCAGCGGCGCGTCTGGCCACATGATTGGCACCATCCCCAGCCTTGGCAGCGACACTGCACCGGGCAGCGCGGGTGCCAGTGCGCCGTCGCCGCAGGTGGCCGACACCACGCCGGACGGCTCCATTGCCAGCAACGAGGCGGACGACGGCGACGACGCTGGCGAGCACCTGCATTCGCCTGGCTTTCTGGGCGGCGAGGCGGACGACTCGTCGCGCAACCCCAACCCGTTGGCACACAGCCGGGGGGCGAGCATTGGCGCATCGTCGCCGCCGGCGGCGCCGACAACGCCGACCCGGCTTGCGGTGGTAGCGGTACCGGTGCCAGTGGCAGCGGCCAAGGAGGGTGCGCGGGGCGGGGCGGGCGACGAGGTGGCACGCACCACGCCACCGCCACCCATTGCTATCCCGGCGTCGGCGCACCACCCCCGCGCGGACTCGGAGATGGATGCCACGGCAGGAGCGCCCGGCAGCACTGACGTGACTGCCCTGGCTGCCGGCCTTGTCACGCCCCTGCTGCCTGGCACCCTGCTGCATACCGCAGACCCAGAGGCGGTGGCGCCGGGCGGCGGCGGGTCGCAGACGCACCTGCTGACGGCGGCGGGACCCAGCAAGGACGTCAGTACCGGCAGCGGCGGCAGCAGTGCCACGCTTGGCACCCCCCCGACGCACCCGCCACACAGCAAGCCGTATGCCATTGCGACGCCGACACACGACAGCGGCCGGTGGCGGCGCGGTGGCCCATTCCCCGCGGTTGTCGGCGACAGCCAGCAGACGTCCAAGGCAAACTACAGCGACGTGCACCTGCTGGACAGCGACCGCGACGACGCCGCCCGCAGCCACGGCAGCGTTGGTGCAGGCGTGTCCAACGGTAGCATGGGTGGCTTTGGTGGCGTCGGTGGCATTGTGAGCATGCCGCCGCCGCCCGGCGGCAGGCCAGCGATGCATGTGCGCATAGGCGGGCCGCCCACCGCTGCGGCACCCCGGTCGTCCATTGTGTCTGCTGCCGCTGGCAGCGGCGGTAGCGGGCATTACGGTGGTGGCGGCATCGGCGGCGGGATTGGCAGCAGCGGCGGGATTGGCAACAGCGGCGTCTTTGGCGGGGGTGGCGGCGGAGGCGGTGCAGATGGTGAACGGCGCAGCGTGGCGTCGTCGGCGCACACGACGGGCGGCCGCACCATTGCCAACCGGCTGCGTAAGACGCTGGATGACCTGCGGACGCGGCGCGTCGTCATGCCGCGGCTGCAGTGGCTGAAGCGCATTGGCTGGCTGCTGGTGGCGCTGCACCTTGCGCTGGTGGCGATGTGCGGCGCACTGATCATGGCGCGGCTGGAGCACATCGAGACGCAGATGCAGTACGCGGAGCTGGCGGGCCAGGCGGTGCGGTCCATGATGCTGTCCAACACGATCATTAGCGCGCGCATAAGCGCCACCAACTTTTGGCGCGCGCCGCTGCCGGCGGCGCTGGACACCGACCTGCTCATTGCATCCAGCACGCTGGCGCACGCGGCGCCCACCATGTACGCGCTCGTGTCGGACTCCGCGACTGCGCGGTCGTTCCTGCTGGACAAGGTGGTGAACGTGGCCTCGCTGCTGCCGGCGGACGTGTTTGCGCCCGGCGTCCTGACGGGCTCCGCGCTGGCTGCCGTGCTGGCGGATCCGCAGTACCAGGTGGACACGGCGGTGGGCGGCACGGTGATGGTGCTGCGGATGGCCAAGATGTCGCTGCTGCGGTTCGCGCTGGAGCTGTCCACCGCCATCGCCGCCGTGGTGACCGTGCCCGCCATGAACACCGCGCGCACCATCCCGGCGGTGGCGGTCCACACTGGGGAACCGCAGGCGCACACGGACGGGCAGGTGCGCATGCTGAGTGTGGAAGACATGGCGCGGTCGGAGTGTGACGCGGCGGCGACGCTGATGGAAAACACGGCGCTGTACATCTTTGTGGCGGTGGTGGTGGTCATGCTGATTGTCACGTTTGCCATCATCGTGCCCACCGTGTACGCCATCGAGCGCATGCGCGACAACCTGCTGGCGCGGTTTGCCGACGCGCCGCGCCCCGTCATCGCCGTGCTGCAGAAGCTGTCCGCCACGCGCCTGCGCACCATCCAGCGCCAGAACGACGACGACGCGCTGGGGTCGGACTCCACGGAGGACGATGAGAGCGACGACGGCGGCGCCGGCATTGGCGGCGGCGCTGCAGACGGTGAGGGTGGTGAGGGCTCGGACGACGACATGGAGGTGGACTGGGACGCCATCATGAAGGCGTCCACAGGCTTGCCGCCGGCGCGCCGCTCCTCCATTGCCGCCTCCCTGCTTGCAAACGCCGCAGCGCGTGCGCGCGCAGGCGCCACGCCAGCGGCGGGTTCTTCCACCGGGACCAGTAGCACCGCGCCGCCGGGTGCCATGGCGCTGGTGCCGCGGCACAGCTTCCGCAGCGACGCTGGTGCCGGCGGCGGCGGGGCTGCAACATCACCGTCGACCACGCGCAATGCATGGCCCGCCGCGGCGCCCGCCAGCGGCGCGGCAGGCGCGGTGCGGCAGGGCAGCCGCGGCAGCCGCAGCGCGGCGGCGGCAGCGGCGGCGCCTCGTGGCCCTATCCGCCGCCCGCTGCGCAGCTACGCACTGTCATCGTGTCTGTTCAGCACGCCGGCAATCGTGATGATGGTGTCATACGGCGTCATGCTGGCGCTGGTGCGTGGCTACTCCGCCTCCATCTCCAACATGCAGCGCGCCTCCATCCTGGCTGACCTGCGCGCGTCCGGTGTGCAGGAGGTGTACATGTGCCTGCTGGACTCCATCGGCGACACGGGGTTTGCCTCCGTCGTGAACGCGCGCATTGACGCGTGCTACGAGCGCATCGCGGTGCTGCGCAACATCAATGAGCAGCTGGTGTTTGGCTCCGACCCCGCCACGCTGCCGCCCATCCACGGCTACTCCGGCGCCCTGCCGGCGCGCGTGACGGGCAGCGAGAACGACGGCTTCGCGCAGATGTCGGATGACGACAATGCGCTGCTGCGCACGGTGCAGCTGGGCGACGCGTGCTCCTTTGTGTCGCAGCAGCCGCGCGTGCTGGTGGGCTGGTGGCCGGCGCTGTCGCTGACGGAGTGCGACACGTTTGTGAACGGCGCGGTGCACCACGGCCTGTCTGGTACCTTCAACGTGTTCCTGGCGTCCACCATCCGCGCGCTGGAGCGGCGCGCCGCTGCCACCATACCCATCACGTCCACCGGGATGGGCACCATCCCCAGCGCTGCCGCCATGTCCATGGGCGGGTTTGGCAACGCCACCGTGAACGCGTCCGACACGGTGCCGTACAGCATCAAGGACGAGTTTGCGGGCGCCGACTTCCAGGCCTCCGCCCTGCTCAACTACCGCGCGCTGCAGCCGTCGTACGTCGCCATCGCGGGTCTGTTCCGCACGCGCGCGCGCACCACCGTCATCTTCTTCCGCAGCCTCTTTGTGTCCCTCGACATCGTGTACGCCCTCGTGTACGTCGCCGGCCTGGTGTGGATCTTCCTGCCCAACGTGGGGGCGCTGAACCGCACCATCCAGGCCAAGCGCGCGCTGCTCCTCCTGCTGCCGCCGCAGGTGCTGGTGGGCGTGCCCACGCTGCGCGAGGTGGCTACCGGCATCATTGCGGAGGGCAGCCTGGGCACAGGCGCGGTGCCCGCGCGCCGGCTCTCCGCGAGCTCCACCGGCGGTGCCACGCCAGTGGCTACCGCTGCCGCCTCCGCCTCCGCCGCCACCGCCATCCGCGTTGTGGAGGCCGGCAGCGGGGTGTGAGTGTGCTAGTTTTCATCGTTGCATGTCCGACCTGCGTTGCAGGCATGTTTGCCCCCCTAAGCTGTGTAGCTGGCTGCGCGGCCCAGGGTGGTGCCTTGCTCCCTGGGGTGCCCCGGCCGTTGCGTGTCAGCCAAGCGTACCAACAATTCGTTATTTTCTGCGGTACTCTGTGCATGTTGCGACCACGAGCGCACATTTTAACCCCGTTGCTACATGAATTTGGTTTGCCTGCCTACGCCGCCGGCCGCGGCGGCACGATGCGCAGGTAGGTGAGACCAAAGGCAGCGGGCGTGTCGGGTGCCACAAAGTCACGCACGGCAGCTGGCGCGGCGGCGCGCACCCGTTCGCCGTCAGGCAGCGGCCGGGTGTCGCGCACGTGGCCTTGGAACACGGTAATGAGGGCGGTGGAGGGTGGCAGCGACGTCGTGATGGCGTCTTGCAGGAAGGCGTCAAATGCAACGATGTCGGGCGGCGCGGTTGCATCGCCATCACCGTCCCCGCCGCCGCTGCTGCCGCCGCCGCCGCCGCCAGTGGCTGGTGCCAGCCGCGGCATCGTCATTTCGGCAACCACCAGCGACGACGGCTTGTGCAGGCGCGCTGCCGCCAGGCCCATGATGACCTTGCAGTCGGCCATCCGTGGCCTTGCCGCCACGCTGGTGCCGCTGGCGGCGAGGCAGACGTGGAAGCGGCAGAACTCGGGCGAGCCAATGATGGAGATGCCGCCCACCGCGGCGGCGGCGGCATCCACAAAGATGGTCTGCCGCCGCGAGCGCCACTCGCCCTCCCCACTGCCCCCCTCGCCCTCCGGCCGCCGCCGCTTAGCGCCAGCCGTCTGTCCAGCACCTCCATTTGCAGTAGCGGCAGCGGTGGCGGTGCTGCGAGCAGCACGCCGCGCCGCCAGCTCTGCTGCCACCGCCTCGTCTGCCACCATGTGCGCCCGCGGCTCCCCGTGCAGCGCAGCAGCCCACGTCGCGTGCACATCTTCTGCAGCCGCCGCCGCTGCTGCCGGTGCTGCACCATCCATCGGTGGCAGCGAGCCATACAGCAGGCGGTGCACCAGGGCGCCGGCGGTGCGTGCGTCTTCCGCGCTGTCGTGTCCCCGGTCGTCCGCCTGGATGGTGGTACCCAGGTAGCTGGCCGCCAGGTTGCGCAGTGCGTGGCGGTACGGCAGGCCGGAGGGGTGCAGGTAGGCAACGGAGGTGTCAATAATGCGGCTGTGCGCCAGGCGCAGCGCCGCCAGGTCGCACTCCACCGAGTGGCCAACCAGGAAGGCAGGCGGCGCGGAGCCGTCGGCGGGCGCGTCCAGGTGGCGCGCAATGGCGGCACGCGCCTCTACCGCGGTGCAGGTGGCGGACGCCAGCAGGGCGGGCGTGACGCCCGAGTACTGCGTCAGGTAGTCGCGCACGGGGAGGACAGGGACGACGTACTCATCGAACAGGGTGGCGCCGGTACCAGCGTCCACCAGCGTGGCGCGCGCCAGCTGCAGACCGGCATCAGTGGCGCACATCTCGCAATCCAGCGCCAGCACGCGCGGCGCGCCCCACACGCGCACCACCTCCGCCGCGTCTGGCACGGCGCCGGCAGCCACGTCAGCAAGCGCGGTGGCGGTGGCAGTGAAATCGGGTGGCAGGCTGCCTGGCCGGCCGTCGCCGCGCGGCGGCAGCGGGAAGCCGTGGCTGGCTGCCTCGTCCAGCCGCAGCGCAATGGCAGCCAGGCGGCCCGCCAGCTCGGCGGGTGACGCCGGTGGCGGGACAACATCCAGGCGGCCCCGCGCCTCGCGCCGCGCGGCGCCGCCGCTAACATACAACAGCGAGTCCTCCGCCGGCCGCACCGTGTGCGTGGCGGCGGGCCAATACCCGCGCGCCATCTTGGGTGGCAGCGCCCGCCCGCCCCCCCCCCGCGCCCGCCCCGCTGTGGGGGCCGCGGCTGAAGCGGCGGCGGCGGCGGGGGCGGCGGGCACCCCCCCCGCCGGCGGCCAGCGGGC
>Ga0066256_1003796_pt1 | contig 14198 bp, 8 predicted proteins | sample ThiBio_1000_biof_FD_87107 | JGI IMG/M metagenome (GOLD analysis project Ga0066256, IMG submission 87107) | Wastewater bioreactor microbial communities from Cape Town, South Africa - Thiocy_expt_1000_biof (version 2) | ecosystem: Engineered > Bioreactor > Thiocyanate-remediating >...
GACAAGCTGTGTGGGCGGGGGGGGGGGGGGGGGGGGGGGGGGGGGGGGGGGGGGGGGGGGGGGGGGGGGGGGGGGGGGGGCGGGGCCGGCCCCCCCCGCCCGGGCGCGGGCGCTGCCCCGTGGCTGCGGCCCCCCGCCGCGGAGCCCCGCCGCTGCCATCCCGCCGCAGCCAGCGGTGTACTACGGCGCACCGCCGCCGGCACACGTGGCGGTCACGCATTATGCAGCTGCCTCCCCCGCAGCACCATTACCGTACGGCGGCGGGGGTGGCGGCGGCGGCGTGGGTGGTGGCGGGTGGGGCGGCGCGGCGGCAGCCGTGGGTACGCCGGGGGGTGGTGGGTCCCCGCCGGTTGCGCCGTCACCGATGGGTGGCGCCTATGGCGGTGGCTTGCCATCATTTAGCTACTTCCCTGGTGGCGGTGGCGGCCCAGGCGGCCCCGGTGGTGGCGGCGGCGTCGGTGGTGGCCCAGGCGGCGCGCCGGGGTCGCCAGGGCGCTCGACGTATGGCCGCGCGCACAGCGATATCACGCGTGGGGAGACGTCAGTGGACGTGGCGCGGCGGGCAGCCAAGCAAGAGCAGCTGGCCGCCGCACTGGAGGAGCAGGTGCGGGAGAAGGATGCGCGGCGGGCGGCAGAGAAACAACGAAAGTGGGCGGAGGACCAGGAGGAGCTGCGGCGGCTGGGTCTGGTGCCACCCCCGCACCCTGGCATCGGTGGTGGCGGCGGTGGTGGTGTTAGCCCGCTGGCGATGGCGGGTGGTGGCGGCGTGGGTAGCATGATGCCGCCGCCAGGTGCCGCGCCCGTTGCAGCACCCCCGCCACCCGGTGGCTCACCTGCCCTGTATGACGGCGCGCCGCCACCGCCGCCGCCACGGTACGCCACTGATGCTGACGTGCCGCTGGTTGCTGCACCGCCGCCGCGCTTTAGTGGCGGACCGCCGCCCGCCGGCTACGACGGCGGCCACGTTGGAGCGGCGCTGCATGCGCTGGAGGCGCGCTTGGACCGCATCATGTCTAGCCTGCCGCCCGGCGTGGCGGCACAAGTGCAGCGCGCCGCGATGGCGGGCAGCAGTCCGACGAGCGGCGGCGGTGGCGGCGGTGACCATGCGCAGCTGATGGATGCGGTGACGACGCTGCTGGCAGAGCAGCGGCAGCTGCGCGCGGCGCTGGAACGCGGCGACGGCGGCGACGGCGATGGCGACGGCGGTGGTGCGCTTGTGACGCCGGCACCCGGGAAGCGGCGTGGCGCATCGAGTGCGCCTGCTGTGCGGCGCGGCATGGGCGCGCGCGGCGCGGTGGCGGTGGAGGTGGAGGAGGACGACGGCACGGTGTTGCCGCCGCTCTCGGCGCGCCGGCCCACGCATGGCCGGCGCGCTTCTGCCGGCAGCGGCAAGGAGGCGGCTGCCGACCTGCCCATCCCGCGCGGCCGCAGCGCCGTTGCCGTCTCTGCCGCGTCCGCCGCCGCCGCCGTGGAGGGGGACAGCTACGAGGGCGGCGGCAGCGGCAAGGGCGGGCCACGTGGCACCGCGTCGGCGGACCCACGCGCACGCGCCCGGCCGGGCGTAGGGTTTGGGCGGCGTGACGAGGGGAAGGACACGGCAGCGGCGCGGCGCGCGCGCGGCGACGCGCGAGTGCGCGACGAGGCGGAGCGGCGGCGAATGACGGTGGAGTCGTCCAAGATCACGCGGCACGCCACCCAGGCGGCGCTGCGGAACCAGTTGGCCGCCGAGTTGGGTGGTGGTGGCGGTGGCGGCGGCGGTGGTGGCGGTGGTGAACTGGTGCTGCCGTTCATGAAGCGCGGCTCTGCGCCTGCCGGCCGCATCTCCGTGTCGCCGTTGCTGACCGACCCCGCCGAGCGGGCTGGTGCCGCCGCCGGCGGCGGCGAGGGTTGGGGGATACGCCCACCACCCAGTACGGGCGGCGGCGGCGGCGGCGGACTGGCGGGTCGGCCACCCCTGCCACCGCGCACCACCGGGGGTGGGTACGGCACCGTTCCACCGTCACCGGGGTTCCATTACGGCGGCGGTGGTGGCGGAGGGGACGTCGGCGGCGGCGACGGTGACGACGGGCTGCTGGAGCTGGCCACCGAGTCCACGCTGGTGCCGGTTGCTGGCATGTCGCCGGATGGCGACTCGGGGCTGGGAGAGGCGGTGGCATTCCGGCGGCAGCAGCAGGCAGCGTTCCCCGCCGCCTATGCCCGCCCCTCTGGCATCCCGCCGCCGCCATCAGGTAGCGGCACACGCCGCCCACCCGTCACCTTTGATGACGGTGCGGCACCACCTGCCGTGGGCGGGCGGTGGGCTGCCGCTATGGGCACGCCGAGCAAGTCTATGTGGGGCGATGGCGGCGGCGAGTCACGCTCACCGCTTGCCACGCCGTCCCGAGTGGGTGCTGCTGTCGGCGGCGGCCGTGGTCTGCCACCGGTGCATGAGGGCGAGCCAGGCGGCGGAGGTGGCGGCGGCATCTACTCCCTGCTCAGCCGGCGGTAGCCAACGAATTCATGTGATAATTATCGTACCCGTATTTATTATTATTGTCACCCTCTCGCTGCTGTCGATAACTACTAATTGAAACGGATTGTACACCGCAGTTATGGCTTGGCGGCGGGCGCCTCGGCGGCGGCGTCGCCGCCCTTGGTGTAGTCTGCGCGGCTGCGCACGCGCGTGAAGGTGTAGTCGATGGGCACCTCGTTCCAGAAGTCGGACGCGATGGTGGCGGCGCGCGCGATGGCGGCGGAGTCGGGCAGGCGGCGGAAGACGGCAATGTACTTGACGCGGTTTTCGCGCTCCACCTTCTGCCCCTCCTCCGTGTACGTGCGCATGATGGGGACGCAGGGGTCGTCTGCCAGCTCGGCGTCGGACAGGCGCGTGAACATGGGGTGCGCGTCGCAGTGCGCCGCCATCCAGTTGTGCAGGTCGCGCACGTCGGTGATGGTGTACAGCAGGCCGCCCGGCCGCAGCGCGTACGCGTACTCCGCCAGCAGCGGCGTGGAGATGATGCGGCGGCCGTGGTTGGACTTCTTAAAGTGCGGGTCCGGGAAGCAGAAGAACATCTTGGCGAGCTGGCCCTTGAAGAAGTAGCGCGGCAGCAGCTTCATGGCGTTGGTGCGCACCACCGACAGGTGCTGGCAGCCGCCGCTCTCGTGCCGCGCTGCCGCGATGCGCAGGCGCACGTACTCCGTCACGTGCGGCCGGATCTCCATGCCCAGCATGAGCGTGTCGGGCAGGACGGGCGCGAGGCCCATGAGCAGGCCGCCAAAGCCGCAGCCCACGTCTGCCAGCTCCACGTACCGCGCCGGCCGTGCGTGGCCCACATACGCGGCGGCGTCGCCAAAGGCGGGGTAGTGCGCCGTCCACTCCATGCGCTCCGGCGCCACCGGGAACTCAAACCCCACCGGCGTGTTCAGCGGGTTGATGTGCGCGCGCGACCGGAAGAACTTCTTCTGCGGCACCATTGCGCCCTCCCCCGCCCGCCGCACGCCCTCCTCCACTCGCCCCAGCCGGCTACGCTGCGTGGTGCGCGGCGGCGGCACCGCCGGAGCCTCGCCTGTTGTTGCACTTGCAGTCGTTGTTGCGGCTGCCGTTACTGTGGCTGTTGTGGCTGCGACTGCAGCCGCGGCCGCTGCCGCCACCGCCGCCTCGCCGCCCGCCACCGCCGCCGCCGTTGCCGCCATGCTGCTGCTGACGTTGCACACCTGCCGGCAGGCAGCAGCGATTGCCTGTCTGCACGCCGCCAGGTTGTTGTTTTGGTGACTGGCTACCTGCCGCTGTGCCTGCCAACGACCGCGCCCTTGCCTTCCTTCCCCTCTGCCACGCCGCGCTTCGGCCCCCCTGCTACTCCAGCTACACGTGTATGCGTGCGTCACAATGTGTGTGTGTGCGTGTGTGCAGTATGCGTGTGTGAGTGGAAGGCGAGGGAGTGGAGAGAGACGAGGCGAGAGACGAGGCGAGAGGAGAGAGAGCGTGCGAGAAGTGAGAAATAATGGGTGGTTGATATTGCAAATGGGTGCATGACCACGCAATCTATGAGTGGGAACGTGCAGCCACTGTCCCCAACCCGCGAGTGCGCGCCTTTATTGCGTCGTCCGTCGTGCGCGCTATTTTTGCATGCGCCGCCATTAGCCGCTGCCAGCTATCTCTCAGTAGTGGTGACTCACTCGTGCCAGTCACTGGCAGTTAGTGGTGAGAGGAGGGGCGGCAGTGGCAGCAGTGGTTGGGCAGGCGGCAGGATGCAACAGCGACGGCGGGTATGCGACGCGGCCGCTGCCATGGTGGCACGCGCAGCAACGGCAGGGCAATGTAGAGCCGCCAGTAGTGCTGGCATACTTGGGAACATTGGCGCACGTGCGTCCCGTCCACCGACGCCAACAACGCTGCCGCCGCCGCCGCCGCCGCCACAACAACAACAACAACAACAGTCGCCGCTGACGCCGCGGCTGGCACGCGCAGCCGTGCGCTCCCTCCTGCGCGCGTGCCGGCCGTTTGATGAGCGGCCCAGCACGCGCGCCGCCCTGTCGCTGTACCGCTCAGATGCCGCGCTGACGCGCCGCGTGCCGCTGCTTGACGCCGGCGAACCACCCACCAGCAGCGCCGAGGAGGTGGCGGAGGGGAAGGCGATTGCGGCCACGGTGGCGCGGGAGGTGAAGGCGCTGGTGACACCTGCAAGCGGGTCAGAGCCGGCGGCGACCGGTGTGCCGGCGCCGCGCGCGCTGTACCGCCCTGACAAGACGGCGTACACTAGCATGGTGCGCGCGGTGAGCGCCACGGTGCGCGACATGGCGGCGCAGGTAGCAGACGGGCGGGTGGATGGCGCGATGTCGCTGGATGTGGCATACAATGCGGTCAAACTGCTGCAGCACGTGGCGGCGGGGGTTGCGACACCGCTGCCGCCGTCGGCGACGGTGGCGACCGTGCCGCCGGCAGCGGTGGCCGGGTTGAGCGACGCCGCCGCGCTGTCGCCTGGCTGTCTCATGGTGGAGCACCCATCGGTGCTGGCGCCGGGGCGCGCGGTGGCGTACGTGTATGACGTGTCGCGCAACCTGGCGGAGCTGCACGGCAACGAGGCGTGGATGCTGCGCGCGTACGTCGTGAACCGGCCGTTCCGTGCCACCGTGGCGGACGTGCTGCGCCGGACCGACCTGGGCCCGTTTGGCGGCCTGCAGCTGTTCCACGGCGGCATGGACGCCAAGGACCTGGCGGTCATCCACCGCGTGGCGTCCATTGAGGGCGCGGCGCCGGTGGATGAGGAGGGCAGCGCGTTCATTGGCGGCAGCATGGCTGCCATCAATGCCGCACTGGCGGAGGGTCGCGCCAGCCCCGCCGACTTTAAGGTGGTGCTGGGCGCCATGGCCATCCCGCTGGATGGCGGCGAGGGCAGCCTGGCGCTGCGGGAGGACGAGCGGTGGTGGATCCTGAGCGGCGGCGGCGCGCGTGACATTGCGCTGCTGCAGCCGCTGCCGCAGTCGCCGCCGTCGGCACCTGTCCCCGAAGGCAGCTACAACTTTGACCACTTTGCGCACCAGGACGCGGTGTGGGCGGCCGCGGTGGCGCGGCTGGCTGCCTCCACGACCGAGCCGTCCCTGGCAGCCACATACGCCGACTGGGCGGCGCTGCACCCCGCCACACTAGCCGCGCTTGCCGCCTCCCTCCCCCTCCCCGTTGCGCGCCCCTTCAGCCGCCTGGCTACCCTTGCCGCCGCCCGCGCTGGCGCCTCGCCTGCTGGCGGCGGCGGTGTTCCTGGCCTCCGTGAGCGTATTCAATAGGGTTGTAACGCGTGACATTAGGGTGGTCGCGAGCAGGATATTCAAGTGTTGTGTGCGCTCTGGCAGCTAACAACTACTATGATATGTGTGATGTATCCGGTGCTCAGGCGCGGCGGCTCGGGGACTGCAAGGTGGTGTCGGGGGGCGCAACAATGTCATACAGTGAGTGCGCACGGCACGACGCCGCCTACTCACACACACACGCCACAACACACGCGCGGGGCGGCAGCAGCGGTCAGTGTAACTATGACAAAAAGTGGGCCGTCAGAGCGCCGCGGCGGCAGGAACTGCCACACGCAGCATCAGGGCGCACGCCTAAAAATGGTTGGGTGCCGCGTGCTAACACGTCGTCATCCCGCTCGCGCCACCCACGCCACACCACGCAGGCACACACGCCCCACCCCTACACCTCTAACACGCAGGCAGTGTTACGCACGTATCGTCGCATGTGACAGCGTCGACGGTCGCGTCAGCGGCGGCACACCCCCAGGTGCTCTGCACACACGTAAGCGGTGTCGGAGGGGCACTGTAATGAGGGCACCACCGGCGCACGCGGTACGAGGGGGCGTGGTAAGAAAAATGACGACTGCACTAATTCGCCACCCTTCAGCCCGGCGCCGCACGAGGGCGGCACGGAAATCGAGGGGCGACTCAACGGCTGCCGCCAGCGGGGGTGCGTGCGGCCGCCGCGCAGGCAGGTTGCCCGCGCAGCAGCTGCACAGCGAACCCCCGCCAGTCAATCTTCGAGACTTGGGGACGGGTCGTGACCGGGGGGCGCTAGATAGGCTGTTTGCGGCCAAGACGGAAGTTAAGCCTCGGGTGGCCTGCCACCAGTAGCAGCGGCAGCAGCAGCGCACTAACCTTTGCTTATGATCCCCATAATGACGATGTCCTCCTTGCTTGCAAAGGCGCCGATACAGGATCTGCACAAACGGACGGGCGTGCGGCCGCAAGAGGTGGCACGTGCTTGCGCGGGGTGCGGCACCAAGGCGGCGCGCCTCGTTTGCGTTTGCGACACAATGGCAAGGGGCATAAACAAAAAGTGTCCTTCGAAAGCTAGTGATCGCGCCAAGATGCCGTAGCGATGCGCGGCCAGGCCAAGCAGAAGGTGGGGTGTGATGTGCCGGGTCAAACTTAGGCGAACGCAGGCGTCTGCACGGCGTCCCGAGGGGCGCCGCACAACACTCAAGATGCATCAGCTTAATGGGTCCCGGGTGGAAGAAGGGAGGGGGGAAAACACAAAGGGGTAGGTAGGGCGGCAGCACGTACCAGACGCGCGGTGTCGTCGCGTTGTTCCTCTCGGCGACTTCTTGTTGGCAGTTGTTTTACGGCGCGTGGGGTCTGCGCGACGTGGTGGGCGAGGGGGGTGCGCGTGAAGTGACGGCACAGCCACGCGTGGCCACGGGGGCATGCAACAATACAATGGCAGTACACAAGAGGTGGCCCCAACGGAATTGCCTACAGCGGCCTTTGTGGTGCTGGATCAAAGGGGCGCCCGCGCGTGAGCACGTGGTCTTATCCCCACCAGCTGCCGAGCAGGTGGTATTCGTCGAGTCTGTTGCCAGGTACTGTGGGGTGCCGCCCAGTACGTGCCTGCCGCCTTGCGACGGCAGGACGGGCTAACAAGCATAGCGGGTACCAAGAAGCGCGCGCGCGCAACGTGCTGGGAAGCAACAGAGACGCGGCGCAGCCCCCGCATAACCAGTGTGCACACCCGGGACACACAGTATCACACACGCAAACACACACGCGGGCGCGGGAGCCAAGCTTCATGAGCGAAACTGTCAGCAAGCGACGGCCAAGCGTATTAGGCCGTCATAAGATCTGGTGCCAATTCGCGTAAAATACGTTAATCGTCAGCCAGGCGCGCGCGCGCCACGCAAACCCACACACTCACACGCACACACACGACCACACGGCCACGCACACTGGCTTCACACTGAGCGTATAATCAGGTCGCGGGGGGTCAAGCCCCCCGGCAATAATGTCAAGTTTCGTTTATAGTTGTGCATCACAAGCCACCCAACCAACCAACCACCAACGGCAGGGGCAGTGGGAGTGGGTTCAAGGCGGGCGCGACACACCCTGCGCCAAATAAAATACATGCGCGCGTACCACGTACGTTTTAACCCCACGGCCCGGCGAGATGGCTCAGGGCGGTGCCATTGCACGCGGAAGTGTCGTGCGCCACGCGCCACGTGCAAAACTGGCACTGCCAGCTCGCACCCCGCCGCCAGCTGGTGGTGGCGATTTTTCCTGGATTATCATTTCTTGAAGTGGCCCTCCTTGAAGTCGTGGCACTTGCCGCCTCAACAACGGCAGCAACTTGTGTGCACACACCGCACCGGCCCGTCACGCGGCGCCGCAGTTGTGGCATTGTTGGTACGTGAGGCCGGCTGCCGTAGTGTTTTGCACGACTGGCTGTGCCTGCTGGGCGGCAAGGTGGCTAGGCGCCCTCTCTGGCCTCTACTGTGCTGCCGCCAGTAGGCGGGAAGAGAGTTTTACACGCCGGGCCGGCGGGCAAGAGGGCGGCGAGAGGAAGCTGCCTATCGTAAACAATACCTGGATGCCCTTGTGCCGGCTGCCACCGTGGATGCTACCAGCCTAGCTCTGGATGCCACGCTGACCCGCTGCGCGCATTATTTTTGCTATTGGTCATGTCAGTGGATCGGTGGCTTTGTCGGCAGCGTGTGCGAAGGCAGGCAGTAGGAGCAGGTAGAGAGGAGTGGAGGGGGCCGAGGAGGATGGTGGCGGCGACTGCGCTGGCGTCGTCTGTGGCTGCTACTGCCGCGATGATGAAGTACTCGTTGCAACGAACTGGCTGCGCTGCGCTGGCGAGCTTGCTGGCTGACTACACGCCTGCCACTGCCGCCGCCTGGCGGTTGGCTCCTCTCTGACTGGCTGGCTGACCGCCGCCGCTGCTTTGGCTGTGGCTGCATGCTGCCGCTGCTGCTGCTGCTGCTGGCAGCCCCTGGCGCTGATGTGGAACCATTTGCTGCGCCGTTGCTGTGCGGCGGCTGTCACTTGGAATCCCCGACTTGGTGGCCACTTACTGTCGTACCCAGGCTCCCACTCCCAACACCATTACTCACCCACACCCTCACCCACACCCACGGCCGCAGAGCTCACCCTCACCTACAAAGCCGGACCAGCCAAGATGGTGCGCATGTCGGTGCTGGCGGACTGCCTGAAGTCCATCCACAACGCAGAGAAGCGCGGCAAGCGGCAGGTGCTGATCCGCCCGTCCTCCAAGGTCATCGTCAAGTTCCTGTCCGTGATGCAGAAGCACGGCTACATTGGCGAGTTTGAGATCGTGGACGACCACCGCAGCGGCAAGATTGTGGTGAACCTGAACGGCCGCATCAACAAGTGCGGCGTCATTAGCCCGCGCTTTGACGTGAAGGTCGGCGAGATGGAGAAGTGGATCAACAACCTGCTGCCGTCGCGCCAGTTTGGCCACGTCGTGCTCACCTCTAGCGCTGGCATCATTGACCACGAGGAGGCGCGCCGCAAGCACACCGGCGGCAAGGTGCTGGGCTTCTTCTACTAAACTAAGCGCGCCGCTGCTGGCGGGCGGGGCGCCGGGCGGGGCGACCTTCCCGCCGCGCCCCCGCCCCCCCGCACCCACGGGCGGCCCGGCCGGGGGGGTTGAAGTGGTCGTGTCGTTTTTGTACCCCTTACACCTTCACCCGGGCAGGCTTGCCGCTGCCCCCCTCCCCCCCGCCACCACTGCTGCTGCTGCCACCTGTTGCTGGTGCCCGCCGCGCACCGCCACCTGCACCGCCAGCCGCACCACCGCTGCCGCCACCCCCACCGCTGCCGCTGCCACTGGCCGCCGCAAACGGGTCGTCGCCGCGCAGCAGCGCCGCCGCCATGCGCTCCAGGTCCTCGTCAGACAGCGCGGCAGAGGCGCCGGCGGGCGCCTCGTGTGGCAGGCGCGCCGTCGCCAGGTCCAGCGGCGACGGCGCGGTGGCAGCAGTGGAATGCAGCGCCGTGCCGGCCGCCGCCGCGCCGTACGCCTCCGCGGTCAGGTACACGGCGGGGTCCGCGGGCGCGGCGGCGGGCGGCAGCCGTGCCCCCAGGCCCGTGCCCCACCCCAGTCGCAGCAGCTTGGCCGGCGCGCACCGCGCCGCCTCCAGCGTCACCTCCTCTGACGCCGGCAGCTCCACCGGCGGCGGCGCGGCATACAGGTAGTGTGGCACCGCCGCCGCCTCGGGCGTCAGCAGCGAGTTCACCCACGCATGCACCGTCGCCAGGGTGTCCTGCAGCCGTGGGTGGGTGGGTGGGGGGTTGCGTGCGTGTGTGACACGTGACACAGAGTGGCAGAAGCGCCACGTACCAGCGGGCTGAACACGCCCTGCAGCACGGTGCGGTCGGGCAGCTCCACGCGCAGGAGGACGGTGGTAAACACCTTGGCGCTCTGCAGCAGCTCCAGCTCGCGCTGCGCGCGCGTCTTCATGGCCTTGTCGGCGCTGAACTCGGCCATCTTCTTGCGCGCGTACTCTGCCAGCATGCGCGCCACCTCGGGGTCGCTCTCATCAAAGTCGTCCTCGTACCGCGGCCCGCCATCCGCGCCGGCGGACGCCAGCGCCGCCGTCGTGTCCGCCGGCGTGAACACGTTGGCACGGAACGCGGCAGCGGGGTTGAACAGCAGCACGCGGGTGGCACGGTCAGCCGGCCGGTGCGCCTCCTGCAGCGCTGCCACGCGCTGCCGCAACTCCGTCACCCGCCGCTCCGTCGCGCTCTGCCCCGCCGACGCCGCCTCATCGACTGCCGCAGTAGATGTTGCTGCCGCCGCTGCTGCCGCCGCTGCCGCCCCGCCGCTACCACCAGCCGCGCCTCCACCACCACTGCCATCACTGCCGGCCTCTGCAGCGGCGGCGGCCGCCAGCGCCGGCGGCAACTCCACCATGCGCGACACGGCGGTGCGGAAGGGGTCAAAGGCAGCCTCTGTGGCAACCACGGCAGCCACGGCAGCATGGTTGTAGGGTGGGCAGGGTGTCACCTCTGCGCCCAGGCCCCGCGCCTCCGCCTCCAGCAGCTCACGCACCAGCACCAGCACGTCCTCCTCGTCGTCTGCGTGGCTCGACACCAGGTTCACCTCACCCGTCACCGGCACCGCCTCGTCACGGAACCCCGCGGCGCGCAGCATGTCCACCGCCGCGCCGTGCCGCCCCACTGCCTCCCAAAACCGTGGGTTGCGCAGCCGCACCGACCGGTACCGGGCCTCGTGCGGTGCACCCAGCACGTTGTCCAGCACCTTCAGCAGCACCACCAGCGCCGCGCGCACGTCAGCATCAAAATTGGCGGCCCGCAGCCGCCCCATTGCCTTCCGCACGCGGTCTGCCACACCCCGCAGGCCGCCTGCCACGGCGACATCCGCCGCCTTAGCTGCCGTCGTTGCTGCAGGAACTGGTGCTGTTGTTGTTGCCGGCACCGATGCTGCTGTCTGCACCGGCGGCACCACGACGGCGGCAGCCACGGGAGCAACCACCGCCGGGACCGCGACATCATCCGGGGTGGAGGCAGGTGCTGGTGCATCTGCCACTGCGTCACCCACCCGCGCGCGTTTTGCGACGGACTCAGCATCCAGCGCGTCAGACGCCGGCGTGGCGCCGTCAACTGCTGGTGACGCCGTGCTGTCTGCTGCAACCGCTGCCGCTGGCGCCGCTGGCACTGCGGGTGCCGCCGCCGGCATGGCAGCGTCCCCATCCGCACTTGCCGAACCAGCACCACCCGCCGCTGCTGCCGCCGATACTACTGCCGTCGCTGCCGACGCTGCGGCTACATCAGGCGGCGGCAGTGACAGGCGCAGCGATGCGGTGCCTTTGATGGCGCCCAGCGACATCAGGGTGGTGGTGGCGAGCTCCGCGCCCTTCACCGCGCGCCGGATGTATACCACCGTGACGCCGGCGTATGCGGACGCCGCCAGCGCGTCGTCGCTGTAGCCGGGCAGCTCGCCCGCGCGCACGAATGACAGCAGCACGTCCGCCAGGGTGGCGCGTGTGAAGAACGTGCCCTCCAGGCGTGGCCCACCGCCGCGCTCCACCGCAACGCGCACCTCCTGTGCGCCCAGGTCCACGCCACCGCCTGGCGCCGGCACCAACTCCAGCAGCGTGTTGTTGTTCAGCCCCGACAGCCCAAACGGCGTGCCCAGGTCCGCCGCCGTCCCGCGCCCCGCCATCAGCACGTACTTGGAGGCATCCAGGCCGTACTTGGCGCAGTAGCGCTCCAGCGCCGCCAGCAGTGGCAGCGTGCGGTCAAACGTGACGCGCTCCCGCAGCCCACTGTGCAGTATCGTCACCACCGCATTCCCACTGCCCCCACTTCCCCCGCCTGTCGTCGCCATGGCTGCTACCGGTAGCGGTATATCGGAAGCTGGCTGCCAGTTATCGTTAGGAGGGGGGAGGAGGGGAGGAGGAGGGTGGCTACTGTTATCAGTAGCAATGCAACGCGGACGGTGGATCGCAGTAAAAATCGGCGGAGTAAGTATAACAGCGCAACGTTGCCATGTTTCCTGCAAAATATACACCGCCCCCACCGCGCTTGTCATTGTCACTCAGTTGTGTGCTCGTCTGCCGAACCGCCTGTTTACAACCCACTGCCGTTAACCCACTGCCCGCATTACGCATTACCCACTTCTAACCCACTCTCTCTCGCTCCTACTGCCCCCCTCCTCATCATCCTACTCATCCCCTCCTACCTGCCACGTCACCACGTGGCTACTACCATCATAGGACTCAGCGTGGTGGTACGTGGTGCGCGGCGGTGGCGCGACGGGTGGCGACAAAAATCAGTGGAAAAGCACCTAACTTGCAAGTCCACCCTAATTGCCATGGCGCGTGGGTTTGCGTTTGCCCTCGTCGCCGCCGCCATTGCCGCACTCGCCGCCACCACCTCTGGGGTAGCAGCAGCAGCCGGAGAGGAGGCGGCAGAGGAGGTGGAGGAGGAGGTGGTGGGGCCGGAGGCGCATGGCGCAGGCGAGGCACGCTCCGCGCCGCCGTCCGATGCCCTGTTCTTTGAGAACTTTGAGGCTGGCATGGTACGCGCAGCGCACATCCACCCACCTGTCATAGCATAGCCACCCCACATACCAACCACCCCACCCACCCCCAAAACCCACACCCACACCCAACCAAACACAGGGCGCGTTTGTGGCGTCGGCGGCGAGCGGGCCGGTGAGCGTGGAGGTGCCCAAGACGGGGCGGGTGGAGGGCGCGGTGGGTGAGGCGGGCCTGCTGCTGGTGGAGCCGGCCAAGCGGTACGCCGTGACGGCCACGTTTGACGCGCCGGTGACGGGCGAGGGCGGCCTGGTGGTGCAGTACGAGGTGCGGCTGCAGGACGGCCTGAGCTGTGGCGGCGCGTACGTGAAGCTGCTGAACGCGAGCGGGTCGCTGACGGCGGCGGGCACGGGCGCCGACACGCCGTACGTCATCATGTTTGGGCCGGACCGGTGCGGCGCGACGGACAAGGTGCACTTCATCATCCGCTTCCGCAACCCGGTGACGGGCGCGGTGGAGGAGAAGCACATGACGGGCGCGCCCAAGGCGCGCGGCGACGCCAACTCGCACGTGTACACCCTCGTGCTGCGGCCGGACAACAGCTTTGCGGTGAAGGTGGACAACGTGGTGGAGCGCGAGGGCTCGCTGACGGCGCCCGCCGACTTCGAGCCGCCGGTGCTGCCGCCGGCGGAGGTGGACGACCCCACTGACCTCAAGCCGGCCGACTGGGTGGACGACGCCAAGATCCGCGACCCGGCCGCCTTCAAGCCAGACGACTGGGATGAGGACGCGCCCGCCACCATCCTGGACATGGACGTGGAGAAGCCGGCCGGCTGGCTGGACGACGCGCCCGCCTCCATCCCTGACCCTGCTGCCGAGAAGCCGGAGGGGTGGGACGACGACGAGGACGGCGAGTACGAGGCGCCGCTGGTGGCCAACCCGGCGTGCGAGACGGCGGGCTGCGGCGTGTGGACCCGGCCGTACAAGGCCAACCCGGCGTACAAGGGCAAGTGGGTGGCGCCGCTGATTGACAACCCGGCGTACGTGGGCGAGTGGAAGGCGCGCCAGATCCCCAACCCGGCGTACTTTGAGGACGCGTCGCCCTACCTCCTGTCCGGCGCCGGCATGGCGGGCATCGCGGTGGAGGTGTGGACCATGTCGGGCGGCATCCTGTTTGACAACTTCCTGGTCAGCCGCAGCGAGGCGGAGGCGGAGGCGTTCGCGGCGCGCACCTGGAAGGCCAACCACGCGGCGCAGCTGGCGGCGGCGGGTGCGGCGCGGCGGGCCGCGGCCCGCGCCGCCCGGGTGGGGGGGCGTGCCAACGGCCGCCCCCCGGCCCCCCCCCCGCCCCAGGCCGGCCCCGGCGGGGGGCCGCGCGGCGGCGACCCCCCCCCCGCCCCCCCCACCCCCGCCCCGGGGCCGCCACCGACACGGACC
>Ga0066256_1003797_pt1 | contig 14196 bp, 15 predicted proteins | sample ThiBio_1000_biof_FD_87107 | JGI IMG/M metagenome (GOLD analysis project Ga0066256, IMG submission 87107) | Wastewater bioreactor microbial communities from Cape Town, South Africa - Thiocy_expt_1000_biof (version 2) | ecosystem: Engineered > Bioreactor > Thiocyanate-remediating >...
AACATCGCGCGCCAGATCGCGCTGATGGCTGGTTGCCCCGTCACCACCTCGGGCACCACCGTCAACCGTTTTTGCTCCTCCGGCCTGCAAACGATTGCACTGGCGTCGCAACGCGTGATTGCCGGCGAAGCCGAAGTCTTTGTGGCCGGCGGCGTGGAGAGCATTTCCTGCGTGCAGCAGGAAATGAACAAGCACATGCTGGCCGACCCAGCGCTGCTCGCCAGGAAGCCGGAGGTCTACTGGAGCATGCTGCAAACCGCCGAGCAGGTGGCCAAGCGCTACGGCATCGGCCGTGATGCCATGGACGAATACGGCGCCGCCAGCCAGCAAAAGGCCTGTGCGGCCCAGGCCGCGGGCAAGTTTGACGATGAGATTGCGCCGATCACCGTCACCGCCGGCGTGGCCGACCCCGTGCTGGGTCTGCGCACCCGGCAGGTGACGTGCAGCAAGGACGAAGGCGCGCGCGAAGGCACCACCAAGGAAGGCATCGCCAGCATCAAGCCCGCGCTGCCCGGCGGCCTGATCAGCGCCGGCAACGCCAGCCAATTCTCAGATGGCGCTGGCGCCTGCGTGGTGGTCAGCGCACAGTACGCCAGCCAGAAAAACCTCAAACCCCTTGGCCCCTTCCTGGGCTTTGCCGTGGCCGGGTGCGGACCCGGCGAGATGGGTATCGGCCCCGTGTTCGCGGGGCCGAAGGGGGCGGCCAAGCTGGGCTTGAAGGTCGGCGACATCGACCTGTGGGAGCTGAACGAGGCCTTTGCCGTGCAGGTGCTGTACTGCCGCGACAAGCTGGGCATCCCTGCCGACCGCCTGAACGTGAACGGCGGCGCCATTGCCCTGGGGCACCCCTACGGTGTGTCGGGTCAGCGCCTTACGGGCCACGCCCTCATCGAAGGCAAGCGCCGTGGCGCCAAGAAGGTGTGCGTGACGATGTGCATTGGCGGCGGCATGGGCGCCGCCGGCATTTTCGAGGTGCTGTAAGCCATGTCCGGGCAGGCCTCGTCGCCACCGCGCACCGACATCCCCGATGTCGTGGTGTCGCCCGAGGTCTTCCTGGCCATGGGGCGTGAGGTACTGGCATCGCAGCCGTTCAGCATCCTGGTGGGGGCGCGGCTGCATGCCTTGTCGCCCGGGCAGTGCGAGCTGCACCTGCCCGTCACGCCCCAGCTGCTGCAACAGCATGGTTTTGTGCACGGGGGTGTGCTGAGCTATGTGGCCGACAACGCCCTTACGTACGCCGGGGGCACCGCCATGCGGGTGCCCGTCGTGACGTCCGAGTTCAAGATCAACTACCTGCGGCCTGCGGTGGGCGAACTGCTCATCGCCCGCGCGCAGGCGGTGCACCATGGCCGCGCGCAGGCCGTGTGCCGCTGCGATGTGTTTGTGGTGCAGGCGGGCACCGAAAAGCTGTGCGCCGTGGCGCAAGGCACCATTGCCGCACTGCCACCGCGCGATGGCGCAGCGCCGGCCCCTGCGGGCGCCTGATGGTGGCATGGGATGGGAGCATGTTTCTCCTCACTCCTGCGCCGTTTACTCCTTATTTGATAGCTGCTGGCGCATGATTTATCTGCGCCTGCGGCCGTTTTAACCCTGAAATGCCATGAGCCTACGTCCCACCGTCGATTTCCTGCTCTACCAGTGGCTGGACGCCGAGAAGCTGCAAGCCCGCGAGCGCTTTGCGGACCACTCCCGCGAAACCTTCGATGCCGTGCTCGACACCTCCGAGCGCATCGCGCGCGAGAAGTACGCGCCCTTCAACCGCGTGGTGGACACCGAAGAACCCCGCACCGAGACCGAGCCCGACGGCACGCTGCGCGTGGTGCTGCCGCAGGCCACCTACGAGGCACGGCGCGCCTATGCAGAATCGGGCCTGCTGAGCGCTGCGCAGGACTACGACATTGGCGGCATGCAACTGCCCTACACGGTGGAGGCGGCGGCCAACAGCTTTTTTGCGGCCGCTTCGATCAGCATTGGCTCCAACCTGCTGACCTCGGGCAACGCCAACCTGCTCATGGTGCATGGCACCGACCTGCAACAGCAGGTGGTTGCGCTCAATGAATTCGACGGCCGCTGGTCGGGCACCATGTGCCTGTCGGAGCCGCAGGCGGGTTCGTCGCTGTCGGATGTCGCCACGCGCGCGGTGCCGGATGGCGAGGGGTTTGAAAGCGACCCGCTGGGCCCTCGCTACCGCCTCAAGGGCAACAAGATGTGGATCAGCTCGGGCGACCATGAGCTGACCGAAAACATCGTGCACCTGGTGCTGGCCAAGATCCCGGGGCCGGACGGCAAGCTGGTGCCTGGCACCAAGGGCATTTCGCTGTTCATCGTGCCCAAGAAGCTGGTGGACACCAACGGCCAGTTGACCGGCGTGCGCAACGACGTGGCGCTGGCGGGCTTGAACCACAAGTTGGGCTGGCGCGGTACCACCAACACGCTGCTGAATTTTGGCGAGGGCAAGTACCCCGTGGACGGCCAGGCCGGCGCCGTGGGCTACCTGGTCGGCCAGCCCGGCAAGGGCCTGCACTGCATGTTCCACATGATGAACGAGGCGCGCATCGGCATCGGCATGGCCGCCACCATGCTGGGCCTGGCGGGCTACTACGCCAGCCTGGACTACGCCAAGAACCGCCCCCAGGGCCGCCCAGTTCAAGGTCCGAAAGACGGCGCCGCAGCGGTGGTCAAGGACGCCGCCCAGCCCCAGGTGCGCATCGTCGAGCACGCAGACGTCAAGCGCATGCTGCTGGCTCAAAAGTCGTACGGCGAGGGCGCGCTGGCGCTCAACCTTTTCTGCGCGCGGCTGGTGGATGAGCAACACACGGGGGATGCCGCTGCGGCCGACGAGGCCCGCCTGCTGCTGGAGGTGCTGACCCCCATCGCCAAGAGCTGGCCCAGCGAATGGTGCCTGGAGGCCAACAGCCTGGCCATCCAGATCCATGGCGGCTACGGCTACACGCGCGACTTCCCGGTGGAGCAGTACTGGCGCGACAACCGCCTGAACATGATCCACGAAGGCACCCATGGCATCCAGGCCATGGACCTGCTGGGCCGCAAGGTGCTGATGGAAGGCGGGCGCGGCCTGCAACTGTTGGCCGGGCGCATCAACGCCACCATCGAGCGCGCCATCCAGGTGCCCGCGCTTGCTGCCCACGCCAACGCGCTGGGCAAGGCGCTGCAGGACGTGGGCGCCGCCACCAAGGCCGCCTGGGCCACAGGGCAACCGGCCGATGCGCTGGCCAATGCCGTGCCCTACATGCAAGCCTTTGGCCACACGGTGCTGGCCTGGGTGTGGCTGGACGTGGCGCTGGCCACGCTGGCGGCCGATGCCGCGCTGGCGCAGCCCGCCAGCGTGGGCCGCATGGGTGCCATGCGCTTCTTCTTCCATTACGAACTGCCCAAGATCGGCGCCTGGCTGCAAGTGGTCAGCACGCGCGACGCGACCTGCGCCAGCTTTCCGGAAGAGGCGTTCTGATGGCGGCTCCGAGCACGTTGCAGCGCTTGCAAAAGCTCATCTGGGTGCTGATCTACGGCGGCCTGCTCACGCTGGTGCTGGGCATTGCCACTGCGCGCACCGACGCATCCACCGGCTGGGTACTGATGGTGGGCGGGGGCGTGGTGGCGGCCGTGGGCGTGGTGCTGATCGCCGTGCGCGCGCGGCTCAAGGCCGACCCCCAGGGCTGACGCTGCGGCACCGCTGCAGCCGCCCGGTTGGCCCACTGCGGGGCGGACGCGGCGGCGACACAATGCAGCCTTCTGGCGCCGCACAATGGCTGCCTGTAATCCACCCCCTGGCTGGCGCTTCCCAGCGCCGGGCTGTGGTCTGAGAACATCTATCGACTGGCAAAAATCCAAGGAGACATTCACATGACACACACCATCCAACAACTGTTTGACCTGACGGGCAAGACCGCCCTGGTGACCGGCGGCTCGCGCGGCCTGGGCCTGCAACTGGCGCATGCGCTGGGCGAGGCGGGCGCCAAGATCGTGCTCAGCTCGCGCAAGGCCTCCGACCTGGAAGAAGCCGCTGCCGACCTGAAAGCCGCCGGAATCGAAGCCAGCTGGATCGCCGCCGACTGCGCCAAGGAAGAGGACATCCGCCGCCTGGCCGACGAGACCCTGCAGCGCCTGGGCCATGTGGACATCCTGGTCAACAACGCCGGTGCCGCCTGGGGCGCCCCGGCCGAAGACCACCCCGTGGAAGCGTGGGACAAGGTGATGAACCTCAACGTGCGCGGCTACTTCATCCTGAGCCAGCACATCGCCAAACACAACATGATCGGCCGCCGCAGCGGCAGCATCATCAACGTGGCGTCCATCGCGGGCCTGGGCGGCAACCCCAAGGGCATGAACACCATTGCTTACAACACCTCCAAGGGCGCGGTGATCAACTTCACGCGGGCGCTGGCGGCCGAATGGGGGGCGTACAACATCCGCGTCAACGCGATCTGCCCTGGCTTCTTCCCGAGCAAGATGACGGTGGGCACACTCAAGGCCATGGGCGAAGAGGCATTGGCCGCACACGCCCCGCTGGGCCGCCTGGGCGATGATGAAGACCTGAAGGGCCTGTGCGCGCTGTTTGCGTCGGATGCGGGCAAGCACATCACCGGCCAGTGGCTGGCGGTGGACGGCGGGGTGAGTATCGTGACTGGAGGGTGAGCATCCCCCTGAGGCGCTGCGCGCCTTCCCCCTTCTCTCGGCTTCGCCGGGAAGGGGGACGCAGCCTTCGCTGCGGGGCGGCCCTTGCTCGGCTGCCTCAATCTGGGCCGCGCCAGTTTTCGAGTTCGTGTACTGAGGAAATCCCTTGAAAAGTTTCGGTGTCGAAATCCCCTTTGTCAGCCACCTGGGCTTCACGCTGCACCGCATGGAGGACGGCGAGTCCGAGCTGCGTTACGAAGCCAAGCCCGAGCACCTCAACTCGTTTGCCGTGACCCACGGCGGCGCGTCGATGACGCTGCTGGACGTGACTATGGCCACGGCCGCGCGCAGCGTGACGCCGGACATGGGTGTGGTCACCATCGAGATGAAGACCAGCTTCATGCAGCCCGCACGCGGGCCACTGGTGGCCAAGGGGCGGCTGATTCACCGCACGGCCACCATGGCGTTCACCGAGGGCACGGTGTACGACGCCCAGGGCAAGGTGTGCTGCCATGCCACCGGCACGTTCAAGTACGTCAAGCGCCTGCCGGTGGACGGGCGCAATGTGAATGACCTGAAGGTCATCTCCACCGACTGAGTCGGTGGGCGAGGTCACCAGCAGGGTTTAGAGCCTTTTTGCCTGCAAGCGCAATGAATATATGCGCTGGCAGCTATCAAAAACATAGTGTTGAATTTTCTGAAGGAGCTTTCCATGCCACGCAACCAACAAATCGTTCTCGACAACCGCCCCCAGGGCGAAGCGGTGGCCAGCAACTTCAAGCTGGTCGCGACCGACACGCCCCCGCTGCAGGACGGCCAGGTGCTGGTGCGCCACCACTACCTGAGCCTGGACCCGTACATGCGCGGGCGCATGAACGACAGCAAGAGCTATGCCGCCTCCCAGCCCCTGGGCGAGGTGATGATCGGCGGCACCGCGGGCGAGGTGGTGGAGAGCCGCCACCCCAAGTACGCCGTGGGCGACAAGGTGGTGGGCATGGGCGGCTGGCAGGAGTACAGCGTGGTCGACGGCAACGCGCCCGGCATGCTGCGCAAGGTCGATACCACGCACGTGCCGCTGTCGCACTACCTGGGCGCTGTGGGCATGCCCGGCGTGACGGCCTGGTACGGCCTGGTCAAGATCATTGCGCCCAAGGAAGGCGACACCGTGGTGGTGAGCGCCGCCACCGGCGCCGTGGGCAGCGCTTTTGCAGCCCTCGCCAAGGCCCGTGGCTGCCGCGCGGTGGGCATTGCCGGCGGTGCCGACAAGTGCAAGTACGCAGTGGAAGAACTGGGCTTTGACGCCTGCATCGACTACAAGGAACACAGTGACGTGAAGGCCATGTCCAAGGCGCTGAAAGAAGCCTGCCCCAATGGCATCTACGGGTACTTTGAGAACGCGGGCGGCTGGATCATGGACGCCGTGATGCTGCTCATTAACCGCATGAAGGTCGAGGGCTTCATCGTGAGCGAACACATGGAAGTCTGGCCCGATGCACTCAAGGAGCTGGGCACGCTGGTCGGCACCGGCAAGCTGCGCCCGCGCGAAACCATTGCCCAAGGCATCGCTGCCGCACCTGAGGCCTTCCTGGGCTTGCTCAAGGGCAAGAACTTCGGCAAGCAACTGGTCAAGCTGATCTGATGATGCTGAAGTGGACCTGGGCCCGCTTTGATGACCTGGGCGTGCATGCGCTGCATGACGCCCTGGCCTTGCGCTGCAAGGTCTTCATTCTGGAGCAGGGCCGCTGCAGGGTCCCGGTCGGTGCCGACAAGCAGTCCCACCTCTTGCTGGGGTATGACGAGGCGGGTGCGCTGCAAGCCTGCCTGCGTGTGGTGGACCCGGGCGTGAACTACCCCGAGCCTTCCATCGGCCGCGTGGTCACCGCCAAGGAGGCTCGTGGCAACGGCACGGGCCGGGCGCTGATGCAGGAGGGCATTGCCCGCTGCAGCCAGGTCTGGCCGGGGCGGGACATCCGCATCAGCGCGCAGGCGCACCTGCGGGGCTTCTATGGCAGCCTGGGTTTCGAGGCTGTGTCCGACGAATACCTGGAAGACGATATTCCGCACGTTGAAATGCTGAGAAAGGCGGGCTGACGCCGCCGCAGCCCCCGCGACCATTCACCCCGCCCACCCGTGAAGGAGCCGACATGACCGCACCCCCCGCCACCCTGGCGCGTACCCATGAAGTCTTCAACCAGAGCACGCCGTGGGCGGACATGAACCTGTTCACCACCAACCAGCCGCTGCAGGACGCGCTGCGCCTGCATGCACCTGGCCTGGGTGTGGCTGACCTCACCGCGCTGGGCGCCGAGATGGGCTCGGCCGAGATGCAGACCCACGCGCGGCTGGCCAACACCCACAAGCCCCAATTGCGCACGCACGACCGCTTTGGTCACCGCACGGATGTGGTGGAGTTCCACCCCAGCTACCACGCGCTGATGGGCGCCGCGCTGCGCCACGGCCTGCACGCCACGCCCTGGTCGCGCCAGGACACAGGCCACGCGCATGTGGAGCGCGCGGCGGGCTTCATGCTGTTTACTGAGGCGGAGCCGTCCATCCTCTGCCCGGTGTCGATGAGCTACGCCGTCACGCCTGCCTTGCGGGGCAATGCCGCCGTCTGGGCCGACTGGAGCAAGGGCCTTGCCGCCACACAGTACGACCCGCGTCTGGCGCTGTTCTCGCAGAAATCCGCGCTCACCATGGGCATGGGCATGACCGAGAAGCAGGGCGGATCGGACGTGCGCGCCAACACCACCCAGGCTGTGCCCGATGGCGATGATGCCTGGGGCGCGCGTTATCGCATCACGGGACACAAGTGGTTCTTTTCCGCGCCGATGTGCGATGCGTTCCTGATCCTGGCGCAGGCACCCGGCGGGCTCACCTGCTTCTTCCTGCCGCGTGTGCGGCCCGATGACACGGTCAATGCGATCCGCATCCAGCGCCTGAAAGACAAGCTGGGCAACCACGCCAACGCCAGCTCCGAGGTCGAATTCATCGACGCGATGGCTTGGCGCGTGGGCGAGGAAGGCCGGGGCGTGGCGCAAATCCTGGAGATGGGCACCATGACGCGGCTCGACTGCGCCCTGGGCCCCAGCGGCCTCATGCGGCAGGCGCTCAGCAATGCGCTGCACCACACGCGCCAGCGCCCGGCCCTTGGCAAGAAGCTCATCTAGCAGCCGCTGATGCGCCAAGTGCTGGCCGCTCTTGCCTTGGAAAGAGAAGCGGCGACCGCACTGTCCACAAGTCATGCGAGTGCCTTTGACCACAAGGACAAGAGCGAACACGAGGCCGTGATGGCCCGCCTGCTCACGCCCGTGGCCAAGTTCTGGGTCTGCAAGCGCGGCAGCGTGTTTGCTCAGGAGGCCATGGAATGCCTGGGCGGCAACGGCTATGTGGAAGAGGGCGGCGAGGGCGTGATGGCTCGCATCTACCGCGAGATGCCGCTCAACTCCATCTGGGAAGGCGCGGGCAACATCATGGCGCTGGATTTGATGCGCGCCGTGCGCCGCGCCGATGCCGCCGCCGCGCTGGACGCCGAACTGGCCCCCGCACGCGGCGCCCACCCCGCGCTGGACCGTCTGGCAGGTGCCTTGCCCCTGCGCGTGGACGCCATGACCACCGAGGCCGAGGCCCGCCGCCTTGCGCAAGATGTGGCGCTGGCCGTGCAGGCGGCGCTGCTGCTGCGCAGTGCGCCCGGCGCCGTGTTCCGCGCGTTTTGCGACTCGCGCCTTTCCGGCGATTGGGGCTACAGCTTTGGCACGCTGGGCGCGGGTGTCAACCTTGACGCCATCCTGGCCCGCGCGCTTCCGGCCTGAGCCCGTCCACAGTTTTATACGGAGACCCTATGTCCCACCTCATCCTGCACCACTACCCCTCGTCCCCGTTCTCCGAAAAGATCCGTGCGGTGCTGGGCTTCAAGCAACTGGCCTGGAAGTCCGTCATCATCCCCAGCGTCATGCCCAAGCCCGATGTGGTGGCGCTGACTGGTGGCTACCGCAAGACGCCGTTCTTGCAGATCGGCGCCGACATCTATTGCGACTCGGCCCTGATCTGCGACGTGCTGGAGCACGAACAGCCCGAGCCCGTGCTCTACCCGCCGCACCTGAAGGGCGTAGCGCGCGTGTTTGCGCAGTGGGCCGATTCCACGCTGTTCTGGGCGGCCATGGCCTACAACCTGCAGCCCAAGGGCGCAGCGGTGCTGTTTGCCAACCTGCCGCCTGCCGCTGCGCAGGTGTTTGGGGAGGACCGCCGCGAGATGAGCGCAGGCATGCAGCGCCTGCGCCCGGCCGACGCCACGGCCGCCTACCGTTCGTACCTGCGCCGCATCGCCCACATGGCCGAAGAGCATGACTTTTTGTTCGGCGCCGAGCCCTGTCTGGCCGACTTTGCGGCCTACCACCCGCTGTGGTTCACGCGCCAGTGCGTGCCGGTGATGGCCGACATCTTTGCAGCCACGCCCGCCGTGCTGGAGTGGATGGACCGCATCGCGGCGCTGGGCCATGGCCGCATGGAGAAGTTCAGCGCCGCCGACGCCATCACTGTGGCCGCCGGCATGGAGCCGCTACCGCTGACCGACGATGTATTCCAGGACGAGCATGGCATCCCGTTGGGCAGCCAGGTCACGATTGCCGCCGAGAGCTTTGGCACCGAGCCAACCGAAGGTGAGCTGATTGCCGCCACCCGCACCCGTTACACGCTGCGCCGTACCGATCCGCGCGCGGGTACGGTGCACGTTCACTTCCCCCGCATCGGCTACGTGCTGCGGCCGGTGACGTCGGCGTCCTGACAAACAGCCGCCTTTTTTGATCGCACCGCGCCCGATGCGCTCTGCGTGTTTGGGCGGCGGTGGCCCAAGCCGTGTGTCGGCATGAGAGCCGTCCCGTGTTTCACGACCGCACCCCATCATCCATCGACAACCCCTAGGAGACAAAAACATGATCGACAACTTTGCCGGCAAAACCGCCGTCCTCACCGGTGCAGGCTCGGGCTTTGGCCTGGAGTGCGCGCGCATTGGCGCCCGCCTGGGCATGAACCTGGTGCTGGTGGATGTGCAGCAGGATGCTCTGGACGCAGCGACGGCCGAGATGCAGGCCGCAGGCGCGCAGGTTCTGGCGCGCAAGGTGGACGTATCTAACGCCGCCCAGATGGAACAACTGGCCGCCGATGTGCAGCAGCGCTTTGGGGCGCCGCACCTGGTCTTCAACAACGCAGGCGTGGGCGCGGGCGGCCTGGTGTGGGAGAACTCGGTCAAGGACTGGGAATGGGTGCTGGGCGTGAACCTGATGGGCGTGGTGCACGGCGTGCGCCTGTTCACCCCCATGATGCTGGCAGCCGCCAAGGCCGACCCGACCTGGCGCGGCCACATCATCAACACGGCCAGCATGGCGGGCCTGCTGGCAGCGCCCAACATGGGCATCTACAACGTGAGCAAACACGCAGTGGTGGCCCTGTCGGAGACGCTGTACCAGGACCTGTCGCTGGTCACCGACCAGATCGGCGCCAGCGTGCTGTGCCCCTTCTTTGTGCCCACCGGCATCAACCAAAGCCACCGCAACCGTCCCGGCGACCTGCCTGCCGAAAAGCCCACCAAGAGCCAGCTCATCGGCCAGGCGATGAGCGACAAGGCCGTGGGCAGCGGCAAGGTGACCGCGGCCGAGGTGGCGCAAAAGGTGTTCGACGCCGCAGCGCAAGGCCAGTTCTACATCTACAGCCACCCCAAGGCCCTGGCCTCGGTGCAGACGCGCATGGAAGACGTGATGATGGGCCGCAACCCCACCGACCCGTTTGCCGCCAAGCCCGAGTTGGGCGCACAGCTGCGCGCGGCACTGCGGGCAGACTGACCAGCGCAACGCGCCCACAGACGCCTGGCGACAGGTGTTTGAATAAAAATGGCTGCATGCGCTAGTGCAATATGCGCCAGCAGCTATTAAATGCATAGCACATGTCCCCGGATGCGCCGCTGAACGCTGATGCCCACGCGGCCGCGTGGGGCCACGCCCTGTTCGACACGGCACTCGGCCCCTGCGGCATTGCCTGGCGGCCCGGTGGCATTGCGGCAGTGCAATTGCCCGAGGCCGATGCGCCGGCCACCCAGGCGCGCCTGCTGCGCGGGCTGGGGCAGGGCACCTATCCGCAGGTGCTGCCGCCGGCCGTTCCGCCAGCCGTTGTGCGCCATGCCATCGCAGGCATCCAGGGTTTGCTGGCCGGGCAGGCGTTGGACCTGCGGGAGGTGCCGCTGGACATGTCGGGCGTGTCGGCGTTTCACCAGCAGGTGTACGCCATTGCACGGGCCATTCCGCCGGGCCAGACGCGCACGTATGGCGAGGTGGCAGAGCAACTGGGCAGCAAGGGCCTGTCGCGCGCCGTGGGGCAGGCGCTGGGCCTGAACCCGTTTGCGCCTGTCGTGCCCTGCCACCGGGTGCTGGCGGCGGGCGACAAGCCTGGCGGCTTCTCGGCCGGGGGCGGTGCGCTGACCAAGATGCGCATGCTACAGATCGAAGGAGCCTGCCTGGGCGGTACGCGTTCGCTGTTTGGCAGCGCGGACTAGCCCAGCAGACTTGCCCCGCCATGCGGCAGTGATCGGTTGCGGCGAGGGTCGGCGCGGCTGGCTGCACAAGTGTGTTACGGAGTGCTACATTTGTTGAAGCGCCTGATTTTGTGCAGTAGCGAGGCGCCTCGCGCTCTGTGCATCAAGGCATCGCGTCCGGGGCTGCCGTGGCTCCACCTTGATCCCCCATCCCTCCGCTCCCGGCATTCAAAAGAAAGTTGCCCATGTCACCCGAACGCCAACGACTGGCCCGCATGCTGTTTGACGAGTACATCGCCATGTATGCGTCGCGCGATGCCCGGTTGGTGGACCGCTTCAGCGAGAACTTCAGCGGCTTTGCGGGCAGCAGCGACAAGCTCATCAAGTCCCGCAGCGAGTGGGTGGATATCACGCGCCTCGACTTTGCGCAGGTGCCCGGGCACATCGGCATCGAGATGCGAGACATCTTCCCCCAGGAGCTCGGGGCCGATGTGCTGGCCGTGACCGCGTTTTTCCACATCCACCTGCCCAACCCTGATCCGCTGTTTGCCAGTGAGACGGCCCGTTTGGTGCTGGTCTTCCGGCAGGAGGGCGGCGACTGGAAGATTGCGCACAGCAGCATCTCCATCCCCTACGGCCTCGCGCGCGACGGCGAGGTGTACCCTGCCAGCCGCCTGCAGCAGCGCAACCAGGAACTGCAGGCCCTGGTGGACGAGCGCACGCAGGCGCTGGCCCAGGCTAACAACCAGCTGCAACTGCTCAGCAACACCGACGGCCTGACGGGCATTGCCAACCGCCGCCACTTTGACCAGGCCCTGGCCCATGAATGGGCGCGTGCCCAGCGGGCCCATGCCTCGGTGTCGCTGATCATGCTGGACGTGGACGTGTTCAAGCACTTCAACGACCACTACGGCCATCTCGCGGGCGATGCCTGCCTGAAGTCCCTGGCCTTGACGCTGGCGCAGACCGGGGGACGCCGCGACGGCGACGTGGTGGCGCGGTTTGGCGGCGAGGAGTTTGTGGTGCTGCTGCCAGGTGCCGATGCCCCGGCCGCGCTGGAGGTGGCCCAGCACATCCAGCAGGCCATCCAGGCGCTGGCCTTGCCGCACGACGGTGCTCCCCACGGCATCGTGACGGTGAGCTTTGGTGTGGCCACCATGGCGCCCGAGCGCGAGCAACTGGCCGAAGAGCTGGTACGCCGCGCGGACCGCGCGATGTACCGCGCCAAGCAAGGCGGGCGCAACCGCATCGAGCAGGCGCCGGAGCCATAGAGACGAACGGGGCGTGACGGAGCGCCGGCGCTTTTATCGGGCCGCCAACTTTGCGACCTCTTCAGCCACCCCGCGCACCGTGAGAGGCGCGCAGCCTTCTGCGTGGTTGCTGATGGTCACGAACGCGTTCTGTCCCCGACCCGTGGTACCTGCGATGACGGCAGCCAGCGCCGCCCGGGTTTCCGGTGCCGGGTGGTGGAGCCGGTCGTATGGCTCGTACAGCCGCTCAGCCTCTTCATAGCCGTAGGGGCCGTGCACGGGGTTCAGGTTCCAGCGACACACCAGCGGGCCGGGCCACAGCGCGCGCAACATGGGCAACTGGTCTTGCAGCGGCGGCATCTTGGCATGCAGCCCCAGGCAATAGGTGGCGCCCGCTTCGCGCAGCATGGCCGCAAAGTCCGGCGTCAGCCACTCGGGGTCGCGCACCTCCACAGCAATCACGCCGTCAGGCGCCAGGGGGGCCAACGGGGGCAGGGCCAGCAGCATGGCACGCAGACGATCCAGCAAGGAGGGCATGCGGTCCAGCTGCGCCAGCGGAAGCGGGCTGAGCTGGAACACCAGCGCGCCCAGCTTGTGGCCCAGGCCCTGCAACGCGGGCTCCACACACTCACTGCGCGCCAGCTCGGGGCTCAAGAACGCCGGGTTGGGCTGGCGGCCCCGACCGTCTTCGCTGCGCACCAGGGCGTCTGTCACCACGCTAGGCGCCTTGACCACAAACCTGAAATCGTCGGGCACCTGCGATGCGTAGCGTTCGTACTGGCTCACCGTGAGCGGGCGGTAGAAGCTGCGGTCGATGCTCACCGTGCGCATCAGCGGGTGCTGGGCGTACACGGCCAGCCCTTGTTTGGACAACTGCGTGTCGGAATGCTCGCCCTCCCACACCAGGCCTTTCCACCCGGGGTAGGTCCATGACGATGTGCCCAGGCGCAACCGGGGCGGCAGGGCGGCGGCAAGGTCGGTCAGCGCACCGTCTGGAACGATGGGGGCCACGGTGCCAGACCGGGTGCGCCGCGTGGGGGCGTCGGTGTCCGGCACGATGGGCGAAGCGGGTGCCGAGGCTGCAGCTTCTGCCGGCGGTGGCTTGGGTAGCGTGTCGCCAAAAAGATCGTCTTGCATGCGCTGGGGCGGGACGGCTAAGAGCAGAGCGAGGGGGCCAAGGCGCTACGCGCCGCCAAACAGCCCGCTCTCGTCCAGCAGGTCAAACGCAATCTGGGGCTGGGCGTCCATGCTTTTCTTGATGGCAGCCGGAATGGCCTGCCGCGTCTTGCGGCACAGGCCCGGCTGTTCATGCACCAGGATCGCAATGCCCCGGAGGGTGCGCACCTCGTTCGGGCTTTGGGTGATGGACAGGCGAATGCCCAGTTGTTGCTCCATGCGCTCCTGCATCCTGCGCAGGTCGGCCAGGCTGCCCAGGTTTTCCAGCCGCTCCAGCATCTTCTTTTCTTCGCTGCGCGTGAGCATCAGGATGCGCACATCGCTGCCTGGCGTTTGGAGTAGCGCATCCCGGTCGCACACGCAGGTGCCGGGAGGGCATTCAGTGCGGATGGGGAAGGGGGGAAGGGACATGGAACGGCGTGTGAACAGTCCTTCATTCTATGAAGGGCTGGCCGTGCCGAGCGTGCGGCTGCCCGTAAGCCCATGCAGTCCACCAACAAAAAGGGCTCCCAAAAGGAGCCCTTTTTTCCTGCCCGCCCCTGCGGTTCAGTTAACACTCCCCATGGCAGCAGCACCCCCACCGCGCAAAATGCCACCGCCATGGGAAATCCCGCA
>Ga0066256_1003800_pt1 | contig 14189 bp, 4 predicted proteins | sample ThiBio_1000_biof_FD_87107 | JGI IMG/M metagenome (GOLD analysis project Ga0066256, IMG submission 87107) | Wastewater bioreactor microbial communities from Cape Town, South Africa - Thiocy_expt_1000_biof (version 2) | ecosystem: Engineered > Bioreactor > Thiocyanate-remediating >...
CCCCCCCGGGCGCCGCGCCGCCGCGGCGCGGGGACAGGTCCTTCCCCTCGTTGCTTGCGTCGCGCCGTTCCCCCCGGGCCTACGGCGGTGCCGGCCCCGGCCGCCCTCACCGCGACGCTGTCCCCCCCCCCCCCGCCGCGGCCCTTGCGCGCCGTTCAGCCGCCGCGTTGTGGCGGCCTCCACCGCCACATCCCCGCATCCTTCCTTCTGCCTCCTCCTCCTCCGCCTCCTTCAGGGCAGTGGCTGCTGCAGTGACCGCTGGGACGCGACCCCGCCGCTCGAACGCGCGACTGGCCGCGCAATTGTTGGCACCATAAGGTATGTACCGTGGGTCACGCGTTGTTATCCGCCGCTGCCACCTCCCCGCCACATATTTTTTTTGCACTATACCCGGCGAGTAGAGACGAGAAGGAACGAGAGGGGAGGGACGAGGATCTGCCTGTTTCTACCACCACGCATGTGACCACCTGCGCCCGTATCTCGGTCCGTGTTTGCCTCACAACCAAGTGCCGCGCACTCTTACCTGCCTCTATCGCTCTCCTGCCCTAGCCCCGCCGCGCCGCCTGGCCCAGACGACCATTGGTAGCCACAAACGCCACACCCACAGCCACCAACAGCGCCTGCCCGCCCGCCCCCTGCTACTAACTTACGATACCGGTACCACGTCCACAGTCGCACACAGTGACAGAGACGACGTACGACAAGGCCACTAACTCACCCACGCAGGCACAGACAACATGGATGCGGCTGCTGCAACGCCAAGCGCGCCGGAGGCGGTCGTGGTAGAGGTGGGCGCGCCACCTGCCGCCCCCGCTTCCACCGCTGCTGCCCCCTCGCCACCTGCCACTGCCCCCTCGCCACCCGCCACTGCCCCCTCGCCGCCACCGGAGGCGTCGCCGTCGGTAGATGCTGCAGGTAGCAAGCTGCCGGAGCCGTCACCCACGTCGGCGGCGCGCATGGCGGCGGCGGGCGCGGCGGTGGCGGCGGCGCGGACGGCGGGCGCGGCGGCGGTGGCGGCGGCGGCGGTGGCGTCATCGGCGGGTGCCGACGACGGCGCGGGCGCGGGGCTGGAGAAGGGGGGCAAGCGGCCCAGTCTGCTGGCGACGGAGATGCGGCTGGCGGCGCCGGTGGCAGAGTCCAAGTACCTGCACCTGGAGGAGTTCCAGGCGGCGCGCGCGCTGCCGGTGGAGGCGCTGGTGGCCAAGGCGCCACGCAAGGCGCAGGCGGGCCTGCGCGCGTACTACACGGCGCAGAACGAGCTGATTGACACGTTTGAGGGCAGCCTGCAGCGGTACCGCGACCACGCCACGCCCGGCTTCCACAAGCGCAACGTGCCCAGCGCGGAGGCCGAGTCGCGCGCTGCCAAGATTGCCATCAACCTTTCCTTCGCCGTCAACGTGGCGCTGTTTGCCATCAAGATCGTGGCGGCCGCCTACTCCGGCTCCCTCGCCGTCATTGCCTCCGCCATCGACTCCAGCCTGGACCTCGCGTCGGGCTCCATCATCTGGGTGGCGGCGCGCATCGCGGCGCGCCGCAACCCGTACCACTACCCCGTCGGCAAGACGCGCATGGAGCCGCTGGCCATTGTGGTGTTTGCGTCCGTCATGGGCGTGGCAGCGCTGCAGATCTGTATCAGCTCCGTGCAGGAGATTATTGCCGGCGTGTCGGAGCGGCCTACCATCAAGATCGACGCGCTGACGTACGGCATCCTGGGCACCGTCATTGGCGCCAAGGCCATCCTGTACCAGGTGTGCCGCATCATTGACCAGTCCAGCGTGCAGGCGCTGGCGCAGGACCACCGCAACGACGTCATCACCAACTCCGCCGCCATCATCGCCGTCGGCCTCGCCTCCCACTTCTCCTCCGTGTGGTGGCTGGACCCCGCCATGGCCATCCTGCTGGCGGCGCTCATCATCGTGACGTGGGCGCTCACTGGCAAGGGCCACATCCAGTCGCTCACCGGCAAGGCGGCGGAGCCGCAGCAGCTCTCCGCCCTCACCTACGTCACCCTCAACCACGACCCGCGCATCGAGTGCGTGGACACGGTGCGCGCGTACTACGCGGGCACCAACATCGTGGCGGAGGTGGACGTTGTGCTGCCGCGCACCATGCCGCTGCACGAGGCGCACGACATTGGCGAGTCGCTGCAGACGGCGCTGGAGAGCCTGGACGGCGTGGAGCGCGCCTACGTGCACCTGGACACCGAGTTCAGCCACAGCGCCCACGACGAGCACATGTCGCCGTGGTAGGCCTGGCCAGCGCTGTGCCGTTTTATGGCACGTGCCGACAGGCCATTCGTCAGTCACCTTCCCTGCCAGCCCACCTGCATGCCTCCCCTTGCGTGTTTCTCCCCCCCTCCCCGCGTGGCACGCGCACGCGCCCCCCTTTTGCATTGTGCCATTGAAGTATTCAGTATTGGCGCCCAAACGCACGCGCACACATTGCTCTGGCTGCATCGATAACATAATTAGTTGCCTACTCCTCGGCACCGCCACCACTACCAACGCTGCCGCCACGCCGCCGTCCACCACCGCCGCCACCGCCGCCGCCGCCGCCACTACCGCCACCGCCGCCGCCAACTGACTTCCCACGGCCGGGCGCGGCGCGCAGCACGGTCCCCAGGTCCCGCAGCAGGTGTGCGCCCGCGTCGGCAGGGATGCGCAGGTTGATGGCCTCCGCCACACTACACGACGGCGGCAGCGGCGCGTGCCGCGGCGGTGCGCCAGGAGCGCGAACTGCCGCTCACTGCCGCCACCTCGTACCGCTTCCATGCCGCGCGCTGCAGCAGCTGCGTGATGAGCGTCTCCCAAGCCAGCTGGCCGGCGCGGCTGGCGCGCTCAAAGTAGGCGTTGGACACCACGCCGATGAGCAGGTTGGACAGCAGCACCGCCACGATGGACCACACGATGAGCATGAAGGTGACCATGGGCCGCGGTGTGGCGTCGGAAAACACCTGCATCTGCTGCGCAAACGTCCAGCCGTACAGCGAGTGGAAGGACTGCAGCAGGCTGCCAAAGTAGAAGCTCTCGGACGCGAGCGCCACGTGGTACGCCACCGAGATGGCAAACGTGATGCCCAGGATGACGGCCACAAACAGCAGCACGGCGGGGTCCACCAGCGTGAGGCGCATGGCCATGAGCAGCGGGCCCCAGCCGGGCACAAGGCGGAAGTGCTTGGCCAGGCGCGCCACCGACACGTAGAACACGATGGCCAGCAGGTCGTTCTCGGCGCGCAGCACGCCCGCCAGCTGCCACACGCCCACAAACGACCCGGCGGCGGACGCGTCCACCGCGCGCTGCCGCACCGCCACGCCCGCCCACACGTCGGTGCCCAGGATGACGGCAAACAGCGCCGCTATGGCGGCGTCTGACACCCCGCGCATGCTAGTCAACGCCGCCCACAGGCCGCCCGCCGCCACTTGGCGGGCAACGCCCACCACGCTCGCCACCGCCGCCGCCGCCACCAGCACCTGGAAGCCGACGGAGGGCGGGAAGCGGCCGTGGAAGGGGCGCATGATGCGCACATCCATCATGTTCACGGCGCCGCCGTTCAGCGGGAAGTAGGAGTACAGGCGCACGGCGGCAAACGCGGTGGTGGCGGGGTCGTACACCGTAAAGCCCAGCACCGTGGAGCGTGTGGCAGGTGTCAGCCACCCGCCAGCGTCGCTGTCATTAGACAGCAGAAAGGCGCCCTCCGCTGCGCTCGCCCGGCTCGCTGCCGAGCCGGCGTTTAAGTCCACCACCGCCGCGCCCTCCTCCGTGCCCGACTCAAAGTCCGCCTGCTGCAGCACCACGCCCGGCAGGAAGATACCAAAGTAGGGCAGCGGGGCGGGCGTGTCCACCTCCCAGCACGTGACCGGCAGTGTGCCAGCGGCAGGTGGCACGCCACACGTCACGCCACTCCGTGTCAGCCGCCGCACGCGCAGCGCACCCACCACCGGCGCGTCATACACTGCCATCCCCGTCAGTGACGTATCGCCCGCCGACAGCACGCGCGCCTGCGTACCCCACCCGTCGCCTGGGTACAGCGACTTGCGGCCAGCGGCGTCAGCCAGTGACAGCGCCGGCGACACGTTATTAGTGCCGCCACTACCAAGCCGCCGACGGGCGCCCAGCCCGCCGTCCCACGGCCCGCCCGCCGGCGTGGTTGACGATGCCAGTGCCACTGTCAAGGGCGTGAACACGGCGCCCTCACCGCCGCCGCTGTCATCCGGCCACAGCACGTTGGTGGCCATCCACGCCGCCCACCCGTCCATGCTCGTCACACTGTCTGTGTACGACGCCGTGAAGGCACTCTTGAGCGACAGTGTGAGCGCATTCAGCGCGCCGGCATTGTAGTCAGTGGCTGCCGGAGTGAACACGATAAATGTGGCAAACAGCGCCAGGAAGGTAGCAAAGCGGGTGAGCAGGGAGCGGAACGCGTAACGCTGGCGAAAGCGCGTGACGGCGGGCGCCTTGTGCATGGCGTCCAGCACGGCGTCACATGCCGCCGCCTCCTTGCGCGCCACCTGGATGGCGGTGGACAGCTGCAACGTGTCCACCAGCGCCTCATCGCCGCGCCCTCCCTCCTCCTCCCCCCCACTCTCCCCCACCGCTGCCGCCACCGCTACTGCCGCTGCTGCTTTACGCTGGGTGCCGCCGCTGCCGCTGTCATCGTCGCCACCACCAGTGCCGCCACCACCTTCGCCGCCAGCTTGGTGCCACCGCGAGTATGCACGCGCCTTTGCTGCCGCTGCCACCTCGTGCACTGCCTCCGTGCGATGCTGCCGCACCTTGGCACGACGACGGCTGGCGCCAAAGGATGCCAGCTCGTCTGCCAGCACGTCCACCGTCTTGCGCGCCAGCTGGTGCTGCAGCAGGGCGCGGTCGTACGGCGTGACGCCGGACGCGTCCGCCACCGTGGGGTCGTCGCCGTACTGCAGCAGGAACTCCACCGCGGAGGCCTGGCGACCCCACACCGCCACCGTCAGCAGCGACGGCGCAGCGGTTGCAGGGTAGCCCCCGCTGCCACCGCTGCCATGCAACAACGGCGGCCGCAGCGAGTCACCGTTGCCGTCCAGTGCCAGGGGCGGCACCGCAAACAGCGTCGCTGCCGACGACGATGCTACTGGCGACCCAGGCGCGATGGCGGGAGGGCTGGGTGAGGGACGCGGCCGCGCCGCCGCGGTAGCCGGTACGGTGGCGGACAGCGCAACGCCAGCGCCGACGTCGTCGCCAGCGTCCCCCTCCTCCCTGCTCTCCTCCATGCCCGCGCTGCCGGCCACCTCCCCAGCTGCCGCGCGCAGCACAGCTGCGGCGGCACCCACGGCGCGCACGGTGGCGACTGACGACAGCGGCTGCGAGGGTGACATGTCCGCGCTGCGCGTCGGCGCGCCTGCCGCCGCGGTTGACGGCAGCATCGCCGCCGACCGCTGCCGCCGCACCCCGCCGCCCTTCCCGCTACTGCTGTCCAGCCGCCGCCCCGACTTGCCCGTGGTGCTAGCCAGCGACGTCAAGGACAGCGCGGACTTGGTGTGCCGCAGCGCCGTCACCACCGCCACGTTCTCGCCCGCCGACCGCAGGAACTCCAGCACCGCCGTCTGCCCTGCGCCCGCCGCATAGTGCGCGGCGGTGCACCCCAACGCGTCCACCGCGCCCACGTTGGCGCCATACGCCACAAGGCGGCGGCACACATCCAGGCTGCCCGCCGCGGCAGCCATCGCTAGCGGCGCCATGCCGTACACGTTGGCGGCCGCCAGCACGGCAGGCAGGTTGCGCGCGGCGGAGCACCTGTGCAAGATGTCGGGCACCACGCCGCCGCGCGGCGCCGCCACCGCCTGGTGCAGCAGGCTGCCGCGTTCGTCAAACAGCTGGAACACGGACGCCTCGCTCGCCAGGCCGGCATCCGCCAGCAGTGCGCGCACGCTGGACAGCAGGTGGTCCAGGGCGCGGTCCGTCACGCCCGGCTGCGTGACGGTGGCAAACAACGCCGCCTTCAGCACACCCACTTTGAACGTCGTGCGCTGCTCCCGCCGCGCCTCCATGGCAGCTGCAATTGCTTCATTGGCCGCCGCGCTCGCCGCCGCCGCTGCCGCCGCCGCCCCGCCATGGTCTGCACTGCCGCCGCCGCCGCCGCCTGGCGCCAGCATGGCCACCCCCGGCGGCAGCGAGCCGGCGCCGTGCCCACCGCTGCCACCCGCTGGTATAAGTGCGATCGGCGCGGGTGTGGGTGCAGGTGCCGGCGCGCCGCCGCGGGACAGCACGCCAAATGCCACCAACACGTCCAGGAAGCCGGCGGCGCCGCGCCGGTTGTTTTCCTCCTGTACGTACTCTGGCAGCAGGTGGAAGGGGACTAACAGAGGGCTGGTGAGGCGTGCCTTGTTGGCCTCGCGCGCATACCGCCACCCTGCCGCCAGCTTGCCAGCACACCACGTCTCGTGCTGCCACCGCGCCAGCGCCTCCAACAGCGGCGCCATCTCGGATGCCGTCAGCTCCCCCTCCTCTGCCGCGCCCTCCTTATCTTTATCCTTGTCTCTGTCCTTCGTCCGCGGCGTCCCGGTGGGCAGCACCGTACCGCGCCGCCGCCGTTCGCCGCCTGCCGCGCCGGCTGCAGCGGCAGCGGCGGCGGCGGCGGCGGGAGAGTCTGTGACAAGCAGGCCGTGCGCGGGCGCGCTCGCCGCCACATACCGCAGCCAGGACGTCAGCTCGACACGTGACGCCGCCTGCGACTTGGCGGGCAGGCTGGCCCACGGGCCCAAATCAGGTCGCGTCATGGCCACCTCATCATACACCCGGCCTTCCTTCCACCCCTGCTGCTCCTTCCACGCACGCCACGTGTCGTGGTGCGCGTCGGCAGCCACCTCCACCACCGTCGCCACCGCTGCGTCCGTCAGCGGCAGGGGCACATCGCCCACCTCCACCGGCGCCGGCTGCCACTGCATGGCCACGCGCTCCACCGGGTCCTCCACCTCTGCAGGGTGCGCCGGCAGGTGCTTGGCGGCGCAGCTGCACACGCCCTTCACAAACACCTCACGCACCAGCACGTGCCGGCTGCACACCGCGCCCTCGGCGCCCTCCCCGCTGGCCCCAGCTCCGCCGCCGCCGCTTGCAGCCGGAGGCGGTGGTGACACTGCGACGGGGAAGGCATGCGCCGTGTGGCAGTGGTCCCGGCACCAGGCGCACACGCGGTGGCGGCACACGGCGCACTCGTACATCCACTGCGTCAGCGGCTTGCTCCACCGCGTCATGCCAAAGGTGCAGGCGTCCGTCTGCCCCACGCGTTGCAGCAGCTGCGTCAGGTGGGCATCCACCACCGCGCCGCTGGCGCCGTCCCGCAGCAGCCGGTCCACACTGCGGCCGTCGCCCAGCAGCAGCAGGCGGTACAGCAGCTGCTGCACGCCGGCCGCCCCCACTGCCGTCTCACACGTGCCGCCGGCCGCCAGCAGCACACGGCTCGTGTGCACGTGCCCGCCTGCGACGGCAAGGTCCAACGCCGTGGCCAACCGCGCGCCCACTGGCAGGCTGTCCTCCAACAACGCGGACGCGCCACCCAGCGCCAGCAGCGCTGCAGTGGCGGCAGGCGCGCCGCCCCACGCCGCCAGGTGCAGCGGCGTGGCAGCATCGCGGTTGCGGAACCGCAGGCCGCGGCGCACGATGGCGACGGCAGGCGTGGCCAGCGCGTCCAGCGCCAGGTACGGCAGCGCGCCCGACTGCGCGCCAAAGTGCAGTGCGCTCCAGCGGTCCACCGCGCCCGGCTGCGCCAGCAGCACCGCGTACGCGGTGTCGTCAGCGACGGCGGCACGTGCGCGCGCCGCCATGGCGGCCGCCGCGTTATACTTGCGGAAGGTGGCGGCGGCGACCGCAGTATCAGATGCTGACGTCAATGCTGCCGCGCCTGGCTGCAGTGCACCCGCCCGCGCCACGGCACGCGCCCGCCGCGCGTCCTCCACCACATGCCACAGCTTCTCGCCGCCAAAGCCGGCCCGGCGCGCCGCCGGCGCGGCGGCAAGGAAGCACAGCGCCGTGTGGCCGTACTTGTTGGCAGCCGCCAAGAGGTCACGGTGTGCGTCGCGCGGGCAGGCATCCAGCAGCTCGCCAAACATGTGCGCGTTACCATGCGCCGCCGCCCACATGAGCGCGCTCATGCCGTCCTGCGCGTCGGTCGCCGCTACCAGCGCCGCCACGTCGCCCGCGTGTGCTTCCAGCTCCTCCGCCGTCCCCACCACGTCCAGGCCTGCCACCGCGTGCAACAACGCGTGCACCATGCCACGGTAGTTGTTTGACGCCGCAAGCAGCAAGGGTGTGACGCCGCCCACTGCCGGCTGCGCCAGCAGGCTGGGCGTCGCTGCCACCGCGGCACGCAGCTGCGCGGCATCCATCGCCACCACGGCGTCGTGCGCCTCCGTCCACCGCACCGCCTCCGGCATGCGCAGCACGCCGCGGTTGAGGACTGCCGGCGGCTGCGGGCGCGGCGGCGCCGGCGGCGGTGGTGGCGGCGGCGGTAGTGGCGGTGGCGCCGCGGCTGCCAGCGCCGCCTTCACACCAGGCATTGCACTCGCAATGGTGGCGGTGGCAGACGCGGCGGCAGCGCGTGCAGCAGCGCCTGCCTCGGAGCTGGTTGGCGGCACCATAAGTTGTGGCCGCGATGCCGTTGTAGGCGGCGCAGGGGCCAAACCGGCGGCGGGTGTGGCAGGCGGCGGCGCGCCTGGCAGGCCTGCTGCTGGCAGCGGGCGGCTTGGTGGCGCGCCAGGTGGGAGGGGACGCTGGGATGGCGCAACGGGGAGCGGTGGTGTGCCTTCTGCGGGTGCGCCGGTGGTGACAGACGCGTCAGCAGGCGTTGCGGTGGCAGCAGCAGCGGCAGCAGCAGCGGCGGTGGCGGCAGACGGCAGGTGGACAACGGTGGAGCCGGCGCCGGTGCCAATGGTGATGGCGGTGCTGCCATCTGCAGCGGTGCCAAACGTCACTTTTGGCGGCTCGGGCGCCTTGCCCGTGCCAAACATGGCGTCAAACCCGGCGCCGATGCCGTCCGTCACCGTCTCCACGCCACCCACCAGTGTTTCGCCCAGCCGGCGGCCCGCCACGCCCACCGTGCTGCGTGCCAGCGATACAGCCAGCTTCCCCACCTTGGCGGTGCGCTGCAGCACGAACTTGGAGCCGCGGGCCGCCACCTGTGCCGTCCGCCGCTCCAGCTCCGCCTTGGGTAGGATGGCGTCCGCCGTGATGAACGCGATGCCCGCGTTGCGCAGCGCCACCATGATGTCGGCGTCCGGCGGGTAGATGTAGTGCGTGGCATCCACCACAATGGAGACGTTGGCGCCCGCCAGCTGGCGCTGCAGCGTGGCGGCAATGTCCAGCACACCGCCATCCACGCCCGCCTGCAGCCCTGCCACGTACACGTCCCGCAGCGGGCCGCGGCCGGCGCGGCCACCGCTGCGCGCGGTGCCTGGCCCCGCCCCCGTCAGCAGCGCCACCACGCGGTTCACGTAGTAGTCAGCGGCGGCGGCGTAGTCCGCATTGGTACCCCGCACCGCCTCCAGCGGGTCCAGCCCATGCAGCACGGTGTGGTGCGCAAACCGGGCAATGGACGACACAATGTTGGCGCCCACGCTGCCCACCGCACAGACGTCTTCCGGCAACAGGTCCTCCATCACACGCGCCGCCACAGGCCTGCTTACCGCCTCGGCGCCTGCCGCCTCACCTTCGTCCTCGTCGCCGCCGCCGCCGCCATGATTTTCAGCCGACGCGCTCGCTGCCGTGCCTCCACGGCCACTGCGACTGCTGCCGCTGCCGCGTGGTGATGCGGCGGCAATACGGTCCGTGTCCACACCGCGCGCCGCCAGTGCAGCTGCAAACCCCTTGACGGGGTTGGCAGACGCAAACAGCTCGTGGTTGGGGGCGCGCGCGGAGCCCACCGCCACCACGTCATCAAACCCCAGTGCCGGCAGCATGATGAGCGACATGACCTTCCGCTCACATGCCTCCCGACCCACCTCCCCAAACACGGCGCCCGCCAGGTCCAGGAACCCCTGCTGCGCATTCACTACAATGAGGGCGCGCCGCAGCGGCGCTCCCGCCGCTGCGCTTGCAGTCGCACCCCCATCAGCCGCCGCTGCGGCGCCGCCGCCCGGCACCGCCAGACTGGCGACGCCAGTGCCCACTGCGGTGGCCACGCTTGCCACGGCAGACAGCGCCACGGCGCCGCCGCCCAGCAGCGCGCCAGCAAACGCACTGCCCACCGACGATGGCGACAGGGGGCCAGCACCAGCGGCGGCGGCGGCGGCGGCGGCGGCGGATGGGTGGGGTGAGGGCGGGGGTGCCCCTGCTGCCGCCGCCGCTGCAGCTGCTGATGACCCATGCCCATGCCGTGGGCTCGCCGCCGCGGCAAGCGGGTTGGTAACCGCCGCCATGACGTGTCGGCCCCACTACCGCACCAGCGCTATCCGGTGGCTGGTGGCTGCAGCTACCGTACTCGCGAAGCGGGAGGCAGCCAAGTGGTCGTGGCAATGCCAGGAGCAAAATAAGCAGCGGTAGCAGCGGAAACAGGGGGAGCAGCTGCAATAGGCGCTGTAGATGTAGTCTGGATGCGCCGCAGTCGTATATCCCCGATTTGTGCGCTGGTTGATGTTACCTAATACCGCGAAAAGGGTGGGTTGCGCTGTGCAATGGTGCGGTGTGGCGACGGGTGGCGGCAGCGGAGCGGAGCGGACTCCGCAGACTGCAACAGATGTGCGCAGATTATCAGTACGGCTGGAAAACCATGCAATGGTGCAAAAAATCGGTAGGCCATGCGGTGTTGTGTGCGCTGCTGTGGTATGATCGCGTTGTGTGCTGCATGGCCTGCGATATCTGTGCTAAGCCGGTTGCCGGCCAGGCCCTGGCCGCCCTGCCTGCTTCACCACCGCCGCACTGCGCTGCGTGAAGCGCCGCCAAACATCATCATACAAACAGTTACCAGTTTGGTTCTGATATCAGAGTACAAGCGCCGGGCGGTGGCGGCGGCGACGGGAGGGGGTAGCCAGCACAACCAATATGAACTGGCAGCGGCGTGTCCGTGCGCGCGGGCCGGCGCGCACACACATACAGTACCCCACACCACACACACACGCACGCATGCACGCACGTACGGTGCCACGAACAAGCTCACGCACACGCATCATGCAAACAAACACACCAAATGGGGAGGTATTGGCGCCTACACAGCGCCGCCGGGCAGGTAGGCGGCGGAGTAGCCGCAGGCGGCGAGGGCGGCGGGGTGCGCCACGTGCCACGCGTTCACGAGGGCGGTGAGGTGCGTGGGGTGCGTGGCGGCGAGGGCGGCGGGGTTCATGGCAAAGCACACAAAGACGGTGCGGACGGCGGAGGTGAGGATGCCGGTCATGACACTCGTCATGACGAGGCCAGTGATGAAGCAGAAGAAGGCGACCAGGCCGGCAGCGGAGGAGGCGCCGCCCGTGAAGGAGTACGCCACGCCGCCGCCCACCGCCGCCGCCAGCGCCGCCACCATGAGCGCCACGATGCCCATGGCGGTGCCCACCAGGTCGTCGTTGATGATGGCGGACCAGCCGCGCTTCTGGAACAGCGCCACCGCCTCCTTGCCGGCGCGCATGTAGCTGGCGCCCGTGAGCGCCACAAAGATGATGGCCCACTGGTTGAAGTACTCCACCGCGCGCCGCACGCAGCGCAGCAGGCAGACGGCGCAGGCGGCCAGGAAGGCGGTGCCGGCGTTGCGGTTACGCGCGGCGGAGCGCTCGGCGGAGCGCGCCGTCGCCTCCAGCGCGCGCAGCACCGCGGTGATGAGGGAGCCGAGCGCCAGGGAGCCAAAGTTGGAGGTGAAGGCGCGCTGCAGGGAGCCGGTGACGGCGAGGGCGGGCGCGCCCAGGAACCACCAGTTGCCCACCACGGCGGCGGTGACAAAGTGCACCACGGCGCGGAAGGTGGCGGTGCCCCAGTACAGCGACACGAGGAGCAGGAAGGCAAAAATGCCGCCGCCCGCCGACCCCTTGTTCCCGCCACCGCCGCCGTTCGCTGCCGCCGACGACGACGTGCCGGCGTCCTTGTCCACCGCGTACACCACGCCCAGCGCCGCCATGCCCCACAGCACCACCCACAGCGCCTGCACCAGCAGCATGCCGCCCGCCACCGCCACCACCATAGGGTACGCGTTCACGGCGTCCACCGCCGTCACCAGGTGCGCCGCCGCAAACGGCACGCGCGGGCGCACAAAGTAGGCGTAGCAGGCGGTGAGGGCGGCGCACAGGAGGAGGAAGAAGGCGGCGACGGGCGCGACAGCAAACATGATGCACGCCAGCACCAGCTGCACCACCACGGAGGTGTACAGGGCGCACATGATGATGGTAGCGGCGTAGCGCTTGATGAGGTAGAAGAAAGCAACAGCGGTGGTGGCAGACACGGCGGCGGCAAGGACAAACATGCGCACAAAGAGGGAGGCGTTGAGGTCCAGTGCGCCGTTGCGCGGCGCGGTGTCGCCGCGCGCGCCGTCCGCCTTAATGGCCGACACGCCCAGCGCAAACGCCAGGATCACCACCACCAGCGCGTGCAACCAAAACAGGGCACCCGCCCACACGTCCTTCGCGCCCGGCTCATACACCGGCTGATCCGCCGCGGTGGGCAGCGGCTCCGGCGCCACGCTGCCGTCCAAGGTGCCGGCGCTGTGCAGCGGCACGTCCACCGTCATGCCTGTCATGCCCATCCCGCCGCCGCCGCCGCCGCCGCCGCCGCCATACCCGGTAGCGGGGTAGGTGACGGGCGCCGCACCGGGCGCGCCGTACATGGGCGCAGATGGCTGGGGCGGCGCACCGCCGAACCCGGCGTGGATGCCGCTCGTGCTCATACCGGCGCCGCCGTAGCTGCCCTTGCCGAACTCGCTGCTGGATGACGTGCCCCACGGGTCCCCGTCGCCGCCATCGCCCAGGTGCGCCGGCGTCGCCAGCGGCACCGCTGGCGCGGTATACGACCCCGCACCGCTGGTAGTCGCGCCCGAGAACGCTGGGTACGCCATGGTGGCCGCCGTTGCCTGTGCGCGTCTGCGTCGTCTCACCACGTCTGTCGACAGGCGGCAGCGGCAGCAGCAGCGGCAGTGGCAGCAGCAGCAAGAAAAGCGACAGCAGCAACAAGTCGGTAGGTAGGAGGTACCAGTACTGATACTGGTGCCGGTAATTGGGTACTGCTGCGATGGCAACGGCAGCGGTGCTGTTGGGGCAGACGAGGGGGAGGGGGGGAGAAGAACGTGTCGCGCGGCAAGAAATAATGCGTGCGCACACGGCAGCACGCGGATGCGCGGCAGTTACACGGCGCACGCTTGTAGCGGGTGTTTGCCGCTTAATTGCGGCTGCGTCACCGCGCGCATTGCTGTTTACATGGTACCGCCTTACCGAGTGATGGGGAGGAGAGAGGGATGCGAAGGTGCGCAGGCGGATGACCTGGGTCGGTGCGGGAACTACGCGCCGCACCACCGCTGGCAGTGCTGAGTGTGCTGCCGCCAGTGCGCCAGTGCACAGGGCCACTGGCACCAGTGGCATAGCAGGTAGCCATGGCAAGTTAGTGATCTCCCCTAAGTAGCCCCAATGGGGTCGCGGCGCGCAAACACAACTATCATTCAATCAGCGCCGCGCAAGAGCCGCATCCACCACTACTACTTCCACGCCGCGGCCAGGTCAGAGGCGGCGAGGCGGCGGCGCATGAAGAGGGTGGCGCCAACGACGACGGCAATGGCGGCGAGGAAGGTGGCGTGGTTGTACTCCGAGTCCAGCTGGTCAAACGGCCGCGCCGGCGCGGTGCGGCAGCAGAAGTGGTCCACGCCCAGCGCGCTCACCAGCGTGGTGGACTCGTACGACGAGGGCGCCGCGTGCACCACCGCCACGCCCTCCACCGCGTGCGAGTACGTCAGCAGCCAGGTGTGGCGCAGGGGCAGGACGGGGGAGTACTGCGCCAGGCCCTCCGCCTTCTCACCCTCGCTCGGCTCCTTGCCCGGCCGCCGCGGGTCCAGCAGCCGCTTGTCCACCATCAGCACGCCTGACGCGGCGGCGGTCAGCAGGACGTGCGGCGTCGCCATGCCGTACCGCGTCTTGGTCACTGCCAGGTCCGCCACCGTCTGCGGGCATGGGGGGTGCGGGTGGGGGGGGGGGGGGCGGGGGGGGGGGGGCCGCGGCCGCCGACGGCGTGGCCTGCCCGCCGCACGCGCTGCAGGACGAC
>Ga0066256_1003802_pt1 | contig 14179 bp, 14 predicted proteins | sample ThiBio_1000_biof_FD_87107 | JGI IMG/M metagenome (GOLD analysis project Ga0066256, IMG submission 87107) | Wastewater bioreactor microbial communities from Cape Town, South Africa - Thiocy_expt_1000_biof (version 2) | ecosystem: Engineered > Bioreactor > Thiocyanate-remediating >...
CGGTCAGCATCGGCGTGGGCGCCGGCAGCTGCAGCGGCGGGCGCCGCGGCGGCGTGGGCGTCGGCGGCGATGTCGGCTTCGGCATCGGCGGCAAGACGCGCGAGCTGTATCAGACCGAGCTGTGGGTGCAGCTGCGCCGCCGCAGCGACAACACCACCGTTTGGGAAGGCCGGGCGCAGAGCGGCAGCGTGAGCGGCACCGATCCGGACCAGCCCGGCGCCGCGGCCGCGCGCATGGCCAAGGCACTCTTCAAGGACTTCCCCGGCGAGTCCGGCATCACTATCACGGTGAAATGACCATCCAGATCAATTCCGGCTTCGATTCCGGCAACATCCGCCTCGTGGGGATCGAGGGCGACCGCGTCGACCTCGAGATCGTCACCGATCACCTCTCGGACTTCTACCAGTGGTTTCACTTCCGCGTGGCCGGAGCGAAGGGACGCACCCTCACCTTCCGCCTGCTGAACGCGGGCGGAGCCGCCTATGCGTTCGGCTGGCCGGGCTACAAGGCCCGCTGGTCGACCGACCGCGAAGCGTGGCGCACGGCCGAATCGAGCTATGCCGACGGCGTGCTGAGCTTCACCAAGGCGCTCGACACCGAGCCGAAGACGGTGTGGCTCTATGCGCGCCAGCATCCGGGCGAGACCATGGCCGAATGGTGGATGGAAGGCGCCCTCGAATTCCTGACCGACCCGACCAACGCGACGGCGCGGGACCTGCGCGAGAAGGCCGTGTTCCACATCGTGCCCAACATGAATCCGGACGGTTCGCGCCGCGGGCATCTGCGCACCAACGCCGCCGGCATCAACCTCAACCGCGAATGGCATGCTCCGACGATGGAGAAGAGCCCCGAGGTGTTCCTGGTCCGCGCGGCGATGGACGAGACCGGCGTCGACTTCGCGATCGACGTGCATGGCGACGAGGCGATCCCCGCCAATTTCCTCGCCGGCTTCGAAGGCATCGCCTCCTGGACGGATGCGCATGGCGAGAAATTCTACGAATATGCCCGCCGCCTCGCCCGGACGACGCCCGATTTCCAGCTCGACCTGGGCTATGAGAAATCGGCGCCGGGCCAGGCCAATCTCTCGATGTCGACCAACCAGCTCGCCGAGCGTTTCGGCGCGGTCTCGATGACGCTGGAAATGCCGTTCAAGGATCACGAGGCCAACGCCGATCCGGAATTCGCCTGGTCGCCCGCGCGCTGCAAGACGCTGGCGCATGCCTGCCTTGAGACTTTGGCAGGATTTATCGACGAGATCTGACCGGGAACGAAAACGACAAAGAGGGGTCGAACATGGAAATCCGCGAGGGCGGGCTCGACGATGCGCGGGTCCGCGGGCTGCTGGAGCAGCATTTCGCCGGGATGCTGGCCAATTCGCCGAAGGACAGCACCCATTTCCTCGACTTCTCCGGCCTCGCCGCGCCCGACGTGACCTTCTGGACCGTGTGGGACGGCGAGGACCTGCTGGGCTGCGGCGCGCTGCGCGAGCTCGATCCGGAGCATGGCGAGATCAAGTCGATGCGCACCGCGTCGGAGCATCTGCGCCGCGGCACCGGCGCCAAGCTGGTCGGGCATATCCTGAGCACCGCCCGCTCGCGGGGCTATCGGCGCGTGAGCCTGGAAACGGGATCGGGCGATTCCTTCGATGCCGCCCATGCGCTCTACCGCCAGTTCGGCTTCACCGAATGCGGGCCGTTCGGCGACTATCGCGAGGATCCGTTCAGCCGCTTCCTGTCGCGGGTGGTCTGAAGGATCAGTGCAGCACCAGCCGGGCGACCGGCAGGGCCGGCGTGACATAGGCCGTCCGCTCCGCCTCGATCGCCTCGACATGGGCGAGGCGATTGTGGAGCGCACCCGGATCGGGGAGCAGCGGCACTTTCGCAGCGCCGCCGCGGCGCGGGCGGGCCGGCGGCATCGCGCGGCGGGCGTCTTCGGCCATCGGGGTGAAGCGCGGCGCTTCGGCAGCGATCTCGGTCAGCAGCCTGGTCGCCTGCCTGCCAATCTGGCGGATGCGTTCCCTGGTCACGCCGGTTGCGCGCGAGACCTCGTCGAGCGTGGCGCCGTCGAAGACGCGGCGCGCGACGATCTCGCGGTCGCGGCTCAGCTTGGCTTCGAGCTTCTCCAGCTCGGCGGGGTCGATGCCATGGGTGGCCGAGCGCAGGCGCGGCCCCTCGGTGCGGCGCAGCGCGGCCTCAGCGCGCTTCGGGCGCGGTCGGCGGCGCAGTGCCTCGACGCCGACCTTGCGGAGCTGGTCGACATAGGCGTCGATGAGCTGGGAGACGGCGCCCTCGGCGAGATAGTCGGAAGCGGCGGCTTCGGTGCGGGCGACGGCCTCCTCGTCCTCGATCATCGCCTCGGGGGCGATCTCGTCGCCATCGGTGGCGGCGAGGGCGCTGAGCGAGACGGTGGTGGCCTCGACCTTCCTGGCCGAGGGGCGCTGGTCGGTCATCAGGCGGAAGCGCAGGCTCTGGAGCTCGCCGCGGATCTGCCAGTTCACGAACGTGGTGAACTGGGCCTTGGTGGGATCATAGGATTCGATCGCGCGGTGGACGGCGATGGCGCAGCACTGCTCGGCATCCTCCCAATGCGCGCTCAGTCCGTATTGGCGCACGAAGTGGCGGATGCGCGGCGCGATCAGCTTGAGGATCTGGGCGAAGGCACGATCGACATGGACGCGCTGGCGGTTCGTCTGCGCCGCGTCCTTCGGCATGTTCTCGAGAACGGTGGCGACGGCTGCTTCGAGCGCGATCGTGATCTTCGACATTGCGTATCCCCTGTTTCGTCCGGGCCCGCCGGGTCTCGGCTGCCGTTCACAGGGGCAACATGGCTTCTAATCCTTTAACAGATCCCTTAAAATCCTATATGTAGTCCTACCAGTCATGGATTTTCGCCATGACGAGGCGTTCCGCACAAAGTACGGAAAATACATGATATTAATGGAGATCCGCGCCTGAAAGGCTGCCGGTGCCATCATTATAGGATAAAATAATTTAGCCTGCGAATTGTTCCGGGCGGATTCGACGATCGATGAATCCGAGCAGCCATTGGCGGTGCGCCTGGGTGGCGTTGCCCGCCGTGGCGATTCGGTGATCGGCCGCACCGCCGCCGATCTGGGCGGCCAGCAGCATGCGCGCCCGGCCCGGCTCGATCCCCCCGGCGAGGAACTTCTTCGCGTCGCCGAGCCCCAGATGATGCGTGAGATAGGCCGACTTCGCCAATGTCTCGGCATCGGTGTGGACGCGGATGCCCGATTGCTCGAGCCGCGAAAGGTTGAACTTGGCGAGATCGGCAACGCCCAGGATCGAGGCCTGGCCGTCATAGCGCAATGCCAGCAGCGCGCTGCGCGCGCCCGGCAGCACCTGGCCGCGCCCGTCGAGCCAGCCGCGATCGGCAGCCAGCTGGTTGAGCCAAGTGCCCGAGGTTTCGGCGAGATGCTCCCAGGTGCCGCTGAGGAACTGGCCGAGCCCGGCTGCGCTGGAGCGCGGATTGCGCGACATGGTGTTCCAGCTGCCGTCGCGCCCCTTGGCGGCTTCGGCGTCGACGATGGCGGCCAGCGCGGTCGCGGGAATGCCGGTGCGTGCCTCGGCCATGGTCAGGGCCGGCGCAAAGCGGGTGTTGGCGCCGAGCGCGAGGCCGGAGACCACCGCGCCCCTGGCGACCGAGACGGTAGTCTCGGTACCCATCGCGGCGGCCATGGCGCGGCTGCGTTCCTCGGCGGTATCGCCGATCGCGCCGCGCAGATCCTCGATACAGTCGTCGGCGAAATCCTTGCCGACGCCTTTCCGGTGACAGGCACAGGCGCAACCGCAATTGCATCCCTGCACGCCGTTCGTCTGGCCGTTGACCCGGCCGCCGAGCAGGTCGAGCAGCGAATCGCCGCTGAGGCCGGTCTGGCCGATACCGTTGCCCTTGCGGTCGTCGCGCTCGCCATCGCCGAGCGCGGCGCGCCACAGCCGGCTGGCGAGCTCGGTCTGCGCCTCGGTGTAGATCACCTTGGCACGGTTTGCGGGGCTGAGCTGGGAGAGGTCCGCGCGCGGAATCATGCGCTGCGCTCCGCATTGCGACGCGCCACGACCAGCTTCGCGGCGGCGATATCGTCGATCATCGCCTGCTCGGCCCCGGCCGCGGCGCGCTCGGCCTCGTCCTTGAAGCGATCCGCCGCGCCTTCGATGGCGCGCATCGTGCCATAGGCTTCCACGGCCTGGGCGCGCAGATGGGTGAGCCGCCCATGGGCGAGTTGCGACTGGCGATCGAGCCGGGCGCGCTCGGCCTTCATCCGCAACGTCCAGGCGTCGCTGGCGATCGGTACGGTGGCGGCGAGCGCGCGCTCCTCGCGGATGCGGATCTCGTGGGCCCGGGTCTGGTGGTTGAGCGTGCTGATCGTCTCGATCTCGACGCTGATCGACACCTTCACCGTGTCGACCTCGCGGCGCTGGACGCGCAGTGCGGTGTCGAACGGGGTCATTCGTCCATCTCCATGCTCAGCGCGACGATCTCGCCGAGCGCGGCGAAGGCGGCATCGGCATTGCCCTCGTCATTCTTGCCCTGGTTGAGCATCGCCTCGATCTGCGGGGCGAGCGCCACCGCGCGGTCGACCTCGGGCGAGGAGCCGGCCTTGTAGGCGCCGAGCCGGACCATCTCTTCCATGTCGGAATAGGTGGAGAGCAGCTTGCGCGCGCCGACGCGGATGTCGTTCTGCGCGTCGTCCATGCAGTGCGGCAGGGTGCGCGAGACCGATTTGAGGATGTCGATCGCCGGATAGCGGCCGCGCTCGGCAATCGCGCGACGCATCACGACGTGACCGTCGAGAATGCCGCGTACCGCATCGGCGACCGGCTCGTTATGGTCGTCGCCGTCGACCAGCACGGTGAACAGGCCGGTGATCATGCCCTTGCCCGGCGCACCGGGGCCGGCGCGCTCGAGCAGGCGGGGCAGCTCGGCGAAGACGGTGGGGGTATAGCCCTTGGTCGCCGGCGGCTCGCCGCTGGCCAGGCCGATCTCGCGCTGCGCCATGGCGAAGCGGGTGACCGAGTCCATCAGGCACAGCACGTTGAGGCCCTGGTCGCGGAAATGCTCGGCGACGGCGAGCGTGGTCCAGGCGGCCTGGCGGCGCATCAGCGCCGGTTCGTCCGACGTGGCGACGACGACGACCGAGCGGGCCATGCCCTCGGGGCCCAGATCGTCCTCGATGAATTCCTGCACTTCGCGGCCGCGCTCGCCGATCAGGCCGATCACCGCGACGTCGCACTGGGTCCAGCGCGCCAGCATCGAGAGCAGCACCGACTTGCCGACGCCCGAGCCCGCGAACAGGCCGAGCCGCTGGCCGCGGCACAGCGGGACGAACAGGTCGAGCGTCCGCACCCCGGTCTCGATCCGCTCGCCCACCCGGGCGCGATTGGCGGCGGCGGGGGGCGGGGCCTTGATGGGCTGCGGATCGGCGCCGTTGGGAAGCGGGCCGAGCCCGTCGACCGGGCGGCCGAGCCCGTCGACCATCCGCCCGAGCCAGGCCTGGGAAGGGCGGACGCTGAACTGGCCGGCGCCGAGTTCGGCGCGCGCGCCCAGGCCCACGCCCTGCGGATCGACGAAGGGAAGGCAGAGCGCGACTTCGCGGTCGAGCGCAGTCACTTCCGCCTGGACGATGCCGCCCGGCGCGGCGATCTCGATGCGGCTGCCGATCTGTGCGGCGCCGGCGAGCCCTTCCACTTCGATCAGCGCGCCGCGCACGGCGACGACGCGGCCGAAGCGGCGATCGGGCGTCATGTCCCGGATCGCACGGGCCGCGCTGGCGAGCGTCTGCACCTTGCGGCCCTCAGGCTGCCTGCGGGGCGGCGAGGGCGTCCTCGAACGCGATCACCTCGCGCGCGGTGGCCAGTGCCTTGTAATATTCGCCCTGGGCGATCTCGCTGGCGAAGCGGATACAGGCCGACTTGGCTTCCGGCACCTCGAGCGCGACGACCAGTGCGCCGACCAGCCCGACCACGATATCGTGGTGGCCGTCGCGGTTCGCCGGATCGATATAGGCGAGCATCGCGGCGAAATAGAGCTGGCGCGCGGGGGTGGTCGCTTCCTCGGGGCGCATGACCTCGCGCCCGCGCAGGATCGATACCTGGTTCTCCACGGCGATCTGGGTGCGGCCCACCGCGCGGATCACCGCGCCGTTGACGATCGCCTTCTCGCCGTCGCGAAGGGTGATGCGGAGCATTGGGGAACAGCCTTTCGTTCGTCTGGCTGCATTATAGGATGTCTTTCGCGTTGCCGGCGCCGCACCCGGCAAATTTTGCCCAGCGTATATCTTTGCGCCCTGCTTTGGGTCTTCGCTTCGCTCATCCTACAATTGAGGCGTGGCCCGCGCGCGTTCCGTGGGCATCGACGGGAGTTAACGTCTTGAGCCTCTATTCCGCTCTCTATGCCGGCGTCTCGGGCCTCAACGCGCAGTCGAGCGCGATGGCGGCGGTTGCCGACAACATCACCAACATCAACACCATCGGCTACAAGGGCGTCGAAGCCCAGTTCAAGACGATGGTGACGGATGGTCGCGCCCGCTCGAGCTATTCGGCCGGCGGCGTCGTCGCCGCGCCGATCGCGATGATCTCGAAGCAGGGCATGATGCAAGCTTCGAGCAACAGCACCGACATCGCGATCGACGGCAAGGGCTTCTTCGTCACTCGCACCGCCGCCGGCGGCCAGGGCGAAGTCGCCTTCACCCGCGCCGGTTCGTTCCGCGCCGACGAGGAAGGCTATCTGAAGAACCCGGCGACGGGCCTGTACCTCTATGGCTATCGCCTCGATGCCGAGGGCAAGTACGTCAACACCGGCAATCTCGACGATCTGGAGGCGATCCGCGTCAGCGACCTGACCGGCACCGCGGCGGCGACGTCGCGCATCCAGGCGCGCATCAACCTCAACACCGCGACCGACGTCTCGCCCGCCGCGGCCGGCTACACCAAGGGCGACCTGGCGAAATATGCCGCGAACAACAGCTACACGCCGAAGACCGAGAACCAGTTCCAGCGCTCGTTCACCGTCTACGACCAGCAGGGCGGCTCGCACACGCTGAACATGGCCTTCATCAAGACCGGCCCGAACGCGTGGAAGGCGGAAGTCTATTCCAACCCCCCCGGCGACGTCATGGACACCAGCGTCACTCCGGCGGTGAAGAGCACCAGCGGTTTCATCGCCGGCGGCGACGTCAATTTCAAACCGGACGGCAGCCTCGACCTCCCGGCGGGCAGCTGGCTGAACAGCGCGCTGAACATCACCTATTCCAACCAGGCGGCCTCGGTGCCGATCAAGTTGGAGATGGGCAGCGACGGCAAGATCGACGGCCTGACCCAGTTCGGCCAGCCGAGCTCGCTGATCTCGGGCAATACCGACGGCGGCACGCTGGGCAATCTGTCGCAGATCGAAATCACCAAGGAAGGCGTGGTCAACGCGGTGTTCGACGACGGCACCACCCGCTCGGTGTTCCAGCTCCCGCTGGCGACCTTCCAGAACCCGGACGGCCTCACCCGCGTGTCCGGCAATGCCTATACCGCCAGTCGGCTGTCGGGCGGCTTCACCCTGAACGAGCCGGGCGAGCTGGGTGCGGGCGCCATCGCGGCGAACTCGCTCGAGGCCTCGACGGTCGATCTGGCGGGCGAGTTCACCAACATGATCCGCTTCCAGCGCGCGTACAGCGCGTCGTCGAAGATCATCACGACGGTGGACGACATGCTGCGCGAAGTCAGCGACCTCAAGCGCTAACGCCAAGAGAACGTAGGGGAACATGGCGCTCAACGACATTCTCGGTACCGCGGTGTCCGGCCTGGCGGCAGCCCAGGCCGGCCTCCGCGCGGTTTCCAACAACATCGCGAATGTCGGGGTGGCCGGCTATGCGCGCGAGCGCGTCAACCTCACGACGGGCGTGGTCTCGGGTCAGGTCAGCGGCGTCGTGGTGGGCGAGCCCACCCGCGTCGCCGATCGTTTCCTCGAGGCGACGGTGTACAACCGGGCGGGCGATTACGGCCGCACCGAAGTGACCGCCAACTATCTCGACCGCCTGCAGGCGCTCCTCGGGCAGCCGGGGGCCTCTTCCGGCCTGTCGGCGCGCCTCGACGCGGTCTCGGCCTCGGCGGTGGCGATGACCGGCTCGCTGGGCTCCACGCAGACGGTGGCGCAGGTCACCAACGACGTGCAGGACCCGATCAGCTCGATGCAGCAGATGGACAAAGAAGTGTCCCCGCTGCGCTCCGACGTGGAATCGGAGGGCGGGTACTCGGGCGGCCAAATCAACACCCCTCTCAAACGACTCTACCACCTGAACGGCTCTGTGGCGCAGGCGACCGGCCTTGGCCGCAGCGCCGGCGGTGCGGCCGATCAGCGGATGAGCGCGATCGAGGAGCTGAGCGGGCTGATGCAGGTCACTGTCCGCGATCAGGCGGACGGCCGCGTCACCATCGAGACGGCCAATGGCCAGATGCTGCTCGACAAGCGCCTGCGGCAGCTTTCCTATCCCAGCGCCGGAGGGGCTTCGCAGCCGACCTATCCGGCGATCGAGATCCGTTTCGCCCAGCCCGACGCGGCCACCGGCGACAAGATCGATTCCGCTGCGATCGGTGGCAAGCTGGGCGGGCTGCTCGATCTGCGCGATCGTGCGCTGCCGGCATTCTCCGAGCAGCTCGGCACGTTGTTCACCGGCCTGTCGCAGGCGCTGAATTCGGTATCGAACGCGGGCAGCACCGTGCCGCCTCCGGCCGCGCTCATCGGCCGCAACAGCGGCATGGCGGGCAGCGATCGCCTGGGCTTCGCCGGCGCGGCGACCTTCGCGGTCACCAAGGCGGACGGCACGCTGGTCGCCAGCACCAAGATCGATTTCGACGCGCTCGGCCCGAACGCGACGATCGACGACATGGTCACCGCGATCAATACCGGCCTTGGCGGCGCCGGCACGGCCAGCTTTGCCGATGGCAAGCTCAGCATCGTCGCCAATGGCGCCGGCAACGGCGTGGCGATCGGCCAGGACGCGACCAAGCCCAGCGCGCGCGCCGGGCAGGGCGTCTCCCAATTCTTCGGGCTCAACGATCTGGTCCGCAGCGACAGCTCCTCGCTGGTGCCTTCGGGCTTCGCGGCCGGCGATCCGCATGGCTTCGCTACCGGCGAGACCACGCAGATCGTGCTGCGCGACAGCTCCGGCCGGGCGCTGACCAGCTACACGCTGACGCCCGCCACCGGCGGCACGTTCGGCGACCTCGTCAACGATCTGAACGGCAGCCCGCTCTCCAATTTCGGCACCTTCTCGCTGGACGATAGCGGCCGCCTGCGCTTCGCCCCGGCGGCAAGCGTTGCCGGCGCGACGCTCTCGATCCCGGCGGACTCGACCAACCGCCTCGGCACCGGGCGCTCCTTCGCCCAGATGATGAACCTCACCGGCGCGTCGAGCGGGCTCGGCAGTGCGCAGGTGCGGCCCGATATCCTCGCGGACTCCTCCAAGCTCGGCCTCGCCCGGCTGCAGGACGTCGCGGCCGGCGCCAAGGCGCTCGGCTCCGGCGACACGCGCGGGGCGACGGCCTTCGTCAACAAGCTCGGCAGCGCGATCGATCTCGGCAAGGACGGCAAGTCGACCGTCGATGCCTTTGCCAGCAACCTGATGGGCCGGATCGGCCTCGATGCGAACCAAGCCAAGGGCCAGCTCGCCGATGCCACGGCGCGCCGCGACGACGCGATCCCCCGCCGCGACAGCTTCGCGGGCGTCAATATCGACGAGGAACTCTCGCAGATGGTGGTGCTGCAGAACAGCTATTCGGCCGCCGCGCGCGTGATCTCCACCGCGAACGACATGTACGACACGCTCCTCGGCATGCTCCGATAGGGCTGGAAGAAGAAGGGAAGACCCATGACCCGCGTTGCCACGATTCCGCTCCAGCGCACCATGGCGAGCGCGATCTCGCGCGCGCAGGAGCAGCTGGCCGACACCCAGCGGCAGCTCTCGACCCGCAAGAAGGCCGCGACCTTCGCCGATCTCGGCACCGAGGCGGTGCGCAATCTCTCCGCGCACTCGCTGCTGGCCCGCCAGGACGCGCAGGCCACCGTGTCGAAGCGGGTCGGCACCACGCTCTCGCTCTACCAGGCCAATCTCGAAGGCATCGACGATGCGACCTCGGATCTGCGCACCAGCCTGATGAAGGCCGTCGGCACCGGCGATTCCGCCGGCCTGCAGGAAGCGATCCAGACCGCCTTCGATCAGTTCCGCACCTCGCTCAATGCTTCGGAGGGCGGCACGCCGCTGTTCGGCGGCAGCCAGGTCGATCAGGCGCCCTTCTCGGTGGACACGCTCGCCCAGGCGGCGACCACGCCGGGCGCCAGCGCCTTCCACAACGACACGGTGCGCGCCAATGCGCGCGTGGCCGACGGCGTGGACATCAGCTACGGCGTCGGGGCGAGCGAGATCGGCGCCAATCTCTACGAGGCGTTCCGCACGCTCGGCCAGGCCGGCGACATCGGCACCAAGCCCACCGACGCGCAGATGGATGCGATCAAGCAGGCAGTGGCGCAGCTCAATACCGGCCTTGGCGACGTGCGGGCGATCAACGCCGACAACGGCCGCAAGCAGAACCAGGTCGATACGCTGACCGCGCGGGGCGAAGCCCGCGGGCTGGTGCTGCAGGGCGTGATCCAGGACAATGAGGATGCCGATCTCGGCCAGGTCGCGATCGACCTTGCCCAGCAGAAGACCGTGCTCGAGGCGAGCTATTCGGTGTTCGCCCAGCTGTCGGGACTGAACCTGGCCGCCTATCTGAAATAATAGGGCGCAACGCTCTCGCATGTCCGGCGAAGGCCGGGGCCTGGCCATCGTGCCCGGGCCCCGGCCTTCGCCTTGTTGTTCGTGCAGTGCAGGGGAGCTGGCGCAGCCGGCGCGCGTTGCCGCCCGTTCGGGCGCCGGGACCAGCCGCGATGTTGGAACCGCGGCCTTTATCCGCGGGGACGGCGAGAGGCTCAGCCCCCGGCGTCGAGCAGGTCGCCGATCGCGCCCGCCGGGCTCGCCTCCGGGATCGCGCCGATCGCGGCGTCGAGGCTGGCCGGGTCGATCTTGTCGATGCTGGCGGTCAGCATGTCGAATGCGCCGGCGGTCGGCAGGCCCTTGAACGCCGCGGCGTAGCGGCCGTGCAGCGCGCGCAGCCTGTCCTCCCGGCCGAGCATCGCCAGTGCCACCGCATAGCGCAGCACCGCCGCCTGTTGCGGCGCGCCAAGGCCCTTGCCCGGGGGCAGGCCCCTCTCGCTCTCCGTCACGAAGGAGCCCCAGTCCTGGGTGCGCCAATGGATCTCGGCGCGTACCGCCGCGCCGTCCGGCACGCCGTCCAGCGCCGCCGCGGCGGCGTCGTCCTTGCCCAGCCGATGGAACGCCACGGCTTCCATCCGCTTGCGGTCCCAGCGCATCTGGGCGGTATAGCTTGGCTGCTCGGTGGCCTGCAGCGCCTTGAGCGCCAGGTCCGGCCGGCCGGCGAGGATCTGCAACATCGCCACCCGCACCGAGAGCGGGCCCTGCGCCACGTCCTGCGCACGCTGGGTCAGCTGGTAGGAAAGCAGCTCGGCGGCGCGGGCATAGAGGCCGGCGGCCTGGAGCCGGTCGGCCAGGCGATTGGCGAGCAGGTCGCCATCGCCGCCCGAGGGCGCCAGCTCGCGATAGTCCCAATAGAGGCCGGCGGCCTGGGCGAGCGGCACGCCGCTTTCCGGCGCCAGCACCGCGCTCAGCGCTTGCTGCAACTCGGCGAGCATCGGCCCGGCCTGGGTGCCCAGCTTGAAATAGCGCAGCAGGGTGGCGCCGCTCTTCAGCTCCGCGCGCAGGTCCTGCTGTTCCTTGGCCGGGCCATATTGGAGGGCCAGCGCCCGCCGCTCGACCGGGCCGCCGCGTCAGCCGAAGCGCATCGCGTCGAGCTGGCGGATCGCTTCCGGCGGCGCGATCGCATGGCCGGCGATCGACACTTCGATCGCGCCGAGCCGGGCGCCGGCCCGTACTTCGGGCGTGCCGGTGAGGGCCGCGCGCTCGAAGCGCAGCCGGGCCCCCGCCAGGGCCTTCTGCACCAGCAGCGCGCGACCGCGCAGCAGGTTGGCGTCGCCGTTGCGATCGCCGAACAGCTGGAGCCATTGCAGCGCCGGCTGGGGCTGGCCGGCATCGATCGCGGCGCCGGCCGCGGCGAGCATGAAGGGGGCGCGGTCGCGCGGGGCGCGGGCGTTGATCGCGCCGCTGGCGCAGGCGATCTGTCCCACCGCTTCGGGCGCGGCGCCCGAATGGGCGAGCGCGCGCATCCGCCAGGCACATGCCTCCGCATTGCCGGAGAGTTCGGCGGTGCTCAGCGATTCCACGGCCTCGGCATCGCGGCCCAGCAGGGTGAGCGCCGCGCCGCGCGCAAGCTGATAGGGGGCGACGAGCGCAAGGTCGGGATCGGCGAGGCGCATCGCCTCGAGCACGCCCAGCGCCTCGGCGCCGCGATCCTGGCCGATCAGGCCCCGGGCAAAGGTCCAGCGCACCGATTGGCGCGTGTCGGGAGTCGCGGTGGCGAGCTGGTGCCACGCCTCGGTGCCGGTGATGCCGGTCCAGCCGTCCGCGCCGGTGATCATCGGCATCTGGGCCAGCGTTGCGGCGAAGCGGGGCAGGGCGACGCGCGGGATGGCGGCGGGCGGCTTGGTGTCGGCCTCCGGAGTGGCGGCGGGAGTGGGGGCGGCGTGCGGGGCAGGCGCGGTTCCCGCGGCAAGGATCAGCAACAGGCCGCGCATCAGCCGAGCCCGAACGGCCGGATCGCGACGACGACGATGCCGCCGCCGATACAGGCGAGCAGGAAGAGAATGGCGTGCAGCATCGGCAGCCCCGCCTTGGCCGGAGCGGGCGGCGGCGCCGGGGGACGGACGATCTCGGCCGTCTCCTCGATGGTCACCCGCACATTGGGATGCCTTCCATTATCGACGACACGCATCTTTCTCGGGCGCTGATCGTGGCTCAACTCGTCACCTGCTTGCTGATTCCATTCTATTATAGAGGGATGGGTGCCCGATGTGGGCGCCGGGCATGGATATCGGAGGACGGGATTTTGCGACGCGAAACGCTGGTGGCGCTGGGTCTTGCGGCATTGCCGCTGCCGGGCGGTGGCGCGCAGGCCTCGGGCGGCGGCGCCGCCGCGGGCGAGGGCCTGCATCTCGTGACCATGGAAGAGATCACCGTGCCGATCGTCGACGCGGATCGCGTCAACGGCGCGTTGCGCTTCAAGCTGGTGATCGATGCGGGCTCGCCCGAGGTCGCCACCAGGCTGAACGGCGAGATGCCGGTGCTGCGCGCCGCGACGGTGGCGGCGGGACTGGAGTTCGCCCGGCTCAATGCCTCGGCGCTGCGCGCGGTCGATGCCCAGCGGCTCGACCATGACCTGACCGCCGCGCTGAAGGTGGCCGAACCCGGCCTGGTCCGCGTGCTGATCGTCGAAGTCGACGCGCGCACCGGCTGATCGGATTCACCGGAAGGTGCGGATGGGCCGCCCCGGCATCCCGCCCGGGCGGCCCTTTCGCGTCAGCGGCGTGCCGTCGCGGCCGGTCCCATCGCCCGGCCGGGCTGGGCGCGCACCGCCGGCGGCGCCGGGGGATGGGCGGCGTTGCGGCGCGCCATCGCCATGCTGAGCGCGGCGGCGCCCTTGGGCGTCATCGCCGCCATGATCATCGCGGTCGAGCGCTCGCGCATCCGCTGCGCGACTTTCATCTGCACTTCCATGTCGAGCTGCTCGAAGACCACCGCGGCGGCCTTGGGCTTCATCGCCTGGTAGATCCGGGCCAGCTCGTCGAACTGCGAGTCCGCCGGGGAAGGCGCGCCGGGCGCGCCGCCCGGACCCATGCCGGCCTGCAGCTGCGCCTCGTCCTGCTTCCGGCGCGCTTCCACATCGGCGGCGAGCCGGGCCGAGGCGGCCTTGGCCGCCTGTTCGCGCAGGTCGAGCCCGCGCTTGCGGCGGGCGGCGGCGGCATCGCGGTCGCTCATGTCCTGGGTGGTCGCGTTGCCGAGACGGGGCTGGGCCGTGTCCTGCTGGCCGGGCGCGATCGTCGCCGCCTTGGCGGCCACCGCGAGCCCCCCCCCGCCCGCGGGGGGCCGGGGCAGCGAGGGGCGGGGCCCCCCCCCGCCCCCCCCCCCGGGGCGTCGCCCCCCGCCCCCGGGGCCGGGGCGCCCCCC
>Ga0066256_1003803_pt1 | contig 14175 bp, 11 predicted proteins | sample ThiBio_1000_biof_FD_87107 | JGI IMG/M metagenome (GOLD analysis project Ga0066256, IMG submission 87107) | Wastewater bioreactor microbial communities from Cape Town, South Africa - Thiocy_expt_1000_biof (version 2) | ecosystem: Engineered > Bioreactor > Thiocyanate-remediating >...
CATATTCGCCGAGCTCCTGCGCATTGCTGAACGTCGTGCCGGGCAGCAGGTGCAGCTTTCCCATCTGCGTGCCGATCAAACGCTCGATGTGACCACCGAAGCGCGGCTCGCCCGGGGGGCGCCAGTCGATCGCGATGCCAGCATCGTCGCATCCGCGCTTGAACGCCCGACTGCGGAAGTCGGCGCCGTTGTCAACGTGAACCGTTGCTGGCAGACCGGCGACAGGCCAGGGGTCCGTGATTTCGCGTTCTCTCAGCCATGCCGACTTGTCGAAGACTGAATGAAGCAGGCACAGGCTGGTGGACAGTCGGGAAGGGGCGTCCATTGTGAGATAGAATCCCGTCACCATGCGACTGCAGACGTCCATTGCCAGCGTTAGCCACGGTCGACCGATTGGCCGCCGGGTCTCCTCGTCGACGACGAAGACGTCGGCCTTGGTATGGTCGATCTGGACTACATCCAGAGGTCGGGAAGGGTTGAAGGTCCCGGGGACAGCCGTTGTCTCCTTCACGATCTTCTGTTCACCGCGGCGCCTGGCGCGCTTTTGGAGGTCGATATCCTCGAGGCGAGCCACGATCGTCCGGCGATGCGGCGGTTTCATTCCAACCGAAGTGCAGCTTGTCTGTACGTCCCGGACCAACTGCGAAATGCTCGGTCTGGTTTGCTTCAGGTAGGATGCGCTGATTGTCGCGCGGATGACTTGCTCTCGCTCATCGTCCAGGACACGGTGCCCCTCTGGCCGGCCACGTTTACGGTCAACCAGCGACAGGACAGTTCCGCCGCCGCGAAACATCTTGATTAAACGATATGCCGTTGCCTGGCTGAGACCCAATTCCGCTGCAAGTTCCGCAACGTCGCGGGACGTGGTGCCGTCAGGATGGCCCTTCAGGAAGTTGCGGATCGCGTCCGCCCGCCGGCACGCTTCGTCCCAAAGCGCCTGGTCGATCTCGTCGGGGAAAGGGTCGGTCATGGCTAGCTCGCGAGAGAAACACCGCGGTCCCCATTCTCACATTAAATGACAAACGCCAAGGCAGGTTCGCAAATTAACTGCTCATTCTCAAATTAAGTGCGCGAGCAACATACTGAAATCGTTGAGGTCGGATTCGCGGAATTAAATGGAAAGCGACAGCGCGATGTGATCGGGGCGCTGCGCGACAAGAACATGATCACTGCCGGGCCACGCAGCCCGACCGCGGGGGCGCCGTTTACCTATGTAACGACCAAGAGTTTCTTGGAGCATTTCGGGCTGGATACATTGCGAGATCTGCCCGACATGGAGGGGCTCGAGGAAGCCGGCCTAGTGTCCACTACCATAAGGCGAAATGGCCTTGCGACAGACGAGGAGAATGTCGACTACTTACATGACAGGGACTAAGCACCCTCTGTTGCCCGCAGCAGGTTGGACGACTGCGGAACGGAAGGTCACTGACCACTTTGCTCCCGAGTTAGACCATGGAAGCTGAGAACCATGTGATGGCAACGGAACGGCGTTGGGTACCCCTTGCCCGTAGGAACCTCCCGCGCATGAACCGTGCTTCGGTGCGGACGATCGGGGTCGATCGGCGCTGTCTCCATGAATGAGGTTGCCAAGCGCTGAGCGATGTTCTGCAGGGCCTCGTGCGCGTCGCCTTCGAGCAAGTAGCCCAGCATTGCGCCAGATGCCGAGAACGGTGCATATCGACATGTCAGGTACTGTTCACGAACATCCGCAAGATAGGTTGCTAGGGCCTTTGTTGAGGAAAGGACCTTTGCTTCTGCTGGCCACATGACGCGCGGATCAGCCCTCATTACGAAGGCTAAATCGTAGGCAGGCGGCTGTGCTGGCGGTGCAAGCATGGTCTCGCGCTCATATGGGCCATGCTGGATATAGTATGGAGCTTCACCCGGCACGACATCATCGATCGCGGCCTCCAGCAACTGCGTAATACTCCGCTCGAGGTCCCGCCCGTCGAAAGAGGCTGTCGTTCTCTTAAGCCGCTCGAAACCAGCCCAAATGTGGTCGACAAAATTGGCTTCGGCGCTCTCTATCCAGCGGTTCGCCAACTCGATAAATTCCGCGTCGGCAGGTGGCGTTCGCGACGCCCAGTTAAAGGTCCTATCCGTTATCAACCTCTGACGCTCCTAGAGGCCGCCGTCCATTGGAACAGATCGACTGCGACTTGATCGGCATCGTTCAAGGCCATGCTGCGCGTCCAGTACCGCGTCGCGTCGGGCTTGAGCATGAAGATCGTCGGCGTTCCGGAGCTGGCGTCGTAAAACCGAGCGAGACGCTGTCCCAATAGCCGACCGCTTCCTGTCGCATGAGTTAGGCTGAGACGCCGAAGCTCGTCGATGAGCCCAGTATGGCCAATTGGCTCTACTCGAATGCCGTGTTCCTGAGCACTTTCATTTAGCAACTGAATTGCCACCAAGCGATATGGGACTGGTTCGTCAGCTGGAGATGCGAAGATCGAGGCACCAAGTTTCCTTGTGGCCCCGAAGCCGGCCCTCAGCACCTTAAAGAACGTCTCACAATAGAGGGTGAGGATGTCCTCGCGACCGGTGATATCGTGTGTTGCTATGGAGCCAGGCGACGGACGATCCCCTCGAAAGTCGGGAATTGTGATGGCTGCCATGTCTTCGATGAGAATACGCTCGGCCTCCTTTAGGCCGAAACCGTCAAACACCGCCTGATCGATGTCGTTGGGCGTCTGACTCGAGGTCCCTTCCATGGCTTCGGGGGGAGGAAGGGGTACATCCAAAATTTCATGCACGTTGGCTTCAGGGCGGTATGCCGCCATTCGACCGCTCCGGAGCTGCATGAAATAGGTGGCAACCAAGCTATTGTAAGTGAGACAAGCCGCCTTCATCAGCGGCAACGGCCCCGTTGCGCTGATATAGCTCTTGTTACAGATCACGCCCTGGCCATCCCCACCGCTCACAATGCGAGCTTGGAAGCGACCTAAAGAAGCTTGGAACCCCTGCTTTATAAGAAGCTGTGGCGCGTCGAACGCACGAAAATCCGTCGAGTCCTTGGAATGGACCTTGAGGTCCACAATCGTAGGAAGATTGGAAGCGTCGAGCTCTAATGGCGGTTCTGCTGGGAAGTGCTTCCCCACAAATAGCTGTCGCCCGTCGAGCTCAGGAACCAGACGCTGCTGGTCACCAAAAACCACACCTTGACGAGTTCGGACCTCATTTTTGCCCTTCATCGTCGCCAGTCTCGGAAACCGGTCCAGCTTTCGCAACAATTGGGCGTCCCGTGGAGTCCCCCACATCAGCGTGGTCCAGATCGTCGAATTCTCACGAGCGACGTCGACCGGCACGCGATGAATATGATGCGGCTCGATGACGATTGTGAAGTCGTCAATCTGTAGATCCAGCGACTTTGGACTGGCGTATAGAAGCATGCCTTCCGCATGTGCATCTGCAGGACGAAGCACCACGACGCATGCGGGAGCGATGGAGGTCTTTGTGGTGTGGGTTTTTCGCTTGAACACCTTGAAGCGCAACGCAGATAGATTGAAAACAGCGTCCACCCGGTGCCGCGTGAAGAGCTGACTGCGAAAACGCCTCGCTGACCCGCTCGCATTAAAGAGAAGGGCGTTCGCCGACTGAATCATCGCCATGCGACCGCCGGCATGAAGCAGCCGTGCACCCTTTGCCAGAAAAAGCCCACCGATGTCCTTGTTGGCCACCTCCCAGTCATTGTTGGTTGCCCAGGCGTTCGACAACTCAGTCGCTAGGCCGTCACCCCAGGGGGCATTGCCAATGACAAGATCGTAGTGTCCTGCCGCCGAATGTTCGTCAAAGCCCTCGCCGGTATCGAAGAAGTCCGAGCAAATCAGCCGCCGATCCCGCATCGTTGGAAAACGGATTTGCGTCCAGTAGTGTCGGGGTTCTATCTCGTCGCACATCGCAAGATACAGGCTGAAGCACGCAACGCGAACTGCGTGCGGGTCCTTGTCTACCCCAAGCAGGTTGTCGGTAAGAAATCGGCGAAGAACGTCGGCTTTGATCGTCGCGCCCGGGTGAGCCTGCTTCCAGCGGTGCACGAGACGTTGAAACGCCTTGACCAGAAACACCCCTGACCCGCAGGCCGGATCCAGAATTTTCAAGTTCCACTCGGTACCCCGCCATGGCAGTACCTGATCCAGGACGAAGTCGACGAGATGCGGCGGGGTGTAGAAAATACCGTCTCGAGCCGCGCGCTCGGTGACGAAAGTTTCGTAGATGCTGCTGATGAACTCTAGTGGGATTACATCGAAAGAATAGACTGGCCACAGGCAACCTTGACCAGAGGGCATGTCTAGGTCGCCTCTGATGAAATCCGCTAAGAGAGTTAGATGGCGCGGCTTCACCAGTTCCTGTTCGCGGGCCCAGCCGGCAGCGCGTTCGTCGACGGTGTCGCCCTTCCCTGGAAAAAGGTCACCGTTAAAACGTAAGTTTAGCCACGCAAAAAGGCGGTAGCTGTCGTCGTAGTCAGACAGGATAGCTGCAAAGCTGGCGTAGGCTCGAGTCAGGACGCCGTCTGAGTGCAATCGTTTTAGGCTTTCGGCGTTGAGAGCTGGTTTCCCATCTGCATCGCGGCGGTCGAACAAAAATTGAACAAAAATGACGCGCGCCAGCAAGTCATGGCAGACATCATCGTCATCAAGGCCTTCAGCGGCAAGAATTGCGCGTATGTGCCTCAGGTTCCTCAGCAATAGTTGATCGGCCCGCCCATCGCGGTCGAAACGCGGGGCTCGCTGAGCGAAGAACTCACCGGAGACTAGGTTCAACCAATGAAGCGCTCGTGCGGCGTTCTGTTCCAGCGCAGTGCCTGCGCTTGCTAGCACCTCCGCCCGAACCTCATGGACGATGAGCGTATCGATCGGTTCATCTGGCCCTGGCGGAGCTTCGCAGCAGGTCCAAACCCTCACAAGATCAGGTTCAATCGTAATGAGCGTCGGACTGTGGGAGAAGTTCCAAGCGAGACGGTGTGCCTCGCGTAGGATCTCCGGGTCGGCTGCAAGGGAAAATTCAATCACGATAGCCAGCGGCGCCTCTGTGCCCTCCGCCTCTGGGTCAGCCGTCAAAATACCAGTACGAAATGCCCCCGGCGCAAGCAGGTGAGACAGTCCCCGCCCGATCTTCTGACGCGCAAGATTTGCCAGAACCGCCGGCCCACCCCCCGGCGGAGCAAGAAGTACCTCAGCTTCAGGCCAATCCAGACAGGTGGCTACGTGCTCGAGCGAAAGAGGCTGTCGTGCCATATCAGAGCCCCAGTCGCCCTTGGGGGTCGCCGCCAAAGCGCCCGGGTTCGGCGGCGCCCCTGGGGCGTTTCGCAGTTATGCGAATGCGGGAAAACACCTGCTGGTAGTCGATAGCATTTCTGCGAAGCTCCGCGACCAAAGCGGCGATCACCGCAAGATGCGTTGGGACCTCGCCCCCGCGCGCGTAATTCGATACCGAGTTGGGGTGCATGTGCACGAGCGCAGCAAACTCCCGCACGGTCAATGCAGCTTGCTCTAGCTCCGAGAGAAACTCTGCGTAGGTCATCGATACCTTCTGCGAAGCACATGTATTTATGAGACTGTACACATAAAATACTGAGTTTCAAACACCCTGTGCCCGCCTGGCCTCAGCAGGGCGAGAAACTGCCGTACCTAAGTTGCCTGTGCGCCACGACTTAGGTTGAGCGCAAGTAGGTTCTCAAGCGCCTCATCCGTGGAAATGTCGCTGCGCCAGCCGTATGCTTTTGCCACCGCATGGTCGAGTTCGCGATGCGCCTCGATCAGCCAGTCTGGGCGTTCATTGTAGAGCGCCGTCAGAGTTCGCTTGGATAGGACCCCTTCAGCGTCCGCGGTCTTCGCGATCAGGCGAGCCGGAAATTCGGGCCGCACTTCGTCGACCGCCCGAACCAGATCCGCCGGAAAGAGCCAGGCGGTCCTTTTCTGATCGAGTAGTCGCGCTGCCGCCTCAATCGCCGGAGCGGTCGAAATACTCTGCGCATCTTTTACAGCCACGTCCGGGGTCATGCCCTCAGGAAAGGGAAAGGTCGCAAAAGTCGTCGTGTGGGTGTAACGAGGCCGATCCTCCAGGTCAGATCCCTTCCTTAGCGCCCATGCTTCATGGAAACGGTTCTGAAGCAGCCCGAACATCAGATCGTCCTCACGGGGAATGACGATAAGATTTTTGTCCGGCAGCACGGGATAGGAGAGCCACACAAATAGCCTATACTGTGCGGTCTCGGCGGTAACCAGGTAGCGACTCAATCGCGCGATACGCGAACGCATATCAGGCCTAGGCCAATGCGGCTCCCACCATCGCGGACCAGCTCGTTCCCCCAAGGCCTCACGGAGTTCCTGAACAATCTTTCCATCCGGGTCGGGCGTGGTCGCTATATAGTGGAATGGCGTCGCATAAAGCGCGGCCTCTGCCTTCGAAAGACCGAGGGGCAAATCGATAAACCACATGTCCCGCGGACGCCCAGTGAGATCGTCGCCGTTCCAATATGGTTTGAGCACCGCGCTATTCCCGATGCCATTCGGGTTGACCGGTTCCCGCATCCAGGCACGTGCCAGCTCGCCCGGAACATCGAACGGACCGCTTTTCTGAATACCAAGAAAGGCGCCGCTCCGGTTCTGCACCAAAGGCTTGGCTACCGTCAGGTCCAGCCCGGTGCTCAGATCAGGATTGATCGAAGAAACGGGTTCGCCATTCAGCCGCGACCCGCCCGCGCCGTTGTCGCCAAAGCAGATAAGCGACACATCGACTGCCGCGCCGTCGACAGTCCACTGCTCCTCCGGCCAGGCATCGTAGATCGTCGTTGTCTCGGCAATCCGATGCATGACCTGTTGAATGTCATCGAGATCTGGCTCTGGCGCAAATTTGCTGAAGCTTGGGCTATGCCGCTCCGATCAAGCGTGCCTCCAGCAGATCGAGCTTCCCACGCCCATACATTTGTCGTTTGACGAGCTTTAAGCGCGTGATTTGACCTTCGGTCTGCCCATTGGACCATGGAGAGATGATCGCGTTTCTGACGGCGGCCATATCCCTTTCGACGCCGTTGGCAAAGGAGCTGACAAGGCTGAGTTTTGCCGCCTGCAGCCAGTCGTCCAAACTCGCCGGGGATTTGGATCGGATCATGGACTGGAAGTCGCCGATGGTGGTGCGGGCCACCACCAGTTCGGGTACATTCACTTCGATCGCAGCGACCAAGATCGCTTCTGACTTTGCGAGATTGTCCCGCGCTGTGGTCAACAGCCTAGCGATGACGCGCGCCGAAGGTGTTCGTGCCAACCCGCTTTGGTTTGCCTTTTCAGCAAGACGCCGGCGTTGCGCCCATTGTGAGACGACACCGCGTTGCCCTGTAAAGCCCTGCACCAGCATTTCGCGCCAGAGCGCCGAAGCGTTGTGAGCACCTTCGTCCCAACGGGCGTTCAGCCATGGGAGCCAGCTATCCAACGAACTTGGACGCGTGCGGAAAACGTCGAACCTCTGGCCGCGCAGGACATCGCGCACCACCTTCCGGCTGTGGCCTGTCTGGCGGACGATCTGTCGGATCGAGGTTCCCTTCATCGACAGCTCTTTGATCGCCTCGTTGGTTTCCTGTCGGCGCAGATATCCTTCATATTGCAGCCTCTCGGCATAGGTCAGCAGCTTGGGATCGACGACATTACTGCCGACGGCCTGCCTGATCTGGCGCATGGATTTTCCGACCGCGTCGAGGAATGCACGGCTGGAGTTTTCCATCAGGTGCCAGCGGTCGGCGACTTGGTCCGCATTCGGCAATCCTCTGGCGATCGCCTCGCCGTAACCACCACCACGATCTCGAGCAACGACTGATATGGATGGATGCTCGGCCAACCAGGCGCGGGAGGTATTCAGCGCGCGATCTGGCAGCAGGACGACCGGCCTCCTGCGTTCAAGGTCGCAGACAAGCGTCCCGTAGGTTTGCCCACGCCGGAAGGCAAAGTCGTCGATTCCAATCACCGTCAGCGTGTCATCATGCTTTGTAATCCGCCGGCGCACAACGCGGAGCAATGTGTCTTTGCTGACCGGTATCATGAGACGATCCGCAAAACTGGCTGCAGGCCTGCCGCCTAAAGCCAGGCCGAGATGGTGCACGATGGTCTCGAGCCGCTGCGTGCGCCGACCATACCGGCTCAAGACGCTGTCATCGAAACGCTCGCAAAAAATGCGCCGACCGCAAAGAACACCATCACACCAAAACCGACGCGTCAGGATCGAGAGCTCTACCCGCCGCCCACCAAGCGGCAAATCTGCGGGCCGGCGCCTGTAGCGGCTTTGCACGCGCCGACTACGCCCCCCGCATTCAGGACAGGTTCCCCACGGTTGTCGAGATCGCAACAGGATTTGCACCCTGTCCGCCACCATCTGCACCCCATCAACTGCAAAACCGTCCGGCGCGAGGTTCGCGCGCTGAAATCCGTGCTGCATTTGCTGATCCTCCAACGAAACAGCACGATCCTTTGCCCGAACAGCAGCAAATGTGAGTCAGAGCCGAGATCTGACCCGCTAGGGGCATAAGTTTTCACTGAGAATTGACCCATGTTTTGATCGTCCCCTGGCTGTTGGTCGGGGGATTCAGGAGTGATCGACATGGCGTTATTGAGCGTAATCCGGCGCTGGCATTTCCGTGAGGGGATACCGATCCGGGAGATTGAGCGGCGCACGGGATTGTCGCGCAACACCATCCGCAAGTATCTGCGGTCCGACACGGTGGAGCCCAAGTTCAAGGTGCCGGCACGGCCCAGCAAGCTGGACGCGTTTGCCCAGAAGCTCTCCGACTGGCTGCGCGTGGAAGCGGGTAAATCGCGCAAGCAGCGACGCACGGCCAAGCAGATGCATGCCGATCTTGTGGTTCTGGGCTATGAGGGCTCGTATGAGCGTGTCGCGGCGTTTGTGCGTGCCTGGAAGACCGGGCGGCAGCAGGAGCAACAAACCAGCGGCCGTGGCACCTTCGTGCCCCTGGTGTTCGGGCCGGGCGAGGCTTTCCAGTTCGACTGGAGCGAGGACTGGGCTATTCTGGGCGGCGAGCGCACCAAGCTGCAGGTGGCCCATACCAAGCTGTCGCATAGCCGGGCCTTCATCGTGCGGGCCTATCTGCTGCAGACCCATGAGATGCTGTTCGACGCGATGACTCAGGCGTTCCGGGTTCTGGGCGGCGTGCCCCGTCGCGGCATCTTCGACAACATGAAGACCGCGGTCGACCGGATCGGCTCGGGCAAGGCCCGCCAGATCAATGCCAGGTTCGCGGCCATGGCCAGCCATTACCTGTTCGAGCCCGAGTTCTGCAATCCCGCCTCGGGCTGGGAAAAGGGCCAGGTGGAAAAGAACGTGCAGGATGCCCGCCGGCGCCTGTGGCAGCCACTGCCCAGGTTCCCTGACCTTGATGCCCTGAACGCCTGGCTCGAAGAGCAGTGCATCGCCCAATGGAGCCAGATCGTGCATGGCGGTCTTCCGGGAAGCGTCGCCGATGTGCATGCCGGCGAGATCGGGAGCCTGATGGCACTGGGGCGGCCCTTTGATGGCTTTGTTGAACAGACCAAGCGCGTCTCCCCGACGTGCCTGGTTCACTTCGATCGCAATCGCTACAGCGTGCCGGCCTCGTTCGCCAACCGGCCGGTCAGCCTGCGGATTTACCCCGAACGGATCGTGCTGGTGGCCGAGGGTCAGGTTCTGTGTGAGCATGCACGCATTATCGAGCGGTCCCATCACCAGCCTGGACGCACGGTCTATGACTGGCGGCACTATCTGGCGGTGATCCAGCGCAAGCCCGGCGCCCTGCGTAATGGCGCCCCGTTCGTTGATCTGCCCGAGGCGTTCCGTCGCCTGCAGGGCTACCTGCTCAAGCATCCAGGCGGCGACCGGGAAATGGTCGAGATCTTGGCGCTGGTGCTGCATCACGACGAGCAGGCAGTCCTCAGCGCTGTCGAAGCCTCCCTCGAAGCAGGCGTTCCGACCAAAACACACATCCTCAACCTTCTGCACCGTCTAGTCGATGGTAAGGCCAGCCAGGTGGCTGCCATTGATGCGCCGCAGGCCCTGGTCTTGCGCCAGGAGCCCAAAGCCAACGTGGCTCGCTATGACACGCTGCGCGGCAAGGATGTTCGCCATGCGTCATGACCCTGCCAGTGCCGCCGTTATGGTGATGCTTCGCAGCCTCAAGATGCATGGCATGGCCCAGGCTGTGGGCGAGTTGCTCGAACAGGGTGCACCTGCCTTCGATACCGCCGTGCCGATCCTGTCCCAGCTGCTCAAAGCCGAGCTCGCCGAGCGGGAGGTCCGGTCCATTGCCTATCAGCTCAAGGCTGCCCGCTTCCCCGCCTCTAAAGATCTATCCGGCTTCGACGTTGCGTCAAGCGAGATCAATGAGGCCATGGTCCAGCAGCTTTACCGTGGCGCGTTCATCGAGGGTGCCGACAATGTGGTGCTGATCGGTGGCCCGGGCACCGGCAAAACCCATATCGCTACTGCGCTCGGCATCCAGGCGGTGCAGCATCACCACAAGAAGGTCCGCTTCTTTGCCACCGTCGATCTGGTCAATGCGCTCGAGCAGGAAAAGGCCTTCAACAAAGCCGGCCAGTTGGCCGAGCGCCTGCTGCGCCTCGATCTGATCATCCTCGACGAACTGGGCTATCTGCCGTTCAGCCCATCAGGCGGGGCCCTGCTGTTCCATCTGCTCAGCAAGCTCTACGAGCAGACCAGCGTCGTCATCACCACCAACCTCAGCTTCAGCGAATGGGCCGGCGTGTTCGGCGACGCCAAGATGACCACGGCGCTGCTCGATCGGCTCACCCATCACTGCCATATCCTGGAGACTGGCAACGACAGCTTCCGCTTCAGGGCCAGCGCAGCAGCACCCAAAACACGGAAGGAAAAACCCGCCCCTTGACCGTTCTCGCCTCGCGGGAAACTATCGTCCAACCGGGTCAGTTCTCAATGACAATCCCGGGTCAGTTCCTGGCGACAATCAACACATGACCGGCAGATTGGTGTTCTTTCTGATCGAGTTTGTTGCGACGAGTCCCACCCGAACCGTCCGCCCCGCTGCGACCGCGTCGCGTGCGTTCTCGAACCAGTAGCAAACCAGGTCGGTAAAGCCCGGCAGCCGGCCTTCGTACAAACTCCGCATGGCTTCCGTCATTTTGACACCGAGGCGGCGCTTGAGAAGCTTTGCGCCGAGATAGGGCGGGTTGCCGATAATCGCGTCGGCATCGGGCCACATCGCGGCCGACCCGTCCTCATTGATGATCGCATTTCTACAGTCGATCGTGTGGAGCGGCTTGAGGATTGGCTTGCGGCCAACGTTAAAGCCGTTGCGACGCATCCACTGAATTTCGCCGATCCAGACGGACACACGGGCGAGTTCGGCTGCGTAAGGATTGATCTCGATCCCCAGCAGTGCCTCCGGCCCAATTGCCGGAAACTCTGGTGGGAAGCCAAGCTGTTCGCCCTCAATGGCGACGCGGCGCTCCAAGTTCTTCAATTCGCTCAACGCGAGATACAAAAAATTGCCCGAGCCGCATGCCGGATCGAGGACTCTGAATGCCCGCAACCGGGCGAGGAAGGTCCTGAAGGCGGCTTCGCCCGCTTCTCTCGCCTCTTCTACCGCGGACACCGCTGCTCGCAGACTCGCGCGGGTCGCATCCACCGAACGGACACGTCGCTGCTTTCCGAGCTCCTGGAAAAGCTCGAGCTGCGGGCGATTGGTGAGGCGGCCCCGTACGGACCGAACTTCTTCCTCAAGCTCGGGAAATCCCGACGCGCTCGTCAGGACTTCCTCGAGGGCCGCGCGTGCCGTGTCCATGCGGGCGGCAATACCGTCCCGCACCCTGGCCCATTCCCGGAGGAGAGGTTCGGTTACTACCGGCTCGATGATCATCATGATCTTGTCGCGGTCGGTGTATTCGGAACCGGTCTCCGAACGCTTGTCGGGATCGAGGCCCCGAACAAACAGCGTCCCGAAAATAGACGGATCTACTTCGCTCCAGTCCTGGCCCGCAGCGCGCAGACAAAGATCGATATCGGCGGCCTGCAACGGCAGCGCGCCTGCGTCATCGAACAGTCCGCCATTGAACCAGTCGATCGTCTCGAAGCCGACCAGTCCACCCTGCTTCATCGCCGCGAACAGGGTCGCGGCATGGGTCGCAAACTGACCTGGCTCGCCCTTTGCCGTCTTCAGCATGCGCGTGAACATCTTGTTCGGCAGCAGATCTGCGTCCTCGGCAAACATGCAAAAGACGAGCCGATTGATGAAATGCGCCACATCACCCGCAGAGTGGCCGCGTGTCCTCAGCGTCTGGGCAAGCGCGGCAAATTCCGAGGCAACATCTTCCGTAAGACCCTGTCGCGTGCGGCCTGGACGAAGCCGTTCCGGGTCCGACATTACCCATTTCAGTTTCTCAAGGACGTGGGCATCGCGCAGATCCTCCAGGGCGAACTCGTGCTTCTCGCTGACCGTGTTCGTCCAGTTGGTCCGGATCACAAACCGGTTCAGATCGCAGACAACAAGAAGAGGCGGGTTTTCCAACGCGAGGGTATATTGCTGAATGTCCGTCGTCAGATCATTTGGCGCAGTTTGGGTCTTGGATTAGCGGAGTATCGGCCTCGTCTTTGGGTTGATGTTATGCGGCGAGCTTGCGGTGCTGCAAGCGCCGATGCTGGATGGTTTGTCGTTTGATCCTTTCGCGTTGTTTTATGATGGCTGCGGCCCTGCCGAAGTAGGCGTCTGCCGGGGTCACGTTGTCGAGGCTCTCATGATAGCGCCTGTGATTGTAGTGTTCGACGAAGGCGCCGATCTGGGCCTCCAGGTCGCCGGGCAGGAAGTAGTTCTCCAGCAGGATGCGGTTCTTCATGGTTTGGTGCCAGCGCTCGATCTTGCCCTGGGTCTGGGGATGCATCGGGGCGCCGCGGACGTGGCTCATGCGATTGGTCTGGATATAATCGGCCAGTTCACTGGCGATATAGCAGGGGCCATTATCGCTGAGCAGCCGGGGCTTGTGATGCACATGCACCTGGTCGCAGCCTGAGGCCGCGAGGGCCATGTCCAGCGTGTCAGTGACGTCCTCGGCCCGCATTGTGTTGCACAGCTTCCAGGCGATGATGTAGCGCGAGTAATCGTCGAGCACCGTGGACAGATACATCCAGCCCCAGCCGATGATCTTGAAGTAGGTGAAATCGGTCTGCCACATCTCGTTGGGCCGCACCGTTTTGGTGTGGAACGCATCTGCCGCCTTGATCACCACATAGGCCGGGCTGGTGATCAGGTCGTGGGCCTTGAGAAGCCGGTAAACGCTGGCTTCGGACACGAAGTACCCCTTCTGGTCGGTGAAGCTCACAGCCAGCTCCCGAGGCGAGAGTTCGGACTCTTCCAACGCCATCTCGATGAGCTGATCATGGACGGCAGTCGGGATCCGGTTCCACACCCGACTGGGTGCCGAAGACCGATCTTCTAGTGCTTCAGGACCGCCACCGAGGTAGCGGTCATACCAGCGATAGAAGGTCCGGCGCGGGATGCCCAGCCGGTCCAGCGTGCGTTTTGTGGGCAGGTGCGACTGCTCAACCAGATTGATGATCTCGAGCTTTTCGGATGCGGGATATCTCATTCTGGCTCGTCCCCATCCGCGATCATGCTTTTTTTAAGCAGACGGTTTTCCAGCGTCAGGTCGGCAACGCATTCCTTGAGCGCACCAGCCTCTCGGCGCAGATCCTTGACCTCATCACTGGTCGCAGCACGAGCAGTATCGCCCGCCAGTCGGCGCTTGCCGGCTTCCATGAACTCTTTCGACCAAGTGTAATACAGGCTCTGCGCGATGCCTTCCTTGCGGCACAGTTCGGCAATGCTGTCTTCGCCGCGCAGACCATCGAGAACGATCCGGATCTTGTCTTCAGCTGAAAAGTGCCGTCGGGTCGCCCGGCGAATGTCCTTCACCACCTGCTCGGCAGGCTTTTTGGTGCTCGGGGATTTAGCAGTCATCTTGGTTCCTTCGTCAGACGACGAGACCAAAACACTCCTTAAAGCTCAACCCTGAATCTGTGCCATGGGCGCTGACGGGGAACAACTGGGTATTCCCTGCCTAGGTGACCAGAACGAGGGACGTGCAGCACTCGAATCTGGTACCAAGGTCCTGCCCGCGTTCGGTAGCTGAAGCGCCGGGACATCTGGGGTCGGCCAAACAATGGCCG
>Ga0066256_1003605_pt2 | contig 14173 bp, 16 predicted proteins | sample ThiBio_1000_biof_FD_87107 | JGI IMG/M metagenome (GOLD analysis project Ga0066256, IMG submission 87107) | Wastewater bioreactor microbial communities from Cape Town, South Africa - Thiocy_expt_1000_biof (version 2) | ecosystem: Engineered > Bioreactor > Thiocyanate-remediating >...
AAGGGCGCGACCCGTTCCGGCCAGGCGCCGGCCAACAATGTCGGCAAGCGCTTCGCCCTCGTGCTCGACAACCAGGTGATCTCGGCGCCGGTGATCCGTGAGCCGATCCTGGGCGGCACCGGCCAGATATCGGGCAACTTCACCGCCCAGAGCGCCAACGACCTCGCCGTGCTGCTGCGCGCCGGCGCGCTGCCGGCGACGCTGACGGTGATCGAGGAGCGCACGGTGGGTCCGGGCCTCGGCCAGGACTCGATCCACGCCGGCAAGGTGGCGGGCATCATCGGCTCGATCCTCGTCGTCGCCTTCATGTTCGTGGCCTACGGCTTCCTCGGCTTCCTCGCCAACATCGCGCTCGCGGTCCACGTGGCGATGATCGTGGCGCTGCTGTCACTGCTCGGTGCCACGCTGACGCTGCCCGGCATCGCCGGTATCGTGCTGACCATCGGCATGGCGGTGGATTCTAACGTTCTCATCTACGAGCGCATACGCGAGGAGCGACGAAACGGCCGGTCGGTGATCCAGGCGATCGACACGGGCTTCACCAAGGCGCTTGCGACGATCGTCGACTCCAACGTGACGTCGCTGATCGCCACCGTCGTGCTGTTCTGGCTCGGCACTGGTCCGGTCAAGGGCTTCGCCATCACCTTCGCGATCGGCATCCTGACCACCGTCTTCACCGCCTTCACCTTCACCCGGCTGCTGGTGTCGATGTGGCTGCGGCGCGCGCGCCCGAAGGAATTGCCGAAGGCGCCGGTGACCTTCATTCCGCCCGGCACCAAGATCCCCTTCATGGGCATCCGTCGGTGGACGTTCGCGCTCTCCAGCATCCTGTCGGTGCTGTCGGTGGTTCTGTTCCTGACGGTCGACATCAACTACGGCATCGACTTCAAGGGCGGCTCGCTGATCGAGGTGCAGTCCAAGAGTGGACCCGCCGACCTGGCCGACATCCGAAGCCGGTTGACCGAGCTCAACATCGGCGAAGTGCAGGTGCAGCAATTCGGCGACGTCAACGACGTGCTGATCCGTGTCGGCACGCAGGACGCCGGCGAGAATGCCGAGCAGAGCGTGATCGACAAGGTGCGCGGCGAACTGCAGGACAAGTATGACTTCCGCCGCGTCGAGGTGGTCGGACCGACCGTCTCGGGCGAACTCGCCAAGCAGGGCACGATCGCCATGCTGATCGCGCTCGTCGGCATCCTGGTCTATGTGTGGTTCCGCTTCGAGTGGCAGTTCGCCGTCGGCGCCATCGTGGCCACGGTGCACGACGTGGTCATGACCCTCGGCTTCTTCGTCATAACAGGGCTGGAGTTCAACCAGTCCTCGCTGGCGGCGATCCTCACCATCATCGGCTATTCGCTGAATGACACCATCGTCGTCTACGACCGCGTCCGCGAGGATTTGCGCAAGTACAAGAGGATGCCGATGCCGCAGCTTCTGAACAACGCCATCAACGAGACCCTGTCCAGAACGACGCTGACCTCGGTGACGACGATCCTTGCGTTGCTGGCGCTGGTGCTGTTCGGCGGCGAGGTGATCCGTTCGTTCACGATGGCGATGCTGTTTGGCGTTGTCTTCGGTACGTACTCGTCGATCTTCATCGCCGCGCCGCTGCTGATCCTGTTCAAGCTGCGTGCTTCGCAGGGAACGGCGGATGAGCAGAAGCCGGCCTCGGGCAAGGCGGTCGCGACCTGACGCGCGCCGACGGGATGATACGGGAGTGACCGGCAAGGGCATCGTCATACGCGAGGCGCATTTTCCAGGTCGCGCGCCGATCGAAGCCTACGGCAATGGCGGCTTCCGGTTCGCCGACATGTCGCATCGCCGCTCCCTGCTGTGCCTGCCCCCGGGCCTCCATGGCTGGGAGCCGGCGGACCCCCACGCTTTGTCGGCCGCCCGCTTCCGCGTGGTGCTGGGGCCGGAGGACGCCGTGGAGATCCTGCTGGTGGGCACTGGCAAGGCCCTGCGGCCGCTGCCCGCCGCCCTCCGGGCGGCGCTGAAGGCCGCGGGCATCGCTTCCGATCCGATGTCGACCGGCGCCGCCGTGCGCACCTACAATGTGCTCCTGGCCGAAGACCGCGCGGTGGCCGCGGCGCTGATCGCCGTCGATTGAATGGCCGGCACCTCAACCATCGTCATGGACGCGGTGCGTGCCGCAGACCATGACCGCTATCTGTCGGCGCTCTATGCTCCTGCCGATAAGCGCGATGCGCTGCTCGCACTCTACGCTTTCAATGCCGAGATCGCTGGCGTGCGCGACCGCATCCACGAGCCGCTGCCGGGCGAGGTAAGGCTGCAATGGTGGCGCGACATCCTCGCCGCCACGGGGCAGGCGGATAGCGGTCATCCCATCGCAGACGCGTTGAAGCTGGCGATTGACGCCAATCACCTGCCGCTTGCTGCCTTCGAGAACATGCTCGAAGCGCGCATTTTCGACCTCTATGACGACCCGATGCCGTCGCGCACCGACCTGGAGGGGTATTGCGGCGAGACGGCCTCGGCGCTGATCCAACTTGCGGCAATGGCGCTCGATCCCGTCGAGGCGCCGCGCTTCGCCGAGCTTGCCGGCCGTGCTGGCTGCGCGCAGGCGATGACCGGGCTGCTGCTGCTCTTGCCGCTGCACCGGCGGCGCGGACAGTGTTTCGTGCCCGCCGACCTTCTGACGGCGGCCGGGTCGTCGCCGGAGGAATTTGTCGCCGGGGATGGCGGGCCAGGGGCGGCTCGCGCCGTCTCGGCCATGATAGCGCTCGCGCGCGAACATCTCGGGGCCTTTGAACAGGGAGCACCCGGCCTGCCTGTCTCGCTGAGGCCCGCGTTCCTGCCGCTTGCATTGTCCCGGGCCTATCTGGACAGGTTGGAGACCGCCCGCCAATCGCCCCTGGGCGTCACACCGCGCCTTTCCGCCTTGCGGCGGCACTGGCTGTTGTTCGGGCATGCGACGCGCGGCTGGTGATACTTTGACGTAAACGTCAATAGTGTTATGACTCCGATGAGCCTGATATCCCGTGCGGGAAATCGGCTGGAGGAGATGGGTTTCATGAGCTTGCCGGTGCTCGTCGCGATCGTCGTTTTCGGCATCGCGCTGTCGGTTGCCGCCGTTCATTTCACCGGCGGCAGTCGCCAGGCTGAACTTGCCGGAGGCGACCAGGCGCTGCGGCGTTTCGCGGAGGACTTCCCTGACGAGACGGTGGGCAAGGTGCGCCTGACCGCCGACGGGCGCACGGCGTTCCTGGATCTCGGCAACGAGCGTGTCGGCATCGTGCACGGGGTCGGCGACTGTTTCCTGACACGCATCGTGACGCGCCACGATGTGGTGACACTGGAGGCCGCCGAGGCAAACACGATCGCGCTGCGGCTCGCCGACTTCACCTGGCGGGGCGGGCGCTTCGTCCTTGCTGCCAGCGCCGATGTCGAGGCGATCGCTTCGGCTCTGGCGCCCGCGCCGCGTGACCATGCCGGAGACGCCGTCTGATGGCCGAGTACAATTTTCCGCAGGTCACCCAGCTCGCCATCCCGTTCTTCGTGGCCGCGATCCTGATCGAGCTGTGGCTGGTGCGCACCGGGCGCGCCAGGGGATCGTTCGAGACGCGCGATACGTTGACCAGCCTGATGATGGGGACTGGCAACGTCGTGGCCGGCCTTCTGCTCGGCGTGGTGTCCTATTGGGCGCTGTTGTGGCTGTGGCAGTTCCGCTTCTTCAATCTCGGCCTGTCGATCTGGGTGTTCGTCGCGGCCTTCGTGCTGGATGACCTGCGCTATTACGTCTATCACCGCATAGCGCATCGGGTGCGCTGGGTGTGGGCCGAGCATGTCAACCACCATTCCAGCCAGCACTACAACCTCTCCACCGCGCTTCGTCAGAGCTGGACCGGCCTGTTCACCTTCACCTTCATCCTGCAGGCGCCGCTGGTGCTGCTCGGCTTCCACCCGGCCGTGATCGCCTTCGTCTTCGGTTTCAATCTCGTCTGGCAATTCTGGATCCACACCGAGACGATCGGCAGGATGTGGGGCTGGTTCGAGTTCATCTTCAACACACCCTCGCACCACCGCGTCCACCATGCCACCAATCCGCGCTATCTCGACGCCAACTATGCCGGCACGCTGATCATCTGGGACCGCATGTTCGGCACCTTTGTCGAGGAACTGGAGGAGGACCGACCGCGCTACGGCATCGTCAGGAATCTCGGCACCTTCAACCCGCTGAAGGTGGCGTTCCACGAATGGATCGGCATGTTCAAGGATGCGCTGACGCCGGGGCTGACACTCGGCCAGCGCCTCAACTATCTCATCCAGCCGCCGGGCTGGAGCCATGACGGCTCGCGCGACACGTCGGAAACGCTGAAGGCGGCTTATGTACGGAGGAATCCGGGAGAGGCGGGGAAGCCTGGATTGCCGGGGCAGGTGCCCGAGCCGGCGGAGTGATCACGTCAGGACGCTGCTTAGCTGATCCGCTGACCGGAGCCGAGATAACGTCCTGATTCACCGCCCATTGCATCGGTGAAATTGGCCATTAGTTCCACCTGAACGTCGACGACTGCAGGCGGCTCGGAGCCTGGTGCATCTTGCGAAAATCGGGCCATGACATAGGCGCCATGCGGGTGGGACGGATCAAGACGAGCTTGGATGCGCCAGAACGGCGCCAGGCGATAGAGCGTCTTCATGAAATCGAGGAGGAACCGATCGTCGTAAGGCCCTGCGAGGCGCTGCAAAGCAATGATTCTCTTCAAGTTCGGATCGCTGTCTTCGTCTTTCTCTACTGTCCAGCCCTTGCCTCCGTGCGGCTGGCCAATCAGCGCCTCGAGGGCCGGGATGTGGACCTTATGCAGCTTCTGCACGTTGTTGCACCTGATGTAGATGCTCCACATGATCTCGTAGTTGCCGGTGAAGGGTTCACCGGTTGTCTGATAACCTGGCGGAAAAAGCTGCGGCATATCGGAGCGCTTGGCCACGACTATTCCGCCGCCTCGGCCCGCGCCGGCAATCCCAGCCACACCCGGCAATCGGCCAATGCGCGCGAGGTGACCGCATGGCGCTTTGCCACCGTCTTGTCCTTGCCGCGCAGACGTTTTCCCTCGACCTTTGGCGCCTCAACTGGAGGAAACAGGCCGAAATTGACGTTCATGGGCTGGAAGGAGCGTTTGCCGGGCTCGTCGTCGGAGACGATGTGGCCTCCGGTGATGTGGTTGAGCAGCGCGCCGAAGGCGGTGGTCGCCGGCGGTAACGAGGGCGTCTGGCCGAGCCGCTCGGCCGCGGCGAAACGGCCGGCGAGCAGGCCGATGGCCGCGCTTTCGACATAGCCTTCGCAGCCGGTGATCTGGCCGGCGAAGCGCAGGCCGGGCCGGGACTTCAACTGCAGCGAGGGATCGAGCAGCGTCGGAGAGTTGATGTAGGTGTTGCGGTGCAGGCCGCCGAGGCGCGCGAATTCGGCATTCTCAAGCCCCGGGATGGTGCGGAAAATCCGCACCTGCTCGGCATGCCTGAGCTTGGTCTGGAAGCCGACCATGTTGTAGAGCGTGCCCAACGCATTGTCCTGGCGAAGCTGCACGACCGCATAGGCCTTGACCGTCGGATTGTGGGCGTTGGTCAGCCCCATCGGTTTCATCGGCCCGTAGCGCAAGGTTTCGACGCCGCGCTCGGCCATCACCTCGATCGGCAGGCAGCCGTCGAAATAGGGCGTGCCTTCCCACTGCTTGAACTCGGTCTTCTGGCCGTCGATCAGCGCCTGGACGAAGGCAAAATACTGTTCCTTGTCCATCGGGCAGTTGATGTAGTCCTTGCCGGTGCCGCCGGGGCCGACCTTGTCGTAGCGCGACTGGAACCAGCTCGTGTTCATGTCGATCGTGTCGAAATGGATGATCGGCGCGATGGCGTCGAAAAACGCCAGTGCATCCGAGCCGGTCGCCTCGGCGATCGACTGGGCGAGCGTGGGCGCGGTCAACGGCCCCGTGGCGATGATGGTCTGGCCCCATTCGACCGGCGGCAGGCCGGGCACTTCCTCGCGGCGAATGGTGATCAGCGGATGTGCCTCGATCCTTTTGGTGACCGCATCGGAAAAGCCGTCGCGATCAACGGCCAGCGCGCCGCCGGCAGGAACCTGGTTGGCGTCGCCCGCGCTCATGATGAGCGAGCCCGCGAGCCGCATCTCCGCGTGCAACAGGCCAACGGCGTTGGCCTGGGCGTCGTCGGAGCGGAACGAGTTGGAGCAGACCAGCTCGGCGAGGCCCTCGGTCTTGTGCGCGTCGGTACCGCGCACCGGCCGCATCTCGTGCAGGATTACCGGTACCCCGGCCTGCGCCGCCTGCCAGGCCGCCTCGCTGCCGGCCAGCCCACCGCCAATGATATGGATAGGATCTTTGTTCATGCGGGCCGCAATAGTCCCTTGGCGCATCGAATGCAATCGCGACGCAAGGGTCCGCCGGGTACCGCCAAAAACACAACACCCGCCGGGGGAGGAGATCCGGCGGGTGTCGTTTTGGTGGCCGACCCTCGGGAGGAGGTGAGGGTTGGCCGTATCCGTCATTGCCGGGGAGGAGGTCGGCTTTGACGAAATTCCTTTCGCTGTTTGAAAAGGAGCGAAACCTTTTCCGGTAACAACGCCCGCTGGGGGAGGAGATCCAGCGGGCGCCGTTTCGGTGGCCGCCCCTCGGGAGGAGGTGAGGGTTGGCCGTATTCGTCATTGCCGGGGAGGAGGTCGGCTTTGACGAAATTCCTTTCGCTGTTTGAAAAGGAGCGAAACCTTTTCCGGTAACAACGCCCGCCGGGGGAGGAGGTCCGGCGGGCGCCGTTTTGGTGGTCAACCCTTGGGAGGAGGTAAGGGGTGACCGTATCCGTCAGGGTCGGGGAGGAGGTCGACCCTGGCGAAATTCCTAGATCGCCTTGCGGGCGATCATCTTGATCTCGTCACGCACGATGCCGAGATCGTTGAGCTGGCGGTTCGACAAGCGACCCAGTTCGGTAACCGTCTCGCGGTAGACGCGCCAGTTACGATAGCTGCGGATCAAGTTCATCGTAGTGCTTTCGAATTCAGATCGGACCATTTTGAGGTCCGAAGTCCTTAGACCGCCTTGCGAGCGACGTAGTGGATGTCGCTGCGGCTGATGCCGAGGTCGGTCAGTTCACGGTTCGACAGGCGGCTCAGCTCGGAAACGGTGTCCCGGTAGCGGCGCCAGTTGCGGTAGTTGCGGATCAGGTTCATGGTATTTCTCGTTTCGTCTTTAGTTCGGATCATTCCGTCGTTCTGTACGATGCATAGATAGGCGGGGTCGTATCGGTTTAAAAGCGCTATGGCTGCATGGCAGCAATGCAAATTGTGCAATGCAACATCAACGGGTGCTCACGCGATTGTCATAAAGAAGCCGGAATCGGAAAATGGCCTTACGTCAAAGGCTTGGGGGATTCGGCTGAAAAACCGACCAAGCATGGGGGAAACACATGGCCAGCTATTCCACGCGTGTCAGGTCGGACATAGCGCGATGGGTCGAGGCAGGTCTCATCGATGCCTCGACCGGACAGGTTCTCGCGCGTGACGTCGAGGCCAATCAGCGCGCGTCGCTGAGCTTCGGTTCGATCCTGGCGATGATGGCGGCGCTGTTGTTCGGAGCCGCCATCCTGATCTTCGTGGCCGCCAATTGGGAGGCGATACCGCGGCTTGTCCGGGTGATCGTCCTGTTTGCGGTCATCCTTGCCGGCTATGTCGGCGGCGCGGTGGCGAAGACGCGCGATCACGCGGCCATCGGCGAGGCTTTGTGGATCATCGCCGCCGCCGCCTTTGGCGGATCGATGGCGCTGATCGGCCAGATGTATCATTTGTCCGGCGACGAGGCTTCCGCGCTGCTGGTCTGGGGTGCCGGCACCACGCTCGCGGCGGTGGCACTGCGCTCGAACCCGCTCACCATCGCGGCCGTGGGCATCGCCGACGCCTGGATGGTCCTCAAGGGGTTCGACTATTTCGGGCGCCATGACCTTCCGCATCTCTTCCTGCTCATGGCGGCGGTGCTGTTTGCCGTCTCCTTCTGGACCCGCAGCCAACCGGCACGGCACCTGATCCTGTTGTCACTGATCTTCTACCTCGTGCTGCTTGCCGTGGACGACGCCAGCCTGACGGTGGCCATACCGCTGGTCGTCGGATCGGCGGCGCTTTTCGCGATTGCCGTCGCCGCGCCAGGGCCGGTCGACAGGATCGTGCAACTTGGTGGCCGGTTGCCCCTGCACGCGCTGATCGGCTTCCTGACCGGTATCGCGATCATCCAGTTCCAGCTCGCCGGCGAAAGCGCCCATATAGCGGCCTTCACAGCCGCGTCGGTGGTGGCCATCATCGGCATCGTGGCCGCTCTCGTGCTGGCGGGCCGGGAAAGCCGGGGTCTGCGCTGGCTCGCCTATGCCGGCTTCGCGTTCGAGCTCGCCATGATCTATGTGGTGACGTTGCCGTCGATGCTGGACACGGCGGGCTTTTTACCGGCCGCGGCCGCCATGGTCGGTAACCGGGGGCTGTGCGTCAGCCGCGTCGGCGAAAGCACGTAGGCGGGCGGACAGCGAGGGGGTGAGGCAATGACGGCCGCAAGATATTCCGCTCGTGTCTAATGCAGTGGCATGTCCAGATCGGATTCCTGGGCTGGATCATCGCCGGAAGGGCGGCGATCCTGCGCAGCGGCAAGGAGGTGCTGCTCAAGGTGGAGCCGGTCGATCCGCGCGACCTGCTGCGCGGCGACTATGTCGCGCTGGGCTACGACATATCCCGCATCCCGACGCGGCTGATCGCCAATATTCCGGCCGGGCAGACGCGGAGCGACGATACGCCGATAACGGTGCGCCTGAGCAAGGGGGTGGATGGTTATTGGCAGGCATCGGCTGCCTGGCTCGGCACGGCGCCCGGCGCCGCGCCGGCGGATCAGGCCGACATTGCCGGTCACATAAGTTCCGGCTGGGACCTCACGCCCGGAACGACGGTCACGGTCGACTACGGCATAGAACGCTTCTACCTGCCGGAAGGCGAGGGCGTTCCCATCCAGAACGACATGCGGGTCAGGCCATTCGGCATCCGCGTGGCACTGAATGGTCGCGGCCAGGCTCAGATCAAGGCGTTGATGGACGGGGACAAGACGCTCTTCGAGGAGCCGCTGTACTGAGCAGGCGCGCTTACCCGATCGATCCCCGGTGCCTTCCCGAGGCTCGCCGCGGCAATCCGAGACGGCAACGTCAGTGGAGGATCTGCGCCGCTTTTTTCGCGATCGAGCGGCCGATCGTCGTCATGGCCTCGAACTGGCTGTCGAAGTCGACAGCGTTTGACGCCTGGGCCGAGATCGCCATCCCGTGCGAGAAAGGCCACAAGGGAGCGAAGGGGTGGCACTCGAATATGGCCAATTCCCCCGTTTCGACGTCCTTGCCGATGTCGAACTGAAGAAGCGGCACGTCAGGGAAGGCCCTGATGTGCGCCCGCCGCGCCGCCTCCATTATCTCGGCGTTGGCGTCGAGCTCGATCCGCATTGCCTTGGTGTTCGAGATGACGGCTGTTCCGCCGGCATCGAACCCCCACCTCGTCTTCAGCGGTGTGCCACGCTGCGTGACCTGCCGGTAGCAAAGCACCACCTCGCCGAACACGGTCACGACGCGATAGCTGACCGGCCATTCTCCGGTATAGACAAACTTCTGGACGATCATCGGGCCATGCCTGCCGTAGTGGCCGCGTTCGTAGGATGACGGGGGCGTGAAGCGCACCTTCTCGGTTTTCCTGACCCTGATGTTGGCTCCCAGCCAGCCGGCGGATGGCTTCTCGATGACGTAAGGGCCCCATTCGCCGGGGTCGAGCCGGGTGTCGGGCGCGAGTTCTGTCCATCGAGGGACAGGCGCGCCGGCCGCCTGCAGGGTTCGATACTCGTCGACCTTACTGTGCTCAAGGCCGGACAGGAATCGACCCGGCAACAATTTGCGGTCGGTTCGGCCCGATATCGAAATCGATACGGTTGGCGTCAACCACAAGGGCAGGAGCGCCAGTTGCTCATGGCGCCGGTGCCGCACCAGGTGCGCGCGCATGCCATGATCGCGGATCGCGGCCGCAATGGCGCGAAAATCCTGCCACGTCTTTGGGTCATCATCGGGGACGACCAACACCACAGTACCCAAGAACTCCCCCACCGCTCCCATCCCGGTGGCAGCTATCTAACCGAGCGAAAGTAAAGCGACAATCCGGTTGCTCTGGATTGAAATGACGGTGTCGACCAAATCCGGTTTCTTCATCCACGGCTGCAGCCCGTCCAATGTAGCCGGACGTCGCCGCCTCCTTTCGCAAGGATATCGAGATGGTCAAATTATCCTGTCGGTCTGAACGGTCTCGCGGGTTCGGGAAAACTGCTCCCGAACAACACGCTGAACTGGCAGGGGGAGAGGAGTGACCGAACGGAACCTGGGCAGTTCCTGAAGTGTGATTTCTTGAAAGACAAATTGATTTCCGAGGCCGCAAATCTCTCGGAATCGCGGCGTTGATCGACCCTGACCCGTTAACAAGGAGGGGTAGATGAGACTGACAGTGATTGCTTTGGGCGGCGCCATTTCCGTGATGGCACTTGGCGCGCAGGCCATGCCCATGACGAAGCTCGCACCGTCGACCGGCTTGGTCGAGCAGGCGCGGGTTACATGTGCTTACCTGACGCGCGACGGCTATTGCGTGCGTCCGCGCAAGGCCCACAAAAAGCACCACGTGCCGCACCGCTACTATCGGGAACGGGTTTACCGCCCATACGAGCCGGCACCGGCCGACGACTATTACTGGCGCTATGAGCGGCCGAGGCCGGTGATTCGCGTCGTGCCCAACTATCCGCCCTACGATGATGGCTGGTACGACAACGGGGATGATTGAGGGCTGCCACCCGCGCTGTATGTCAGGACGCGCCATGTGCCGCCCGGCTTTCCAAGGCACAAAGTGAAGTCTCGCCAGCTTGCCGAAGTTCGGCACGCTGGCGGGCAGGCCGGAAATTTAGCGATCACTTATTTTAACGGCTGGAGATCGACAAGGAGAGAACGGAAGGATCTGCCGGGTCGCCGCTAGGGACGATCCACGCGCCGGGTGGGAAACGATATGACCTTCCCGCAGGGCCGTGTGTGTTCCGCGGTGATGATCGCCTCGAGCAACAGGTCAAGCGCCTCACGCGCCTTTCGGCTCGTCTCGTCATTGCCCCTTAGATAGAGGGAGGCGCGATCAAGATGGTCGCGAGCAGCCGAGAAGTCGCTGGTCAATTTTGACCTCTTGGATTGTCTTGATTCCGGATTGTGTGAGCACGGTCCGAAGGGACGCTAAATATCCACAGAAGCATTTGAATAAAATCTTCCGGAAGCCCGGCGGTGTCCCGCTTGCTCATCCTGCCGAAGATGCCCTTTTCAAGCTGCGGCCCTCCAGACCACCCGTCGTCCCATGCGGGTTTTAGCAAGGCGATGAACAGGAATGTTCATATCCTGAGCAGCACCGGGCGGGGATGTCATTGAAATCTGTCGCTGGCGGCGCTCCCATCCCGGAACGGAATGTTCAACGAAGCGCCTCGCTGCTGCGAAAATCTGGTGCGGATGAAGGGCAACCGAAGCTGACAGTGCGCATTGACTTTCTTAGATAATTTCGGGTAGCTCCAATTCTTGTGGCTCAAGCTGGGGCACAAACTGGGGCGCAAAGTGCGCACCGATCGTGGAGCGTGATTTGGGCCGGGACAAGATCAAGGAAGACGAAGACCGCTACCTGATCGAGCGGAAGGGGAATTTCCACTACAAGCGGCGCGTGCCGCTGAAGCTCGCGCATCTCGACAAGCGGGCGCCGCATGTCCGCATCTCCCTGAAAACATCGGATCGCAAGGTCGCGCGCCGCAAGCGTGACCTCCTCGAGGAGGCTGACGATACGCTGTGGGCTTCGCTCATCGTCGATGGCGGTGATGACGCTGCGCGGCGAAAGTTCGAGGCCGCGGTGCGGCGCGTCGAGGCGATGGGCTATTCGTTTCGGCCGTCGTCGGAGTTCGAGGATCCGGATGCCTTCAACAACCTGGTCGAACGCCTGCGCCTGGCGATCGGCCAGAACAAGCCGGACGATGTTGCCAAGCCGCTGCTGGGCAGCGTCGAGACGCCGAAGACGACCGTGAACGAAGCCTTCAGCCTCTACTGCAACGAGATCGTCGCCGACGAACTGATCGGTAAGAGCCAGCTGCAGCGCGACCAGTGGAAGAAGGTCAAGCGCCGTGCGGTCAATAACTTCGTCCTGCACAATGGCGACATACCGATGGAAGAGATCACCATCGACCATGCAAAGAAGGTCTATCAGTACTGGTTGCGTCGCATCGCGCCGAAGGAGGGAAGGGCGACCGCGTCGTTCTCCTCGGGCAACCGTGACCTCGGCAACATGCGAGTGCTCTTCGAAGCCTATTTCAAGCATATGGGCCAGCCCAGGCGGGAGAACCCGTTTGCCGGGCTGAGCTTCTCGACGAAGCGCAAGAAAAAGCGCCCGCCATTCCCGACACCATGGATCAAGGACACGATACTTGCGGCCGGCAAGCTCGCCACGCTCAACGACGAGGCGCGACGCATCCTGCTCATCATGGTCGAGACGGGAGCAAGGCCAAGCGAGATCTGCAACCTCGACGACAAGACCATCATGCTTTCGGATGCCGTTCCGCATCTTGTGATCGAACCGCGCGAGGATCCCGAGGACCCGCGCGAGATCAAGACGGAATCGTCCCGGCGCAAGGTGCCGCTGGTCGGTGTGGCGCTCGAGGCGGCGAAGAAACAGCCGGCGGGCTTTCCGCTCTACAGAAACCGCGAGAACAGCCTTTCCGGCGCGCTCAACAAGTACTTCAAGGAGAACAAGCTTTTTCCGACGACGGCGCACAAAATCTACTCGCTGCGCCATTCATTCGAGGATCGGATGAAGGTCGGTGGGCTCGACGCGGAACTGCGGAAGATTCTTATGGGGCATTCGATCGACCGGCCGGATTACGGCGTGGGCGGCGATCTGGAATGGCGGCAGCAAAATCTTATGAAGATAGCGCTGCCGTTTGATCCCGCGAGCGTGTGAGGCGAAGGCGCGCGGCGTCGTAGATGGCTTCCGCCTGCTGGGCCGCGAGCAGCTCGCGTTCGAGTGCCCGCCATATCGGCAGCATGAGATGCCGTTCACGCGGGTTGCGCTCCATCAGGCCGGCAACGTAGTCGAGAAAGCTCTCGATCTCGGCGGCGTCCGGCCTCCGAAACGGCTTTGCCTTTCCGCTGCCGGCGCTCATGATCAATCGACCTCGACCGGCTTGCCGCCGACCAAGCGGTAGAACTGGTCGGGCTTGATGCCATCGCGGCCGACAATGCCGGCCCAGGCGTGCAGGATTTCGTCATTGGTCGAGCGTTCGACCAGGAAGAGGGCGCATCCCTCCTTGCCTCGGGCCTTGCCCTCGAAGCCTGATGCGGTGGCAGCGCCCCGCCAGCCTGATGCGGTGGCAGCGCCCCGCCAGCCCGATGCGGTGGCAGCGCCCTGCGTGCCTGATGCGGTGGCAGCGCCCCGGTCCTTCATCGACTTGACGGCTTCACCATCGCCGTCCGTGTGGTCGCCCTCGACCAGCTTGGCGCGATCGGTCACCCATTTGACCGCGTCGAGGATCAACTGCGTCAGGCCGATTTCCTTGCCGACAGTGAGAATCTCGGCGGCGGTCTTTTCGCCGTTGTCGTCGCTGTGCGTCGCGCCGGAGATTTCAACCTGGCAAATGCGGGTGCCGGCCGGCGCATAGTGGTTGAACAGCGCCAGCGGATGGCCGGTGATGACGTGAAAGCCGCTCTTGCAGGCCTTCACGGGGCCGTCGTGCCTGTAGGTCTTGCCGATCTCGTACTGGAAGACGATGCCGTCCTTGGGGCGGCAGGTCAGGTCGTCGCGAAAGCCCTTGTAGGCGGTGATGGTGGCGGATTCCGGCTGGTCGGCCGTCTTCTTGGCGCGTGCCATGGTCAGTCCTTTTCGGGGTTGGATGGGTGTTCGGCGTTGCCGTTGTCCTCGGCAATGCTCTTCATGGTCCGGTCGTAGCTGGCCTTAATGCCTTGCAGCATCTGGCGTCGGACCTGCGGATCGACGCGGAAGGCCTGCGCGTTGATGGTGGCCGGCGCGCTACCGACCGCGCTCCACATCTCGACGACGAGTTCGTGGGGCGGCAGCTCGAACTTGGTCTCGGCGCTG
>Ga0066256_1003804_pt1 | contig 14168 bp, 4 predicted proteins | sample ThiBio_1000_biof_FD_87107 | JGI IMG/M metagenome (GOLD analysis project Ga0066256, IMG submission 87107) | Wastewater bioreactor microbial communities from Cape Town, South Africa - Thiocy_expt_1000_biof (version 2) | ecosystem: Engineered > Bioreactor > Thiocyanate-remediating >...
GGCGTGCACGACAACACCACCACCCGGGATTGACACGCCGCGGCGAGGGTGCACTCCGAGGGGGTGGGGTGGCCATTGCGGGGGGGGGGGTGGGGGGGGGGGGGGGGGGGGTGGCGGCGCCCGGGGGGGGGGCCTTCCCCCCCCCCGGGGGGGGCGGCCCCCCCCCCCGGGTCCCCCGCCGCTTCCGCCGCTGTTGTTGGGTTGCCGGCTGGCCACGCCACTGGGTATGGGCCCCAACTAGTGACACACAGAGAGTGTGTGTGTTCGTGGTTGTACTGGTGGGGAGCAATCGGCGTGCAATATCGCAGCAGGAGCATGCGCGCCTGTGCGAGGCTGCAGCGGTGTGGCGCCCCGTCTGCTGCGTGGTTGAGTACTACTTAGTTACAGGTTGGTGCAGCAGACTTAGCGCGCGCTGCAACACAACAACAACGCACAGGCGGCGGGTACAGGGTGCGAGGGGGGATGGAAGATGGGGTGTGTGTGTTGTGCCAGGGCCGTGTGTGTGTTCCGCCTGCGTCCCAGCATGCGTACTGCTGAAATCTTTGTTGGCGTCGGCAGTGGCGACCAACCTCACACACACACACACACACACACTCACACAGACGCACGCACCGCCGAGTGCACACCGGCCGGGGCCGCATCCGGCCTGCCGGCCAGTCAACAGCATTGCGGCCGCACATGCGGGGGGTAACAGCCCGCAGACGGTGGCGGCAGGGGTGGCGCAAACAGGCGAGCGATGCAGGCGTGGTAATGGCGGCACGTGCCCGGAAGCGCGTGCCGCTGTATGCGTCCGTCTCCTGACTGCCGCGGCTCGCCGCGTGTCGTTCTGCTGCTGCAGCAATGTCAGCACCGGCGGGCGGCGGCGGCACACACACAGTGTCACACACGCACATGGTAAACATAGCTGGTGTACCGGTACCGGCGCCATGGTATTACTGTGTGGCGGCGCAGATGGCGCAAGGTTAGTGCACCGGCGGCGGTCACGGTGGTGCGGTACAGACGTCTGGCTGGCACGCGTCACGCCAAGCCCTCCCGCCACCTTCGTGTGCCACTACGCCACCGTACTTAAATCCCCGCGCCTCTCCGCTGTCCACCCCCCAATATCCATGCGTGTGCGTGCGTGAGTGTGCGAGCTGCCTGCCACCCGACGACGCTGCGGATCCTCATCAGCCCGGTGCGCGGCAGTCCGCAGCGCGCACACACCGGGCCCTCGCGCAGCCGCACACAAGTGTACACACACGCGCGCGCGCGCCCCGCACGACGGGCACGGAGCGCGCATCGAGCACGAGCAGCGCGCGCGGCACGCACCGCACGCAGGACGGTTTGAGTGCCTTTCAGGCGCGTTGGCGGCCCTGCCACTGTGAACCAGGCGGCAAAGCCATGTTTGTTTGGTGACCGGTGTGTCGGGGCGTTGTTGTTGGTTGTAGTTGGTTGTCACACTTTGTTGCCGATGACAGAGCGGCGTCACCACCACTCTTCCACCGCCGCCGCCACCGCCACGGCTCCGCGGCCACTGCTGCCGTCGGTACACGGCGACACGGCGGCGGCGGTGGTGGTAGTCAGTTTTCGTGGTGGTATGGGGCGGGTGCCCCCGGCAGATGTTGCCATTCTTTCCCGCCGTTGCCGGCGCTGGGTGCGTTGTTTTCACTTGTCGCCGTCGTTGGACTGTGTGTCGTTGCAGCTGTGTGTCTCGACGTGCGTTGGCTGCTGCTGCTACCTGCCTCCTCTCTTCCCCTCCCCACACTCGAGGCAGCCACTCACTGGCTGCTACTGGTGTCCCTGGCCCTGCCGGTGCCAATGCCACGCGGCTGTTGGGTGGCTCGACGCGTTGGCACACGCGGCGCAACCCACGTGGGCGTGTCTTCGTTTGTGCCCCTCAGCTGCGCCTCTGGGTTGGGTCCCATCTGCTACCCCTCCTACTGGCTGGGCGGCCTGCCACAGCCAGCGCCGGCACACTATCTGTCCTGTGCTTGCTGGGTGCGCTGCTGCCGCCACTGGCATAGCGCTCATCTGGTTGCCCGTTTGCCAGCCTCCGTGTCCTCCTTCTCCTCCTCCTCCTCCCCCCTCTCCACCTGCTACCGAGGCTGCGGCTGCTGCCAACGCTTCTACCGACGCTGGCGCTGACCCTGCCAGCAGTACACCGCTGCTGCCACGTTGATATACATGTAGGGAGGGAGCGGTAGTGCGGCTGGTCGCCGGTGGTGGCTGTGGGTGGTGCGCGTGCATGCCTGTGCCGCCACCCCCCGTTGTCGCCTGGTCGCGTGCCTGCGCCTACCTCTCAGCTGCCACTGCTACGTTAGTTGCGGCTGCGTTGCTGTGCCATCACTGCGATGGGTTCAACGGCGATGGTACTGGTGGCATACCTGCTGCTGCCGCTGCCTCTGTCAATGGGCGGTGGTTGCTTTTGTTGCAGCTAGCGATGGCCAGGTTGCCATCCTTCCGTACCGGTGCTGTCGAGGGTGCAGGGGCGCGTGCCTGCGCCGCGTTGTTGCTACCACCTCGGCTTGCACTGCTGCTCGTGCCACTGCTGCTGCTGCTGCTGTGATAGTCCCTACTGTGTTGCCGTGCTCTGTCGTTGGTCTCTCTTGCTCCTGTTGTTGGAGTTGCTTGTCCCAATCCTCGACGCCCTGCTTGCCTGCCTGCTACCTGCATGCGCCCTCACCCACCACCACCCCACCCCTCACCCACCTGCAGCTGAGGCGAGACAAGTGACGTGACGCACACAAGACAACAAGAGGCGGCCGGGAGGAGTGTGTACACATCACCCCGGGGCGTCGCCATGGCCGCCACCAGCGTCGCGGTGCCGGGCGGCGGCGTGAGCGCCGCTGGCGTCGCCGCTGGCGACTGGTCCCTGTCGCCCCTCGCGGCGCTGGCCATTAACGTCATGCCCGCCAACCCGTGGGCGCTGGCGGCCACGTACATTGCGCCACCCGGCGCCGCGGGCGCGCCATCCAGCGCACCTGCCGCCGGCCACGCCAGCACTGCTGCCGCCTCTGCCGCGGTGGCGGCACACCACCGCTACCTGCTGGCGCAGCAGCAGCAGCAGCAACAGCAGCAGCAGTTTGCCATGGCGGGTGTGACATCCGCGGGGTATGACCCCATTGGCAGTTCCGGCGGCGGTGGCGGCGGCGGCGGCGGTGGCGGGCGTGGTGGTGGCATGCCCACCATGGCGTACCTGCCGCCAGGCGTGCACAGCCCCATGGGCGGCGTGGATGACGCCGGCACGCCGTATTACTCTGCGCCGCCCGGCTGGTACGGCAAGGTTGCTGCACCGGGACCTACCAGTGGCGGCGGTGGTGGTGGCGGCGGATCGCGGCCCATGATGCAGGTGCCGACCTTCCCAGTGCCACAGTCGTTGCAGACCGCCCATGGCGGCGGCGGCCGCTCGCTGCCGCTGTCCATGCCCATGCCGCTGCCTGCCGGCTTTGGCGGCTCCACAAGCAGTGAGGGCTCGCCAGGTGGCACGCCGGGGTACGGCTCCGCGCCGCCGTCGCCAGCAGTGTCATTAGGCGTCGGCCGCAGCCCGCTGGGTCGCCCCACCGCCGGCATGATGGGCGGCGGTGCTATCCGGGGTGGCGGTGGCGGCGGCGGTGGCATGCAGGCTGGTCGGGGCGGCGTGTCCATGCCGCAGCTGGCGTTGCGCCACCTGTCACAGATGGGCATGATGCCTGGTGACAGCAGCAGTGCGCTGGGGACGCCCATGGAGGTGCGCGGCGGCTACCCGTCGCAGCAGCTGGTAACCAGCAGCGCCACAACGAGCACGCTGACGGCGGGCAGCTCGTCCAGCCGGCTGGTGGAGGACGGCGCGCCGTCTGGCGCACCATCACCGCATCCCAGCCCGCACTCTGGTCGTACAGGCGGGGGCGGCGGCGGCGACGGGGGCGGGAGCCGGCGGTCCATCTCCCCCCCCCCACCCCGGACGGGGGGCGGACCCCCCGCCCGCCCCGCGGCCGGGCGGTCGGTGGAGCCCGCCCCGCCGCGCGCCCACGCCACGCCGTCGCCGGGCACCATGCCGCCCGCCTCCTCCACGCCGCTTACCTTCCCGCCCGTCGCCGTCGGCTACGGCTCCCCCATGGGTGGCCCTGCAGCGGCGGCGGCGGCGGCAGCGGCGGGGTACGGCATGTGGCCCATGTACCCCACCGCCGCCACGCCGTGGGCAGGCGCCGCACTGGCGTCGCTGCCGCCCGCGCAGCAGCAGGCGCTCATGGCGTCCATGATGGGCATGACGCCGGGCGGCACGCCGTGGGGCTACCCAGCGGGTATGTACGATGGCGAGGGTGACGGCAGTGGCGGCGGCGGCGGGGGCGGCGGCGGCGGTGACCCGCTGCACGGCTTTGGCTACCGCCTGGCACCGTACACGCTGGCGGGCGGCACGCCGCCAGGCATGCCAACCCCCTCCTCTGTCGCTGCTGCCGCCGCTGCGGCCGCTGCCATGTACCGTGGTGGCGGTGGTGGCGGCGGCATGGGCGGGCGGGTGATGACAGTGGCGCACATGCCGCGCAGTGGCGGCAGTGGCGGCAGCGGCAGCAAGCGGCGTAACCGGCTGAGCGAGGGTGGCAGCGCCAGCAAGCGGAGCCGCCCGCCGGGTAGCGCGGGCAGTCCCAGTGCCGGTGCAGGGAGTCCAGGTGTGGATGGCGTGGGCGGCGACGCCGCCATGTCGGCGCTGCAGGCGCAGCGCATCTCCTCCCTGCCGCCCACCAGCGTGCACCGCGTGCGCGCGCTGCAGGACCAGACGCGCGCCGTGCTGGAGTCCTCCACCAACGCGTCCGACGCCATCCGCAGCCGCGCCAACTGGATCGGCGTGTCGTGGGTGGGCCGCCTGCGCAAGTACCGCTCCTTCATCTTCCACCCCGTCCTGCGCAAGACGCTGTCGTGCGGCACGTTTGCCACCGCGTACGAGGCCGCCAAGGCGCGCCACGCCGCCATCGCCGTCCTGCCGGAGGACGTGCGGCTGCACATCTCGCAGGACTTTGTGTTTGACCCGCTGGACAGCGACGCCGCGCGCCTGCCGCCCTCCACCTTTGGCGAGATGCCGGCGGGGGCCGCCCCCCCCGCCCCCCCCGCTGCCGCCCCCGGCGCACCTGCCCCGCCGGGGGCCGCCGGGGGGGGCGGCGCCGCCCCCCCCGCCCGGCGGCGCCGCCCGCCCTCCGCTGGCGATGACGGCGATGCAGTGAGTGAGGACGGTGGGGATGGAGGCGACGGTGTGGGGCTGAGTGCTGCCACCACAGCCGCCGCCGCCGCTGCTGCCGCCGCCGCATCATCACAGCCGCCGCCACGCCCAGCTACCGCCACCGGCAGCGGTGACACCGTGTCGCCGCCCAACGCCTGCTTGTAGCTCCGCCCCACTGTGTGTTGTTTCGCGCCCCCCACCGCCGCCGCCGCCACCGCCGCCTGCTGTGCCGCCAGCGTCCCGCCGCTAACGTGTGCCTGTCGTGCTCTCTTTGTGCGATGGCCCGTGCGGCGCCGCCGTGGCTGGTGCGCAGGCGTTGCGGGCAGTAAGCGAGCACGCCGCATGCCACCCCCGTGCGGCCTGCCTCCCGCCGACTGTGTTTTCCTGTGTTATTCGCGCATCCATCCCTCCTCCACCCTTCCGTTGTGCTCAGTTTGCATGTGGCGGTGCGTCCGTGGCGCGCCTGGTTGGCCGTGCTCCCGTTTGTGCGGTTACCAGCGGCGCTCCGTTCCCCCCTTTTGTGCGACCCCCCTCCCCCCGTGTACCATCGACCTTCCTCCACCGGCGTGCCATTCAATCACCAGGATGCTTGTCCTATGAATCAGGCTATGATAACCTAATTGCGGCTGCCAATGTCAGTTGGAGAGGTGGTGTCGGTGGTGTCGTCGGCGGCAGTGGGTACACAACCCCGGCGAAAAACCATGTATCAAAATAATCAACCAGGCGGTTAGCGACAAAATTAACAGCAGAAATTAGCTGCCCATACCATTATTTGGTACCCCCTGTGATAGATTATTGCCATCATTTGCAGCTGTATTTTTGCAGCTACTGCCACTCTTTGCTCACCACCTGCCGACCGTTGGCGCAACAGCACTGAAGCAACAAGGCGTAAGCGCCACCGCACCGTCGCTACGGTACCATGGCACCGTCACGTAGGCATGCGTCCGGACGATGGTGGCTCCCACATGCTGCGGCAGTCATCGTTGGAGCAGCAGCAGTTGGAGTAGCGGCGGCGGGGGCAGCGGCACCCGTCGAGTATGACACGTGGCTGAAGGCGTGGCGTGCGGGAGAGGCGGGATCATTGATCCCAACCAGCAATGGCGGCAGGGGGCCGCTGGGGCTGCACTGGATGGCGCCGCTGCTGTCGGGCGGCGGGTACTGCTCCGAGGCAATGGCGTACCTGATGGCGCTAGTGGGCGGCTCGGGCGTGACGGTGTCGGCGGAGCAGCACGGCGACAGCGTGAACAGCCAGTACCTGCATGGCCTGCCGCCGCTGGAGCACCAGGTGCTGGGCACGTTGCTGGCACGTACGCCCTCCATGAGCCGCACCATTGTGGTATGCCACAGCGAGCCGGGCGCGTGGCACCTGCCGGCGCACCCGCAGCGGTACATGACGTCGATTTGCCCGCCCGCCGCCGCCGCCTTTCGCGTCGGCCGCACCATGTTTGAGACCGACCGCCTGCCATCTGGTTGGGCGGCGCGCCTGAATGCCATGGATGAGGTGTGGGTGCCCAGCTCGTTTGCGCGCGACGTGTTTGCAGCCGGCGGCGTGGAGCGCGGCAAGCTGGTGGTGGTGCCCGAAGCGGTGGACACGTCGTTCTTCGACCCCGCCGCAGTCCCCAACCCGCCCATGAATGCACACATCAAGCCCCGCGTGGCGTGCGCCCTGCCGCCAGATGCTGACGCGCCACCGCCGCCCATCAACTACGATGACTACGAGGACGATGACGGTGAGGGTGAGTACGAGGAGGAGGAGGTCGCGCCGCCGCAGACCGCTGCCGCCGGTGCGCTGCTGCGCGGCGCGTCGCCACTCTGCCCCGTGCGCTTCCTGTCGGTGGGTAAGTGGGAGCGGCGCAAGAACTACGCCGCCCTGCTGCGTGCGTTCCTCACTACCTTTGCGCGGCGCGCTGACACGCCGGCGGAAGCCGCGCCACCATACGCAGAGCTGTACATCCTGACGTCGGCGTACCACAGCAGCGGCGACTTTGAGGCCGCCATTGCGACCATGGTAGCAACCACACTGGCGTGCCCCGACCCCGATGCTGACGCCACGAGTGTGGGTGTTGGCGTGGATGGCCGCCCGGTGCCACAACCACGTGACGACACACCCGTCACACCACAGCCGTGCGTGCCGCGCAACCTGACCGCCGCGGGGTGGACGTTGCCGCCCGTGCGCCTGCTGCGCGACATCCCGCAGACGGACATGCCGCTCATCTACGCGTCAGTGGATGCGTTTGTGAGTCCCACGCGCGGGGAGGGGTGGGGCCGGCCACATGTGGAGGCCATGGCCATGGGCCTGCCGGTGCTGGCCACCAACTGGTCCGGGATCACCGAGTTCCTCACGCCCGACGTCGGCTACCCCATCCCGTACACGCATCTGGCGCCTATCCCCGACGGCGCGTTTGCTGGCCACCTGCAGGCAGAGGTGGACGTGCCCGCCCTGGCCGTCGCCATGCGCCACGTAGCCCGGAATCCCGCGGCAGCGGCAGCCAAGGGCGCCGCCGCGCGCGCCGCCATGGTGGCGCGCTACCAGCCGGCCACACTTGCCGCCTTCCTGGCGCACCAGGTGACGCGCATTACCGCGCTCGTGCACTCCCGCGAGTTGTTTGCGCGCGAAGCGGCGCAACACGAGGCGTTGGCAGCGGCGCGCGCCGGCCCCGGTGCCATGTAGGGTGTTAATAGGTTCAACGTTTCAAGTTTTGTGTGCCCGTTAGTAATTATTATCAATTACCGCGCACCGGCCATTGCCGCCTCCTCCGCCACCAGCTGCGCCATGACGACGTCGTCCTCCGCGGCGGTCACCGCCGCTGCCTTCACGCGCTTGCGGAAGCTGCGCCGCCGGCTGAAAGCGTCTTCCACCGACCCGCCCCGCGCGGCAGCGGATGCCACCGCCGCCACCAGGTCGGCGGCGGGGCGCGTGTACAGCGTGGTGGCAAGGCCGCCCGCGCCCGCGCGCGCCGTGCGGCCGATGCGATGCAGGTGCGTCACCACGTCGTTCGCCATCTCCGCCTGGATGACGTGCGCCACGCCCGTCGTGTCCAGCCCGCGTGACGCCACGTCGGTGCACACCAGGATGCGCACCCGGCCGTCCGCAAAGCCCGCCAGCACGCGCGCGCGCTCCTCCTCCTCCACCTTCCGGTGCAGCGCGCCCACGCGCACGCCCGGCACCGCGGTCGCCAGCCACTTGCGCGTCGCCTCCGCGGCGTCCGCCGAGTTGCAAAACACGAGCGTGGGCGGCACGCGCGCCGCCTCGTCATCGCGCAGGCCGGAGCGCAGGGAGCGTGGCACACGCAGCTGCGCCACCACAACGGGCGGCGCCTCAGTGGCGGCGGCAGCAGCTGTTGCGGAAGGTGTGACGACAGGAGCGGCGGAAGCAGCGGCGGCGGCAGCGGCAGCAGCGGCAGCAGCGGCAGCGATGTCACTGCCGTCATCCCGGCGGTCCACGCCCAGCAGCGCAACGTTGCGCCGCTTGGAGCGAGGTGCAGCAAACGGCGGCAGGGTGGCATCGGTCGGCGATGGAGTGGACGGTGCGGTCATCGACGGCGTGGGTGGCGGGGCAACTGTCGGCGCTAGTAGCGCCTCCAACAGGGCGTGGCGACGAAGCAGCAGCAGGCGGGCGGCACGCTCATCCACGTCGGCGCGCAGTGCTAACTCGCGGTCCTCGGCGCCGCGCTCGTGCATGGCTGCCGCGACCGCATCGTCGTCGCCCCCCGCTCCATCGTCTTCTGCTGCGGACGCACCAGCAGGCGGCGGCGCGCGCCCTGCCCCGCCGCTGCCACCAGCAGCTGCCGCCGCTGCTGCCGCTTTCGCTGCTAACCGCGCGGCGGCCTCAGTTTCAGCAGCGGTGGCGGGAAGGTCAGCATCTAGCTGCAGGAACACCTGGCGGCACGCTGGCACCGCCTTGTGCGCGCCCGCCGTCACCACACGTTGCACCTCACTGGCCGGGTAGTAGGTGTCAAGGAAGGCGGCAACGGAAAGGCGGCCCTGCGTGGGCACGGTGGCGGCACAGAAGATGTGCTGCGGGCGGGTGGTGGGGTCGCGCTGCTTGTACCGCGCCAGCAGGTAGCCCTGCGTGATGGGCAGGTAGGAGCCCGACAGCAGCATGTCGGCTTCATCCAGCACCAGGAAGCGCGGCGCGTCCACGTGCTTGTAATTCACGTTGTCGCGCAGCGCGCCCGGCGTGCCAACAATGAGGGCGCAGGCGTCGGAGCGGCTGACGCCGCGGTCAGAGTACACGCCGCGGAACAGGGGCGCACACTCTGGCGCCAGTGCCGTCGCCACGCGCAGCACCTGATGCACCAGCTCCTGCGTCGGCACCACCACCACCGCCAGCGCAAACGGGCCGCCACCCACCGGCGCGGGTGTTGTGCCGACGGCTGCCAACCGCTCCCGCACCGCCGCCAGGATGGGCAGCAGGTACGCTAGCGTCTTCCCCGACCCCGTCTCGCCCTTCATCACAATGTGCCGCCCCGCCAGCAGTGGCGGCAGCGCACGCGCCTGCGTCTCGGTGGGCGTCACATATCCTGCCGCTGCCAGCCGCCGCACCCACTCCTCCGGCACACCCAGCTCACCAAACCCTGCCACCACCGGCGCAGGCCCCACCTCTGGTGCCGCTGGTCGTGCCACGGGTGCCACCGGCGGCGGCCGCCGTGCTGGCGCCGGCACTGGTGGCGGTGTGTCTTCAATTGACACCTCTACTGCTGCCACCCGGGGCGCGTCATCGCCCTCGGGGCGTGAGGACGCGCCGCCGCGAGACGGCGTCCTACCACGCCGCCCACCGCCACCAAAACTACCGCTGCTGCCGCCACGAGCCAGCGCCGCCGCTGAGATGCTCACCAGCCGCGTCGCCGTCGTCGTGTTCATGCCACCAATGGCTCCGCGCAGTGATGCAACTGCAACAGTGGCAGGCGCCGCGGCGGTCGCCCGCAGCAGCAGCAGCCGCGCCGCTGCCGCCGCCATGGTTGTTTGGTTGGATGGTTCGTTTGGCTGCACACTTGCAGTTGGTAGCACACACTTGCTGGTAGCAGCAGCACGCTTGCAGTAAGCAGCAGCACGATTGTAGTTGGTTGCAGCAGCACACAAGTGCGGCAAGTGGCGGCGGTGGTGGTTTTGTGGTGTGGTGACTGCCACCAATATTAAAAATCGCAGGGCAGTTGTTATGCAAAACCAAAGATGCCGATTACAACAATTCGATGTTTGTCCCCAATTCCACCATCAAAATTTGCTGCCAATTGTGTTTTTGTTATTATTGCAGTTTGTGTTTCTGCCTACTACCGGTACCGGTACGCGTGACCTGACGGCGGTCAGCAGCGTTGCTGCGGCTGCAATGGACAACTCTCTACGACAGCACAGCAGCCTTCAAATGCGTGAAGTGCCGCTACAATGACGCAGCTGCTCACAGCTGCATACACGACAGCGGGAACGCTGGGAAGACAGGGCGCAACAAACACAGTAACACCAGATGGCAAGTTGGCATTGCAACTTGGCAACGCCAACAAGGGGGACTAACAAGACAAGCGGCGCAATTCATTACGACGACGATGCTGAGGCAGCAGCGGCAGCCCGCGCCATCGCGGAGGGGCTGTTTGACTCCACCGAACGGTTCAGGGTTGCGGCGCGCACGTCCGGCAACGCGCGCGGCTTCCCGCTGCGCGTGGATGCCGCCGTCAGGCGCGCCACCGGGCGCGCGCTGGCTGCGGGTGCCACTGGCGACGGCGGCGCCAGCGGCGTCGTTGCTGCTGCGCTGCCAGCCGCTGGCGCACTAGCTGCTGCTGCCGGTGTTGGCGCAGGCGCAGGCGCAGGCACCGCGACAGCAGCAGCTACTGAGGGCGGCGGCCGCGGGCTGCTCCGCCGGCGGCTGGCGTCACCCACCGGCAGCTGCACCAGTGGTGGTGGCATGCCAACACGGGAGGCATGCACGGGTGCCTTGGATGGCAGCAGTGTCGCCAAGGCAGCGGCGGCAGCAGCAGCAGCGGCCGCGGAAGGCGGTGCCGCCGCCGGCACACTTGCCGGCCGCACAGTAGCAGCTGATGCGGCGGCGGCAGCGCCGGCGGCAGCGGCGGCAGCCAGCACGGCAGCCGATACTTCAGCGACAACGGCAGGGCGCGGCGGTGACGCCGGATACATTACGTCTGACGTGCGTGGCGAGGCAGGCGGCGGCGGCAGCAGCGGCGGGTGCGGGGATGGAGCAGATACCGCCGCCGACACTGCCGTGGCGCGCCCACGCTTGGGCGGCGGCAGGTCCACACGAGGCGGTGCGGCACGGGCACCCCACCGCCCTGTCGCGCCACCATCACCCGCAACCTCGCCGCACCCGCCACCAGCGTCGCTGCCGCCGCCAAGCTGCGGCCGGCAGGTGGACGGCAGGCCACCAGCAGCAAAACTTGCTGCCAGCATCGCCCCGCCACCAGCAGGGCTTGCTGCCCACCACGCGGGTGGCGCGACGGCTGGCGCATGTGTAATGCCGCCGACACCAACAACATGGTCGTCGTCGGCGTCGTCCGCGGCAACCGTGGTGGGGGTAGGCGCCCCCTCCGTAACTGGAGTGGCAGTAGCAGAAGTGGCGGCGGCGGCGGCAGCGGTTGCAGCGGCAGCGGCAGCGGCGTGGTCTGGCGCCGTGTGCACCTCAAACGACCCAGAGCGGTGGAATCGCACTACGGTAGACATGCCGGCCACCAGGTGCGCGCCTGTGCCCGCCGCCAGAGTTGCGCGGCCCACCGCGGGGCCGTCATCGCCCACAACGCCGTCACCGCCTGCCGCCAGCGCTGGTGTTGTCGCAGCGCTGGTGCCTGCCAACTCGCCGCTGTCAGGCACAAACTGCACGCCCGCGGCGGTCACATGCAGTCGCATGCGTGCTGCCGCGCCAGCAGCCGCCGTGGCACCACCACCCACCCGCAGTGGGAGCGCTGCCACACTTGCGGCCGCATACCCCGGCGGCGGCCCGGCAGCACCCGCGCCACCTCCGCGGTACTCCGGTGAAAACGAAGCCCCCATCCCCCTCAGACGGCTGTGAGTCGCTACACCAGAGGGCGTGGCAGCGGGCGGTGTAAAGGGCGCCGCGCCGTCAAAGGCAGCCACACGAGACGCGGCGCCGCCATGCGGCGGCGTGCCCGCCGCCTCCTCTCCTGCCGCCGCCAGCGCGCTGGCAGCGGCGGCACCCGAGGCAGCCAACGCGCCCGCGGCTGCCGGCACGCTCGACGCCGTCATATCAACGCCGCCCCGGCTGCCGCTGCCGGGCGCCTCGCCGCCGCCGCGGCTGATGCTGCCACCCATGGGGCTGCCCACCATGCGCCGCTGCCAGTCCCGCTGCGCCCGCTCCGTGCTGGGTATGGCGGGCCGCCCGCTGCCACGCCGGCCACCACGCGACGCGGCCGGCACCGGTGGCGTGGATGCCGCCAGCACGCTGTCAGCTGCAACCACCATCACGTCAACGTCCGCGGGAGGGGCGGCAGCAGTTGCAGCCGCCGCCTTGGTAGCCGCAGGGGGCGACCGGTCGCCGTCACTGTCAGCACCCCACTCTGTCAGCGACGCACCGGCATCACCGCCCATGACACCACCACCGCCGCCGCCACCACCGCCACCACCACCCGTCGGGTGCAGCGGAGACGGCAGGCTGTGCATGGTGGCATCAAGCACGTCATCCCACGCCACATGCCGCACAGCACGGGCGTCGCTGCCGTCACTGGCAGACGCGGGTGCAGGTGCGTCAACCGAGGCAGGGGTTGGAGTGAACACGGCGGCACCCGGGTGCGGCTGGCGCGGCGGGGAATGTGCCGTCACAATCTCGGCAGCACGCGCTGCCGTCATGGCAGCGGCGACAGCACGGGACAGCGCTGCCGCATCCAGTGGTGCTGGCGCGGGACGGGGCGGCGCAGGTGCCGGTGCTGCTACGGGCGGTGGCGGTGCGGCCAGCAGCACGCTGCGCACCGCGGCCGCGTCGTCCACTCCCATGAGCGCCGTGCGGCCGCTGCGCCCCGTGGCGGATGAAGACCGTGCGGGGCGGCGCGGGGAAGGCAGCAAGCCTGCCTGCGAGAACGTGCCCATGCCTGACGGCTTGCGCGGCAGCGAGAACCGGAACGGCAGCACGGCAGACGGCAGGGGTGACACGGGGGAGGAGGGGCGCTGCGCAGTGGAATGCGGCGCAGCGCCACGCGCGTCTGCATGCGCGTTCATGTTATCGCGCACGTACCGCGCCCCGCCGCCGCCGCTTGTGGCGCCGCGGCTGTCGCTGCCATCAACATCCACGCTCCACCCACGCCCGCTGCGAGCCGGACTGACAGCCGGCGATCCGCGCGCGCTGCTGGCAACAGAGACGGGTGCGCCACCGCGAGACCGGCCGCGCGCTGGTCGCGCCGTGCCAAGCGCCGCGCCCACCGACACCGCCGTGCCGGCCATGAACGCCGCCACGTCTTCCGCATGTGCCGCGCTGGCAAACGTTGCCGCCATGTGCGGGCGGGTGGGTGACGACGCCTGCCGCCGCAGCGCCGGCCGCTGCAGGGCTGCCACGTCTGCCGGTACCACGTCCACAATGGGCACGGTGGTCGCCTCCAGCGCCACGCCGCCGCCCACCTCGTCCGCATCAACAAATGGTGTCGTCACGGGTGCCGCCCGCGGCTGGCGCGCGAGCTGCATTGCCAGCAGCGCCGCGCCAGACGGCCGGCTGCCGGTGGCAGACGGCGGCGGTGTGGGCACTGCAAGGCGGGTGGCACGCCCACCGCCGCCAGCCTGCCAGCTGCTGCCGCGGCTGCCGCCGTCGGACGCCGCGTCAGGTGCGGGCGCCAGGGAAGGGGTGGCCCCCGCCCGGCGTGCCATTGCTGCCGCGTAGTTGGCGTCTGCCATGGCGGCAGCCGCATCGGCAGCGGCAGCGGCGGCGGCGGCGTCAGCCGCAGCGGCGGGCGCCGCCAACGCCGCCCCCGCCGCGGCCCCCCCCCCCCCCCAAACACCCGCCCCCCCCCCCCCCCCCCCCCCCCCCCCCCCCCCCGCCCCCGCCCCCAGCCCC
>Ga0066256_1003805_pt1 | contig 14167 bp, 12 predicted proteins | sample ThiBio_1000_biof_FD_87107 | JGI IMG/M metagenome (GOLD analysis project Ga0066256, IMG submission 87107) | Wastewater bioreactor microbial communities from Cape Town, South Africa - Thiocy_expt_1000_biof (version 2) | ecosystem: Engineered > Bioreactor > Thiocyanate-remediating >...
GCCGGTGCAGCGCAGGCTGCTGGAAGCGGCGATCGCGCGCGGTGGGATGCAGGTCGTCACCGCCCCCGGCGGCGGCCCCGCCCTGGACCTGATCAACGGTCCGCGCGGCGAGCAGATCACCCTGATGCTGCTGGACCTGGTAATGCCCGACATGGGCGGCCTGGAGGTTCTGGCCCAGCTGCGTCCCACCAATCCCGACCTGCCGGTGATCGTTCTGACCGCCAAGGGCGGCATCGACAGCGCCGTGGAAGCCATGCGGGCGGGCGCCAACGACTTTCTGGTCAAGCCGGCCAGCCCGGAACGCATCGCCGTCTCGATCCGCAACCAACTCAAGATCGGCACCCTGTCCGGCGAGGTGAAGCAGCTCAAGAAGAAGCAGGACAACAAGCTGACCTTCGACGACCTGATCGCCGTGTCGCCGGAGATGAAGCAGGTCTTCCGCCTGGGCGCGCGCGCCGCGCAGAGCGACATTCCCGTGCTGATCGAGGGCGAAAGCGGCGCCGGCAAGGAACTGATCGCCCGCGCGATCCAGGGCACCAGCGCCCGCAGCGGCAAGCCCTTCGTGACCGTGAACTGCGGCGCGATCCCGGAAAATCTGATCGAATCCATTCTGTTCGGCCATGAAAAGGGCAGCTTCACCGGCGCCTCCGACAAGCATCTGGGCAAGTTCCAGGAGGCCGACGGCGGCACCCTGTTCCTGGACGAGATCGGCGAACTGCGCCTGGACATGCAGGTCAAGCTGCTGCGCGCCCTGCAGGAAGGCGAAGTGGATCCGGTCGGCTCCAAGCGGCCGGTCAAGGTGGATGTCCGCATCATCGCCGCCACCAACCGCGACCTGGGCGCGATGGCGCGCGACGGCGGCTTCCGCGAAGACCTGTATTACCGCCTGAACGTGTTTCCCATGATGCTGCCGGCCCTGCGCGACCGCACCGGCGACATCGCCCCGCTGGCGCGCCATTTCATCGCCCGCTTCGCGGCCGAGGAAAACAAGCCGGTTTCGGGTCTGACCCCGCAGGCGTCGGCGCTGCTGGAAAAGTTCAACTGGCCGGGCAATGTGCGCCAGTTGGAGAACACCATCTTCCGCGCCGTGGTGCTGTGCGACGGCGCCCTGCTGGATGTGTGCGATTTCCCGCAGATCGCGACGGTGATGGGCGTGGACACGCTGGTGCGCCAGAACCATGCGCCGGTGCAGCCGGGAGGGCAGTCCGGCCTGACCGCCCCCGCCTTGCCGACGGGCAGCGCCTATGGCCTCAGCGTCACGGACGGCAGCGGCCATGTCCGCAAGTTCGAGGAGCTGGAATCGGAAATCATCCGTATGGCCATCGCCCGCTATGACGGCCATATGTCGGAAGTGGCCCGCCGCCTGGGCATCGGCCGCTCCACCCTCTATCGCAAGCTGAAGGAATTCGGCCTGGACCCCGACCTGGCGAACGAGCCCATGGCCAAGGTGGCGCAAGACACCGATTTGCCCATGGGCGCGCCGATGGGCGGCGACGGCATCCGCCGGACAGCTTAAGGACTTCTGATTACGCAAAAGGCCCCGGCAAAACCGGGGCCTTTTTCTTATCCGGGAAAATTCTCGGCATCAGCGCGCCGGATTTTGGCCGGTCCAGCAGGAGCGCACGCGGAGCGTGCTTGACGCACGTGAGCACGCGCGACGCACTGGACGGCCAAAAGACCAGCGCTATCGCATGTCCATGGCGGTGAGGTATAGATCCAGCATGGCTTCCTGTTCCTGGAAGTCGGCCTTGTCCAGCTTCCGCATCCGGATCACCTGGCGCATGATCTTGGTGTCGAAGCCGGTGCCCTTGGCCTCGGCATAGACTTCCTTGAGGTCGGCGCTGAGGGCGGCCTTCTCCTCCTCCAGCCGCTCGATGCGGTTGATGAAGGCCTTGAGCTGATCCTTGGCGAAAGCGGTTTTTGACATTTCTCGGGAACTCAATTCTGAAAAAAGGCGGCGGACCCTAGCCCGCGGGCGTAACGCGGCGCAACGCGGAAGATCAGCCCTGCCTGTGCATAGCGGCCCCGCGCATATCATCCAGGGCCGCATCCAGGATGGGTTTCAGGCGCAGCGCAAAGGCTTGTGCCTGGGCCGCATCACCGATCAAGTCCTGCCGCAGTTCGACCAGGACATGCGGCAATCCGCGCCGCGTGCCATGGACGTTCAGCGTGTCGCCTTCCAGCGCGCCGGAATAAGGCTCGTTGTCGCCCACGGTGAAACCGGCATCCCGCAACCGCGCCATCAGGGGATGGGCCAGCCGGGTATCGGCGTCATACAGCACGCCCACCTCCCACACGCGCGGCACCGATTTCCAGCGCGGGGTGAAACTGTGGATCGACACGATCGCGGCATCGGGGCCGATACGGTCCAGTTCCGCCGCGATGGCGGCATGATAGGGCGCGTGATAGGCCGCGATGCGGCGCGCCACCTCGGCGGCATCGGCTGCGGGGCTGGCCCCGGCATTGCCCGGAATAATGCTGCCGTCGGACAGCTTCATCACGATGGTGGGATCGTCGGCGCCCCGGTTGAGGTCCACCAGCAGCCGCGACCAGCGGCCCAGCAGGGCGGGCGCGCCCCAGGCCGCCGCCAGGGCGCGGGTGACAGCGGCGGCGCCGATGTCATGGGCGATATGGGTGGCCAGCAGCTCCGGCGCCAGCCCCAGCGTACCCAGGCCCGGCGGCAGAGCGTTGGACGCATGATCGCACAACAACAGCAGCGGGACGGCTGGTGCGGTCCCGGCAATGGCTTCGAAGGCGTTTTCCGACATCGGCCTGTCATATAGGATTGCGGGCGTTGACGGATAGCCGCTTTCACGCCAAACCGGGTACCATGCGTCGCACGGCCCTGATCCTTGCAGTGACCCTGCTGGCCTCCACCGCGCCGGCGTCGGCGGCGTTCCAGGTCTGCAACACCTCCAACCTGGCGGCACGGGTGGCCATCGGCCGCTTCGACGGCACCCAATGGACCTCGGAAGGCTGGTGGACGGTGCGGCCCAAGACCTGCGCGGCGCTGCTGACCGGGCCGTTGCAGGCGCGCTATTACTATCTCTATGCCACCGACGGCGCCGCCGGCACCTGGGAAGGCAAGACCCATTTCTGCGTCGCGCCGGACGCGCGCTTCAAGGCGGCGGGACGCGGCGACTGCGTCCGCCGGGGCTTCGACCGGCGCGGCTTTTTCCAGGTGGACACCGGCCAGCAGCCCAACTGGACGCAAACCCTTTCGAACTGACTCTTCAACCGAGAGAAAAAGAGACCCATGCGCCGCCGCAGAAAGACAAAGATCCTCGCCACGCTGGGCCCGGCCTCCAACACCCCGGCCATGATGCGCGCCCTGTTCGATGCCGGGGTGGACGTCTTCCGCATCAATATGAGCCATACCGGCCATGACATGCTCAAGCAGATGCATGGCGACCTGCGCGCGCTGTCACAGGCGGTGGGGCGGCCGATCGGCATCCTCTGCGACCTGCAAGGGCCCAAGATCCGCCTGGGTAAACTGCCGGGCGGACCGCGCCTGCTCAAGGAAGACGAGCGCATCCGCCTGGTGCTGGGCGAGACCACCGACAAGCCGGAGGAGGTGCCGATCCCGCACCCGGAAATCTTCCAGGCCATCAAGCAGAAGCACGCGCTGCTGATCGACGACGGCAAGGTGCGGCTGCGGCTGCTCAAGAAGGCCGACACCTATGCCGAGGCGGTGGTGGAAGTGGCGGGCGAGATCAAGGACCGCAAGGGCGTGAACATGCCCGACACGCTGCTGCCCTTGTCGGCCATGACGCCCAAGGACCGCGCCGACCTGGACGCGGCGCTGGAATTGGGGGTGGACTGGATCGCGCTGTCCTTCGTGCAGCGGCCCGAGGATGTGGCCGAACTCAAGAAGATCGTGGCGGGCCGCGCCGGCGTGCTGGCCAAGATCGAAAAGCCCAAGGCGCTGGACAGCCTGCACGGCATCCTGGAACTGGCCGACGCGCTGATGGTGGCGCGCGGCGATCTGGGCGTGGAAATGCCGCTGGAACGGGTGCCGGGCCTGCAGAAGCAGATCACCCGCGCCGCCCGCAAGGCGGGCAAGCCGGTGGTGGTGGCGACCCAGATGCTGGAATCGATGATCCAGGCGCCGATGCCCACCCGCGCCGAGGTGTCGGATGTGGCCACCGCCGTGTTCGACGGCGCCGATGCGGTGATGCTGTCGGCGGAATCGGCCTCAGGCGGCTATCCCATCGAGGCGGTGCAGACCATGGACCGCATCGCCACCTCGGTGGAAGACGACACCCTGTATCAGGCGTATCTGGACTCCCTGCGCGGTATGCCGGAAAAAACCACGCCCGACGCCATCATGGCGGCGGTGCATGAAGTGACCGCCACCATAGAGGCCCGCGCCATCGTCTGCTGGACCAAGTCCGGCATCACCGCCTTGCGGGCGGCGCGCGAACGGCCCCGCGCCCCCATCATCGCGCCCACGCCCAGCATCGAGACGGCGCGGCGGCTGTGCCTGGTCTGGGGCACCCACAGCATCGCCACCGACGATATCCGCGATTTCGACGACATGGTGAAGCGCGCCAGCCAGATTGCCCGGCAGGAAGGCTTTGCCGTGGGCGGCGAGCGCATCGTGATCACCGCGGGCGTGCCGCTGGGCACCACCGGCGCCACCAACATGCTGCGGGTGGCGTTCGTGGACGATGAGCACTGATTTGATTTACCCCCTCCGGTTTCAGCTTCCGCTCGGCTCCCAAGAAGTCGCCGTCGCACGCTGAAACCACCTCCCCCTCCGGCGTGCTGACGCACGCGAGGGGGAGGACGGCCTGCGCCCAGTCCACTTTGTATAAATTCCAGAGGTTTCAGCTTCCGCTCGGCTCCCAAGAAGTCGCCGTCGCACGTTGAAGCCGGAGAGGTTTTAGAACCTATCCCAGCATCTGATCCGACAGCGCATTGATGCGCTTGGCCAGGCCCTGCGGCCCGCCGGAGGCCAGGGTGGAGGCGAAGTCGGACCGCTTCTGCGCCATCTGGCTGATATTGCCCGCCAGATAGACGTCGGTGACCTTCCAGGCGCCGTCCACCTGGTGCAGGCGATAGTTGAAGGCGATGGTCTCGCGGCTGGTCTTCATGGTGCTCTTCACGAAGCGGTCGCTGCCGCGCGTGATCGCGGCCGGGTCCACCGTGAAGCTCTCGCCGCCGAAGGAGTCGAAATTCTTGGCGTAGTTGGCGATGGTCATGCGGCTGAAAGCCTCCACCAGCGCCGTCCTGTCGGCGTCCGACATGCCTGCGAATGTCGGGCCGACAGCGGTGGCGGTCATGGCGGGAAGATCGAAGGCTTTTTCGACCACGGGCTTGAGCCGGTCATAGCGGCCCTTGGCGCTGCCGCCCTGCTTCATCGCCGCCAGCAGCGTGTTATAGAAACCCTGCACCTGCGCCACCGCCGGATCGGCGGCCTGGGCGCGGGCGGGCAGGGTCGCCACGGTCGCGGCGGGGGCCCCGCCCCGCAACAAGGGCGTCCACCCGGGCGTGGAAAAAACGGGCACTGCAAGGCGGGCCCCATAGTGCCTCGGGTTCACGTAAAGGGGTTCCAAAGGGCGCGCCGAAAAAGGCACAAATACCGCGGTTTTAAAACCCCAACCCACCGCCGGGGTAACTCCCGGCCCGCGCCGCGTCGAGTCGCGAGGCGACCAGGCGGACGATATCGCCCGCCGCCAGTCCCGCCGTCTCATATTGACGCGCCGGATCGTCATGGTCCTGGAAGGTGTCGGGCAGAGTCAGGGTGCGCACATCCAGCCCGGCCCGCAGCAGACCTTCATTGGCGAGGCATGTCAGAACCTGCGCCCCGAAGCCGCCCGCCGCGCCTTCCTCCAGCGTGACCAGCAGCCGGTGCCGGGCGGCCAAGGCGCGGATCAGGCCGGTGTCCAGCGGCTTGGCGAAACGGGCATCGGCCACGGTGACGGAAATGCCTTGCGCCGCCAGCGTCTCGGCGGCGGCCAAAGCCGGGGCCAAACGCGGCCCCAGCGACAGGAGCGCCACATCCGTACCCTCGCGTACGATGCGGCCCTTGCCGATGGGCAGAACCTGGCCGCGTTCGGGCAGCGCCGCGCCGGTGCCTTCGCCACGCGGGAAACGCACCGCGATGGGGCCGCCGTCATGGGCGGCGGCGGTGGCGATCATGTGCATCAGTTCGGCCTCGTCGGCCGGAGCCATCACCGTCATGTGCGGCAGGCAGCAGAGATAGGCCAGGCCGAAGGCGCCCGCATGGGTGGCGCCATCCGCCCCCACCAGTCCGGCGCGACGATGGCGAAGCGCACCGGCAGGTTCTGCAACGCCACATCATGCACCAGCTGGTCATAGCCGCGCTGCAGGAAGGTGGAATAGATGGCGCAGAAGGGTTTCAGCCCCTCGGTGGCCAGCCCGGCCGCGAAGGTGACGGCATGTTGCTCGGCGATGCCGACATCGAAGCAGCGCGCGGGGAAAGCCTTTTCAAACTGGTCCAGGCCGGTGCCCGACGGCATGGCGGCGTTGATCGCCACGATGCGGTCATCGCCTTGCGCCTCGGCGATCAGGGCCTTGGCGAACACCGCCGTATAGGTCGGCGCGGACGCCTTAGCCTTGGCCTGCACACCGGTGGCCTTGTCGAACCTGGCCATGGCATGGCCCTTGTCGGGCGCGGCCTCGGCGGGACCATAACCCTCGCCCTTTTCGGTGACGCAATGGACCAGCACCGGTTCGGCCGGACCGTCGCGCAAGTCCGCGAACAGCGCGGCCAGCGCCACCACGTCATGGCCGTCCACCGGCCCGACATAGCGCATACCCAGACCGGCAAACAGGGAAGCCTGTTCACCGCGCGTCGAGACGAGATCGCGCAGATGCGTGTCCAGCGCCCCCACCGGCGGGGCGATGGACATGGCGTTGTCGTTCAGCACCCCGATCAGGCGCGACCGCAGGGCACCGGCCTTGTTCAGCGCCTCCTAGGCCATGCCCGCGCGCATGGCGCCCTCGCCGACCACCCCGATGACATGGTTGGCGCCGCCGGTCAGGTCGCGCGCCACCGCCATGCCCAGCGCCGCCGAGATGGAGGTGGAGGAATGGCCCGCGCCAAAAGGATCGTATTCGCTCTCGCTGCGCTTAGCGAAACCCGAAATGCCGCCCGGCTTGCGGATGGTGCGGATGCGGTCGCGCCGCCCGGTGAGGATCTTGTGCGGATAAGCCTGATGGCCGACATCCCAGATGATCCGGTCGGCCGGAGTATCGAACACATAATGAAGCGCGGTGGTCAGTTCGACCACACCCAGCCCCGCGCCGAAATGGCCGCCCGCCATCGACACCGCGTCGATCAGTTCGTGACGCAGTTCGTCGGCCACCTGCGGAAGCTGCTCCGGGGCGACCTTCTTGAGATCGGCGGGAATATGAATGGCGTCAAGCAGGCGCATCAGGCGTCCCGGTCCAGCAGAAAGAAGGGCAGCGCCGACAGTTCCGGCGCCTTTTCGGCATAAGGCCCCAGCGCATCCACCGCGGCGCGGGCGCGCTTTTGGGCCTCGGCGCGGGCGCCGTCCAGTCCCAGCAGGGTCACCAGGGTCTGTTTGCCCGCATCGGCGTCCTTGCCCACCGCCTTGCCGGTCTTTTCGGCGGTGGAGGTCACGTCCAGCAGATCGTCGGTGATCTGGAACACCACGCCCATCTCCTCGGCATAGGCCTTGAGCCGGGCGCGGTCTTGCGCCGACGCGCCGCCCAGGATCGGGCCCGCCTCGCAGGAGAATTCGAACAACTGGCCGGTCTTGCGGCGTTGCAGGTCGATCACATCGTCCACCCCGAAGCTCGCATCGGCCAGCATGTCGATGATCTGGCCGCCGATCATGCCGCTGTGCCCGCCCGCTTCGGCCAGGCGCGCGATCAGGGCGCAGCGCACATCCGCGTCGGGATGGGTGCGGGCATCGGCCAGAATCTCGAAGGCGATGGTGAGCAGCGCCGTGCCGAGTGAGTCATCGTCCATGCAGGGCAGACCGTCATGAACCAGCGACTGGGTGCGCAGCGACTCGATGGCCGCGCCCACGCGCACGGCGCGCGAATCATCGCCCCCGAACAGCCGGGCCGAATGCAGCACCAGGAAAGGCCGCAGCCGCTTGCCGCCCGCCTGCACGGCATAGCGCATCGCCTCCTGCACCCGCGCCATGCGGCCGGTGGGCCGGGGCAGGACGGAATCCAGCGTTCCGTCCACCAGCCGGGCGCTGGCGGCGATGGCCGCGTTCAATGCGGCAGGCGACAGCCGCGCCGGATCGAAACCCGGCCGAATCCCGCCTTGGGGGGCGGTTTGGGCCGCCCCTTGCGAATTACTGGACACCATGACGCCCCATTCTTGCCTGCCGGAGGGCGAAAGGCCCCCCAATGGCCTTCCGACAGGCCTTGTCGAGACGCTTTTAGCCCGCCGCTCCGAGCGGTGCCAGCATGGTTTTCGACGGTTCCCTGACATTTTCCATGACGGCATTTTCATCACGCCGGCGCGCCGACGCTTTACCCATGTCGGGGAAAGGGTTGCACCCCCTATCCCGAACGGGGAAAATGGCTATGTTGCAGCGCCGTAACGCCACCGGAGCGACTGGCCCCTGGCCAGACCCGCGCCGGATTCCATCCGGGATTCTTAGGGACCGACATGCGAGTCATTCTAGCCCAGCCACGCGGCTTCTGCGCCGGCGTCGTGCGCGCCATCGACATCGTCGAAAAGGCGCTCGAAAAGTATGGCGAGCCCGTCTATGTGCGCCACGAGATCGTGCACAACAAGCATGTCGTGAACACCCTCAAGAGCAAGGGCGCCCGCTTCGTCGAGGAACTGGACGAAGTGCCCGAAGGCGCCGTCACGGTCTTTTCCGCCCATGGCGTGCCGCTGTCGGTGGTCAACACCGCCAAGGACCGCGGCCTGCCGGTGCTGGACGCCACCTGCCCGCTGGTGTCCAAGGTGCACAACCAGGGCAAGCGCTATGTCGCTCACGGCCGCACCCTGATCCTGATCGGCCATGCCGGCCACCCGGAAGTCGAAGGCACCATGGGCCAGGTCGGCGCGCCGGTGCATCTGGTGCAGGACGAAGAAGAGGTCGCGGCCCTGACCATCCCCACCGATACGCCGGTGGCCTATATCACCCAGACCACGCTGTCGATCGACGACACCAAGGGCATCATCCAGGCCCTGAAGAACAGGTTCAGCGACATTGTCGGGCCCGAAACCAGCGACATCTGCTACGCCACCCAGAACCGCCAGACCAGCGTGCGCGAACTGGCCAAGGTGGTGGATGTGATCCTGGTGGTGGGCGCCGCCAATTCGTCCAACTCCAACCGTCTGCGCGAGATCGGCATCGAGGAGGGCATCCCCTCCTATCTCATCAATGACGGCAGCGAGCTCAAGCCCGAATGGATCCGGGGCAAGCAGACCGTCGGCCTGACCGCCGGCGCGTCGGCCCCCGAAGAACTTGTGAATCACGTGATCGAGGCGCTGGGCGCCATCGAGGATGTGACCGTGGAAACCATGGACGGCAAGAAGGAACATATCGAGTTCCGCCTTCCCGCCGAGCTGAGGGCTTAAGCTTATGGGTCTGCCGCTGCGCCAGGCCGCCAAGATCGGCGCCTATGTGATCAAGAAGCACCTGTCGGGCGGCAAGTATCCGCTGGTGCTGATGCTGGAGCCCCTGTTCCGCTGCAACCTGGCCTGCGCCGGCTGCGGCAAGATCGACTATCCCGACGAAATCCTCAACCAGCGCCTGTCCTTCCAGCAGTGCATGGACGCGATCGAGGAATGCGGCGCCCCCGCCGTCTCCATCGCGGGCGGCGAGCCCCTGCTCCACCGCGACATGGCCAGGATCGTCGAAGGTTACATAGAGCGCGACAAGTTCGTGATCCTGTGCACCAACGCGCTGCTGCTGACCAAGAAGATCGACCAGTACAAGCCGCATCCCAACTTCACCTGGTCCATCCATCTGGACGGCGACAAGGTGATGCACGACAAGTCGGTCTGCCTGGACGGCACCTATGAAAAGGCGGTCAACGCGATCCGGCTGTGCAAGGAACGCGGCTTCCGCACCCAGATCAACTGCACCCTGTTCGACGGCGCCGATCCCGAGCGCACCGCCCGCTTCTTCGACGAGATGATGGCGATGGGCGTGGACGGCATCACCGTCTCGCCCGGCTATGCCTATGAGCGCGCCCCGGACCAGCAACACTTCCTGAACCGCGAACGCACCAAGACCATGTTCCGCGAGATCCTCAAGCGCGGCGACGGCGGCCGGAACTGGGAGTTCACCAACTCGCCGCTGTTCATGGATTTCCTGGCGGGCAACCAGACCTATGAATGCACCCCCTGGTCGATGCCGCTGCTGACCGTATTCGGCTGGCAGAAGCCCTGCTATCTGGTCGGCGAAGGCTATGCGAAGACCTTCAAGGAGCTGATGGAAGGCACCGAGTGGGAGAAGTACGGCGTCGGCAAGTATGAAAAATGCGCCAACTGCATGGTGCATTGCGGCTTTGAAGGCACCGCCGCCACCGACTCCATCCGCCGCCCCTGGAAGATGGCGGCCATCGCCATGAAGGGCGTGCGCACCGAAGGGCCCTTCGCGCCCGAGATCGACCTTTCAAACCAGCGCCCGGCCGAATTCGTCTTCTCCCGCCATGTCGAGAAGAAGATGTCAGAGATCAAGGCCGGCAAGTCCGACACCACAGAGGTCGCGGCAGCGGAGTAATTCGCCAAAGGCTTTCGACGAAGCCCGCCCCGTCCGGACCAGCGCCGGAATCTGGGCGGGCTTTTTCATGACCGACCAGAGGATGCGCCCCAGGGCCAGCCCGCCGTCCGGCTTCATCGCCACCAGGGCGGCGGGCGGCAGCACATGGCCGGCATCGTCGGAGATCACCCGCAGCGCCGCCAGCGGCAGGCCCCGCCGGGCGGCGAAACGGGCCGCCACCTGGCTTTCCATGTCCACCGCCAGCGCCCCGGTCACGGCGTGCAGCGCGGCCTTGGTCGCGGCCTGATCGATCACCACATCGCTGCCGAACTGTGTGCCCTGATGGGCATGGGGCAGGCGCGAGGTCAGGCGGTTGCGCCATATCTCATTGCAGTCCCATTTCTCGGCGCCAGTGATGACGTGATCGGCGATCACCACCTCGCCCACTTTCAGGTGCGGCGACAGCGCTCCGGCCAGCCCGATGGAAATGACACCGCGAATGTCGCCATGCAGCGCGTCCAGCTTCGCCTTCAGGCCGTCGCCATCGCCGCCGCCCGCCACCGCGATCACGCCACTAGAGCGGTTCCCGGAACCGCGGTCACTGGAAAAGCCGCCGACGGTTTCAGCTTCGCGGATCAGTCCGGTGACGGCGAGAATGGTCATGTGTCTCTGCCGTTGTCATTCCCGCGAAGGCGGGAATCCAACTTTGAAAAAACCAGCAACCCGAAAGGACGTTGGGTTCCCGTCCCTCGCATCGCCATGGCGATGCTCGCCGGGAATGACAGGCTGTGTTTCACAGCCCGTATTCCACCCGGCGCGAATTACCGGTCTTGAGATTGCGGTAGCGCGCCAGCGCCCAGAGCGGGAAGAATTTGGGATAGCCGTGATAGTTCAGATAGAAAACGCGCGGGAAGCCGCCGCCGGTGTAATGGGCCTGGGTCCACAGCCCATCCGGACCTTGCGTCGCCTTCAGCCAGTTCACCCCGCGCGTCACCGCCGGATGATCCACCTGCCCCGCCGCCATCAGGCCCAGCACCGCCCAGGCGGTCTGTGACGCGGTGGAGGGCGCGGGCTCATAGCCCTTATAGTCCAGCTTGTAGCTGCTGCAGTCCTCGCCCCAGCCGCCATCCGGATTCTGGACGGCGATCAGCCAGTCCGCGCCCCGCTTGATGGCGGGATGATCGGGATCGAGTCCGGCGCCGTTCAGGCCCGCCAGCGCCGACCAGGTGCCGTAGACGTAATTGACGCCCCAGCGCCCCCACCAGGAGCCGTCGGCGCACTGTTTGGCGAGCAGATAATCCACCCCCGCTTTCAGCCTGGGATCGTCCGGCTTGGCGCCAAGCTGCGCCAGCATCCCGACGCAGCGGCCCGACACATCCTCGGTCGGCGGATCCAGCAGCGCGCCATGATCGGCGAACGGGATGTTGTTGAGATAATAATAAGAGTTGTCGGCGTCGAAGGCGCCCCAGCCGCCGTCACGGCTTTGCAGTCCTTCGACCCATTCGCGGCCCCGCGCGATGGCCTTGTCGCCGCGCGACACGCCCGCCCGGTCCATCGCCATCACCACCACGGCGGTGTCGTCCAGGTCGGGATAATGGTCGTTGCGATACTGGAAGGCCCAGCCGCCGGGCCGCACGCCGGGCTTTTCCTCGGCCCAGTCGCCCGCCACATCCAGCACCTGCAAGGGCTTCAGCCAGTCCAGCCCGCGCCGCACCGCGGCCATCGCCTGCTCGTCCTTGGTTTCCATCAGGGCATGGGCGACCAGCGCGGTGTCCCACACCGGCGAGACGCAGGGCTGGCAATAGGCCTCGTCTTCCTTCACCACCAGCAGCTTTTCCACCGACAGCCGCGCGATGGCGCGGTCCGGATGGTCCGGCGGATAGCCCAGCAGATCGTACATCATCACGCTGTTGGCCATGGCGGGATAGATCGCGCCCAGACCGTCCTCGCCGTTCAGGCGCGCGGTGGTCCAGACACGGCATTTCTCGATGGCGCGGGCGCGCACGCCGCGCGGCCAGGGCACGACCTTGAGCACCTTGTCCAGCGCATTGAAGAAGGCCGACCACCCCGCGCTCTGATGCGGGGCGCGGGGGCTGGCGGCAGGCACGCCCGGCACGAACAGTTCGGGCACATGGACAGCGCGCGGATTGCGGGCCAGCGGCTGGCGCGCGCACAGGACCAGCAGCGGCACGATCACCGTGCGCGCCCAATAGCTCATCTTGGACAGGTGGATGGGAAACCAGCGCGGCAGCAGGATCAGTTCCGGCGGCACGGTGGGAACGTCGTTCCAGGAACATTCGCCATACAGCGCCAGCAGGATGCGGGTGAAGACATTGGCCTTGATGGCGCCGCCCCGTTCATGGATGGCGGCGCGGGCGCGCGCCATGTGCGGGGCATCGATGTCGTCGCCGATCATCTTGAGGGCGAAATAGGCTTTCACCGTGGCGGAGATGTCGAAGGCGCCGTCGTGATACAGCGGCCAGCCGCCATGCGCGCCCTGGATGCGGCGCAGATAGACGCCGATCTTGCGCTCCAGCTCCAGGTTCGGCGCTTCCGCCAGATAATGGACCAGAAGGACATATTCCGCCGGAATGGTGGCGTCGGCCTCCAGTTCATAGACCCAATGCCCGTCAGGCTTCTGCTGCGCCAGGATGGCATCGGTGGCGGCGCGGATCGCGCCTTCCACATCGCTGAATTCACCGGGATGAAGCTGGTTCATGGTCGCACTATACGGAAAGGTGGCGCAGGGCCAAGGCGGCCGCGGTTTCGCCGGACCGCAGGGCGCCTTCGATGGTGGCGGGCAATCCGGTGCGGGTCCAGTCGCCCGCCAGGAACAGGTTCCGCAGGCCGGTCCGGGCGGCGGGACGGCGGGCCTCCTGCTGCGGCGTGGCCGAGAAGGTGGCGCGCTTTTCCTTGACGATCTGCCATGCGGGCATCGGCGCGGCGATGTTCAGGGCGCGGGCCGCATCGGTCCAGATGCGCGGCGCCAGCTCCTCGCGGTCCAGGTCCACGATGGCGTCGGCGAAACTGCATGTGACCGAGATGCGGTCGTCGAAGGAGAATATCCATTCGGCGGTTCCCCCCACCACGCCCAGCATGGCGGGCGCGCCGGGCGGGCGCGGCATCTTATAATGGGCGTTGACGATGGCGTGGAAACGATCGGGCACCGTGAGGCCCGGCACCAGGTCGGCCGCCGTCCAGGGTGGCACCGCCAGCACCACAGCATCGCGCCGCGTCAGCGCGATGGCGCCTTCGGACGCCTGCAACGCCGTGACGGTGCTGCCCTCCAGCGTCAGGCCGCGCAGGCGCGCTCCCAGCCGCGCCGTGCCGCCATGGGTGGCGATATAGGCCAGCGCCGGATCGACTAAGGCGGCCGCCAGGGTGGGATGGGCGATGCGCGGCCGGTAATGGCGCCCGCCCTTGGCCAGGGTCTCGCGCAGGACGGCGCCCGCCAGCGCGGCGCAGGAGTCCGCCGGTTCGGTGTTCAGGCCCCG
>Ga0066256_1001484_pt1 | contig 14165 bp, 10 predicted proteins | sample ThiBio_1000_biof_FD_87107 | JGI IMG/M metagenome (GOLD analysis project Ga0066256, IMG submission 87107) | Wastewater bioreactor microbial communities from Cape Town, South Africa - Thiocy_expt_1000_biof (version 2) | ecosystem: Engineered > Bioreactor > Thiocyanate-remediating >...
ATGCTGACATGGATGGATAATTCTTTATGTGCAATAACAAAGGGTGCAGCAATAACTTGTATAATTTTTCTAGCGACGACTTCACTTTGGTCGGGTGCAGAAATATCGTCTAATAAAATTGCAAATTCATCGCCACCAAATCGTGCAGCAACATCATAAGAACGCAATGATTGTTTCAATCGCGCGCCTACTTCTTGTAAGAGTTGGTCCCCCGCTAAGTGGCCATATGTATCATTGACAAATTTAAATTTGTCCAAATCGAGTAAAAGCACACTAATATAACCACCCAAACGTTTCATTTTCGCTAAAGCAGTTTCGAGTCTATTTTCAAAGAGCATGCGATTTGCAAGTCCGGTAAGCATATCAAAATTTGCCCGAGTTATCAGGATGCCTTCAAATTGCTTCCGTAAGACCGCATATTGCATGGCGCGTTTTATTAAGTTTGGATCCAGCTGATCTTTAAACAAATAATCTTGTGCTCCTTGTTTAATTGCTTCCAGCGCCAGATGCTCGTCACGATAACCGGTCAGAAAAATTATGGGGAGCTTTGGGGACATATTTTGGATACTGTGTAAGCCACTGAAATCTCTGGTGTCGGGAAGGGTTCTATCGAGTAGGGCAACATCAAATTCTTCATCGGAAACAATTTTTAAGGCTTCCGTCAATGTGGTGCATTTGACTAAATTGTGAGCATTCGGCAGGGCTTTTTTTAGCACTTTGCCAATGAGGATGACATCTCCTGGCGAATCTTCAATCAGCAGTATTCGTAAGGGGTTATGTGTCGCCTCCATCCATTTCCTCTACTTAAATTCATGGCCGAAAAATGCAATTGGAACTGCTTACATTTTTATGGCTTGGCTCTTCATTAATACTAGTACTTTTGTCTGAGCGTGTAAAATGTTTGAACAAAAGGGCGCTCATCCATTATTCTATGGGTAATACGACATGTTTAAGCCAGAATGCCTCAACTTGCCCCGTCATTTCATAAAGTTCTTCAAGAGTGGATGCTTTTTTAATATAGCAATTAGCATAATTATTGTAACAATTAATGACATCTGATTCCGCTCTCGAACTCGAGAGGATAATAACAGGTATTCGCCGTAAGTAACTATCTTTCTTTAATTTTTTCAATACCTCCAGTCCTTTCATCCCGGGTAAGTTTAAGTCCAGAAGAATAATATCGGGAATATTGCTGCGCTGTTTTTTATAGTTATGGAGAAGGCCTAAGGCTTCCTCACCTGTAGTTGTTACGGTCAGTTCATGATCGGCCGAACGGCGGTTAAAGGCCCGTTGAATGAGGAGCGCATCGCCATGGCTATCTTCTACTAAAAGCAATTTCAAGGAAGTTTTTTGTAACGAGACCATTTTTTTATTCATTTTTAACTCCCGTTATGAGGGTTATTTTTTGGTAACTTAATGATAAATTCACTGCCTTTGCCAATTTCAGATTGAACTGTAAGCAGACCTTGATGAATTTCTATAATTTTTTTACAGATTGATAAACCCAAGCCACTGCCTTTCACAGTATCCCATGAATGCAGACGGCGGAATGGCTCAAAGATTTCGTCAATAAATGCGGAATCAATTCCTATGCCATTGTCAGATACTTTAATGTACCAATGATCCTCATCCTCCTCCAGACGTATTTTAATCTGTGGTTGATTCCCAGGCTTTTGATATTTAATGGCATTGGTAAGTAAATTTTGAAATAAACGCATTATCTGCATCGGATTACCGTAAAGCTTTGGTAATTTATCATGGGTAATCAGAGCACCTTGTTCTTCAATTAAGGCTTGAATGTTCTCCAGTGCACTTTGTAAAATATCTTCACCGTCAAAATCAATAAAATGAGTGCTTTCACGACCGATGCGTGAGTAGGCAAGTAAATCCTGAATAACCTGACGCATCCGTATTCCGGCACTGGTCATAATTGTTAGATATTCACGGGCCTCTTCATCGAGATTCGCACTCTTCTCAGTTAGAAGCATTTCTCCAAAATTATTAATCATGCGTACTGGTTCTTGCAGGTCATGTGAGGCCACATAAGCAAAACGTTCCAATTCGGAATTGGAATTGGCCAAAGCCTCCATTAATTTTTTGTTAGCAAATTCCGCATCTTTACGGCCGGTAATATTTTGAATTTGGGATATAAAACATTTTGGACTGCCGTCTTCTTCTCGCAGAAGGGTTACATCCAATAATCCCCAAATGATATGCCCTTTTTTATGAAAATAACGTTTTTCCATCTGATAACTATCGGTTTGGTGATTTAGGATTCGTTCCATGTGTTCTATATCTTTGGGTAAATCATCAGGATAGGTGAGTGTTTGAAAATCAATATTCTGCAATTCCTCTTCAGTGTATCCTAAAAGATTACACATCGCTTGATTCACTTTTAACCATTTACCCTCAACGGAAACGAGTGCAGTGGCAATTGCTGCATAATGCATTGCCGCTTTAAATGTTTGCTCACTGGCCTTCATTTGTTCTTCAAGGGCTTTTCGTTCCGTAATATCGTGCATAATCGTTGTAAAACAAACAGGCTCATTGAGTGAGTCTCGATGTAAGCGAATTGTTTGTAACACAGGAATCTCATGGCCATCTACATGCACAAGAGCGGTCTCACCAGACCAAAAACCATGTTCATAGGCTTCAGGTAGCGCTTTTTCTTTGATTAATTTAAGGGCCCAGGCGGGATGAACATCATCAATGGTGAGATTAAGCATGTCATAGTCTGGAGGATAGCCTAAGGTGCGTTTCGCACTTGGATTATGGTAGCGTAGATTTCCTTCGAGATCACAAATACCAACATAGTCTGCTGATTCATTAATTAGTGCAATTAACTGTGAACGTTCCAGTTCCATTTGTCTACGCGTGCTCACATTTTGGGTAATGTTAACAAAGCCCACCAGTCGATTAGTTTGATCCCAGAGCGGTTGAATAAGAATTTTAGCCCAAAAAGTACTCCCATCTTTACGCACGTGTAAATTTTCTTCCTCATACGATCCATGCAGGCGTGCTTTAATTAAATTTTCTTTAATAGATGAGGCGTGAGCTGGTAAAAAAACGGTTGCATAGTCTTTACCCATGATCTCTTGATCAAGATAATCATAAATGCGATAGGCTCCAACATTCCAGCTTTTGATCTTACCGCAGGGAGTCAGCATAAAAATTGCATAATCTTTAATTCCATCCAGCAATAAGCGGTAACGTTGCTCACTGGCTCTAAGCGCTTGAGTTTTTTCGTTCGATTTTGCAATTAAATAAACACAATAGGTAACAATAAGCGTCATAAGAGCGCCATAGACGAGCACGATTAAATAATTAGAAGTCAGGGTATGGGGCAGCGGTTGCGTGATCGATGGGAAAAGCCCGCGATTTGAAAAATAGCTTAAGGTATTCTCCAACCCATTATTTTCCTTGGTATAGATTGCAGCGGACATAGTCAGCGTGATGGTGGTTAAAGCAATAAAAACAGGCGCGGGTAACCAAAAGGACTCTTGATCGGAATGGAGCCAGACATAACAAATTAGGGCCATGCTGAGCACAATAAAACACAAGGCTGAGCTAAAAGGGATGGTACTTAATGCGCCCCAAGTATACATGCTATCGATATGAGTGATGTAACCGATATAAGGGATCAGGCCCAAAGCAAAACTAATGCTAGCGAACAAACTGATGTATAAAGCATTTTTCCCTGACAAGTGCGCGCGCGTGCCGAAAAAAAGCAAACCTAAGCTAATAAAAATAAAAGCAAGTGCCGTATTAAACTCAAATGTAGGCGTAGCGGGGGCTATTAAAGTTGTGGTAGAAAATTTATTCAGCATCATCGACAGAAGTGAATACAAGGCAATAAGTAAAGTGTATCCAGCCAAGAGAAGGCGCAAATTTCTGCATCGATTAATTAGGCCAAGGATAAAAGCGATACTACATAACATAAAGCAAAGTATTGAATAACGATGCATTGCTTTTGAAGTATAACTATATACAGAGGCCGGAATATAGCCGTACGCGAGATCAATAGCACAGATTATAAGTACCAGAGCAGGACAAAGAATAATAAGTTTTACACTTTTATGGGGAGAATTTAACAAGTTTTTTATTAATGCTCTTGGGGAGGTATTGTTTCGTTTGGAGCGATTTTCCTGCATGGGTCTCCCTTACATAAGCTCATGGCCTGCGTCTAAATAATTTCGGGAGTAAATACTTTACTGCCGTTGTTTAATTTTAGCAGAATACATGAGCTTAAAGTTAGGGAAAGTTTGCTAAATAATAGAGCGCACAATTCCTCCCTCCACCCTAATCGCCGCACCATTGGTAGCTGCAGCTAATGGGCTACTTAAAAATACCACCATACTGGCTATTTCTTCAGGGGTGATAAAGCGTTGCAAAAGAGAGGACGCACGCATGGTTTTGAAAAATTCTTTTTCGAATTCTCCCACATCTTGCTTGCGCTCAGTACTTAAATGCTGGATAAAGGTTTCCACACCTTCGCTGCGGGTTGGACCTGGTAATACGGAGTTTACCGTAACATTAGTTCCTGATACCGATTCTGCAATACCCCGTGCAATAGCGATCTGAGCTGTTTTCGTCATTCCATAGTGGATCATTTCCGTGGGGATTTGAATTCCGGACTCACTGGAGATGAAAATAATACGTCCCCAATTTTGTTCAAGCATGCTGCGTAAATAATGGCGGCTTAAACGAATACCGCTCATCACATTCACATCAAAAACCTGCTGCCATTCATCATCGGTTATGTCACAAAAAGGTTTCGTGTCATAAATGCCGACATTATTGATTAATATATCCACAGTAGGTAGTTCGTTAAGTATGGTGTTAATTTTGTTCGAGTTACTCACATCACCCACTAAGGCGAAAAGCTTGGCCTCTGGAACTTTAGTTTGAATCGTCTGTATCGCTTGAGTTACGCGTTCTTCTGTGCGTCCATTGATTGCTACAGTTGCTCCTTCTCGTGCTAGTAGTTCAGCAATCGCAAGCCCAATACCTGCAGTTGATCCGGTTACTAAAGCCGTTTTGTCCCTAAGTTGCAAATCCATATTTTGCTCCATGATTGGAAAAGTTAGTGCTTTCTTAACGATGATAACGAAACTCACACCCAATTAACAGCTGATGAAACAGTCTAAATGACTAAAAAATAGCACATTTATGCATTAATGAACTATAGTTTAATCGAAGTCATACAAGAATAGGGAGATTCTCATGAATGATAAAATCAAAATAAGAAGATATGTGTTTTGCACCTTCGTTTTGACCTTGTTGTTGACCATTATGCCCTATACAGCAATTTATGCTGCTTGCTGCACAGCTCATGGTGGCGTTGCGAGTTGTAATAGTAAAACCGGTTATCAGATGTGCCAGGATGGTACTGCATCGCCATCATGCCGTTGTGCGCAGAAAAATGCTTCTGAGGCGGCGACGAAAGGATGCTGCTCCGGTCATGGTGGTGTCGCCCGCTGTAATGTCACCAAAGGCTTTCAACAGTGTGGTGATGGCACCCTATCCCCTTCTTGTTCGTGCCACTGACCCGTTAGTACTTGCTTTTGAATGACTTTTTGTACCGGCTTTGCGGAAAAAAGCGGCGCATGATGGGGGGAGGGCGTATTAACGAGTTGCTTCCCCTCGATATCTTCATGAATATTTGGTGGTTGTGTGATCTTATCTGAAGTAATTGAGGGCAGCGGCTGGTTTTTAAAGCGGTACACGTTTAGTAACACGATACAAGCTTGAATAATCATAATTGCCACGCCAACACCCGGGTTTAATGCGACTCCAAATCCGATAAGAATTCCTGTGATTGCCATTGAACCAAGGTTGTAAGCCAGGCTCCAGTGAAGATTTTGCTTAATATTGTGGATGGTCTGTTCTGATATTCTAAAGAGACTGGCCACCGGTGCCAAAGAACCATTTTTTATACTCGCTTTTGCTTTTTCGTGCACTCGTACATGCGTTAAAGGTGATTCCAAAGCGACTCCATAATCAGCCTGAGTTATAGCTAAAGAATCATTTAGAGCATCTCCAAACATGGCTACACGATGATTGTTGGCCATGAGAGTTTGAATATAAGCACTCTTTGCTTCAGGAGTCTGATTCGCATGAACAATATCAATACCTAGCTCTTGAGCATAGCGGTTAGCGGTCTCCGGATCGGCTCCTGTACAAAGGTGTATCTCTTTACCTTTTGCTTTTAAAAAGTTGATGGTGTCTTTTGCATCGTGTTGCAGTGGATCTGTAAGGACAAAATAGCCGATAAGCTCGTGATCACAGGCCATATAAATAATTTGTTCATAAGGAGCAACCGTCATCTGAGGAATATTTTCAGGCCAAAGGATGCTCTCTTTTTTCATATAGGCGCTATTGCCAATATGATAACGTTGTTTACCAAAACAGCCTGAAATGCCCCCATGAGTGGTGCTATTCACTCCGGTGAGTGTGTAGGATGGTGCCCCTTTCTTAGTAATAAATTTAAAAATACTGCTGCCAATACCATGGTCCGTTTCTTGTTCCAGCGCTGCATAAATTCCCAAAATGCTGGTGCTCGAATTTTTAGAAATAAGCGTATATCTTTGAACCTCAGGATTTCCAGTAGTGAGTGTTCCATTGAGATCAAAAACAAGGGTTGATATTTGCTCTGCTTCCTGTAGCGCTGCAGCATTATGAAATTGGACCCCTAATTTAGCAGCTTTTTGCATGCCTGTTTTTACTGCTAATGGCGTAATTAAACCTAGAGTGCAAGGACAGGCGCTGACCAGAATATAGGCTGCAGCCTGTATGCCTAAAGTTAAGGAAAAAAAAGCACCGATACCAACCCCAGCTAAAACTGCGAGGAGAATAAGTCCTGGAATAAAGTAATTCAGTATTTTAGTGGTCTTAATTTCAATAGGTGCTTTAGTTACTGCCTCAGCCGCAATAATTCTTTGATCCAGTCGAGCCAGGTAAGAATTTTTTTCAGAATGGGTTACCCTGAGGACGAGGGGGGCAGATTTTTCTGCAACTCGAGTGCCTGCGAGAATTTGTTTTTCTTTTAGGTAGGTGCGTGAAAAACTGGAGCCTGAGATAATGGTGTCGTAAAGAATCGCCTCATTCATACTGAGTCCATCCACGGGAACGGTTTCTCCAGGTAAGATTTTAATCACATCATTTTCTTGAAGCGTGCTGACTTCAGTCAGTTCCTCACTCTCTGCCAAGCGTATTTTTTGCGGCGCCAAATTTTGTAAAGTACCGGAGTATAATTTTTTTTTAATGGAATTTTCAATGGCAGCCCCCAGATGTTTGAAGCCATAAATGAGCAGCGCGGCATCGAACATCATCGGTAACCATGGAATAAAGAAAGAGGCAATAGAAACACCAAGAATAGTTAAGGTGCTTAACGCATATAAGCTATCCATGGTTAAAGTCCGGGAGCGATATAATTTACGCCAGGCCTCAATATAGGAGCGCAAACCTAAACCCAGGGTGGCAATTGTGCTGAGAATCCCTATTGCAATCATGGCGCTAAACGGCAAAACAGGGAGCAGGGTACAACAAATCAATACTCCCGTGCCTAATATTGAACCCACTCCCCCCTGAAACCAATTTGATTTAAAAAAGCTTTTTAACTTATTCGTTTTCTTAGATACGATTGGGGAACAATTATAGCCTGCCTCTGTGATCCAGCACACTAAGAGTTGTTCAATATCCGGATGAAGCTTTGTTGATAAATTTTCCAAGCGGATGGTTACTTTTTTAGGCTCTCCAGCGTAATCTACGTGAAGATTTTTTAGGATAACGGAACCTTTTTCTTGTAAATTTTCTTTAAGAACTGCGGTAATTGACTGAGCACAGCTTACACAAGAAATACCTGAGACATAAAATTCGTATTTACTATCGGACATGATTAGGACAATTCGCAAGGTTATACTGAACATGTTCTTTGCTTTTCTGATGTATAAGCAAAGCCAATGTATAAAGGTCGAATTGAATCATACCATAAATGGTACATTTTGCACCATTTCGTTCTTATTAACGCGCTAGTTTGGATAAGTCCTGCAGGAGGCGGAAATGTTCTTTACTTGCAGCGTTTTTTTAGTAACAATTTGCCCTCTTTTAAAGAGGGTAAGGGTAATAGGACGTGCAAAAAACTATTGATTTTAAAGAAAAGTTGCTGATGCTATTCATTCTCGGTTACTGTTTTTACTATCTTAGTGTTTCGATTATCGTCTGTTGGCCTTTCACTACGGATGATGCCTACATCAGCTGGACTTACGCGCGGCAATTAGCACAGGGGATGGGGCTAGATTGGCAACCTGGCGCGCGAAGTGAAGGCTATTCTAATTTTCTTTGGGTAATTATTAATTTTATCCTCCTAAAACTGCATATTTCCCTACCTGTTGGTTGTAAATTAATTTCTTTAGCAAGCCTTGGGGTGACTTTAGGAGGGATCTACCGGATTAGTCGATTCTTTGTTTCCCCCTTATTAGCCATCTTACCCGTATTTATATTCAGTCACTATATTGGCGTTGCCTGGTGGACTGTGAGTGGATTGGAAACTTTATTCTATTGTGCGCTTGCAGTTAGCCTTATCTGGCAACTTTTCGTATTGATTACCAAGGCTTCTTCTCAAGATGTTTCCTTAACCACCTGGGCTGGGTGTAATCTGTTTTTATTATTACTCGCCTTAACCCGTTTTGAGGGGCTTATTTGGTGGATTCCTGTGCTTGGCGTTTTAGGTTGTCAGTTTAAAGACACCCGAGCCATAACGAAATCACTCGTTATTAAAATGTTCGCGGTTACTTTTGTCGTATTCATCGCTCCTTATGGCCTCTATTTAGCCTGGCGCTGGTTTTATTTTGGCACTTTGTTGCCCAATAGTTATAGTTGCAAGGCTTTAACTGGTTCGGTCGGGATTGTTGATCTTGATTTTATACGCGTACTGATGCCACTGGTCATTGCCTCACTTCCTTGTTTTTTGTTGCCTCCGCGAGATTGCCGCTATTGGGCTTTGCTCAGTCCAGTTCTTGTTTATTTGGTGTTGTTGCTCCAGGCAGAATCAGTAGCAGCGTACCTGGGGCGTCTTTTCATGGCACCTTTGGCGCTTTATTCCGTGCTGGCTATGCTTGGTATCCAAAAATTACTGCTTTATTGTCGCATCAATGATTGGGAGATGAAGTTAATCACCTGTTTTACCCTCTTGGTTATTACTTTTACATTAATCCCCGGGAATCAATTGTCGCTACTAAAGCATAGCGTCACCGAATATCAAAGCCGCGTACGTAATCGTTTAGCGGTCGTGCAACTTTTAAATAAAGAGGGGAGTCAGGGCGCTCGAGTTTTGCTTGGAGATTGCGGATTAATCCCATTCTATGCACGCCCAGATTTACGTTTTATTGACAGTCAGTGTTTAAATAATCCAGAGCTGGTTCGTGCCCTGCGCGAAAAAAGATTGGATGTTTATCTCGCAAAACTCACTACAGAGAGGCCTGAGTGGATAATAATTAATAAGCCAGTGCTGGATGCAGGCCATGATGTAGTTATTTCCGGATTGATTGCAAAAGGAATGCTATACCATTATAAATTGATTGCGATGATGCATGCGCGTTCACAAGCGCATGAGGCACCGCAGCAGTATTATGAGGTTTATCGTTTAAAGAGTTAGGCCCAATCTTTGGGCCACTCAAAAGTTACTGATTGGCATTCACACTGGTGCTGCCTGTGAAATTATTATTTGGTTGGGAAGAACGCGTATTTTGTAAAAGCATGATACTGTTTGTCATGAGAATACGCTCTTGTATTTGTCGGTCTAGATAAAGTTGATAGTTAATTTCCGCCAACAACGTTGCTATTTCCTTTTGCACTGTTGCAGGAGATGCGTTGTTTAGTTTACTTACCCATTGATTATCGATGCTCATATCAGCTTTAAATAGTCGCCAAGTTGCCATATTAAACTCGCTAAGCGCCTGACTGGATGGTTCTTGCTTACTGCTGCCGCTTTGATTTTGTGGCAAACGCTTGGCCATGATGAAATATAAGTTGCTTATACCTACCGAAAATTGCGCTGCATAAGTCCTAAGGCCAGTAAAGTAGTTGTTTAATGTTGCTTGAGCTTGTACTTGCTCTAAGGTAGGGTTGCCGTTGTTATTGGCTATGGCCTGACTATATAAAGTATCATAAGCTTTTAAATTCGGCAGGCGTAGGGGTGAAGTAGAGCCAGAAACATAGCGAATAAAATTAGCCGCTTGTTGTGCTTGGTTTTGTGCTGCCAATCCTTTATTTTGAGGATTAGCACTTGGACTTGAAGTCGAATTAACATTTGCCCCTTGGGATGAATACATCATGGGGCCGGTTAGGGTATTGCTATTTAGTTGACTTAAGAATTGCTGGTTGTATTCATAGGTAAAATATTGATAGGTTGATGGAAGATTACCGATAATATTCGCCATGATACTGCTACCCGGTAGCAGTATGCTACCCCTATTGCCACTTTGGGTACATCCAACCCATTTAGTGCCGTCATAATCCATACAATAACTCATATCCGGAGTACCTAGTATATTGAGTACTGTTTGATTTACAGGATCGGGTTGATAGTTTTGTTGGTCCACTCCATAAGCGACAGACACTTTGCCTTGTTGTTGTGAAGAGGGATTACTATAATTCTGCGCACTAAAAACAGCATTGGCAAAGGCATTCAAATTGGCACTGCTGAGTTCAGAGGGGAAAATTTGCATCAAGGCTGCATTGAAGGCATTAACTGGAAGAGCACCCAGAAAAGTGTTTAACGCATATGCAGGCAATGCTAATGCTGAATTCGCATCCAATAAATTGGGCGTCACCCCGCTATTGTTGTTTTCACCAGGAGCCTTGGTAATGGTAAAGCCAAGATAACCTCCAAGATTAACCAGATATTCAGCCAGTTTTTCAGTGTTCGCTGCGGTTTGTTGACCGTTGTACTGATTCATTGCATCATCAGCAAATGCTGATGCCATACTAAAGCAAAGTAAATTTGCCAGGGCCAATTTAGACAGTCGATTCATTATTCATCCCCTTCGAGTGCTCGTTGAACTAGATTTAAACGATATGGTGAAAAAACACGTGACAATAAGCGCAAGCGTTCAAATATTATATTTCTTTTAAGGAAAACTCCGGGTGGGTCGAAACTTCCCATACTGGTTTCCTCAGCATGGATTAAGACACGTGATGCACTTCCTGGATGTACCGTATCAATGGCCTGTAGAAGCCTTAGTCCTCTTCCGGATTTAATATTCCCGACAATACGGATGAATTTATCCTCTTCCCCGAGTAGACCTAAATCCACGTTCTCGATATTGTCTAGTTCTTTACCTAATTGTTCGAGTGCCGCTTCAAGCTCGGGATTACCATCCAAAGTCCAATCTTCTACGCTTTCCATGAAGGTGATGACACGATAGATCATTGGGTCAATAAATTCGAACCAATACTGGGCGGCTGCTTCATGACTTAAATCGGGCATGATTTACTCTTTTTTTACGGTCTAAGTTTAATGGACGAATACATTACTAACTACTATAGTATATCATGTAGGGTAAAAGATATTCTTTCATGACTCAAAGAAGTAAAAAATATGAAAAAGCAAGGTGATTCAAAGATTTTCCGGCTCATTAGCAGCATATTCAATGTCCGCGCATGGTTCGATTGGGATCGAGTGAAAGCCTTTACCTTGTACCTGGTTAATGGCTTCAAAAAATTATTCGTTCCACAAAGACCACAGCATGTCGATTCCTTTAAAGAAGTATCCAAGAAAATGGATTTGAACGATGAAAACCTCTCCAAAAAAGAGCAGGCTTTGTTGCGGCTAAGTATTCTTATGGTGGCATTAGCCTGCATCATTTTAGGTTATGCGGGTTATCAATTATTTTATGGTTCTATAAAAGCTGTTTTGGTGAGCTTGGTGCTGACCATGATCGCATTAACTTTGGCCTTTCGATATCATTTTTGGTACTACCAAATCCGACACCGGAAACTTGGTTGCACTTTTGATGAGTGGTTCAGGCAAGGATTGTTAGGGGAGAAAAAATGAAGCGACTTTTAAACTTGATACTCCTCTTAGTCTTTCCCTCCTTGGTACTTGCTGATAATTCGCTAAACTTTTCACCGCCCCCCGGCGACTACTCGGTCGTATTTCTTGGCAACCTCTTTGGTGTTGTTGACGGTGTTTTAAGCGGCACCGGTAGTCAAATTATGGGGAGTATGTTTGGAGTATTCAATGCCGCGGTACTTGCTATTGGCGGTATTATTATCATGTATACCTTAATGGTTTCGACCATGAACACCCCTCATGAAGGTCAAATGCTGGGGCAAAAGTGGTCATCAATTTGGATTCATGTGCGGTCAACCGTAGGTCTAGCATTACTGATTCCAAAATCCTCCGGATTCTGCTTGATGCAAATCTTCGTTATGTGGATTGTTATTCAGGGTGTCGGTGCGGCGGATAAGGTTTGGGATGCGGCCTTAAGCTATCTAAACCGTGGCGGAGTGATTATTCGAGCCCAGCAAATTAATCCAGCGTCTGCGCTCATTGCGCAGAACAGTGGTATCGGCGGAGTGGCTACCGGTGCACTGGATATTTTAGCAGGTCAAGTTTGTATGTTAGGTTTACAAACGCAACTGCAAAACCAGCGCCAGAATTATATGAATATGAAAGCCAAAGAATCTGGTCCGTGTTCCGGAACACCCAATACGACTATGGCTAAATTTTGCAATAGCACCGTCCCAGATTTTATTGGTTCAGTAAATGCGGTTACAGTTCAAAGCAACAATCCTACAGCAAGTTCATTTTCTGTGCCCATGCCCAATCTGGACAGCGGCTCACCCTATAACTTTTTAAACGGTATCTGCGGTACGATTAAATGGAATAGTTTGCGCAGCTTGGCTCTAACCTCAGATAATCAGTTTGTGGGTATGAGTGCTTTTAAATTATCAAATGCAACTTCAACCGTGGGCTCTACAACCAATATAAACGGAGTAAGGCTTACTCCTGCTGAGCTATCCACAGCCCAAATGTCACGAGCAATCGCGATTCAGCAAATGTATGTTAATTTATCTTCAGTTGCGCAATCTATAGTCGGTAATGCCCCTGCATTGTCTTCGCGAAATAATAACAACAACAGCAACACGCCCTTTATAAGAGATATCGCGAATCAACAATTTGGCGTACCTTACACGCGAAACTCGACTGTTTGTAGTACACTGCTTCTCTTTTGTACCGGATGGGGTGCAGCTTCTGGTAGCTCCGGAGGAGGGACTTTATTCAGTGGTACAGAATTTATCAATGCAATCAATGATTACAATGCAATCATGATGCCTACGCTTAATCTCTTGACGCAAATGAACGATGCAAATAATGCGGCCAATGAGCGTGCTTTTATTAACACGGCATCATCGCAAGGCTGGATTATGGCAGGAGCCTACTTCTTTAACCTGGTAAAAATTCAGGGTAGTGCGACGCAGAATTCAGCAACTACCGATTCCAATACAGGATTAGAGCAAAGTGTGTTTGATGCCACACGCATTGTCTCACCGTTCGGTGATAACAACAGTTGTAATGGTGGTAATCGCACCCCTCTTGCTCAAGTGGAAGCTTTAATCGATGGCGCTTTATACGTTAGCCCCAACGCGATGAATAAGCCTTCTATGGCAAGTAATCCCCAGCGTAACGTTATTGATGGTCAACAATCCTCAACAGTTTATGGATTTGCCAATAATTCAGTGATGGTGCAGTTACCCGGCCAGCCTGGATTAAGACCGCTCACTTTTGCCAATGCAATTAACTTTTCTGTGGATACCTCGTTGTATACTCTCAAGCCGCAAAATTTTGAGTGCGGTAAAGTAACCATTGGTTTCTTTGATTTTTGCTTGGGAGCGCTGCTAGGCAACCTCTTCTATAATGTAATCTTTCTCTTTATCTACAATACCTTGATTATGATATTTGGTCAGGTGATCCATCAGGTAATTATGGCATTTTTGATGATTCCTTTAAGTGGTATGTCCGATATCTTCACTCAAGGGGTGAGGGTGCTCTCAGAGCCTGGCACGAATCCTGTGGTCGCTCTATCGAATATGAGCGTACAGTATATCAACTTCTCCGGTAACTTATGGATTAAGCTCTTAACCATGTCGATCCCAAGCAT
>Ga0066256_1003806_pt1 | contig 14165 bp, 12 predicted proteins | sample ThiBio_1000_biof_FD_87107 | JGI IMG/M metagenome (GOLD analysis project Ga0066256, IMG submission 87107) | Wastewater bioreactor microbial communities from Cape Town, South Africa - Thiocy_expt_1000_biof (version 2) | ecosystem: Engineered > Bioreactor > Thiocyanate-remediating >...
CGCGCCACAGCACAGAGATGACTCCTCTTCTGGAGAAACGACATCGGATGCATGCGCCGCGCCTCACGCACGCCACATGCCGCCCTCCCTCCAACCTCGCATCCCATCCCGGCCCCCCAGCCGGGTGCCCCAAAACCCACGAATCCAGGGAGTCAGTAAGCTGACATCCTGGATGCCCCCTTTTAGGGGCACCCGGGCGGGGGTGGCATGGGCCACTTGGGGCCTGGCCCGATGGCCGTCGACGGTGCGTGGGGGGGAACGGAACCAACCGAACAGTTGGAGGGAACGCGCTTGGGGGGCCGTGATCGAGCGCGGATCTGCTCAGGGGTATCCGGTCACGCTCACGGGGGAGCGCTCGCTGATCGTCGAGCCATTGCCGAGCTGACCTCGGTCGTTCGCGCCCCAGCACACGACCTCGTTCGCCTTCGTCGGCGCACACGAGTGACTGCCGCCGGCGCCGACGCCGATCGCGGTTTGGAGTCCGGTCACCGTGACGAACGACGCCTGCGCGCCGCCGCCGTCGGGGCGGGACTGGCCGTCGCCGAGCTGACCGCGCGAGCCGGCTCCCCAGCACACCACGGCGCCGCTCTTGCGTGCCGCGCAGGCGTGGTTCTTCCCGGTCCAGATCGACTTCGCGTCGGTGAGGTTCGACACCACGATCGGCGCGGGGTTCGGGTTCGCGTTCGGCGCGCCGGTGCCGAGCTGGCCGAGCTCGTTCGCGCCCCAGCACAGCACCGACCCCGTCTTCGTGAGCGCGCACGTCGATCGCTCGGCGGCGGCGACCATCACGGCGTCGGGGAGGTTGTCGACCGTGACCGGGCTCGAGCTGCTCTTGGCCTGTCCCGATCCGAGCTGGCCGTTCGCGCCGTCACCCCAGCACGAGACCGTGCCCGTGTTCTTCACCGCGCATGCGTGCGCCTGACCCGCGGCGATCGCGACGATGCCGGTGAGCTTCGGGACGGCGACCGGCGTCGTGCTCGGCGACTCGTCGCCTTTGCCGAGCTGTCCGCTCCCGTTCCCGCCCCAGCACGCTACCGACCCGCTGCCGCGGAGCGCGCACGAGAAATTGCCACCGGCGGCTACGGCGAAGGCGCTCGTCAACCCGGCGACTTCGACCGGTGTAGCCTTGCGGTTCGCCGCCTCGCCGTTGCCGAGCTGGCCGTCGAGGTTGTACCCCCAGCATGAGACCTTGCCGGTGCGGCGGGCGACGCAGGTGTGATTGCGTCCGGATGCGATGTCGACTGCATCGGTGATGCCTTCGACATCACGCGGCGTCGTCACGATGCCGCCGTCGGCTGGCCCGCCCGAGCCCGTCTGTCCTTGGAGGTCGTCGCCCCAGCAGCGCACCGTGCCGTTGGGCTCGCGCGCACAGGAGTGCTGCTCGCCGAGCGCGGTTTGGAAGACGTTGGGCCGGCTCGGCGTCTCACCGTCCGTCTCGGGGTCGGAGTCGATGGTCGGCTCTTCTTCTTCCTGGTTGCCGCTGTCGCGAACGCGCTTCAGCTGGACGTCTTCGACACCGAGGATCGCGTTGCACGCGGCGAGCGACGAGAAGGCGAGCGCGGTAGTGAGGGCGAACAGGACGAGCCGCCGGGCGCTCATCAGAACGTGCCCCGGACGATGATCGAGCCTGGGCCGACCCCGACCCGTGCCGTCCCACCGGATGCTCCGGTCTTGCTCTCGCTCCTCTCGCTTGGGGCGGTGAAGAAGAGGACCGCGCCTCCGACGAGGAGCGCGCCTCCCGCGATGACGCCGATGGTGGAGATGTTGCCGCTGCTCTTTGCCTGCGATGCGAGATCGACGCCTTCCTGCTCGCACACGAGGCCGTCGCAGTGGGTCTGAGCTTCCTTCCACGTGTTCGACGTCTTCAGTCCGAAATAGCCGCCGACGCCGAGACCGACGAGGCCGACTCCAGCCGCAACGACACCGATCGTCTTCTGTGCCGACCAGCCGCCGTGCTCGTCCGCGAGTGGCTCTCGTCTCGTGTTCTGGTTCTTCGGCTCCTCGAGCGCCTTCGGCTCGTCCTCGAGGGCGGGGATGTCGACCGACGGGTTCTTCGCCTTCTCGCTGACCTCGATCGTGGTGGAGAACGGCTTTTTGCCCTTCGCAGAGGCTTCGATCGTGTGCTTGCCCACGTCGACGGGAATCGGGGTGCCGAGCACCGCGGGATCGATCGGGTTGCCGTCGAGCGTCACTTCCGTCGCCGACGAGTGCGAGAGAATGGACAGCCGGATCAGCCGCGGCTCGAGCTTCTCGGCACGATCGCGTGCGGTCTGCTCGCGATTCGTGCGCCCCAGCCTCTGGGCGAGGGCGATCGCCTCGTGAAAACGCGCCCACGCGCTCGCGAGCTGGTTGTTCTTCTCGTAGCAGTCGGCGAGGTTGAGCAGCGTTCCGATCGCCGGCGCGAGCTTCTGGCTTGCGGCGAACTTCGGACACGCGTCGGCGTAGCGCTTCGCTTCGACGAGCTTGCGCCCTTCCTGGAAGAGCGACTCCGCCGCGGCAACGCCGCCTTCGCCGTCGCCTGCAGCGCGCGCTTGCGGCGCGACCATCAGCGCTGCGCACAGTGCCGTCGCGACGATAGTGCCCCTGAGCATCGCTCTCATTCCTCGTATCGGTGCTGCCGTTCCTCTGCTCATGAGGACACGAAAGGCGCTCCGGTTCAATCGCGCGTGTCCGGGATGCCGCTCTCGTTCTTCGGCGTCGCCGGGCTCGAGGTTCGTGAGGGCGTGATCGTCTTCGCCCGCGGCATCGTCGTGGGGGCCGTCCGGTGCGCCGTCGGCGTCGTCTCCACGATCGGCGTTCCCGTCGTGGGAGGTGGCGGCGTCAGCGGGGACGAGACGCCGATCACCGCCGAGACGTTCGTGGGCGCAGCAGGATCGAAGCTCGTCGTCGAGACGGGCATCGGCACGGGAGCCGCCATCGGTGGAGGCGTCGCCTCCGCGACCGGCCTCATCGCCGCGGCAGCGGCCGCCGCCTGTGCGCTCGCTGCCGCCTGCTGCTCGTCGTCGTAGCGCACCTTGGCGAAGATCCCGGACCCGACGAGGATCGCGGCGAGCGCAACGCCCAGCAGGATCGTCGTGGCGGAGCCCTTCGGTCGCGTCCCACCGTGCGTTCCCACCCACGGCGCTGCCGTCCCGGTGTCGCTCGCACCCGGCGGCGCGCTCAGGCGACCCGACGCATGCGAGAGCGGGAGCGGGCCCGACGTCTCGGCCGTGATCGGCGGAAGCATCGGGAGGCTCTGCACCGCCGCGATGCGGTCGGCGGCGGAGCGCGCTCGCGCCGGATCGACGGAGAACGGCACGAGCGCGTACGCGAGCTCTGCGACGTTCGCGAAGCGCATCGCGGGATCCTTCAGGAGGCATCGTGCGACGACCTGCTCGAAGCCGGGCGGGAAGTCTCTGCGCACCGACGAGAGCGGCGGCTCCTGCTCGTGCATCACCATCGTGAGCAGGCGGCCGAGCGTGTCCGCCTCGAACGGCGGGCGACCCGCGACGAGGCGGTAGAGCACGACGCCGAGAGACCAGATGTCGCTTCGACCGTCGACGGCCCGCGGATCACGCATCTGCTCCGGCGACATGAAGCGCGGGCTGCCGAGCATCGACGACGTGCGCGTCATGTCGTGCTCCGACTCGCCGAACGGGTTCGTCTTCGAGATGCCGAAGTCGAGCACCTTCACGAGCGGTCCGCCTGCGGGCCCTCGGGTGACGAAGAGGTTCGCGAGCTTGATGTCGCGGTGGACGATGCCGAGCGCGTGCGCTTCCGCGAGCGCCTCGCACGCCTGCATGACGTACTCGACCGCCTCGGTCACCGGGATGACGTGACGCTGCTTCGCCAGCGCGGCGAGGTCGCAACCGTCGAGATGCTCCATCACGATGTACGGCTCGCCGCCTTCGAGCGTGCCGACGTCGTAGACCTTCGCGATGTGCTCGTTGCGAAGCTTCACCACCGCCTTCGCTTCGCGAAGGAAGCGCGTGCCGGCCTCCGTGTTCTCGACCGCACCCTTGCGGAGGAACTTCATCGCGACCATCTGATCGAGCTGCAGATGGCGCGCGGCGACGACGTAGCCCATGCCTCCGGCGCCGAGCACACGCTCGACGCGATACTTTCCGGCGATCACGTCGCCAGGGTTGACGGAGGGACCGGAAGACATGCGTCTCGACCTTCGAAGAAGTGTACGCTCGGCCCTCGGGCACGAGCAACCGAATCGCCCAAGTTTTCAAATAGATGGACGCGCGATCCACCATGTCTTTCGTGTCACGCCTGGCCGCCTGAGCAGGCGAGTAGGATGATGCCCCCATGGAGACCCTGACTCTCGGTCCGCTCACGGTTCGTCGTGTGGTGAAGGCCGGCGCAATTAGTGAGAACCACGGGGACAATCGGGGAGGGGGCCAGCCGCGCCCGAGGACGAGGGAGAGCGGCAAGCCCCCGCTCGTTCTCGTCCTCGCCCACGGCTTCGGGGCTCCGGGCGACGACCTCGTCGGGCTCGCGGACGAGATCGACGTGCCTCCGGGGACGGTGATGATCTTCCCGGAGGCCCTCCTCGGCCTTCGCGAAGTCCTCGGGCAGCCGATGTTCGGCGATGCGCGAGCATGGTGGCTCATCGACTTCGCGCGCCTCGAGCTCTCCATTGCGCGAGGAGAAGCGCGCGATCTCTCAGGCGAGGTGCCGGACGGCCTCGCCGAAGCACGCGCGGCCTACAGTGAGATGCTCGACGCGCTCGCGAAGGAGGTCCCCACCGATCGCCTGGTCCTCGGTGGCTTCTCCCAGGGCTCGATGCTCTCCATCGACCTCGCTCTTCGCCAGCCCGAGCGGAAGATCAGCGGCCTCGTGATCCTCTCGGGGACGATGGTCGCCGAGCATGAATGGAAGCCGCTCATGAGCGAGCGCGCGCGCCGGCAGCCGCGCATGCCCGTCTTCCAGAGTCATGGTCGCAGCGATGCCATCTTGCCGTTCTCGATCGCCGAGCGCCTGCGCGACTCGCTCACGTCTGCCGGCTTCGACATGACGTTCGATCCGTTTGCGGGTCCGCACACGATCACTCCGACCACGTTGAAGTCTCTGAACACCTGGCTTCACAGGTTGCCTTGATCGTCGTCTGAAGGCCGTCTACGTTCGGACGTCATCCATGTGCGAGCTGCTCGGTATGGAGTGCAATGTCCCGACGGACATCGTCTTCTCCTTCTCGGGCCTCGCGCTCCGAGGCGGAATGCGAGGGCCGCACGCCGACGGCTGGGGGCTCGCCCTCTACGAGGGACGCTCCGTGCGGACGTTCCTCGAGCCGGCGCCTGCGGCGAACTCGGCCCTCGCGGCGTACATCCGAGGCAACCCGATCAAGACGCTGCTTGCCATCGCCCACGTGCGCAGGCGGACGCGCGGTCCGGTCAACCTCGCCAACACGCACCCGTTCGTGCGTGAGCTCTGGGGAAGGCACTTCACGTTCGCGCACAACGGGACGGTCCGCGGGATCAGAAAGCGGCTCGGGCCCGGGAGGTTCAGGCCGATCGGCACGACCGACAGCGAGTACGCCTTCTGCGCGCTGATGAACCGCCTCGAGCGGGCCTTCCCGAAGGGCTACCCCGAGCCGTCGGCGCTCGCGCGCGCCGTCGCTCGTGCGGGAGGCGAGATCGGCCAGTACGGCACGTTCAACTTCCTCCTCGCCGATGGCTCCCAGCTCTTCGCTCGCTGCGCGACCAGGCTTTGTTACATCATTCGCAAGGCGCCCTTCATGAAGGCGACGCTCGCCGACGACGACATCGAGGTCGATTTCGCGACGGTGACGACGCCTCGTGATCGCGTGGCCGTCATCGCGACGGCGCCGCTCACACGTGACGAAGAATGGACGATCGGCCGGCCAGGCGAGATGTGGGTCTTCCGCAAGGGCCGGCTCGCCGAGACGATCCCATCGTGAGCTTCGACGAGTCGAGCGTCAGCTGGGCTGACTGTGTGTGTCAGTAGAGGCCGACCTCCACTATGATGGTCGGAGCTTGAGTCGCGTAGCCGCTGCAGAGCCTCGAAGGACCACCGTCGCCATCCGCCGGCTGCTCGACACACGCGACCTCAAGGTCGTGTACCAGCCGCTCGTAGATCTCAAGACGAAGAAGGTGTTCGCGTACGAGGCGCTCGTGCGCTCGAGCTCACCCGACTTCGACAGCCCGATGAGCCTCTTCGCGGCCGCGGTCCAGCACACGTGCGCGGGCGAGCTCGGGCGCATCATCCGCGAGATGGCGATCGCAGGATGCCCGACGCATCCGCTGTTCCTGAACATCCATCCCGCTGAGCTCAACGACAAGTTCGTCGTCCAGCCCGACGATCCGATCTTCAAGCACTCGGAGGACGTCTACCTGGAGATCACCGAGGGCGTCCCGCTCTCCCATTTCCGACTCTGTCAGAGCATCCTCAACGAGGTCCGCGGTCGAGGCGTGTACCTCGTCGTCGATGATCTCGGCGCGGGCTATTCGAACCTGCGTTACATCGCCGACCTCCATCCGCGTGTCGTGAAGCTCGATCGCGATCTGGTCGCGGGTCTCCGCAAGGGCACGCGCATGTTCAAGCTCGTCTCGGCGATCGTGGTCCTCTGTCGCGAGCTCGACGCGATGGTCGTCGCCGAGGGCATCGAGACCGCCGAGGAGCTCGAGGCCGTGCAGGAGGCAGGCGCTCGCTTCGGGCAGGGCTATCTCCTCGCCCGCCCCGCGTTCCCTCCGCCGCCGATCTCGTGGCCGACCAGCACCGGCCGTCGCGCCGAGAAGGTGACGCTGCGAACGCCGAAGGAGCCGGCGCCGGTTCGCGGCCGCCGCTGACTCACTCCTCGTCGCTCGCTGCAAACGCGTCTAGCCGCGAGAGCCCGAAGGGCTCACCACGAATCAGAGGCCGTTGAGACACACGCGATTGCGGCCGGAGCGCTTCGCTTCGTAGAGCGCGCTGTCGGCGTCGCGAACGAGCTCCGACGGCGTGGCGACGTTCGCCTCCGGCAGCGCAGCTACGCCGACGCTGATCGTGACGGGCAGCCGCGTCCCCTGGTAGTCGAAGTTCTCCTGCTCGACCCGCGCGCGCAGGCGCTCACCGAGGACGCCCGCGTTGAGCAGCGCGATGCCCCGGCAGATGACGGCGAACTCCTCGCCGCCGTAGCGGGCGAGCACATCCTCGGTGCGGATCGTCGCCTGCGTGATGCGCGCCAGATGAACGAGCACGGCATCGCCCGCGAGGTGGCCGTACGTGTCGTTGACCCGCTTGAAAAAGTCGACGTCGAACATGACGAGCGAGAGCATCGACTTGTGACGCTTCGCGTACGCGAACTCGGTCTCCAGGCGGTCCTGGAAGAACTTCTTGTTGTACGTACGCGTGAGTCCGTCCCGGAGGGCGGCATCGATCATCTGCTGCTGGAAGCTCTCGTCCAGCTTGTCCTGGTAGGTGAACTTGAGCGTCGTGGTGGCGCCGAGGCGGATCTTGTCGCCCTCCTTCAGCGCGTGGTGCTGGACCATCTCGCCGTTGACGAGCGTCCCGTTCGCGCTCCCGAGGTCCTCGATGATGACCTGCCCGCCGATCGAGAGGACGCGGCAGTGCCGGCGTGAGATGCCGTCGTCGTTCAGCCGGACGGTGGCGCTGACGGCCGATAACGGCAAGGCCGACCTGGTGCCGCAGTTGCTGGACAAGACGCGGGCCCTCAACACCCGCATCCCCGACACCACCACCCAGGAAAAAGGCTGGATGCTGCGGGCCGCCCATGCCCTGACCCGCCAGAAGCTGCCGTTGAACGTCACGGTCAACGGTGCCCCCGTTCAGCCACGCGACGGCGCGGTGCGGCTGACGCCCAGCCTGGCGCAATTGAGCGCCGGTCTGACCATCGCCAATCGCGGCGATGCCGGGGTGTGGCGTTCCACTGCCGTCAGCGGTTCGCCCGATGCGGCGCTGCCGCCGCTGGCCAATGGCCTCAGCGTCAACAAGGCGATCTGGACCCTGTCGGGTTCGGTGGCCGATACCACCGCGCTCAAACGCAACGACCGGGTGATCGTGGTGATCTCCGGCCAGATGCCCAACAATCTCTATCGCCAGATGGGGGTGATCGACCTGCTGCCCGCCGGGCTGGAGATCGAGCAGGCGCTGACCGGCGACGACGCCAAGGCCTATCCCTTCATCGGAGTCCTGAGCGAGACCAGCAGCCGCACCGCCCGCGACGACCGCTTCGTGGCCGCCTTCGACATCGGCCAGCGCTATCGCCCCGCCAATCCCAAGGGACCGGAGCCGGCGCCGAAATTCGCCGTCGCCTATGTCGCGCGCGCGGTGTCGGCGGGCCGGTTCGCGCTGCCCGCCGCCTGGGTGGAGGACATGTATGCCCCCGCCATCCGGGGCCGCACGGCGATGGGGCAGATGACCATCGGGCAATAGATGCGGTTCACACGGCAGCATCTGATCGTCGCGGCCTTTGCGGGCTTCGGCTTGTTGTGCGCCGCCGTCACGGCGGACCGCGCCAATCCGCCCGACATGACGCGGGCGCGCCTAGTGTCGCCGGAAGTGACGGCCCGTGACGGCACGCTGTTGCGGGCCTTCCTGTCGCCCGACGGCGCCTGGCGAATCCGCACCGGGCCGGAACAGGTCAATCCCCGCTATCTGGTCATGCTGCGCGCTTATGAGGACAAGCGGTTCGAGCTTCATTGGGGCGTGGATCCCTGGGCGCTGGGCCGCGCCACGCTGCAATTGCTGCGCGCCGGTCATATCGTCTCCGGCGGTTCGACCTTGACGATGCAGGTGGCGCGGTTGCTGGAGGCCAATCCCCATACGCTGCCCTACAAGCTTTTGCAGGTCGTGCGCGCCGCGCAGTTGGAGATGCGCTATTCCAAGGACGAGATCCTGTCGCTCTATCTGACGCTCGCGCCGATGGGCGGCAATCTGGAAGGGGTGCGCGCCGCCTCGCTGTCCTATTTCGGCAAGGAACCGGCCGCGCTGGACCTGGCGGAAGCGGCGCTGCTGGTGGCGCTGCCGCAATCGCCCACCCGCCTGCGCCCCGACCGCCATGCCCGCGCCGCGCGGGCCGGGCGCGACAAGGTGCTGCGCCGCATGGCGGAGCAGGGCGTTATCAGCCAAGGCGATGCGGCGGTCGCGATGCAAAGCGGCGTGCCCTTCGCGCGCCAGCCCATGCCGCTGGCCGCGCCGCACTTGGCGCAGCGGCTGGTGCTGGAACAGAAGGCAACGCCGAAACCGGCACAGGCCCGCCTCCCCCTTTGGCGCGCAGCGCCACAAAAGGGGGAGGTGGTTTCAACGGGCGACGGCGCGGAACGCGCCGAGCGTAAGTTGAAACCGGAGGGGGTTATTCAAATTGAGACAACCCTCGACCCCGCCCTTCAAACCGCCGCCGAACGGCTGGCGAAGCAGGAGCGCGCCTATTTCGACGACGGCGCCGACATCGCCATGGTGGTGGTGGAGAACCGCACCCGCAATGTGCTGGCCTATGTCGGCGGCACCGATTACTGGGGCCGCGCCGGGCAGGTGGACCTGGCGCGCCGCGCCCGCTCGCCCGGTTCGGCGCTCAAGCCGTTCATCTACGGCCTGGCCTTCGACGCTCTGATCCTGCATCCCGCCAGCCGGATGGAGGATGTGCCCACTTTGTTCGGCGACTACGCGCCCAAGGATTTCGACGGCACATTCTCGGGCGCGGGGACGGCGCGGGACGCGCTGCGGATGTCGCTGAACATTCCCGCCGTGATGGCGCTGGACCGGGTCGGGCCGCTGGCCTTCACCCTGGCCTTGCAGAATGCGGGTGCCAAACTCGGCTTTCCCACCGCCGATGCGCCCAGCCTGCCGGTGGCGCTGGGCGGACTGGGCATTTCGGTCTCCGACATGGCGATGCTTTATGCGGGTATCGCCGAGGGCGGCCAGGCGCGGGCCTTGCGTGTGCGCGCCGCTGCGCCGGATGCGCCCGCGCATCGCCTGTTCGGCCCGGCCGCGGCCTGGTATCTGCGCGATATCCTGAACGGGGTGGCGCTGCCGGATGGCTGGGCGATGGGGCAGGGGCTGCTGCGCGCCCGCCGCATCGGTTTCAAGACCGGCACTTCTTACGGCTATCGCGATGCCTGGGCGGCGGGCTTCTCCAACGATTATACCGTGGTGGTGTGGGTGGGCCGCGCCGACGGTACGCCGCGCCCGGACCGTATCGGCCGCGACAGCGCCGCGCCCATTCTGCTCAAGACCTTCGGCCTGTTGCCGCCCGATCGCAGACCCGCGCCGCCGGTGCCGTCCGGCGCGCTGATGGTCGGCGCCACCGACCAGTTGCCGCCCGCCTTGCGGGTCTTCAGCCGCCGGCCTGCCGCGCCGCCGCAGCAACAGGTGGCACAACTGCCGCCGCCGGTGATTTCCTTCCCGCCCAATGGCGCACTGGTGCCGCTGCCCGATGCGCAAACAAAAGACACAGCGGTGCAGTTCAAGGCCGATGGCGGACGCGGTCCGCTGACCTGGCTGGTGAACGGCGCGCCGCTGGGCAGCTTCGACCGTTTCGCGCCCGCGCTTTACACGCCGCAGGGCGAGGGCCTGGCGCGGGTCACGGTGGTGGACGCCGATGGCCGCAGCGACACCTCGGAAATCCGCTTCAAACGCCTGCGCTGATACTTTTCTGATTTCCATGGGCGGCCTTGAGCCGCCCATCCAGAGACGAATTCACGCGTTGCGCAGACTATCCTGGATGGCCGGGTCAAGCCCGGCCATGGTGAGTATGATTTATCGCGCCGCGTCCGCTTCCAGCCGTGTCAGCAGGGCGGCGGTGGCGAAACCGTCGCCGGGCAGGCCGCGCGCCATCTGATACTGACGCAGGGCGTTGCGGGTGCGCCGCCCCAGCACGCCGTCCGGCGCGCCGGGATCGAAACCCAGCCGGGCCAGATGTTGCTGGAAGGCGAGGCGTTCATTGCGCGACAGCGGGCGCTCGTCGCGCGGCCAGGCGCCCTTCACCGCGCTGCCGCCCGCCAGCCGGTCGGCCAGCAGCCCCACCGCCAGCGCATAGGAGGCGGCATTGTTGTATTTCAGGATCACGCTGAAATTGGAAAACACCAGAAAGGCCGGGCCGCGCGCCCCCGCCGGCAGATAGATCGCCGCCGTTTCGTCCGTGGCGGGCAGCGCCGCGCCGCTGGCCGTCCGCACCCCCCGGGCGCGCCATTCGCGCACCGGCAGCGGGGTGTCGGTATCGGCCTCGTGCCAGGCAAAATCGCTTGGAAGGGTGACTTCAAAACCCCAGCCCTGGCCCGGCTGCCAGCCCTGTTTCGCCAGCAGGTTGGCGGCGGAGGCCAGCGCATCGGCGGGCGAGCGCCACAGATCGATCTGGTTGTCGCCATCGCCATCCACCGCGAATTTCAGGAAGGTGGTGGGCGTGAACTGGGTCTGGCCGAAGGCGCCCGCCCAGCTCGATATCATCTCGCTGACGGCATAGCGGCGGTCCTGATAGATGCGCAGCGCCGCCTGGAATTCGGTCTTGCCGAACTGGGCGCGGGGCCCGTCATAGCCCAGCGTCGCCAGCGCGCCGAACAGCGGGAAGCTGCCCATGCCCGCGCCATAGTCGGTCTCCATGCCCCAGATGGCGACCAGGATTTCCTTCGGCACGCCGCTGCGGGCGGCGATGGCGGCCAGCATGTCGGCATGGCGCGACAGCATGGTCTGGCCGTCCCGGATGCGCCGCGCCGACACCGCGCTGTCCAGATAGCTCCAGACCGGCCGGGCGAATTCCGGTTGGTTGGCGTTGAGATTGGCGATGGCGGGAATCGGCTTCAGCCCCGCCACGGCGCTGTCGAAGGTGGCGGGCGCGATTCCATTGGCCAGCGCCGTCTGGCGCGCCTCCAGCAGGAAGGCGTCGAGGCGGGCATCGCCCGAACTGGGCGGGGGCGGGGCGATGGGCACCTGCACCGCGGGCGGCACCGGCGGGGTGGGCTTGGGCGCGCTGGCGGCGCAGGCCACGGCCAGCAGGGCGCCGCACAGGGCGGCCAGGCGCTGGGCGGGGGAAAAGGGGCGGGTCATCCCCAACTCTTATACCCGATCGCGGCCCCCGGGCATCGCATTCGGGCGATTTTTGGCGGAAATCCGCCCTTTTTTGCCTGTTTTTGCGGGTTGACAGGGGTGGGGGCCCCGCATAGTTTCCGCGCCTCTCGCGGAAGACGGCCTTTTGGGCCGGTTTGGCTCGAAAAAGGCAGTGTCATGAAGGTTCGCAACTCCCTCCGTTCGCTCAAGAAGCGTGACAAGGACTGCCGCGTCATCCGCCGCAAGGGTCGCGTCTACGTGATCAACAAGAAGAACCCGCGCTTCAAGGCGCGCCAGGGCTAAAAGCCGCTTTTATCCGGCGATATCCGGCAACCCGGCCTTTTCGCACGCGCAGCATATGCGCGTGATCCGCGTCCCTGCGCGACAAAAAAACGCCCTTGAATTCCAGAGCATTGCGCGCGCCAGTTGCGTATACAGGCAGCTATGCTTCTGCCCCCGACCGACGCCAGCATCGTTGCCCGCCGCGCCGAGATCATCGCCGCCCTGACGGCGATCGTGCCCGACGGCGTGGTGGCCGATGAATCGGGCCTGTCCACCTTCGACACTGACGGTCTGTCCACCTATCACCAGATGCCGCTGGTCTGTGTGCTGCCCTCCAGCCGCGAGCAGGTCTCCGAGATTCTGAAATATGCCGAAGCCGAGGGCATTCCCATCGTGCCGCGCGGCGCGGGTACTTCGCTGTCGGGCGGGGCGCTGCCGCGCGAGGACGGCATCCTGATCGGCATGGGGCGCATGAAGCGCATCCTGGATATCGATTACGAGAATGGCTGCGTGGTGGTGGAGCCGGGCGTCACCAACCTCAACATCACCAAGGCGGTCGAGGATAACGGCTTCTATTACGCGCCCGATCCGTCCAGCCAGGTCGCCTGCACCATCGGCGGCAATGTCGCCGAGAACAGCGGTGGCCTGCATTGCCTGAAATACGGCCTGACCACCAACAATCTGCTGGGCGTCACTATCGTGGTGCCGGGCGGCGAGATCGTCACCCTGGGCGGCAAGTCCGGCTGCCAGGGCGGGCTGGACCTGCTGGGCCTGGTCACCGGCTCCGAAGGGCTGCTGGGCGTGGTGGTCGAGGTGGTGGTGAAGATCCTGCGCAAGGCGCCGGTGACGCGCACCCTGATGGCGTCGTTCGACACGGTTCCGGCGGCGGGGGAATGCGTCGCCGCCATCATCGCCGAGGGCGTGGGGCCCGCGGCGATGGAGTTCATGGACCGCCGCGCCGCCGAGGCGATCGAGGCCTATAACCAGCCCGGCTATCCGGCGGGGGCCGAAGGCATCCTGATCATCGATGCCGACGGGGTCCAGGCCGACGTCACCTGGACCGTCCAGCGCGTCACCGAGATCGTCGCCCAATGCGGCGGCCGCACGGTGGAGGCCACCGACGAGAAACAGCGCGCCCGCATCTGGTCGGGCCGCAAGGCGGCCTTCGCGGCGATGGGACGGCTGGCCCCCGACATGATCTGCATGGACGGCTCGATCCCGCGCCATGCCCTGCCGCAGGTGATGGCCGAGATGGAAGTGCTGTCGCGGCAATATGGCCTGGGCTTCTGCAACGTCTTTCATGCCGGCGACGGCAACCTGCATCCGCTGATCATCTTCGACCTGATGAAGGAGGGCGAGTTCGAGCGGGCCGAGGCTTTCGGCGCCGACATCCTGCGCCTCTGCGTCAAGGTGGGCGGCGTGCTGTCGGGCGAGCATGGCGTAGGCGTGGAAAAGCGCGACCTGATGACCGACCAGTTCAGCGAAAGCGACCTGGAACAGCAGCACCGCATCAAATGCGCCTTCGATTCCCAGGGCCTGTTCAATCCCGGCAAGGTATTCCCCACTTTGTCGGCCTGCATCGAGCAGGGTCATCTCCATGTTCATGGGGCGCAGCTGCCCCATCCGCATTTGCCGCGTTTCTGATGAGCAAGATCGCCACCCAGGCCCAGGCCGTGGATTTCGTGCGCGCCGCCCGCGCCGACAAGGCCCCGTTCGAGATCGTGGCGGGCGGCACCCGCCCCGCCGGGGGCAAGCCGGGTGGCGATATTCCCCTGCTGGAGGTCTCCGGCCTGACGGGCGTCATCAAGAATGAGCCGGGCGAACTGATCCTTACCGCCCCGCCCTCCCCGCCGCCGGCCGGGGTCAACGCCGCGCCGGCGGGCAAGAACCAGCCGCGG
>Ga0066256_1003808_pt1 | contig 14163 bp, 6 predicted proteins | sample ThiBio_1000_biof_FD_87107 | JGI IMG/M metagenome (GOLD analysis project Ga0066256, IMG submission 87107) | Wastewater bioreactor microbial communities from Cape Town, South Africa - Thiocy_expt_1000_biof (version 2) | ecosystem: Engineered > Bioreactor > Thiocyanate-remediating >...
CCACCCACCCGCCGCGTGCTTGCAGCCAACTGGTGTCGAGGCGGCGCGGCAGGGCGCGACATTCATTGATGTGCGGTGGGCTGCCGTGGACGGCGCGGACGGCTACGTGGTGCAGTATGGCGGCTCGGGGCTGTTTGGCGGCAGGTGGAAGGACCTGCTGCCCGACGCGCAATTCACGGAGCTGCGCGTGAAGGGAGTGCCGATGGTGCGCGACGAGCCAGATGGCGCGTCTGGGGGTGGCGGCGGCGGCGCACCGGCTGACGCTGACGCCGTGGACGTTGAGGCGCCGCCGGCGGCAGCAATTGCAGCGCCACCTGCTGCACCCTCGTTGGCATCGGCAGCGGTGACGGCGTCCCCAGCTGCGGGAGCAGGCCCCACCGCCGCCAGCGCGCGTTCCAAGGTGCACACCGTGTGTGCGGCACGCATTGCGGGCCTCAAACCCGGCACGGAGTACACGGTGCAAGTGGCAGCCGTCCGGTTGGCGCCGGGCCAAGGCGGCAAGGAGGAGACGGTGGTGGCTGGCCCGTGGTGCGCACCGTACGCGTACGTGTCCACGTGTGCCGCCGACGTTGCCAAGTCGGAAGCCGGCCTGCTGAGGGCGGAGGCCCGCGTGGCGGAGCTGGAGGCTGAAGTGGCGAGGATTCGCCCCCAGATACCTACGTGGGTGGACATGACAGCGCGCGTGGCGCAGCTGGAGGCTGCCTTGGCGGCAGCAAAAGCGACGGAGACGGACCTGCGCGGTCAGCTTGACGTCAAGACAGCGCGCGTGACGGAGTTGGAGGCACTGCGTACAACCGACGCAGGGACGGCAGCAGCGGCGCAGGCCGACCTGCGCCGCCAGCTTGGCGCCACGGCAGCGCGTGTGACGGAGTTGGAGGCACTGCGTACAACCGACGCAGGGACGGCAGCAGCAGCGCAGGCCGACCTGCGCCGCCAGCTTGGCGTCACGGCAGCGCGCGTGACGGAGTTGGAGGCACTACGCACTACCGACGGAGAGACGGCAGCAGCGGCAGCAGCGGCAGCAATGGTGGCGGCAGCGGCGGCACAGGCCGACCTGCGCCGCCAGCTGGACGACGCGCATGCAGCGGCAGCGGCGCGCGCCGAGAAGGTGGCGGCGGCGCATGAATCTGACAAGCAGGCAGCGGCTGCAGCTGCCGCAGCTGCTGCAGCAGCGGCAGCCACGGCGGCAGCAGCGACGGAGGCGGAGCTGCGCCGCCAGCTGGATGCCGCGCGCACCGATGCGGGCGGCGTCGCGAGCGACTTGCAGAGCCGCATTGCCGCCATGGAGGCGGCAGCAGCTACGGCGGCGACGACGGTAGCCGACCTGCGCAGCCAGCTCGATGCCGCAACCGCAGGTGCTGCGGCGGCCTCCGCAAGTGCGGAAGCACGCAGTGGGGAGCTGGAAGCAGCAGCGGCTACCGCGGCAGCCACAGCGGCGGCCCGTATTGCTGCATTGGAAGCGGTGGCAGCAACGGCGGCAACCACGGAGGCGAGCCTGCGCGGCCAGCTGGAAGCCGCGGCAGCGACAGCGGCAGCCTCGGAGGCAGGCCTGCGCGGTCAGCTGGATGCCGCGCGCGCCGCAGCGGCAGCTGCCACCGCTGCGTTGGAAAGCAGCGTCAAGGAGCTGGAAGCCGCGCGCGCGCGTGACGCGGAGACGGCGGCTGCCGCAGCGGCGGCCGAGCAGACGACCCTGCGGCTGCAGTTGGACGCCGCGCGCGCCAAAGCTGCAGGTGCCGCCGCAGGCGAGGAGGCCCGCAACCTTGAGCTGACGTCGGTGCGCGCAGCGGCGGTGGAGGCTGCGACTGCGTCAGCGACTACGGCAGCGACCCTGCGCGCGCAGCTGGAGGATGCGCTCGCGGCTGCTGCGGCGGCGGAACGTGCCGCGACAGCAGCTGCTGCGGCGCAGGATGCGGCGGCAGCTGCCGCGACGGCAGCTGCTACCCAGCGCGCGCGCAAGGCAGAGGAGCTCCTCGCGGCGGCGGAGGGCAAGATCATGGCGCTGGAAGCGCAGCTGGCGCGGGTGCCGGCGCCGGTGGTACCATCTCCACCACCCGTTGCACGTGGTGCTGCCCCGCCACCCGCACCTGCACCTGCACCTGCACCTGCTGCCGCGGCGTCGTCCCGCGTGCCCTCCAATGACTGGCTGTCGTCAATCCTGTGATGCTGTGGACACACGAGGGTGTGGCAGGCAGCGGAGACGGCCCGCCACCGGCGGCTGTGGCTGCATATTTGCAATATTGTGCATGGCTTGCCCCTTGCTTTTCTGTATCTCTGATGTGCACTTGAAATCACGGTGCATGAGCTGCTGCGCGCGTCGGCGTCCGCCTTCGCGGCAGGTCGGGTGGCGGTTCTTACGACATGGAGCTGCCAGTGGGTGGCGCAGGGCGTGGCTCAGACGCGGTAAGACTGCCGCGAGCAACCCTCTTGGCGATTGCGGCGTCCACAGCCTCTTCTATCGCCACGGGGTCCTTCAGCCAGCTTGAGGTTGCATACCCCGTGGCTGGCGGCGACTCGAAGCGATCAATGGTGTAGTGCTGCACTCGCTCCCAAAGCGGAAGGCAGCGCACCAGCTGGCGCTCATGCAGGTGTGCGTAGCGCAGGGTAGCTTGCAGCGCCCTGGCTTCGTCCTCCTCCTTGTGCGAGTCATCAAACGCAAAGATACGCGCCAGCCGTTCCGCGCCAAGATGCGCTTCGTAATCCTTGCGCTCCCGCTTCAGGTCGCACACTTCGTCGCAGCCGCCGGTCTCAAAGAACAGACGTATGTACTCACTCGCCAGTGCGTCATATCTGCCGTGCATGCGGAGGATGCTTTGGATGAGCTCGGTGCACCCCGCCTTCGACTTCTCCGCCTGCGCGTGGGACCGTGGGTGGTGAGGGAGGGTAGTGTGGTGGAGGAGTAGGTGAGGGAGGGTGGTGTGGTGGAGGAGTAGGTGAGGAAGGGTGGTGTGGTGAAGGAGTAGGTGAGGAAGGGGGGTGTGGGGGAGGAGAGCGGTGGAGGAGGGAGGGGGTGGGGGAGGAGGAGGGCGGTGAGGAAGGGTGGGGGGGTGAAGGAGGGGGGGGGGGGGGGGGGGGGGGGGGCGGTGGGCGGGGGCCGAGGGGGGGGAGGGGGGGGGGGGGGGGAGCAGCGGGGTCAGCTGCACAGCTAAAAAAAAAATAACGCACCATCTTGTGTCAAGCGCGCACACGCGGAGTAAACAAATGCAGCTGTCACGCGCCACTTGTTTTGTGTTTGTTTTGCGCCTGCCGTCTGCTGTCGCACAGTTGCAGGTTTAGCTCGTTACTCTCCCCCTCTCCCTCCCTCTGCAACGTTCTTCCGGGAAAAATTTCCCCTTGAATGTGGATCGCGTGAGCTGGCAGCGTTTTTTCCCACCGGTCCGACTCAAAGGAAAGCAAGGATACGCACGTAAATAGAGCGTGGAGGCGGCGGCGTGACGCGTGGGTGCAGTTTGGAGGGGCTATGCATGCATGTAGACGTTGATTGCTGGCTGGTCTTTGTCGCGTGGAGGTTCAGATAGTTTGATTTTTGTTTCTACAACGGGTAGTACAACCCACCACCTGCACCTGCTGACGGGCAACTGCTGGCCCCGCCGGTGAGCATCCAATAGTGCAACAAACTGTGGATATGGCGTCAATCAGATGGCGCTAGCGCGTGGCACATATGCGTAACGTGGTGCGAGATGGGAATATTTGGCCCTTGTTGGCCGCCTGCCCTCGCCCCGTCACTCTCTTTGCTTACTCACGTGCGCGCCCGCCGGCCACATGCGGCAGCCAACCGTTGCGGTACCAACACAATGGACTGCTGCGCTGTCACTGCTGCGTTCACCATGGGCTGGCTGGTGTTGTGACACGGCACCCAGGTGCTGGAGGGTAGGGAGGGAGAGGGAGCACCCGCGGCAGCTGTGGCGGCGGCACCCCGCAGCGCGGGCGCGTGGCGCCGATTAGTTGCGCTGCTCGCTGTGTGGCTCTGGTAGCGGCACGGTGGAGGTGGTTGCACGCCACGCAGGCGACGCAATGGCGACGGCGTGCAGCTGCCAGCTGCTGGACGATGCGCTCGTGGCGCTGTGCGGTAGCAACCCGGCGACGCGGCGCGGGCAGCATGGTCGTGGCAGCATGGTCGTGGCAGTGTGTTGGGGCGAGCGACCGCGCACGCCGCCAACATGCTGCCTGCCACGCACACGCTGGCTTGGCGCCACAGACGTACATCCACATGCGGCCGGTCCTCCACCACCGCCAGCAGGGTGGCGGGCCCGCCACCACATGCTGACGCTGCCGCTGTGGGCTTGGCGTCGCCGCCAGCGGCAGCAATAGCTGTCACGGCAGCAAATGCGGCGCGCCGGCAACACTTGCAGCAGCACCGTTACCGGCGCCGGCGTTGGTGCCGGCGTTGGTCAGTGGCAGCGGCAGCAGCGGAGGCAGCTGCACCGGCGCAGCTGGGCGACGCACACGCAGCAGCAGAGGCGCACACCACGGCGACAGCGGCAACCACGGAGACGAACCTGCGCGGTCAACTGGATGCCGCGCGCGTCGCCCGCGTTGCTCGCATGCACGCGTGACGTGGAAGCGGCAGCAGCGGCGGCGGCGGCCGAGCAGGTGACCGCACGCGCCAAAGTGGCAGCCGCCGCCGCCGCCGCGGGCGCAGCGATCAGCAAGCCAATAGGATGCGGCGGCAGGTGCCGCGACGGCAGCTGCTACCTAGCGCGCGCGCACGGCGGAGGAGCGCGGTGCGGCGGCGGAGGGCTAGATCATGGCGCTGGAAGTGCAGCTGTCGGCGCTGTCGCGGGGGGTAGCGGCTCCCCACCCACCGCGCGTGTTATGTGAACGGCCCGCCAGTGGGCCCCGCCACCGGCGGCGGCTGCTACGTGTCTGTTTTTGTACGTGGTGTGCCCCTTGACATTTCTATGGACCCATGGGCCATGTGCACTTGAAAAATCACGGTGCGTGCGCTGCTGCGAGTGTCAGAGGCAGGGTGTCAGGGGCGCGGCAGGGCATTACGACATTGAGCTGGACCCCGCAGCGCGAGGCACAGTAAGACGGCCGTCAGCAACCCGCTGGACGATTGCGGCGTTCACAGCCTCTTCTACCGCCACGCGGTCCTTCAGCCAATGTGACGATGCCACCACCATGCCTGGCAGCTCGGTGCGACCAATGGTGTAGCGCTGCACTCGCTGCCAAAGCGGGAGGCAGCGCACCAGCTGGCGCTCATGCGGGCGTGCGTAGCGCAGGACAGCTAGCTTTGTCTCTCTTTCGTCCATATCCTTGTGCGAGTCGTCGTACCGCAGGACACGCGCCAGCCGTTCCCCAAGACGTGTCGTGTACTCCCCCCGTTCCAGCGTCAGGTCGCAAACTTCGTCGCAGCCGCCGGTTTCGAAGAACAGGCGGATGTACTCACTCGTCGGCGTGTCATTCATGAGGCGCATGCGGAGGAGGCTTTCGTACAGTTCGACGCACGTATCCCCCTTCGACTTCTTCGGCTCCTGCGTCGTGGGTCGTGAGGGAGGAGGGTGGTGAGGGAGGGTGGTGAGGAGGTGGACAAGTGGCAATAAAAAAATTATAACAAACCATCTTGCAACGTGCCCGCACAGGCGGAGTAAACAACCCAGCTGACAGGGATGCGTCACCTGCGTTGTAAATTGCGTCGGCCGTGTCATGCACCTTTTGGTAGTGTTCAGCCGCGGCGGCCCGCCGACGGGTCTGGAAGGGCGAAGGTACTTTTGGAACTTTGGAACTTTGGAATATCATAATTTGGAACATTGAATTTCGAGTCGTCGAGCGGTATTGGCACCGATTCGGCAACGCAAAAATGACACACACACGCGCACCACACACAGCAACGCAGTAAAATTACGCACCTGACCATATAACTCGGAACGCACCCTACGCCGGTTGTTGTGCACCGTCCATTTATAATTTTTCTTCCCGCCAAATCCATCCTTCTCTCCCCCCTCCCGCTGCTCGCCTCACTGCCGCACTCGCTGCCGCACTCGCTGCCGCACCGCTGCTACAGCTCCAATTGTGCCGCAACCACGGTCCTGTGCTGTAACTGTTGTACCCCTGTGTTTCTGTTACAGCTCTCGCCCCTAATCGACACACATCATGGCGACAGAGCCGCTGGCAAAGGTATGACGCGGCTGCTTGGCGAGGTCTTGAGCGTCCCACATTGCCCACACACACACAAATTCCCCCCCACCCTCCCAATCCACCCCACAGCCGGCCACGCCGGTGGCAGTGCGGCGGGGCGCCACGTTCATGGACGTGCAGTGGGACGCCGTGCCAGGTGCGGACGGCTACCTGGTGCAATATGGGTTGGCAGGCTTGATGGGCTGGCGCGGCGGTTGGAGTGACCTGGTGCCCGACGCACAGTTTACAACGGTGCGCCGGATGGGCGTGCCGCTGGAGCGCGGCACGTCAGGGCGTGGGATGGCGGCGCCCGCATCAGCCGCTGCAATTGGCGGCGGCGGCGGCGCGGCAGCGTCCCCAGCGGCCGGCAGCGGCAGCGGCGTGCTGGTGTCGGTGGTGGCGCCGTCGGCTGGCGGCGCCGAGCTGCCACCCAACGTGCACACCGTGTGCGCCGCACGAATTATCGACCTGAAGCCGGCCACGATGTACGCGGTGCAGGTGGCAGCTGTGCGGCTGGCGGCAGCGGCACCCGCGGCGGCGGCGGCCGGTGGCGGTGGCGGCGGCGGCGAGCGGAAGATGGAGACCGGCCCGTGGTGCGCGCCATATCTGACGCGGGACACGTGCGCCGCGGACGTGGCGGCGGCCGAGACGGCGATGCTCATCGCGGAAGTGACGATGGAGACGGCGCGCCACGAGGTGACTGAGGGCGGCGCGCAGGCGGCGGCGGTGACGGCAGCCGCAGCGGCGCTGGCCACGCAGCTGGCTGCAATGGTGACTGCAGCACCGGCGGGGGGCGCGGTGGCTGCGGGCGCAGGCGCAGGGGAGGCGGGCAGTGGCGCGCTAGGACACGTGACGGCGGCGGCAGCGGCGGCGACCGCAATTGCTGCAGCCATCACCGAGATGCGGCGGCAGGGCGCAGAGCTGCATGAGCGGCTGGCGGCGGTGAGCGCGGCGGCAGAGGCAAAGGGAGGTGCGGTGGCTGCCGCGGTGGCACGCGAGCAGGAGATCCAGGACCGCCTGGCGGCGGCCACGGCGGCCACAGCAGCGCTCGCTGCCAAGGAGGCGACGACTCAGTCAGAGCTGACGGCAGCAACGGCTGAAGTGGCCGTGCTGCGTGGCCAGCTGACGGCGGCGACGGCGCAGCTGGCAGAGGTGCAGGCAGCGGCGGCAGCGGCGCAGGCAGCAGCAGCGGCGGCTGCAACGACGGCGACGACCGCGGAGGCGGCAGCGCGTGCGCAGGCAGATGATCTGACTGCCCGCCTGGATGCAGCAATGGCAGCGGCGGCGACGGCGCAGGTGGAGGAGCTGACTGCAGAACTGTCTGCGGCGGCGGCAAACGCGGACGCGGTGACCACGAATGCCACCACGGCAGCTACTGCGGCGGCGGCAACGGAGGCGGACCTGCGGGGCCAGCTGGCGGCGAGCGCGGCGCGGATTGAGGCGCTCCAGGAGAGTGTGGAAGCTGCGCGCGCCGTCACGGAGGCTGCCGTGAAGCGTGCGGACGAGGTGGAGGGGGCTGCCGCGGCGACGACGACCAGCGCGACAGCGGCGGCGGCGGCTGCGACCGCCTTGCAGGCGCGCAACGCCGAGTTGGAGGCGGCTGCGGCTGCCTTGCAGGCGCGCGTCACCAGCCTGGAGGCGGCGGCGGCAGCTAGCACAGAGCGCAATGCCAGCCTGGAGGCGACGGCGGCGGCGAGCCAGCAGCGCAGTGCCGGTCTGGAGGTGGAGCTGACTGCCTCCCGGGAGCGCGTCACCCTCCTGGAGGCGGATCTGACGGCCACCCGGGAGCGCGTCACCGGCCTGGAGGCGGCACTGACGGCCACTCGGGAGCGCGTTGCGACAGCAGAGGGGCGGGTGGCGGCTGCAGAGGTGGCCGCCCATGAGGCGGCGGCTGCGCTGGAGGCAGCTGAGACGGCTGCCCGTGATGCAGCGATTGCGCACGCCGCCGCACAATTGACGGCACGTACCGAGGCTGCCGCTGAGGTGGCGCGGCTGCGCGAGGAGGGCGGCGTGGCGATGCGCGGCCTGGAGGAGCGCCTGGCAGCGCTGTCGATGGATGCGACCTCACAGCGTGACACGGCGGAGGCGCTGCGGCGGCAGGTGGGTGCCGCAGAGCGGCAGCTGGCGGCGGCCCGCGAGCTGGAGGCGCGTAACGTGGCGCTGGAGGCGGAGGTGACGGCTCTGCGGGCCGAGGCGCGGGAGGTGCGTGCACCGGCGCCAGTTGCCCGCGGCGCTGCGCTGCCGCCCGCCGCTCCCGCCGCGCCCGCCGCGGTAGCCGATGAGTGGCTGCTGGGTGGCGGTGGCGGCGATGTGTTTTATCCTACGGCACCTGGCCGCAGTGGCGCAGCTGCGGTTGGTGGTGGTACGCCAGCACGCGCCGCCGTGGGCGGCGGTACGCCGCCCATGGCCGCTTACGCCCCCCCGCCAGCAACTGTGTACCCACCCACCGCCGCGCCGCCCTCCGGGACGTCCTACGGGCTGCCATACAAGCTGCCGGCTGCCACGTCGCCCTACGGGCTGCCGGATGCCGCGCCGTCCTACGGGTTGCCGGCTGTCGCGCCGCGGGCTGCCCCTGCCCCTGCGGGCCCCAGCTTGGCCGCGCTGCCTGCCCCGCTGCCTGCCACCGGCGGCGGTCGCGATGGCGGTGCGTTGTGGGCCCCCGCCCCCGCGCCGTCGACCGCCTCCCAGATGGAGACGCTGCGCCGCCGCCTGTCGCCGGCGCAGGTGGTGGTGGCAGAGGCGCTGCTGGGCATGGGGTTTTCGGTTGACCAGTGCACCACCGCTGCGCGCCGGTACGAGAGCGCGGAGGCGGCCGCCAACTACCTGATGGAGCACCCTGACGGCGGCGACGAAGATTAATTAATTCTTAGTGTGTTGCAACTGCCTGGCTTTTAATTACCGTTTATATCATTCTCGTAATTAACATTGTTTGCTACTTTCGCAGCTTGGCGGGGTAGTCGTCAGGGTGGAGATCGTGAATGGCAACAATGCGCGCTGCGCGCTCGTCCCACGTGCCGCCCGCCTTCAAGCCACGTGCCGCCAGCTCTGCTTTCAGCACCTCCCCTGATACGCCTGCCGCCCGCAGCGCCGCTACCGACGTGGCCGCCACAATGTCAAACTGCGCTGCTGTCGGTGGCGGTGGTGGGGGGCCGGCTACTGCGGCAGGCGGCGGCGTTGGCTCCACACTGACCGGCTTCGCTGCCACCCGGCATGCCAGCACGGAGGGCTCGCCACCATCGGCATCGGCGCCATCAGCATCAGCAGCCGCACACTGCGGCGTACGCAGGCCTCCAAACCCTCCCGGCTCCCTGCTCGGCGGGTCTGATAAGCGCGCGTCTGGCGGCACGCCCTCCAGCACAAACGCGGTGCCCTGCGGCTCGCCGTTCAATGCAAACGCCATGGTAGCGGTGAACGGCCCGTCGTCACCTCCCGCCGCCACAGCTGCCGCCAGCGTCAGGGTGGCGCGCACCACATCGCCCTCCGCCCACTTGGCGCCGTACTCCACCGGCTCGCCGTTCCACCGCAGGCCGCGCGCGCCGTCATACGCCCAGCTGTGGGCGTGGTCGCCCACGCCGTCCCCCGCGGCCACGTCGGGCGAAAACGCGGTGTCACACCAGCCTAGCTGCACAATGCCCGCCGTCAGTAGCTCCACCTCGTACACGTACACGCCAGCACGCCCACCCACACCCACGCCAGCCACCGCCACTGACGCAAAGTCAGCGCGGCCCTCCACCTCTGCCACCCGGCTGCCATCGCCGCCCGGGAAGTACTCCACCGCCACGTCGCCGCCGGTGCCAGACAGCGACGCCACCCAGCCGGCGTCGCTCCACGGCGCAGCACTGGGCGCGGTGCCCGGTGGCAGCACGGCGGCGGCGGAAGCGGTGCCACTGGCGGCAGGTGCCGCAGCAGGTGCCATAACCGGCAGGTCGACGCGCGCCGCATCCTCATCGCCGGCGCTGCCAGCACTGCCCGCAGCTGCAGCCACCACCGGCGCGTCCTCCCGCGGGCGCTTCACACCCGCCACCTGCGCTGCCGCCGGTGTTGTCGCAGGGGCCAACGCAGCGGTGGTTGCGGCAGCCACAGCTGCGGCAGCCGCGGACGCAGCAGCGGCAGCAGCTGCCGCGGTGGCAGCCGCAGCAGCAGCTGCCGGCGTCAGCGCGGGGCCTTCACGTGCTCGCACGCCAGCCATTACTGACGCCAACATGCTGCGTCCGCCACCACTGCCACCACCACTTCCACCACCGCCGCCGCCGCCGTCGCCGGCGTCGGCTTCGGCGGAGTACAGGTACATGCCGGCGGTGTAGTCTTGCAGCTCGCGCTTGTACCGCGCGTACGCGTCGTCGCGGCGCGCCAGTGCCGCCGCCACCTTCGCCTCCCGCCGCAGCTCCTCCTCGCCATGCGCAAAGGGGCAGTCGCGGCCGCGGGGGCAGCCCCACCACCGCGGTGCGGCAGGCGGCGCGTCGCGGTCCTGCCGCGACGCCACCCAGTCGCGGCACAGCGCCGTCTTGCGCCGCGCGCGCGCCGCCTCTGCGTACGGGTTGCGCACCGCCACGCCGTCCGCCCACGACGGCACCGCCAGGTGCCAGCCCGCAATGCCCGACGCGCCGCTCGCCTCCTCGTACGACTCCCCCAGCGCACGCCGCTTCGCCACCTCTACCGGCGACAGCCACTTGCGCAGCCGCAACTCATTATTAACATCTACCAGGCGGCGGCCGCTGAGGTCTCGGCACAGCCGGAAGTCGCGCGTCTGCTGCTTGATAGCGGCGCGCCCAGCGGCGCGCAGGTTAGACCCAAATCCGCCTTTTCCACCACGCAGCCCACCCACCGGCACCAGCCGCACGATGGTCGGCGCGCCGCCCCTACTTGCCGCCGCCGCTGCCAGTGTGGCGCCTACTGTCGTACCGGCACGTGCCGCCGCATCCATGGGTGCACCAGGCACGCCATCCACCACCGCGCGCACCTGGTAAGGGCCGTCTTCCGGCAGCCCAAGCGCTGTGGTCACGCTCGCCCATGTTGTGGGGGTGGTGTCGGCCGCCTCGGTGGGGGCGCCAACAGCTACCCGCACCACCCGCCGCCCGCCGCCACCGCTGCTGCTGCTGCCATCCCACACCACCAGCACGTCGCCGCCGTTGCTGCGATCGGCGGCGCCGCTGCCGTCGTCACCACAGCAGTCGTCGTCTGCCGCCATCGCTGCGTCTGCAGGCATGGCCGCGGCCGCCGCCATCGTGACTGAGGGACAGAACCGGAAAAGGAGAGGGGAGAAGTGGCAACCAGGAACAACAACAAGCACCTCACAACCAGCAGCCTTGTTTGCTTATAACTGCACCCCACCCCCACCCGCGGCACGCCCTGTCTTGTGGTGTAGCAGTGAGTGGAGAGGGAGAGAAGGAGAAGGAGGGGAGGCGCGGCCAACGGCTACCCCAGAGTATCGAGTTACACACAAATGCGATATTGCAAACGCGGCAGCGGTCGATGTCGCACTTTTTGCTGTAGCTTTTAATCATCGATATAGGGTGGCCCCGGTGATTATGGGTGTGGTGGTGCTGTGGGTATTGCGATACGGTTTGCCATTCTGCGCCACCACGAACGCCCTCCACGTCACAGCTGCGACTGCCAGCCAAACCGGTAGCTGCCCTCCGATTGTGACACGCCACCATACAACAGTGTACAACGTCGAGGCATGGCGGCCGCAAGTGCAGCAGCGTCGGCGGCGGCGGCGGTAGCGGCAACAACGGTGCGGCGCGTGACGCTGGCGGCGGCACTGGAAGGTGCAAGGGCAGAGGTAGGGGTGGTAGTGCCACCAGTGGCGCCACCGCTTAGTGTGGAGATTGAGGCGGCACACTGTGCCGCAACACGCGCCGGCGCGGGGACGTATCGGGACCCGGCAACAGGGTACACAGTGTTTACAGAGGCAGCGCACCGCGACCGGGGCACGTGCTGCGGCTCTGCTTGCCGCCACTGCCCGTATGGCCACTTTGGGGTGGGTGCCGGCCACCGCGGGCGCCGTATTCGTGGCCCAGTGTTGCTGATGCCGCCAGCAGCGCGGCGAGCGCTAGCTGCGGCGGGTGGCTCAAAGCCTGGCGGCGGAGGTAGCGTGGTGGAAGTGGCGGAGGTGACAGGTAGTGCGCACAACACCGCGTGGCTGGATACGCTGCTTGACGACGCCAGCCGCACGGCGCCCCTGGTGCTGCTGGCAACCATTGATGCCGCCGAGTACACGCTTGCCGGCGCACACCCGCCGCTGCCGGTGCCGCGCCTACAGCAAGCACTGATCGCTGCGTCACTTCCCTGCCTCGTGTTCCCCGCGCCCGCGCCGTCAGGGCCCGCACTGCTGGACGCCTGCGCCACCCACCTGGCGCCGCACTGGCCTGCGCCGCGCGTTGCCCTACTGACCCCGCCCACACAACACACCCCTACTTAAAGAACATGCAAAGCCATGAACAGAACCACACACGAGGGAGGGTGGGTGGTGAGGGCAGAGCGGGTGGCGGCACGCCCAATCCCGTCGCTAACACACGCCGGGAAGGCGGGGGCGCGCCCACCGCAATGTATCATATTTGGAGGAGGCAGCAAACCCGGTGCGGTGGGAGTGGTCGTTGAGAAGGGTGAGGGGCCACAGCGACGCACAAGCAAAACATGCAGGCGGCCAGGGCTGCCAGCAGGGACACGTTGTTGTAGGGAACGGTGACGCCGGAGTCGTGGGCGGAGGGTGGCCACGACACGGCGGCAAGGGGGCGCTGAGGGCGGGGCGGCAAGGGCGGTGGCAGCGCAGTGGCAGCGTCCAGCACGGCAGCGACGACATACAGGCAGGGCACGGACAGGGGGCAGCGATGATATCCGACAGCTTACGACAGGACGGCGCGACCCATGGCGGGTGAGGCGGACGGCTCGGAGGAGGGCTTGAGGGCGGCAAGGGTGCGGGAGCGCGAGTAGTCGGCGCCCACGCCCCATGCGTGGCCGGCGCGGAACTCGTCACGCTTGGAGGCGGAGGTGGCCTCCAGCCGCCGCGCGTCCTCCTTGCTCAGCGGCGGCAGGTGGAACGGCAGCTTGTTCTCCGTCGCCAGCGTGCGCAGCTCAAAGTAGTAGCGCGCGTACAGCGAGCCCGCCACCGTCACGTTGTAGTGCAGCAGCTCCAGCAGCTTGCGCTCCAGCTGGTTCACGGCGCGCACGTCCAGCGTGCCGTGCTTGCGCACGTCGGCGGCGTACGCCCACACGGTGGGGAAGTCAATGTTGGACAGCGCGCGGTCGTCCCACACCTTCTGCGCCACCAGCAGGGCGGTGAGCAGGAACAGGCGCCAGTTGTACACCGTGAGCGGGATGTGCGTCGTGCCGATGCACCGGTTCACCAGCACCAGCGCCAGGATGTTGCACTCGGGGCTGAACTTGGCCAGCTTGTACGCCTTGGAGATGAACTTGTAGATGTCCTCCATCGTGGTGGCAGCCGCGCCACCGCCCGCCGCCGCTGCCGCCGCCGCCACCGCCGCCGTCGCATCTACGTCGCCCGCCACTGCCGTGTGGGTTGGGGGGGGGGGGGGGGGGGGGGGGGGGAGGGGGGGTGGCCCCCCCCCGCCGCCCGCCGAGTCTCGGCTGCCGCACTTTGGCCCGTACGGTCCGGGCGCTCGTCAAACAGGGGGGCGGCGGCCGCTACTGCCACCGGCGGCTCTGCCACCGCCGCATCCTGGTGCAGCTGGCAGAACAGCACCGTCGCCACGCCCACGCACAGCTCGTCCGTGTCGGGCATGGAGATGGTGGATGACACAAAGAGGGTACTGCGTGGCGGGTGGTGGGCGGTGAGTGGTGGTGGTCGTGGAAAACGTGGGCGTTGACGTGGGCGTGGGTGTACAGTATGGTGGCGGTTGCTGTCGCTGCTGTCACTGCTACTGTCACCACTGCCACCGCAGTTGCCACTGCTGCTGTCAGCCGTCGCTGCTGTGTGAATGCTGCCGCCGTGATGCCAGACAGCCAGCCGCAGTTGCCAAGCGGCACTTGCATGCGTTCGGCTGTTCTGCGCCAGCCGGCCGCTGCAGCCACTCCAACGACCATGCT
>Ga0066256_1003056_pt2 | contig 14157 bp, 11 predicted proteins | sample ThiBio_1000_biof_FD_87107 | JGI IMG/M metagenome (GOLD analysis project Ga0066256, IMG submission 87107) | Wastewater bioreactor microbial communities from Cape Town, South Africa - Thiocy_expt_1000_biof (version 2) | ecosystem: Engineered > Bioreactor > Thiocyanate-remediating >...
GAGGGTGAGGTTGGGGGTATAGAGCAAGCCGAAGGGCGTTTCCAGCGCACGGCTGCCGGCGAAGGGCTCGGCGCCCGGCGGGGTATGGCAGCCCTGGCAATTACCGGCCTGCGTCAGGTAGCGCCCGCGCTCGATCTGGGAAAAATCGTTGGTCTGGCCGGCCTGTGCGGAGCCGAGAAGGGCCGAGCCGGCGATGAGGAGGGGCGCGCTCTTCCTCATGCCTGCACCATCGGGCCGGGATCGCGAAGGTAACGGGACCTGATCGCCTCCGCCGCCCAGTAGGTCAGCGCCGCGACGGTGCCGGTCGGGTTGTAGCCGGCATTCTGGGGAAAGACGCCCGCGCCCATGACGAAGAGGTTCGGCACGTCCCAGCTCTGCAGGTAGCGGTTGACGACGCTGTTTTGCGGCGTGCTGCCCATGATCGTGCCGCCCGTATTGTGCGTCGTCTGGTAGGGCATGGAATCGTAGGCGCCCTCCCGGGAGTTGACCTTGATCTCCCTGCCGCCCATGCGCGCCGCGATCTCCCGGGCGCGGTCGGTGAGGTAGGCCGTCATCGCCCGGTCGTTCGGCGTGAAATCGTACGTCATGCGCAGCAGCGGCCGGCCGTAGACGTCGGTATAGGTCGGGTCGAGGTCAAGGTGGTTCTGCGCATAGGCCATGGACGCGCCATGGGTCGAGACGCTGGTCGACTTCAGGAAGTTCTCCTTGACGGCCTTCTTCCAGCCCGCGCCCCATTCCGGCGTCCCCTCCGGGGTGCGGTGCGTCTCGATAGGCCGCGCATTGGTCGTCCAGCAGGCGAGATAGCCGCCGCCGATGAAGCCGAGCCCGGCATGGTCGAAATTGTCGCCGTTGTACTCGTCGATCACCATGCCGAGCGCGCCGGCCCCGACGAACTGGTTGGTGTACCTGTCCTCGTAGAAGACGTCAACGGAGGAGACCACCTGATAGCAGTAGTTCTTGCCGACAAGGCCCTCGCCGCTGCGCGGGTCGTAGGTCCTGCCTATGCCGGAGAGCATCATCAGGCGGGCGTTCTGCAAGGGGTATGCGCACAGGATGACGATCCCGGCCGGCTGCTCGAAGACCTCGCCATGCACGTCGACATGCGTGACGCCCGTGGCGCGCCGACCGCTGCTGTCGCGCCGGATCTCCAGCACCTCGTTGTGTGTCTTCAGCGTGAAGTTCGGCTTTCCCATCAGCACGGGCAGGATCGTCGTCTGCGGAATGGCCTTGGAATAGTTGCCGCAGCCGTATTTCTCGCAGAAGCCGCAATAGGTGCATGGTGCGAGCTGGACGCCGAGCGGATTGGTATAGGGGCGGCTCATGTTCGCGGACGGCGCGGGAAAGGGCTTCAGGCCGAGTTCCGCCGCCGCGGCGCCGAACTGCTTCTGGGCGAATGTCATCTCCATGGGCGGATTGGGATATTCGTCGCTGCGCCGGCCCTCGAAGGGATTGCCGCCCGCCTGCAGTGCGCCGCGCAGGTTGCCCGCCTTGCCGGCGATGCCGCAGAGCTTCTCGAAACGGTCGAAATGGGGTTCCAGTTCGTCATAGGTGACGCCGTAATCCTGCACGGTCATGCCGTCCGGCAACGGGCCGTAGCGGTCGGCATTGCGGCTGGCGGCAATGAAATCCGACGGCAGGAAGCGGAAGGTCTGGCCATTCCAGTGCACGCCGCTTGCGCCGACGCCGCTGCCCGGCAGGAACGATCCCCAGCGACGCATCGGCAGCGCCGTCTGGCTGGCGTTGTTGCGGAAGGTGAGTGTTTCGCGGGCCGTGTCCTGGAACATCTCGTGCCGCCAGTAGAAGCGCAATTCGTCGGGGGCGAGCGTCGGCGGAAAGTGGGTCGGCGTGTCGCGCCAGCCGCCGCGCTCGAGCGCCAGCACTTCGAGGCCCGCTTCCGTCAGTTCCTGCGCCATGATCGCGCCGGTCCAGCCGAAGCCGACGAGCACCACATCCACCGGCGGCAATTTTCTCGCCATTCCTCTGCCCTCCTCTTATGGGGTTTTCCACTCCGGTCGTCCGGCAAGACCGACGGGAGGGATGTCGAGGCGCTTGCCGTCATGGTCGAGATAGTCGCGGTAGTCGTAGCGCGCGCCGGGAAAGCCGACGAGCCGCCAGCCTGCCATGTCCCGGTTGCCGCCATAGATCGGATCGCTGAAGAAGCCCTCGATGGTGTTTTCGAGAACAAGCGCGAAGAAGGCCGGCGCCGCGACGCCCTCGAATTCGAGCTCGCCGTCCTCCATCGCGGCGAGGATGTCGTCCTGCACCCCGGCGTCGAGCTCGTCGAACGCCTTTCCGTCATGGCTCCCGCGACAGTGCGCGTCGAGTGCGGCGAGCGCCTTGCGGTAAAGCCCGGCCGGCGGGCTTTCGGATTGGTATCCCTGCTCGTCCGTGCCCTCGGAGAAAGGCCCCTTCATGTACCAGCGTTCGCCGCGGCCATAAAAGCCGGCAAGCTGCCGGTCGATGAAGGTGACGACGTCGGCCTCGTCGGCGCCCGGGCCGGTGTCGTCCGACGGGATCAGGCGCGCGCTGATGGCGCGCACGCAGGCACGCTCGGCGGCGGTGAAGAACGTCCGGGCGGGGTCCGGTACGGCAGGCCGATCCGCCAGCCCGGGAACCCATGGAATTCCAGATATGGTCCGTCCGAAAGCAGGCGCGGCAATCGCTGCGCTTGCAAGCATGATCGAATGAATGAACTGTCGCCGCGTCGCCAAAATCGCTCCTCCCGCATCCATTGGCCTGAACCGCGGGAGGTTTTGAATGGTTCCAAAACAAAGAATTGACTGGCCGTGACCTTGCCGTGATGACGGCCGCGGCTATTTTCGCAGGTCAGGAAGAGACCCGGAACCGACCCCTCATGCAACAGTCGCAGACAAGGCGTCACGGCGGCGGGCGTAAGACGAACGGTCGACCATCACGTCCGCGCAGGGAAAAGCAATGTTCATATACCGGGTTGGCTTCATCGTAATATTGACCTTGGTCACCATCGCGTTTTTCGCCGTTGTGACGCCGTTCTACTCTGCCGTTCTTTGGGCCGTCATCTTCGCGATCATCTTCTTTCCCGTCCACGCTCGAATCGAACGCGGCCTCGGCAATCACAGGAACTTTGCGGCCCTCGCTTCCGTGATGGCGTGTCTTTGCCTCGTCATCGTTCCGGGCCTTGTCGTGCTGACGTCGCTGGTCGCGCAGGCAAGCCAGATCTACCAGCGCGTGGAGAGGGGAGACATCGATCTTCCCGGGCTGTTGAAGAAGCTGGAGGACGCCCTGCCGCTCTTCGTCAGGGAGCACATCGAATCTGTCAGCGTGGGAGGGCTCGGGCAACTGCCGGAGGGCCTGGCATCGGCCGTGCTGGGAGGCGGCAGCTTCTTTGCAGGGCGCGCGTTGAGCCTTGGCCAGAGCACGCTGGCCTTCTTTCTTTCGTTCGGCATCATGCTGTACCTGCTGTTCTTTCTTTTCCGCGATGGCCGGGTTCTGTCGCGGATGATCTTGCGCGCCGTACCGCTCAGCGACGATCATACCCGGCAGTTTGCCGCAAAGTTCACCTCGACCGTGCGTGCGACCGTTCGCGGCAATGTGATCATCGCCGTGGTTCAAGGCCTGATCGGCGGCATCGCCTTCTGGGCCCTCGATCTCCAGCCGGCACTGCTCTGGGGTGTCGCCATGAGCCTCCTGTCTCTCCTGCCGGCCGTCGGCGCCGCGCTGATCTGGATTCCCGCTGCTGCCTATCTCGCGCTCCTCGGCATGTGGTGGCAGGCCGTCGTCCTGACCCTCGTCGGGGTCTTCGTGATCGGGCTCGTGGACAACCTGCTGCGTCCGCCCCTGGTGGGCCAGGAAACCAAGCTGCCGGACTATGTCGTGCTGATCTCGACGCTCGGCGGTATCGCGCTGATCGGCATCAACGGATTCGTCGTCGGGCCGATGGTCGCCGCGCTCTTCATGTCGGCCTGGTCGATCTTCGTGGCCGAGCGGCAGCTCCCCGAGGACAGGCCGGAAACCGGCCTGCCATGGACGCAGGAATAGGGGCATCCCTCGTGTGGAAGGCGCCTAGGAACCGGTGTTCCGGGTCGCGGCGCTTCCCGCGTGCGCGAATGGACAGGAAACGGGCTCGCTCACGGGCGTTGCATTGCGTTGCGAGCGAAAGGCCGCGGATTTCTCATAGGACAGCTTGCGAAGACGCATGATCGAGCCGAGCGGCCGATGCGCCGCGATGCCGTTCCAGGGACTGAAGCGCATGCCGTCATCCACGGCGACCGAACGGTCTTCGTTCCAGGCCGGCTGAGGCCCGGCAACGAGCCGGGCGACCGTGACGAAGGGGCTCATCGTCTCGTCCCAGGCTTCGACGCTTTCGACCGGCATGTCGTCGAGGCCGGTGCACAATTGGGCCTGAAGGTGCCAGACGGCCGTTTCCTCGATAAAGAAACGCTCGACCGCGTGCCGGACGACATCGGGATCGTCGCCGGTATCGAGCCGCGTTCCGGCCAGCGCCCGGAGATTGTCGGAAGCGGGAACGATGGCGAGTTTGGCGATGTAGTCGCCGTGGCGTAGCGGCAATTGGGAGAAGAAGCTTTCGCCGAGAATGTGGGTCGGCGGATTGCCGCCGAGCGACTTGAGCGTCGCGCTTTCCCCGCCGACCGCCTCGACGACGGATTCAAGCCCCTTGAAGACCCTGGAAAGCAGTTCCTTTGCGCCTTCGAGGCGGTCGGTCGTCAAGGCCAGCATCTTCAGGCTCCGCAGGAACGCCTTTCCGCTCGGCGAATTGAAGGCTTTCGCGTTCACCATCACGAAGTCCGGGCTCGCGGAGCGGTCCGAGCCCGGCAATCGTGCGCCATCGACGTCAAGCACCTTCAAGGCCATGCCGCGGGGCGTGGAAACGCTGTCGTGCAACAGATCGCCCGGCGTCGTGGAGAGCCGGACGACGGCGTCATGGGTCCGAGGCGCGGCAAAAATGCCTTGAGCCAGTTCCGGCGGAAGGTCGGGGAGGATTTCGAGGCGCGCGGCGAGCAGGCCGTGGCTTTTTGCATGAACGCAGCGGATCGCGTGGCCGCTGTCGGCATAGGTCTTCTCGGCGATGGACAGCATCGTCTCCGCGAGCTCGCGCGCGGTTTGCGGCTCGTCCGGTTCGACATGCTCGACATCGGGATGGTAGCGAAGCGGCGTGACGGCGAGGCGGCCGGTCATTGAACGACCTCGCTTTCCAGGACCTTGTCGATCGTGATCGGCAGATCGCGGATGCGCTTGCCGGTCGCGTGGAAGATCGCGTTCGACACGGCGGCGGCCACGCCGACGATGCCGGTCTCGCCAAGGCCCTTCACGCCGATCGGGCTTGCCTTGTCGTCGTCCTCCTCGACGAAGATCACGTCGATGTCGTGGATATCCGCATGGGCGGGCACATGATATTCGGCCAGGTTATGGTTCATGATGCGGCCGGTGCGGTGATCGATCATGCCCTCCTCGTGGAGAGCCATGCCGATGCCCATCACTACGCCGCCGAGAATCTGGCTGCGGGCCGTCTTGGGATTGAGGATGCGGCCGGCGGCGATGGCGCTGACCACGCGCGTCACGCGCACGACGCCCAGCTCCTCGTCCACCCTCACCTCGACGAAGACCGCCGAATGGCTGTAGGCGGCATAGCGCATCATGGACAGCATATCGGGGCCGACCTTGGCGTGTTCCTCGATCGTGTCGAGGCCGGCTGCCGCCATGATGTCGGCAAGGGCGATGCCGGCCTGGTGGTTGCTTTCGAGGACGAGGCGTCCGTCGGCGATTTCGACGTGCTCTTCGCTCGCCTCGGCGAGCGGCGAATTCTCCATCGACGCGGCATGGCGAAGAAGCGTCTTCACGACGGCTTTCGCCGCCGCCTGCACGGCCGAGCCGGTGGTCGCCGCCGTCCAGGATCCGCCTTCGACACCGGTCTTCGGAAGATCGGAGCTCCCGATGTCGACGGTCACCGCATCGATCGGGCAATCGAACGTTTCCGCCGCGATCTGGCCGAGGATCGTGTAGGTCCCGGTTCCGATGTCGGAGGCCGCCGCGCTGACCCTTACCTTGCCGTCGGACGACAGGCGGACCTTCGCTTCGCCTTTCGACATCATGGCTTCCCAGATGCCGCCCGCCATGCCCCAGCCGACGAGGTCATTGCCCTCGCGCATTGAGCGCGGCTCCGGCGAGCGCTCCGACCAGCCGAAACGCGCCGCGCCCTCGCGGTAGCAGGCATGCAACGCCTTGGAGGTGATGGCCTTGTCCTGGTTCTGGTCGCGGTGGACGAAATTGCGCACCCTCAGTTCCAGCGGATCGATGCCGACCTCATGGGCAAGCTCGTCCATGGCCGTTTCGAGCGCGGCGATGCCGCTCGCCGCGCCCGGTGCGCGCATGTCGCCGGGCGTTGCGAGGTCGAGCTTGACGAGCTCGTAGGAGATTTTCACGTTATCGCATTTGTAGGCGAGGCCGGACCAGTTCGCGACGTTCTCCTGATAGTCCTCGTGGCGCGAGGTGGCATGCACGGCATGGTGCAGGACGGCCTGAAGACGGCCATCCGCATCCGCCGCCAGCGAGACGGTCTGCACGCAGGAGGGGCGCCAGGAGAGGTAGAACATTTCCCGCCGGGTAATCTCCACCTTCATCGACCGGCTGAGGTCGAGGCTCGCCATCACGGCCAGGAAGAGGTGATGCTTCGGCCGCAGCGCCTGGCCGAAGGCGCCGCCGACGAAGTCGTTCTTCACGATCACTTTGTCGGGGTCGAGGCCGAATACGCCGCAGACATAGTCGCGGCTGTTCTGCGAACCCTGCGTCTTGTCGTGGATCGTCAGCACGCCGTCATCCTCGAAGCGCACGGTGGCCGCGAACAGCTCCATCGGGTTGTGATGCTCGCCTGAGAGCAGATAATCGGCGGAGATCTTGTGCGGTGCCGCGGCGAAGGCGGCCTCGGCGTCGCCGCGCGGGGGCGGAGGCAGGAGCTGCTTCATGCGGGCGACCGGCGGCTCGTAGCTGTCGTGCCGTTCGGCGAGGATGTCCGTGTGCGGCCTTTCGGCCGCGTAATGCGCGTGGATCAGGGCGGCGGCGTCACGCGCGGCCTCCGGCGTCTCGGCGACCACGAAGGCGACCGGCTGGCCGTCGAACAGCACGCGGTCGTTCTCCAGCGGGCGGAACGGATGGCCGGGCAGCGCCACGGCATCCTTCCACTTGCTGTCCCGATAGGCGGTTTTCGGCCGGTTCTCGTGGGTATAGATCTTGACCACGCCCGGCACGCGCTCCGCCGCGCGCACGTCGAGCGCGATGATGCGGCCGGTGGCAACGGTGGCGAGCGCCGCGTGGCCGAAAAGCATTCCGGGCTCGAAATGCTCCGCCGCATATCTGGCCTGCCCGGTCACCTTGAGCGGTCCATCGATGCGGGAGATCGGCAGGCCGACGATTCTGGAACGGTCGAGCATTCTTGCCTCCTACTGGATTGCCTTGGTCGTTTGGCTCTGCGGCGTGCCGCTGGCCGCCTGCCGCAAGGCGCGGACGATCGCCCGTCGGGCGAGGGGAATCTTGAAGTCGTTGCCGCCCTGGCCCCGGGCATCGAGGAGCAGGCGGTCGGCCACCTGCCGGAATGTCTCGTCCGCCGCCGGCGCGCCTGCAAATTCCCCCTCGGCGAGCGGATCCCGCCAGGGCTTGTGCGCCACGCCGCCGCGCGCGACGCGCCGGCCGATGATGCGTCCGTCGGCGATTTCCATCGCAGCGGCGACCGATACCAGCGCGAAGGCATAGGACAGGCGATCGCGCAGCTTCAGATAGGAGTAGTGACCGGCAAAATGGTTGGCCTCCAGACGGATGCCCGTGACGAGTTCGCCGCGCTCAAGAATATTGTCGCGGTGCGGCGCATCCCCCGGCAACCGATGGAAATCGGTAAAGGCGATGTCCCTTGCGCTGTCGGGCCCTACCACTTCCACCGTGGCGTCCAGCGCCGCGAGCGCCACGCACATGTCGGAGGGATGGACGGCAATGCATTTTTCGCTGACCCCGAGGACGGCGTGCATGCGGGTAAGGCCGCCGATGGCTGCGCAGCCGCTGCCCGGCTCGCGCTTGTTGCAGGGGGTGGACGGGTCGTAGAAATAGGGACAGCGGGTCCGCTGCAGCAGGTTGCCGCCGGTCGTCGCGGCGTTGCGCAACTGCGGCGAGGCGCCGGCGAGGATGGCGCTCGCAAGCAGGGGAAAGCGCGCCTCGATCCGGGCATCGTAGGCGACGGCGGAATTGCTCGCGAGCGCGCCGATGCGCAGGCCGCCATCGGCAAGCGCCTCGATCTCCTTCAGGGGAAGGGAATTGATATCGACGATCGCGTCCGGGTGCGTCACGTCGTATTTCATGAGGTCGACAAGGTTGGTGCCGCCGGCCAGGAACTGCGCCCCGGGGCTTGCGGCAAGCGCGGCCACGGCATCCGCGACGGTTTCGGCGCGGGTATAGGCAAAGGGTTTCATTCCGCGGCCTCCCGCCAGGAAGCCCGGCTCGAAAGCACATCCTCGATGGCGTCGGCGATGTTGGTATAGGCGCCGCACCGACAGAGATTGCCGCTCATCAATTCGCGGATGTCGTCGCGCGTGTGGGCATGGCCTTCATTCAGGAGCCCGATGGTGGAACAGATCTGGCCCGGCGTGCAGTAGCCGCACTGGAAGGCATCATGCTCGACGAATGCCTTCTGCACCGGATGCATCCTTTCCGGCGCGTGCCAAGACCTTCCACGGTGGTGATCGCAGCCCCGGAAAGGGTGACGACAAGCTTGAGGCAGGCATTCATGCGCTGCCCGTCGATGACGACGGTGCAGGCGCCGCACTGGCCATGGGCGCATCCCTTCTTGGTGGCGGTCAGTTCGAGGTCGCTGCGCAGGAGGTCGAGGAGTGTCGTCCAGGGATGGACATCCAGCGTATAGGGCGTGCCGTTGATCGTAACGGAGAGGGGACAGGTGGGTAGACGGCTTGCAGGAACGGTGTCCATCGGTTCTGCCTTTCATTGCGAGGATGATCGCTAACGAGAGGCGCTGGGCTTTGTTCCTGCCGGGGCGGTGATGGACGCCGTCCATGTCGCCCGCAAGCCCGGGAATATCGCGGGCCGGCTTCGCCAGGCTGCGCGAATGCGTCGATGCAGCGGATGGAAGCTGTCGTTCAGGGTGCCGGCGATGTCGTTATCTCGCAGGTCATTGCAGACGATAAGTGGAATGCTGGGTCATTCAGGGTGCCATGCCGACAGCCTCGGCATGGATAATTGGGAAGCCGGTGCGATGCCGGCGCTGCCCCCGCAACGGTAGCGGAACGAAATCTCGACGAATGCCACTGGCCGCCCGGCCGGGAAGGCGTCGAGAGTGTCCCCGAGGGACGGTTCCGAAGCCCGGAAACCAGCCTTGAAGCAAAGACTCGGCCGATTGCGGTGGGCGATCGAGAGGCGAACGGCGTTGTCTTGCGATCGCTCCGTTCCTTCCTCTCTCCACCCGTCGTCGGGAAACGATGCGCACCGCCGTCCGGCGGCTCGCAAACGTTGCGATCGCGATCCTGCCTGCCGAGGAGCGGGCAGGACGGCTTCAACCCAGGAGGAGACAGACTATGAGCAGGAACAGAGGCGTCGTCTACATGCGGCCCGGCAAGGTCGAGGTGCGCGACATCGACGACCCGAAGCTGGAGGCGCCGGATGGCCGGCGCATCGAGCACGGGGTCATCCTCAAGGTGATCTCGACCAACATCTGCGGCTCCGACCAGCACATGGTGCGCGGGCGCACGACGGCGATGCCGGGTCTCGTGCTCGGGCACGAGATCACGGGCGAGGTCATCGAAAAGGGCATCGACGTCGAGATGCTGGAGGTCGGCGACATCGTCTCGGTGCCATTCAACGTGGCCTGCGGGCGCTGCCGCTGCTGCAAGTCGCAGGATACCGGCGTTTGCCTCACCGTGAACCCGTCGCGCGCCGGCGGCGCCTACGGTTATGTCGACATGGGCGGCTGGATCGGCGGGCAGGCGCGCTACGTGACGATCCCCTATGCCGACTTCAACCTGCTGAAGTTCCCCGACCGCGACAAGGCGATGGCGAAGATCCGCGACCTCACCATGCTGTCGGACATCTTGCCGACCGGCTTTCATGGCGCCGTTCGTGCCGGCGTCGGTGTCGGCTCTACTGTCTATGTCGCAGGCGCAGGTCCGGTCGGCATGGCGGCTGCCGCTTCAGCCCGCATCCTGGGTGCCGCTGTCGTCATGGTCGGTGATTTCAACAAGGATAGACTTGCGCATGCCGCCAAGGTTGGCTTCGAGCCGATAGATCTTTCCAAGAGCGATCGTCTCGGCGATATGATCGCGGAAGTCGTCGGCATCAACGAGGTAGATAGCGCGATCGATGCAGTTGGCTTCGAAGCGCGCGGACATTCGGGAGGCGAGCAGCCGGCAATCGTGCTCAATCAGATGATGGAGATCACTCGGGCGGCTGGTTCGATCGGTATTCCTGGGTTGTATGTGACGGAAGACCCAGGTGCCGTAGACAGTGCTGCCAAGCAAGGCAGCCTGTCTCTGCGCTTCGGGCTCGGTTGGGCCAAGGCACAATCCTTCCATACGGGTCAGACGCCGGTGCTTAAATATAATCGCCAACTCATGCAGGCGATCCTGCACGACAGATTGCCGATTGCCGACATCGTCAACGCCAAGATCATCTCGCTCGAAGATGCAGCACAAGGATATGAGAGCTTCGATCAAGGCGCTGCAACGAAGTTCGTGCTCGATCCGCATGGCGAGCTGACAAGGGCGGCCTGAAGAAGAAAGGCTCATCGGGATCACATGTCGATCCCGAGGCGAATATGAACGGGGGCGGAGGCTGCTATCTCCGCCCCCGATGTCATATCGGTCAACGCATAGGAGTTTGCCGAACAACGAAATGGCGGCAAGAACCGGCGACGGCATCAACCGATCCATTCGTGCAGTTGCCGGCTTGTGCGCCGCCAAAGGATAATTCAAGCAAATATGCGCTGCAGCAAGGCCCGTCTAAGCCTCCAGTCTTGGCTGGACGCGAGTGATCGCAGCGAGAGATAGCGGCAAATTCGCGCCTGTCGGGCTCAAAAAGCGGCAGCGAGGCGACTTTGGTGGCTAATTATCGACAATAAATGTCGGATTATGTTGCCATTATACATCTATCCTTTACATATATGCGGGCATCCATGCGGAGGAGCTTCGTCATCGCTTCCTAAGCAACGGCGGCTTGACAAGGAACGCTAACCTGAAGAGATCGAACCAATGGCAAACTTTCTTGAGAAATGGACTTCAAAAAAGGCTGATAAGCCGAAGGCTGGCACGCGGAATGTCGTCGATACATTTCGTGCTCGAGTGGCGGAACAGAAGGCATATCTGGAGGAGTACGAGCGTGACGCGGCCGGCTTCAAGAAGTGGCGCTCCACTTGGTTCCAGCGTGTTCCCGGCGGCTTCGGTGTGACGGTCGGTCGCGATTCCGTCAATGCCGGTCGTGGATTGAGCTATGTCGTTGTTGATGGCGTCAAGGACGTGGCAGATTTTCTCGATGATCTGGCCCATCACGCAGAACATGATACCGGCTTCCGGCAGGCTCTCGAACAGAACCGTCAGCGTCGTGTCGCACTTCTGAATGCGGCAAAGACCGGAGGCAAGGCAGCGGCGTCGAAGACCAAGGCGAAGGCCGCCAAGCCAGCAGCAGCCGCAAAGTCGGCCGCCGTCAAGCCCGCAGCTGCCAAGGCTGCACCGAAGGCTACTCGCGCAGCAAAGGCTGCCCCAGTAGCGGCACCGGCCGCTGCAGAGGCAGCAAAGCCGAAGCGCACTCGCAAGCCGAAGGCTGCTGGCGCAGCCGAATAAGACTTAAGAAGCCTGCTTCATGTGGGCTTTGCTTTACTATCGTTCTGATAGAGGCGAACGTGCGAGCTGTTGCAGGCTCGCACGTTTGTCTATGGCTGATCGCGAGTGTCGGCAAGTCCGAGCGGTCAGGAGCAAACCGCTCGAAGCTCTTGATCAGGTGGCTGCGTATTGAAGCGGTTGATGCATCGCGATCATATTCGGAGTTGTTTGATACAACTCAATGATCAAGGATGAGCAGCTGGATTTCGATCAAGGCAGACTCAGGCAGCACCATTGCATAAGTCGCTTCTATGCGAGGCTCGATTCAAAGAAGGAGGCGAGCTTGGTGATCGCAGGCGAGACATATTCGTCTTTTGTCGTAGGGATCGACATGATCGGCAGCGTCGATCCAGAAAACCTCCTTTAGCTTGCACGCAGCCATGTATGCCTCACTCGTCATCCATGAGGTTACGACTTTCGCGCCGAAGTCGTCTTTGCCGTCGGCTATGACAGCCCATCGCAGTTCAGCCGCGAATATCGCCGCCGGTTCGGCTCTCCTTCCGCAGAGGACGGCAGGAGGTTGCGGCAGGTCAATGCGTTGAGCGAAGCTTCTTCCTTGGCCGGCTGATCGAGGGGGCGCGATGCGCTCGGCCTTGAGAAAGTTTGCTCCGCGCTCTGCGGCAATCCGGAAGGAGCGGCGCCTGCCGCCCCTTCCGGTCGATTTCACTTTTTCTCGCTGTATGCCTTGAGGGCGGCGGCGACTTCATTCTTGGCCGCTTCCGCATTGTCGAAGCCACCGACCTCGACGACCTTGCGGGCATCGGGAAGCTGCTTGTAGACGCGGAAGAACGCCTGCAGGCGATCCTGCTCGACCTTGGGAAGATCGGAGATTTCCTTGATGCTGTCGTAGGTCGGGTCGATCTTCGTCGTCGGCACGGCAACGATCTTGTTGTCGACTTCGCCGCCGTCGATCATCTTCAGCACGCCGATTGCGCGCACGCGAACGATGGCGCCGGGAACGATGGGTTCGCGCGTATAGACGATAGCGTCGAGCGGATCGCCGTCGCCACCGAGCGAACTGGTGATGGAGCCGTAGTTGGCCGGATAGGCGACAGGCATGGACTGGAAGCGATCGACGACGATGTGACCGGTCTTGGCGTCGATTTCATACTTGGTGAAGCTGCCGGCCGGAATCTCGATCGCGGTGTAGAATTCCCGGCTTTCATCCTTCGGCTGAGGATAATCGATGTAGGATACGTAATCGGTTGCCGAAGCAATGCTGCTGGAAAGAACCGTCATTGCAATGACGGAGATAAGCTTTTTCATAATACGCCCCCGCGTTAAGGTTGAACGTAGTCGACCTAATCAGGGGTTGTTACGGGCTTGTGACATGAACTGCTGAATGCACAGCTAAGTGCCTATGTCCGGCCTTTGCTGCTGCATCTATCCGAATGCGCGCACATTGCGGCGGATCGTCTGCGGCGGCTGGCCGAGGACGCGCAGGAAGGCGCGGCGCATGCGTTCGCGATCGGCAAAGCCGACTTCGGTAGCGATTTCATCCATTGAATGACGGCCGTCTTCGATCATCAGCCTTGCTGCCTCCACACGCAGGTTCTCGATCGCCTTGGCGGGCGACTGGCCGGTTTCGCTGCGGAAGACCCGGTTGAACTGGCGGGGGCTGAGGCTTGCCGCCTCGGCCAGTTCCTCGACCGACACGATCTTGCGCAGGTTTCTTCCCGCAAAGTCGAGCGCGCGTTGAACACGGTCGGATTTTGGCTCCAGTTCCAGAAGGGTCGAAAATTGCGACTGGCCGCCGGCACGGCGATGATAGACGACAAGCTTTCGAGCCACGGTTCGCGCCAGCTCTTCTCCGTGATCCTTCTCGATCATGGCAAGAGCGAGGTCGATGGTGGCGGTCATGCCGGCCGATGTCCAGATGGACCCGTCGATGATGAAAATCTTGTCGTCATCGACTTTGAGAGCTGGGAAGCGATCCCGGAGTTCCCGTGCGAAGATCCAATGTGTCGTTGCGCGGCGACCGTCGAGCAGACCGGCTTCCGCCAAAGCAAAGGCGCCTGTGCAAGGCGCCGCGACACGCCGGGCGAATTTTGCCGCCTGACGGATATAGTCGAGGATTGTGGAAGACGTGGGCGAGATCTCCGTGGCCGCGCCGATAAAAACGGAATCGCAAATAGCATCGCCAAAGGCTTCCGTTTCGACACTGAAGCCCGCAGACGAGCGCACAAGTCCTCCTGCCTCCGAAAGAAGCGCCCCGCGGGAGAGTTCCCGCCCGCCCGCCCGGCTTGCGTGCGCAAAGGCGGGCACTGCTGCCAATCCCCGGGCCTGAAAGCCGGGA
>Ga0066256_1003574_pt1 | contig 14156 bp, 13 predicted proteins | sample ThiBio_1000_biof_FD_87107 | JGI IMG/M metagenome (GOLD analysis project Ga0066256, IMG submission 87107) | Wastewater bioreactor microbial communities from Cape Town, South Africa - Thiocy_expt_1000_biof (version 2) | ecosystem: Engineered > Bioreactor > Thiocyanate-remediating >...
TGCACCGCCGTACAAACCGCCTCGAAATCCGCAAGGTCGAGCGTGAAATCCTCCTCGTGGGAAGCGAGGTTTTCGCAGGGCCTGCGGTCGGACAGCCGCACGACCTTGCCGAGCCGCGTGCCAGACTGGCGCAGTGCCGTGCCGACCCGGCCCGCCGCGCCCGTCAACAGAACCCTTTGAAAATGCGACATGGTCTTTCCTCCAGAATCTTTTCAGTCGAAGCTGGCCACGATGGTGGGCGACAAGAGCATCGGCGACCTGAGATGTCCGTCTCAGGCTTTGCCATCCGCCTTGCCGTAGAGTGCAGCCTGTTCGCCGGTGATGTAGCCGTGTTTGACGTCATGGGCGACGGTATCGGCGGGGCGTTCGGCCGGATCGCCATATCCGCCACCGCCCGGCAGAGAAAGCACGAGGCGGCGCCCCTCCGGCACGAACTGCAGGCCCTTGCCCTTCAGCACCGTACCGTCATCCAGCGCCACGCCGCCCGCGGCGCCGTCTAGGCCGCCATCGCGGCCGCGGGCCGGATGGTTCAGGCGGTCGAACATGGCGGAGAAGCGGAACGAGAAGCCTTCGGCCGCTTCGATCTCGATCATCTGGCCGAGACCGCCACGCTGTGCGCCGGCGCCGCCGGAGCCTTCGCGCAGTTCCTTGCGCCAGACGATGACCGGGCCGACATTCTCCGTCGCCTCGATCGGCATGGTATGCACGCCGCTCGGGAAAGCCGTTGCGTTCAGCCCGTCGAGCGAGGCGCGGGCACCCGACCCGCCGGAGTTGAACATCAGGATTTCCGCACCTTTTCCGCCGATCTGGTCGGAGACGGGGCGAACGCTCATATGCAGGTTCCACAAGGCGCTGGCGCCTTCCGCCGGCACCTGGCCGGGCAGCGCCTGATGCAGCGCGCCGAGCACCAGATCGGGCACGAAATGACCGAGCACATGGCGCACGGCAACCGGTGCCGGGCGTTTTGCGTTCAGAATGCAGCCTTCCGGTGCCGCGATATCGAAGGGTGCGAGCGAGGCCGCATTGTTGGGAATATCCGGCGCGACGACACATTTGATGCCGTAGCAGGCATAGGCCTTGGCATAAACGAGCGGCACGTTGATGCCGAACTTGCTCATGCCCGATGTGCCGTCGAAATCGACGAGCACGCCATCGGCGCCGATGGTGAGTTTTGCCGCCAGATGCACCGGTTCGTCGTAGCCGTCGAGATCGAGGCTGTAGGACCAGCTGCCGTGCGGAAGATTCTTAAGGCGCGCAATCGTCGCCTCGCGGCTGTGCTTAAGGATGAAACCGCCGATCATCGAGAGATCGTCGAGGTTGAACTCCGTCAGCATGTCGATCAGGCGGCGGTGGCCGGTCTCGTTGCAGGCGGCCAGCGCGTGGAAATCGCCGACGACCTTGTCGTTTTCGCGCACATTGTTGCGCACGATGTGGATGAGCGTGCGGTTCAGTTCGCCGCGCTCGAAGAACTTCATGATCGGAATGAAGAGACCTTCTTCATAAACTTCCCGCGCATCCGGCCCGAAACCGCGCCCGCCGACATCGACGACATGGGCGGTGGAGGCAAAATAGCCGACCAGCCTGCCATGGTGGAAGGACGGCGTGACGACGGTGATGTCGTGCAGGTGGCCGGTGCCCTTCCAGGGATCGTTGGTGATGTAGACGTCGCCTTCGAAAATGTTTTCGGGGCCGATGTCGCGGATGAAATGCGCGACCGACTCGGCCATGGCGTTGACGTGGCCCGGCGTGCCGGTGACGGCCTGCGCCAGCATGCGGCCTTCGAGGTCGAAGACGCCGGCGGAAAGGTCGCCCGCCTCGCGGACGGAGGTAGAGAAGGCGGTGCGGATCAGCGTCTGGGCCTGTTCTTCCACCACGGAGATCAGGCGGTTCCACATGACCTGCATGTGGATATCGATCATCGATTGAGTCATCGGTCCAATCCTCAAATCCGGGTGACGAGCAGGCAGCCGTCGTTCTGGACGATGGCCTTGAAGGAAGCGGTGAGCACGGCGGATGTCTCGCGCTCGACGATGACGGCGGGGCCCTTCACCACGTCGCCGGGCTTCAGGCCGTCGCGCTCATGGATGCCGGCATCGAGGAAGGCACCTTGCGCGGCCTCGAACAGCCGCCGGGTCTTGGCCGGCGTCACGACATCGCCCTCGACGACGGCAGCGACACGGGCGACCGGCGGCAGCGGCGAGCTTGCCTTGACCGACCAGCTGACGATCTCGACATCGAGGCCTTCGATAGCGCGGCCGAAGAAGCGCTCATATTCCGTTTCGAACTGCGCGGCGATCTTTCCCGCGCTGCCGGCGTCGAATGTTTCCGTTTCGAGCGGAACGGGGATATCCCAGCCCTGCCCGGCATAGCGCATGAACAGCGTCCGCTCGATCACCGGTTCGGTAGCATCGAGCCCGCCCTCGACGAAACCGAGCGCTTCCGCCTGCATGGCCGCCACAAGCCGGTTGGCCTCGGCAAAATCGAAATCGGAGAGGTTGAAGACGGCGCTGCGCACGGATTCGTAGCCGAACGGCGCGCGCAAGAAGCCGATGGCGGAGCCGACACCGGCGCCCGCGGGCACGAGGAATTTGGAAATGCCCATCTTCTCGCAGAGGCGCGCGGCATGCAAAGGCCCGGCACCACCGAAGGTGATCATAGTGAAATCGGCGATGTTCTTGCCGTTCTCGACCGTATGGACGCGGCCGGCATTGGCCATGTTTTCGTCGACCATCTCGCAAGTGCCGTAGGCGGCGCCATCTGCATCGAGGCCGATTGCGGCACCGATCTCGTCCTGCATGGCGGTGCGGCTGGCCTCGACCGACAGCGGAATTGCGCCGCCGGCGAAATTGTCGGGATCGAGCTTGCCGAGGATCAGGTCGGCGTCGGTGACGGTCGGGTTCTTGCCGCCGCGCTGGTAGCAGGCAGGTCCGGGTTCGGACGCCGCCGAATGTGGTCCGACGCGGATCTGGCGCATGCCGTCGATCGAGGCGATGGAGCCGCCGCCGGCGCCGATTTCCACCATTTCCACCACCGGAATGGAGATCGGCATGCCGGAACCCTTGCGGAAACGATAGGTGCGGGCAACCTCGAAGGTCTTTGCCGTCTTCGGCACCTGGTTTTCGATCAGGCAGATTTTTGCCGTCGTACCGCCCATGTCGAAGGACAAAACCGTGTCGAGGCCATGCCGGCGGGCGATGTCGGCGGCGAAGATCGCGCCGCCCGCCGGGCCGGATTCGACGAGGCGGACCGGGAATTCCGAAGCGCTTTCGACCGAGACGATGCCGCCACCGGAGTGGATCATGAAGACCGGACAACCGACGCCGATCTCTTTCAGCGAGACGACGAGGCGGTCGAGATAAGACTTGATCGCCGGCTTGACGTAGGCATTGGCGCAGACGGTGTTGAAGCGCTCGAATTCGCGCATCTGCGGCGAAACTTCCGACGAGATCGACACGGAGACATGCGGCAGGCGCTTCAGGATGGCATCGCGAACCGCAGCTTCATGCGCGCCGTTGGCGTAGGCATGGATGAAGCCGATGGCGACGCTCTCATATCCGCCTTCGCTTATGGCGGTGACGACGGCAGCCACGGAGGCCTCGTCCAGCGGCAACAGCACCTTGCCGGCCGCATTCATCCGCTCGCGGACGGTAAACCGGTCGGCACGGGCGATCAGCGCCGGCGGCAGGACGATATTGAGATCGTATTGCTCGAAGCGGTTTTCGGTGCGCATTTCCAGAACGTCGCGAAAACCTTCGGTCGTGACGAAGGCCGTCTTTGCGCCGCGTCGTTCGATCAGCGCGTTGGTGGCGAGCGTCGTGCCATGGATGAGCAGGTCGATCTGCGAAAGCGCGATCCCTGCCATTTCGGCAACGGCTGCGACACCCTTGAGGATGGCCCGTTCCGGGGCCGTGTAATCGGTCAGGACCTTGGTCGAATGGAGCGTGCCATCCAGATCGAGGGCGATATCCGTGAAGGTGCCGCCGATATCGACGCCCACCCTGCAGTTCCGTGGCGTATTAGTCACCGTTTCGTTCCCCACATGCACGCGCCTTTCGGCGTCCGATCTCATCCGGCACTGCGGCCGGCGAAGCTTCTGGGCACCAGTTTTCACAGCCGGCGCGCCGAAGCAAGATTTCTGCTTGACGGATTTTGGATATATCACTTATCATACATGTGTCAACTTAATTTATGGCCCGATTGCGACGGATCAAACGTCCCAATCGCGACATGAGATCGGCTGCCGGACGACCGGAAACGGTGCCGTGCTACGCCCAAGAAACAAGCCGAACGCGGATCAACCGCGCGCCACATGAAAGAAGATCAACGGCTTAACCAGAGGGAAGCCCTTCATGACTCATTTTTCGAAACTCCTTGCAGCAACGGCCATCGTTTCCTCCCTTCTCCTCTCCCCGACCTTTGCCGCCGACACGATCAAGATCGGCGTCGCCGGCCCGTTCACCGGCGCCAACGCCACGTTCGGCGAACAGGCCTTCAACGGCGTCTCCGCTTATGTGAACGATGTGAACGCTGCCGGCGGCATCAACGGCAAGCAGATCGAGCTGGTGAAGGGCGATGACGCCTGCGAACCCAAGCAGGCCGTCGCCGTCGCCAACCGCTTCGTCGACCAGGACAAGGTGCAGGCGGTGATCGGCCATTTCTGCTCGTCGAGCACGATCCCGGCGTCCGAAATCTACAACGACGCCGGCATCCTGGAGATGACCCCGTCATCGACCAACCCGACGGTGACTGACCGCGGCTTCGACAACCTGTTCCGGGGCTGCGGCCGCGACGACCAGCAGGCCGTCGTCGCCGGTGGTTTCATCCTCGATACGCTGAAGCTCGACAAGATCGCCCTGATCCATGACAAGGACACCTATGGCCAGGGCCTGGTGGATGCCGTCAAGAAGACCATCGAAGCCCGCGGCGTCACGCCGGTTCTCTACGAAGGCCTGACGCGCGGCGAACGCGACTTCAACGCGCTCGTCACCAAGATCAAGAGCACCGGCGCCAACGCCGTCTATTTCGGCGGCCTTATTCCCGAAGGCGGGCCGCTGGTTCGCCAGCTGAAGGAACAGGGCGTCGACGTCGCTTTCGTCACCGGCGACGCCTTTGCCCAGGCGGAACTCGTGGCTGCCGCCGGCGGTGCCGCCAACCTGAAGAACGTCTATTATTCCGCCACTCCGGATCCGCTCGCCGACCCGTCGACCAAGGGTGTCCAGGATGCCCTGACCAAGGCCAACATCACGCCCGCAAACTACGTGCTCTACGGTTATGCCAATGCCCAGGCCGTCGTCGCGGCGCTCAAGGCTGGCGAAGACCTGAAGGCGCAGGCCGATTGGCTGCGCGGCAACACGGTCGATTCCGCCATCGGCAAGATCACCTGGGATGAGAAGGGCGACATCAAGGACTTCAAGTTCGTCTTCTACACCTTTGACGACAAGGGAGCCCCCGTTCTCGTCCAGTAAAGGCAGGCCTCTCCAGATCGGCCGGGCATGCGTGCCCGGCCGGCTTCTCCATGCCCGCAAAAAATCAAGAGGGGTTCGCCATGGACGTCTATATCCTGGCCCAGCAATTGTTCAACGGCATCACGCTCGGCACGATCTACGGTCTGATCGCCGTCGGATATACCATGGTCTATGGTGTCATCCGCATGATCAACTTCGCCCATGGCGACGTCTATATGGTCTCGGCCTATATCGCCGCGATCACCCTTGCCGTTCTCGCCTTCTTCGGCATCCAGTCCGTTCCCTTCGCCCTGGTCTCCGTATTGGTGATCAGCTGCGCGGTCACGGCGGTCTATGGCTGGGCGATCGAACGGGTGGCCTACCGGCCCTTGCGCGGCTCGACGAAACTCGCCCCGCTGATCTCCGCCATCGGCATATCGCTGATGCTGCAGAGTTACGTGCAGATCTCGCAGGGCGCCCGCGACCAGGGCGTGCCGACGCTGATCCAGGGCGCCTTCCGCTTCGGCGATGGGGTTCATTTCGCCCAGATCACCTACATGCAGACGGTGATCCTGTTCGCCTCGCTGATCGCCATGGGTATTCTCACCTACGTGATCAACTACACCCGCATCGGCCGCCAATGCCGGGCGACCCAGCAGAACATCCGCATGTCGGCGGTGCTGGGGGTCAACACCGACCGCATCATCTCGACGGTCTTCGTCATCGGCGCCGCAACGGCCGCCGTCGGCGGTACGCTCGTCACCTTCAACTACGGCTCGTTCAATTTCTTCATCGGCTTCGTCATGGGCATCAAGGCCTTTACCGCCGCCGTCCTCGGCGGCATCGGTTCGCTGCCCGGCGCCGTGCTGGGCGGCGTCCTGCTCGGGCTGACCGAAGCCCTGTTCGCCGGTTATGTCAGCACCGACTACAAGGACGTCTTCGCTTTCGCCCTGCTGATCCTCCTGCTGTTCTTCCGCCCCTACGGCCTGCTCGGCCGGGCGGAAATCCAGAAAGTGTGAGGGGTTTGCATGGAAACGAACCGCTTCCCGGCGTTGCTCAAGCAAGCCCTCCTCACCTTCACCGTTTCGCTCATCCTGTTCGGGCCGATTTCGGGCCTTGTTCTTGACGGCTTCACCTTCCGCAACGAACTGATGCGCGCCGTCCTGCTCGCCGCCGTCGTCACTGCGGGGCGTGTGGCGATCTCGCTTGTACAGATGACCAGTTTCGGCCAAAAGCTCTCAAGCCGGATGACCGACAGGGGCGCCGGCGTCACCGTGCTGACCGGCAAGGAAAAATCGCCGGTCCTGCTCCTGGTTCTCCTGTTCGTGGCGGGCCTCAGCCTGCCCTTCTTCACCGACAAATATTTCCTCGGCATCGCCATCCTGGCTTTGATCTACTGCCTCCTCGGCCTTGGGCTGAACATCGTCGTCGGTCTCGCCGGCCTGCTGGATCTCGGCTTCGTCGCCTTTTATGCCGTCGGTGCCTATCTGCTGGCGCTCGGCGCGCAATATCTCGGCCTCGGCTTCTGGAGCGCGCTGGTCATCGCGCCGTTCGTTGCCGGGCTGTGCGGCATGATCCTCGCCTTCCCGGTCCTGAAAATGCATGGCGATTATCTCGCCATCGTCACGCTGGGTTTTGGCGAAATCATCCGCCTGGTACTCAACAACTGGCTGGAATTCACCGGCGGCCCCAACGGCGCCCCGGTGCCGGCGCCGACCTTCCTCGGCCTGGAATTCACCCGCACCGCCAAGCAGGGCGGCGTGCCGATCCATGACTATTTCGGCATCGCCTACAGCGCCGACTACAAGTTCTGGTTCATCTATCTCGTGCTGTTCCTCGTCGTCTGCCTCGTCATCTATGCGGTCGAACGGCTACGGGTAATGCCGCTCGGCCGCATGTGGGAAGCCTTGCGCGAGGACGAGATCGCCTGCCGGTCGCTCGGCGTCAATCACGTCTTCACCAAGCTGACGGCCTTCATGCTCGGCGCCTCCACAGGCGGCCTTGCCGGCGTCTTCTTCGCCGTCCACCAGGGTTTCGTGAACCCAACCTCCTTCACCTTCTTCGAATCGGCCCTGATCCTCGCCATCGTCGTGCTCGGCGGTCTCGGCTCGACGGTCGGCGTCATCGCCGCTGCCCTCGTGCTGACCATCATGCCGGAACTGCTGCGCGACTTCGCCGAATACCGCGTGCTGATCTTCGGCATCATGATGGTGGTGATGATGATCTGGAAGCCGCGCGGCCTCGTGCGCATCCGCCGCCCGGCATTCTTCCCGAGCGCGGCGGCGGATGGCGGTGGAGCGCTGCCTGCGACCGGCAAGGCGGAGGTGGCACGATGAACCAGCCGCTTCTCGACGTCCGCAACGTCACCATGCGCTTCGGCGGCATCGTCGCCAACCGCGATGTCAGTTTTAGCGTCGAACGGGGCGCCGTCACTGCCCTCATCGGGCCGAACGGTGCCGGCAAGACGACGATGTTCAACTGCATCACCGGCTTCTACCGCGCCAGCGAGGGCCAGATCCTGCTCGACGGCCGGGACGGACCGCAGGACCTCGGCGCCTTGATGACCCGGCCGATCACCGGCGGCTCCCATCTCGTCACCCGCGCCGGCATTGCCCGCACCTTCCAGAACATCCGCCTGTTCCGGGAAATGTCCGTGGTCGAGAACCTGCTCGTCGCCCAGCACAGGGTGACGGCCAACAACCTGCTGAGCGGCGTCTTTCAGACCTCCGCCTTCCGCCGCGCGGAACGCGAGGCGGTCGACCGGGCCTATTACTGGCTCCGCGAGATGAACCTCTCCGATGACGCCAACCGGCTGGCCGGAGAACTGCCCTACGGCCGCCAGCGCCGCCTGGAAATCGCCCGCGCCATGTGCACCGGCCCGCGGCTGATCTGCCTCGACGAACCGGCAGCCGGCCTCAACCCGTCGGAAACCCGGGAACTGTCCGAGGTGATAAAACGGCTCTGCACCGTGCATGGCCAGACGGTTCTCGTCATCGAGCACGACATGGGGCTGGTCATGCGCATTTCCAACCATGTCGTCGTGCTCGACCACGGCGAGGTGATTTCGGACGGCACGCCCGAACATGTCGCCAACGATCCCGCCGTCATTGCCGCCTATCTGGGTGTGAGCGAAGAGGAGATGCAGGCATGAGCGAAACATCTGAAAACACTGTTCCGCTTCTGGAATTTTCCGATGTCCATGCCCATTACGGCCCGGTGGAGGCGCTGAAAAGCGTCAGCGTCCATATCCGCAAGGGCGAGATTGTCAGCCTGATCGGCGCCAACGGCGCCGGCAAGACGACGCTCCTCTCCTCGATCTTCGGCGCGCCGCGCGCTTCGGCCGGGAGAATCCTGCACAAGGGCGAAGACATTTCCCGTCTTCCGACCAACCGGATTTCCCGCCGTGGCATCGCGCTGGTGCCCGAAGGCCGGCAGATCTATCAGGACATGACGGTCGAGGAGAACATGATGATGGGCACCACGGCGATCGGCATGGAGCATTTTGCCGAAGACCGCACCGCCATGTTCGAGCTCTTTCCACGCCTCAAGGAACGGCGCAGCCAGACCGCCGGCACCATGTCGGGCGGCGAACAGCAGATGCTCGCCATCGCCCGTGCGATGATGGCCCGGCCGGAACTCATCCTGTTCGACGAGCCGTCGCTCGGCCTTGCACCTTTGGTGGTCAAGCGCGTCTTCGACGTACTGCGGGAGATCGCCGCCATGGGCAAGACCATCTTCCTCGTCGAGCAGAACGCCAACCACGCGCTGAAACTGTCGCAGCGCGCCTATGTCATGGTCAACGGCCGGATCCATCTCTCCGGCGAAAGCGCCGCCCTTCTCGACAATGAGGAGGTTCGCAAGGCCTATCTCGGCCTGCACTGACGGGTGATGGCTTGGCGAATGACACGCGGCTGCGCAGTTGCGCGATCGGGGTGAGTTCGTCAGGCAGTGAGTTTGCAATCGCTTGGAATGCGGAACATTGAGCGGCAAACAGCGTTGGGGACGGATGCACGAACAACCGACAACTGGAGGCCGGCATGCATCACCCCCAACCACCCTTCCCCGCCCAAAAACAACCGATGCCCGGCATCACCGCCGCGATGGATCCGCTTCCGGATCACGGTGAAACCTCCTATCCCGGGTCCGGACGGCTCAATGGCCGCAAGGCGATCATCACCGGCGGCGATAGCGGCATCGGCCGCGCCGTTGCCATCGCTTATGCCCGCGAAGGCGCCGACCTGCTCATCTCCTACCTCAACGAAGAGGAAGATGCCGAGGAAACCAGGCGCTACGTCGAGGACGCCGGCCGCAAGGCCGTGCTCGTTCCGGGGGATATCAAGACATCCGCCCATTGCCGCGCCCTCGTCGACAAGGCCGTCGCCGAACTGGGCGGCATCGACATCCTCGTCAACAATGCCGCGCACCAGGCAAGCTTCGAGAGCATCGAGGACATTTCCGACGAGGAGTGGGAGCTGACCTTCCGGGTCAACATCCATGCGATGTTCTACCTGACCAAGGCAGCGGTGCCGCATATGAAACCCGGCAGCGCCATCATCAATACCGCGTCGATCAACGCCGACGTGCCCAATCCGACACTGCTCGCTTATGCGACGACAAAGGGCGCCATCCAGAATTTCACCGCCGGACTGGCGCAGTTGCTGGCGGAAAAAGGCATTCGCGCCAATGCCGTCGCCCCCGGCCCGATCTGGACACCGCTGATTCCCTCGACCCTTCCGCAAGATGCCGTCAGCAAATTCGGCAAGCAGGTGCCGATGAAACGGCCCGGGCAGCCGGCGGAACTGGCAACCGCCTACGTCATGCTCGCCGATCCGCTCTCGAGCTACGTTTCCGGCGCAACGATCGCCGTCACGGGCGGCAAGCCCATCCTCTGATCCATCGATCCATATGGCATCGCCTGACCGAACCGGGTCGGGCGATGCCGCTTTGGTATCCTGCCCTCTGCTGCGTGGCAGTGATCCATCATCCTGCGTCCATGCGGCTACCTTCAGCGCATTGAATACTCTATGTATTTGATATATCAGTTCTATAATGGATACTGGCTGAAGGAACAGAGATGACCGAAGAGACTGTCGTAACCCTTGCCGCTCTGAAGGAACGCGTCGAGGCGATTTTCCGGAAAGCCGGGCTCAACGACACGCAGGCGGCGGCCATTTCCAGGGTCATCATTGCCGGTGAACGCGACGGCTGCAAGTCGCATGGCATCTACCGCATCGAAGGCGCGTTGCGCACCGTGAAGGCCGGCAAGGTCAAGCCGGATGCGACGCCTGAATTGTTCATTGAAGAAGGGTCGGCGATCGTCAAGGTGAATGCCGGTGGCGGGTTTGCCAATGCAGCCTTCGAGTTGGGCATTGCGGAATTGGCCAGGCGCGCCGTCAAGCTCGGGCTTGCCGCGATGGTCATCAACGATTGCACGCATTTTTCCGCCCTCTGGCCGGAGGTCGAGGCGCTCACCGAGCGCGGCCTGGCCGGCATCGTGATGTGCCCGAGTTATGCGACCGTGGCGCCGACCGGCGGCAACAAGCCGCTGCTCGGCACCAACCCCTTCGCCTTCGGCTGGCCGCGGCAGGGCGGTTCGCCCTATGTCTTCGCTTTCGCCACCTCGGTTGCCGCACGCGGCGAGATCGAGCTGCACCGCCGCGCCGGCGAACAACTGCCGGAAGGCTGGGCCATCGATGCCGACGGCAATCCCACGACCGATCCGGAAGCGGCGCTGGCCGGCGCAATGCTGCCCTTCGGCGGCCACAAGGGATCGGCGATCGCCACGATGGTGGAACTGCTGGCCGGCATCATGATCGGCGACCTGACCAGCCCGGAAGTGCTGGATTATCTCGGCACGACGACGCTGGCGCCGTTCCATGGCGAACTGATCCTCGCTTTTTCGCCCGAAGCCTTCGCCAAGGGTCGGCCCGGCGATCCGTTTGCGCGGGCGGAAGTGCTGTTCGAAGCCATTGTCGGCCAGGGCGCCCGCTTGCCCTCGCAACGCCGCTTCGCAGCACGGCGGGCGTCGGAAAGCGAAGGCGTCACGCTTTCTGCCGCCGAAATCCAGCAGCTGGAACGGCTGCTCGACAAGGGGCTGGACGCCGTCTCCTGACGGCTGCGCTCCATATAAAAAGACCCTTCGCAGGGAAGGGTCTTTCATAACCGGATGATCCGGAAGGCTTATGCCTTGCAGGTCTGGACCGCGCCCGGAAGCTGGCTCCACTGCGCATACCAGGCGTCGAACAGCTTGAGCTGGGCCTCGACATAACCGCGCTGGCTGTCTGACAGCGCATCGGTCTCGTTGAAATGCAGGGTGTATTCCTTGTCGCCCTTCAGCACCATCATGTGCTTGAAGAACAGCACGAGGTCCGGACCTTCGTCGAAGGAAGACAGCACGGCAAGCGCCGATTCCAGTTCCAGCGCCCGCTGGCGGGCATCCGGATCGCCGGCGGCGGCAGCGCGCGCCAGGTTGCACATATGGATGACTTCCTTCGGCAGCACGCAGCCGATGCCGGTGATCGCGCCGGTGGCGCCGCAATTGACGAAGCCGTGGAACACGCAGGTATCGACGCCGATCATCAGCGTCACCTCGTCATCGCGGCTGGTGATATTTTCCGCCGCATACCGCATGTCGTCGGCGCCGCCGAATTCCTTGAAGCCGACGAGATTGGGATGTTCGGCACGCAGCGCGAAAAACAGGTCGGCGCGGGTCGCAAAGCCGTAATACGGGCTGTTGTAGATGACCGCCGGCAGATCGGGCGCCGCAGACAGGATCGCCTTGAAATGGTTCTTCTGGGCGGCGATCACCGATCCGCGCGACAGGACGCGCGGGATGACCATCAGGCCTTTTGCCCCGACCTTCTGGGCATGGGCGGCATGGGCAACGGCGAGGCCGTGTTCACGGCGCCGGTGCCGACGATAACAGGCACGCCGGCCTTGACGAGACGTTCGACACCTTCCATGCGCTGCGCGTCCGTCAGAAGCGGCCAGTCACCCATCGAGCCGCAATAGACGACGGCGGACATGCCCTTGGCGATCAGTTCCTTGCCCTTGCGCACCAGCGCATCGAAATCCGGGCTGCGATCGTCGTTGCACGGCGTCATCAGCGCGGGAATTACACCTGAGAAAATATTGGCCATTCTTTCACACTCCTCTTGCGAGCAAGCGCCCCTGCGCCGCCGTGTCTGCGATTATAAATACACGATAAATTTTATTTGTCGACAAGAAAAATACAAGACTTCATAAATCGATATCCAACTGGCTGCGCCGGCTGAAAAGCTTCTGGATCTGCGAAACGATCTGCTCGGCATGGAGCTTGCCCAGCCGATCGGCTTCTGTCAGGTCGCGCGCCGCAATCGCCGCGATGATTTCTTCATGCTCATCGACGAACCGCGGCGGCAGCCGATCCTCGTAGGATTGGTAATAAAGCCGCAGGATGCGCCGGCCCTCATCCAGCAGCCGGTTGAAGAGACTGATGAAATACGGGTTGCGGCCGGCCTCGGCGATGGCGGCATGGAAGGCGGCGTTGGTGGCGATCATGGCGAGCGCATCCTGCGCCTGCACCGCCGCGGCAAATTCCGCCTGCCGGGCATGGATGATCTCCAGGTCCGCCTCCCGGTGATATTCGGCAGCCAGACGCGTGGTGACGCGGTACATCAGCACCAGCGCATCGAAGAACGTATGCATGTTGATGAAATCGATGGTGGAAACCCGCGTCGATCGGTTGGGCAGGGTTTCGATCAACCCCTCGCTGGCAAGCCGCACAAGCGCTTCGCGGATCGGCGTGCGGGAAATGCCGAAGCGTTCGGCGAGATACACCTCGTCAATCGGACTTCCCGGGGCCATTTCCAGGTCGAGGATCTCGTCGCGCAGGACGTCATAGACCATTTTTACACCGGAACCGCGTTTGCGCTCCGGCCCAGAACCTGCTTCAGCCATTGGCACCCCCTATGTCGACATCAGGGATACATGAGGGGCCAATCATCGGCAATCGCGCGGGGTGCTTCTGCCAGATCGGCTACGAATCCGCAAAGGGATAGGTCGGTGGAAACATGTCCTTGACGGCCGGATGGCCCCAAGTGCGTTCGGGGTACTTGGCCACGAGGCCCTCGAACTGCCGCTGCGCCTGCCTGCGCGCTTCATGCGCGTCAAAACCTGCGACGTCTCCATTTCGCATCGACAGGCGGCCATCGACAAAAACCGCCCGCGTCACCCGTCCCGTTGCGCCGAAGATCAGCGACTGAACGGGATCGACCGTCGGCGCAAAGCCGCTGTCGCCCAGATCGAAAATGGCGATATCCGCTTTCGAGCCGGCCTGCAGACGGCCGAGATCGCTGCGGCCGAGCGCATCGGCACCGCCGATCGTGGCTGCGTCGAACACCTCCGATGTCGCAAGCACCTGTTCGTCGCCCTCGGCGAGGCGGCCCATCATCAGTGCCACGGCCATGTTCAGCACCATGTCCGGCGGTGCGGTATCCGTGCCCATGCCGATGCGGATGCCGAGGTCGCGGCAGCGGCGGAACGAGCGCAACAACTCGCCGCCCCGCGCATAAACCAGCGGGCAGTGGGCGATGGTGACGCCATGGCGGGCATAGAGGTCGAGATCCTCCGGCTCGGCCTCGACCGCATGCGGCGCGATCAGCCGCTCGTGCAGCAGGCCGTGCCGGGCGAGCCATTGTGGTGCCGTCGCGCCGTGCAGGCGTTGCACGGTTC
>Ga0066256_1003809_pt1 | contig 14156 bp, 19 predicted proteins | sample ThiBio_1000_biof_FD_87107 | JGI IMG/M metagenome (GOLD analysis project Ga0066256, IMG submission 87107) | Wastewater bioreactor microbial communities from Cape Town, South Africa - Thiocy_expt_1000_biof (version 2) | ecosystem: Engineered > Bioreactor > Thiocyanate-remediating >...
CTGTGCAGTTGCCCCCGCAGTCCCGCGAAACAGTGACTCCGCGCCCTGCCATGGGGCAAGTGTTGCAGGCCGCCGCCGAGCTGGGGTTCGTGTCGCGTGAAGCCGCCACACGGCGCCGACCTGGCCCCCGCCGTACCGAAGCCCAGGATAAGATCACCGTAACCGGCCCCAAACGCGTCCTCGACCGCCTCAAAGCCTTTTGCGACACGACGGGCGAAGCGTCCTATTGCGCGGCCATCGAACGGTTGCTGGACATGGCGGAGCAGGGCGGGAAATAATCAGGCCATGACCGACACCTTTACGCCTGACCTGTCCATAATCCGCGATACCGATCTGAAAAAGAAGCTCGCCCAGGCCCGCGAGCGGTTCAAGATGGACGCGGTGTTTGCTGTGGAAGCGGGCGAGATATTGGCCGAACAGGTCGCACGCGATGCGAAGGCCCAAGCCCGCGCCAACGAGGTTGCCGCCATGGCACCGGGTGCCCGCCGCCGTGCCAAGAGCAAGGATGCCCTTGAAAAGGGTGGCGAGCGCCAAGACCTCCGCCATATCCACAGCGTTCTGGCGTTGTGCGGCTTGCCCTATAGCCGCCAGTCGATTGAAGAGCGTGAATACCGCAGCAAGCAAGGCAATATGCGCCTCATCGTCAACGCCGGGGAGCTGTTGTCGCCCCAAGGTGAGTTCGTCAAACAGCCTCTGCCCTACGGCTCAAGGGCGCGGCTGCTTCTCCTGCACCTGTGCAGCGAGGCCATTCGCCAGCAATCGCCCACCATCAACATCGATGACAGCCTGACCGCCTTCATCAACAAGATGGGTTTTGATGCCAATGGCGGGCCACGCGGCAACCTGACTGCCTTCAAGCAGCAGGTTAACGCGCTGGCCGCCTGCAAGATGACCATCGGCACCTTTGACGAGAAGGGCGGCCGGGCAAAGACCGTCAACACGGCGCCGTTCGCCTCGCTGGACGTATGGTTCCCGACCAACCCCGGCCAGCAAATGCTTTGGCCCAGTACCATCACGTTCACCCGCGAGTTCTATGACACACTCGCCAGGCACGCCTTGCCGGTGAATGTCCACGCCATTCGCGCGTTTTCGGATTCGCCCCGCAAAATCGACATTTACTATTGGCTTAGCCACCGCAGTTACAGCCTCAACGAGCCGATTTCCATCAGTTGGGAAGCCTTGAAGGAACAGTTCGGGGAGGGGCATTTCGTGACCTCCGGAAAGACCGGCGGTTACGCGCGCGACCGCGATTTCAGGGCCAAATTCAAGCAGGAGCTAGCCCACATCTGCGAGGTTTTCCCGAAACTGCCCGTGACCGTCACGGAGACCGGAATCCGGCTGAAACCGGCCGATTCTGATGTCCTGTCAATCCCGGCCAAGCGTTCCACGAAAAAAGCGTGAAACAATAAGGATTTAGCTACGCTGAATCGGTCGCGCTTAGGTCTGGTTTTGACCCCATATGATTCAAAGACTTAAACTTGCGGTTACGCTGAATCGGTCGCGGGGTCACGCTGAATCGGTCGCGCTTGGCTGAAAAGCTACGCTGAATCGGTCGCGCCATTTACGCTGAATCGGTCGCGCTTTTACGCTGAATCGGTCGCGCATATATATAGAACTGAACATTACGGAACATTGCTGAACATTTTTTCAAAACACTTTTCAGAATTTTCAGAACAGGAAAATTTCAAATTTTGAATGGAAAATGGGAACAGCAGCCACAAAAGCACCCAGAGCCGAAAGGCATATTAGGTTGGCAAATCCCGCAAACCCTCCCCGAATTGATGCCAGCCGGTGCCAAAGTCTCGCAGCTCGTCCGCTGCTTTCAGCAGAAAGCGCCCCCAGGTGGGACTAGACGAGGGCGGCATTCCTTTGCGCTGAGGCATAACCCGCAGAATTCTGTCCCGAAGGTCGGACGTGTCACAGACTATAAGGACGCGCGCCGCCTTATCGTCAGCGCCCAGGTTAAGGCTCACGTCCACCTGGTCGCCAGCCAGCACATAGGGTTCCATCTGTTCGAGCGGATGGCTAGAAACTCCTTCACTGTAACGGCTGCAATAAACTTCGATGACGTAAACCCGATGATTTCCGGCCGTGTCTGTGGCCCGGAATATCGCGTCAGCGATTGCTGCCTTGCTGCCGAGATCAAGGCCCGTTATCGGCTTGGTGTCTTTCCACTGCATGTAAGTCTGAAAACCCACGCTTTCCTGGTTTGACGTAGCCGCCCAACGGTCAGCGGCAATCAAAGCATCTACTGTGAGCATCCGGTGCCACCAATGCTTCTCTTTGATCCCTCGCACACGAGGGGCTTCTACCTGTTCACGGTTAGCCTCACTTACTAAACGCGCGCCTTTTGCCGTGAGCCAGTGGGCATTGGGTAAACGGCCACTGCTCGGCCCCAGGCGGAACTCTTGGAGACGGATAAGACCAGCGGTTTCTAGTTCCTTAAGTCGTTTTCGTAGGTTTTTTTCGTCCCCAGCTCCCAGCCTGACGAGCTGGGAAACGGTCAGAAAACGATAGCGCGCCAGGTAATCGAGGGCGCGCCCCTCTACCATCTTAATCAAATGCACGGCTAATCCTTATTGTGGGCGTCTCTGGTGCGTTTTCAGGGGTCGGTTGAGGTATCTCCTCAACCGGGCGGTAAAAACGCTTCATGGAGGCTTTGAGGGCGATTTTCTGACTCGGCTTCATCTGGTGCCTGTCGTCGGCCAGGTCGCTCCGGGTTTGCAGGTGGAAAGGTGGATGTGCACCCCACCGCACCACAAAGCCGCCCTGGCGTAATCCTGTGCCTTCATAGCCCATCACAGCAGCCAGAGTCGGGGAGTGGTCGGTTTTTCCCATCATCTTCACCTCAGCCAGAAGCACGGTGCCCTGGTCGTCCTTGTCGAGCTGGCCGAGGTATTGGTTCGCCAGGGTAACATGCACACCGTACTTGCGCAGCTCGGTGATAATGGTGCGAGTAGCGGGGCCGGTGAAGTTTTGGCATTCGTCTAGGAAGAGATGAATCGGCCGCCGGTCTTCCCGTTGCATCTCCTTCCGCACATCGCCTATGGCGGCAATCATGCTCACAAGCATCTTACCAATGACCACCGCGTTATCCGTCCCCGCCGCGCCGAGCGAAAACAACAACACCTTGCCCTCCTCGATGAGGTCGTAAAACGGAACGGTATTACGGCCGCAGGTCATGGCTTTGAAATCTTCGTGCAGCAGCAGGTTTTTAAGGCGCACCTGCATTGCGGACTTGGACGCATCATAGGTGGCGTTGTCCCAGTCCTCGTTGAAAAACGCCCGGATGCTTTCAACGGGATGCTGCCGGCCGGCGCGTACCAGGTGCGCCGGCGGGTCCTGGGATAGAAACTCTGACAGTGTGCGCAGGGTCGCGCCTGGCATGTCGAGCAGCACGCGCACCGTCACCTTGGCAATGTTGACCATCCGAACGCTGAGGGTTGAGCCGCCTTCCCCACGGCAAATTTCGCCAATTACTTCCGAGAGCCGGTTGGCGATTTTTTCCTTGGTCCGGTTGTCAGCTCCGGCCGGAATCTGGAACGGGTTGATGGTTGGAGTCTGGTCGGGAAAGTAGCGCGGGGCAATGTAAACCGCTCGCCGTTCGGCGTTGAATTCCGGCCAGTGCAGAACTTGTTCGCACATGTCGGAGTGGGCATCGATGACGACAACAGCCCGCTTCTGTAACACCTCGTGTTGTATGAGAACTTTCAAAAGTTCGGTTTTTCCCGAGCCTTGCGCGCCGACAATGTAGGTATGTCTTAGGCGTTCCTTGTCCGTCACCGCCCTTGGCACAGGGTGACGAATACCCAACTTTTCATCCGCAATGAGGGCGCCAAAGGCGCCCAGATTCACCACCGCATCCCTGCTCATTGTTACCCTTTTATTGCTTTGCCAAACTACCTGATAGACTACCCAGTTATTACCAGGTTCGTGTTCAAAAAAATATCATAAATTACATATGGTTAGGTATGGCCAGGCCCCGCTACTTCAGTCCTTCGGACAATGTTCATCACTTCACATTGTCCTCACTCCTTCACCGGCCCTATCTCGCCAGCGCCCCGCAGGCCCTATCCGCCTGCCTGCCCTACCATCCCCCCCTAGTGGCGCGACCCCCCCTTCCACGGCCCCCAACAAACCAATTTCTGGCACGATAGCAGGACGCTTTTTGCGTGCAACATTTCACCACATGATGGCGAGTGACCAGGCTGGCATTTCATTCCCGGCGACGAAAACGGAACGCTTGCGCCATTCGAGCGTGAAGCCTTCCGCCTCCAATTTGGTTTTGAGTTCCTTGGCGGCTTCCGTCGCCTGAATGTCTATCGGCCGCTCAATGGGAATGAATGCCACACGGTGGCCTTGGGCGGCTTCTATCGCGGCGGTAGCCAGTACCTCATTTACCGCCAACACCGTGCTGGCGTATTCTTCCGAGGCCCGCAGGCTCGCCTCTAAAAATCGCTTGGCTTTTCGTATCATGCGGCGCGGCTTTCCTGCACCCGTGCCGGAATGGCCCGGCCGAGGTAGGTGTCTGTCACGTCAATGCGGCCGTGCCCCAGCTCGTGGGAAATTTCGAGCCGTACGCGCCGGTCAGTTTCCCATTGTGCCGCGGTCATCTCGCCGCGGGTTGGACCGCCCGCAGCGGGACAGGCCCAGCCGGTGAGGGCTTTGTATCGCCACTGGGCGTAAGCATGACGGTAAGCGTGACAATTCCGAAGCCCGGCCTTGAGGGTGGTATATTCGTAATGCTTCAGGGCGCGCTTGTAGTTCCGGCCATCGCCTATCAGACTCCCATCGCCACATAAGGCTTTAATCTCCTCGAGGAGCGCCCGTTGTTTCGGGTGCACGATAGGGATTTCTCGATACCGGCCGCCTTTCGTCCAACTGGCTTGCAGGATGAGCCGGTTGCCCCGGTCAGCCATGCGGGGGAACATCTTTAGGGCCTCTTCCCGGCGCAGACCAAAAGCGGCTTCCAGCTTGAGGGCGAGGGCCACCCGCTCATCGTTGAGGCGGGCAAGGGCGTCGGCATCGAGGCGACGGGCGCGGTTGCCCTTGAAGCGTTCCCGGCGCTGCAAACCGTATCCCTCATTGCTGGCGGCAATGGCGCGGCTCTTATCAACGTGTCGCAGCCACCAGCGCGCCCATGCCAGCCGGTTGCGGATTGTGCCGTCACTGAGGCGGTTTGCCTTCCAACTAGCTACAAGCGCCTCCACATGGCGCGGCTTCAGGTGCTTGGCAGCTTGCAATTTATAACCCAAGGCGTGCAGCTCGTCGGCCAACTGCTGAAGGCCTCGTGCGCGGCACGCTTGGGTCGAATAAGACCCCTCCCCGTTGTGGCGGGTCAGGTTGAGGAGGTCGAAGTGTAGGCTTTTCATGTGCGGTCTTTTCGGTGAGTTTTAATGACCATGCGGGCCCGCTACCGTGAGGGGGCATCCGATGGAGCCGCGAGGCTCCCGAGGGTCGGCATTTCAGCTAGCTAGGCTTAGTCTGTCGTTCCAAGTGTCTCCAATACGTGGTTGAGGTTGGCGGCCGGGGCCGCGTGTCATTCGGCTTTTGGGGTCGCTTTTCCTCCGTGGTTGGGTGCCTCCGTGGGCTTCCAGTGCCGTGCCCTTGGGGCCGTGCTATGCGCTGTTGTTGTTGCTCTGCATATAAGCAGGGGCCTCCCCCCGCTGCTGGATTTGCTGCATGGTCGAGCCATGCCGTGCGGTCTGTGTCATTGGTCAGGTTCCTTTCTGGAAATGGTGCGGCCTGTGGCCTTGATGTCGCTTTGTCGAATCCGACGAGCACCCGCGTGGCACTCGTCGAACACTTATGTGCAGGCCCAGAACCGGCACCTAACACCTGCCACCATCTGGGCTGTTTTCCGCTATATTCCGCCCTTGCTGCTGTACCCCGCGTGGGCGACTGCGCCAGCAGTCCGCCCTGTCACTACCTGCTCGGCGGTAGTGACAGGGCTGGCAACGCCGCCCCGAATGGCGCTTGCACCACAGGCGCAAGCGCATGGGAGGTGCCCTCCCATGCCCTCCTGTGGCCGCTCTAGCGGCCAGCGGGGGACTTGCAACCCCCGCGCCCCTGCCTGTGCGGCTCTAAAGGCCGCAGCGCGATACATCGCGCAGGGCGGGGCCCTCTGGCCGTCCCTCGCTGCGTTCCGAGTGGTGGGCGCTCCACTCCGCTCGGTCAGGCCGTCAGGCCCCGCCAGCGGCTTTGCCGCTTAGGCCGCAATAGAAGCCCGCGCCGGGACATCCGGCGAATGTCCGGCCAAGGCTCGCCGTTTTGTGGCGGTTTGCTGTTGCGGATTACATCTAATGGTTGAATTAGCTTGACTTTTCTTCCAAATTGGTGGTATAATTAAGGGTGTAGATAAGGGTAATACCGTGCATTTAGGCCCGGCCCTGTCTCGACTTTCTTGAAAAATTTTTATCACAACACCAGCCGCGTTTTGCGGCGCTTATTGTATTTGGAGAAAAGAATAATGAAAAAAAGTATGTACAAAAGTATTGACAATAAGGCCGATGCGCCCCACCATGTTTATATGGAATTTGATTGGGACGACGGAAAACACGCTATTAACCTTGAGAAGCACAGGGTTGATTTCGTTGACGTTCTGGCCGCCTTTGAAGATGACCATAAGAAAGTTGTCCAAGATGACCGCAAGGATTACGGTGAAACCCGTTATAATATGCTCGCCAAACTCAACGGGCGCATCTTCCACATAACTTTCACTCCGCGCGGCACGGTGACGTGGCTTATATCTGCGCGAAAAGCCAACCAAAGGGAGCAAAAACGCTATGAGCAGCGCTCTTAAAAAGGGCCGCGCCGTCCTTATTGGCGGCAAGCCTTATAAACGCGAAGCAGACGGCAGTTTGGTGCCAATGGCAGGTCAGACTAATTTCGACCAGCTCGACGCCATGACAGATGCGCAGGTTGAGGCTGGCGCTAAGTCTGACCCGGATTCACTTGCAATGAGTGATGAGGAATGGGCGGAAGCCGAGATTTCCAAGCCTCTCAAAGTGCCTATGACCGTACGCGTTGATAGCGACGTACTCGACTGGTTCAAAGGCAACGGGAAGGGCTATCAAACGCGCATCAACACTGTACTTCGCAGATACATGGAAACGCAGAAAAAGGCGGGCTAAGCCCGTCTTTTTCTGATTTGATAATAGCGCAGCTAACAAAGTTTGTTAGTATTTGAGGCTCGTGGTATAAGATTGAAGAATGAAAGCCACGAATATGCGAACCCTCACCGTATCTTTGACGCCCCAGCAGGCCGCACGAATGCAAAGCGCCGTTGATAGCGGCGGCTATGCATCGAATAGCGAAATTGTGCGCGATGCGCTCCGGCTGTGGGAGCAACGCGAGGAAATCCGGGCGCTGGAACTCGACCAACTCAAGCGGGCTTATGCCGATGGCAAGGCCAGTGGAGAAGGTGCCGAGGTAGACCGCAATGCATTCTTGAAAGGCTTAAAACAAGAACGCTCCGGCCGTGCCTGAATACCGCCTGACCCCTCGTGCCCAACGCGATTTGCGCGACATCTGGCGTTATATCGCCGTGGAGAATGAACGCGCGGCCGATAAGCTGATAGGCAAGCTTTTCGATAAGTTCGAGCTAATCGCCTCTAATCCCCATATGGGGCCAGCCCGCTCCGAAATCGCTAGCGATGTTCGACTGGTTATAGAAGGCCGTTACATAGCGATTTATGAGCCAACGGCGTATGGTGTGCTCGTGGTAGCCGTTGTGCATGGTATGCGTGAACCATCGCAGTGGCTCGAGTAAGATGGCAGCGGGATTCGATGAGCGATACTGATGTAATGGCCTTCTGGAAGAGGCGCAGAGAACTGGAAGAGCAGCACGACTTAAAGCGTAAAGCCCTCGAGGCTGAACTTCATCAACACACCGAAACGATTGACCGAACTATTGCTGCCGTATGCGCAGAAATGGGCAATGTTTCCGGCGCTGCGTTGGAATTTATACGGTTTTTCCTTGAGAACCTTGACGAACTGCCCGCAAATTTCCGTGAATATGTCACCTTGTGGCAGAAGGAAAATATTTCAAACACAGCAAAATTGGAAAATTTAAAAACAGAACTTGATAAGCTGTTGCAATCAAGGGCGGATGTAAGAAAATCTATTTTCGCATTAGAGAAGGAAATATTTCAAGAAATCAGCATAATTACGCATAATTATACATCAACCGTTGCCAAAGCAATGAATGAAAAAATTACTTAGTGACCATTTTCGTTTTTTCAATAAATTCCCCGATTGAACCTGATATTTTCAGCTCATCAATTTCAGACTTTTTAATATAATTTTCAAGCCATACATTCTGCTTTCTCTGGTAGTTGACGGCATCTTCATAGCTTTGCTTCTGGACGATATAAGAACCATCCAAATAGGCAACATCCATTATTTGGCGATAAAACCAATTTGCATTTCTGATAACGCTTTTATTTCCGGGCAGGTCGAAATTTTTCTTAAAGGCCTGATTTGCCGCAGCGTATTTCTCAAAAGTCTCGCGGTCCCACTCGATTACTTTTTCCAGTGCAGCCAAGGCCGAGGCGTCGGTGAGAAAATAGGAGGAATGTGTCAGCCGGGCGATAGCCGCGCGATAGTCTGCCGTGGCCTTTTGGAGTTTTCTGACATTGGCGATGCGAAGCTTAAACCAGAGGAAAAAGCCCACTATTGCTATAATGACCAAGCTACAAGCTGCAATCACGACTGGGATGAGGCCAGGCCCGCCGGTCAAGCTGTTTATCAGGTCTTCGAATATACGCATTGCCGCCCCCGGGTCGTGGGCAGCTTACATAAAACGCGCGCGAGTTGAAGTCTGATCTAGATTCTTTTGAATGTCTGATCTGGTGCCTCGTTGCAGCCAGTAATCGACAAAGTGTCGGACGATGCAAACTTATAAGAGCAAATTTGCGGAGCCATGCCTTTTGAAATTGAAGGGTCGTTGAATGTCATCTTCAACCTGTCTTCTCCTAAGCGTTCCCACGAAAAAACGATAGAATTTGTTTCGCCTATATTCCCGAGTAGACCCGCGCCGCCTTTGATGAACTCGATGGTGGTATCGTTTTGGGTGCTTTTATATTTTCCCTCTAGGGCAGCTTCGGAACATGCCGCAAGTATAAACGTAATAGCGGCTGCAAAAGTAGTTTTCAGAGACAGAGAAGCGATGTTCGGTAGCCGCATGGAATATCCCCTATGGCAAGTGAGCCTTGCTGCCGGTGGCGGTCTGGCAAGGGCCTTCGGCTCCGCTTGCCTATCAAAAATCACGACTTTTGACGGGCGAGCTGGCCATGCCCCTGCAAGCTTTAATCAAGTTGAAAATGGCTGAATTTTAAGTAATTCTAATTTATCGGATGGCAGTATTAAGCACCTTGCAAAAGTCGTGACTTTTGACCCATTATGAAATTCTAATAAATCCTCAAGAAACCTTCGTTATTGCTGTGACTTTCAGGGATTTCCAACGGGAGCCCCTGATGATGACCCACCTTCCTTCTTCCATCCGCCTTGTCGGCTATGCCCGCGTCAGCACCGATGGGCAGGATTTGGCCTATCAGCTCGACCGGCTCCGGGCGGCGGGGTGCACCAAGATTTTTCGGGAGAAGCGCAGCGGCAAGAACACGACCGACCGGCCCCAGCTCCGGCGGTTGCTGCGAGCCTTGAAGCCGGGGGACGTGGTGTTGGCGACGGTCACCGACCGCATGGCACGTGACCCGCTGGACATGCTCACTATCCTCCACAGCGTGAAGGCCTCCGGCGCAGGCCTGCGGCTCCTCGATGAGCCTTTCATCGATACCACCTCCGAGCTGGCCGATCTGTTCTTGTTCATTCTCGGCTGGTTTGCACGCTGGCATCGCCTGCGGATTCTGGAAAACACCGCCCACGGCCGGGAGATGGCCCGGCGCCGGGGCGTGAAATTCGGGCGGCCGCTGAAGCTCACGCCAAGCCAGCAGAGTGAGGCCCGGGCTCGGCGTCGAGCCGGTGAGCATGTGGCCGCGCTGGCGCTGGCCTTCGGTGTCAGCAAAAGCACCATTGTCCGACTGGGCTAGCCTAAAGACCGGAGCGGGCTAAGTGTTAGGCCGCAGCGGCGGCCGGAGCGGGAACAGGCTTCACGGGCTTGAAATCGTCCGAACCAACTTCCGTTGCCCGTTCCTTGAGAGCCTCGTACTTGTCATGAGTTACGCCCACAGCTCCGCTCTCATACAGCTTCCGGATTACCTTGTGGGGGTTCAGGATCACGGCATGGGAAAAGCGCCCCGCCGAGCCCTTAGCCGTCCGGATAAACCCTAAGTTCTCCAGTTGCTCGATACGCTCCTGCCACATGCGAACCGCCTTAACGCCGGTATAGCCGGAATGCGTGGCGAGAGCGGCCGCAGCGCCAAGGGAGACGTACATTTCCTTGTAGGCCCTGCACCACAATTCAAAGAAGGTCGAGCCCGCAGGCTTGCCCTTCGTGAGGTCATTGATGATCGCCATGATAATGGGCATCGTTCGCGGCACGGGGGTATAGCCGTCATGGATATCGACATCCCATAGGAGGTCTGTATCGAGGTCCGGCCACAAATCGGCACGGAGGCTTTCAGTTTTACGGGCTGCCCGCTTCTTTTTAATCGGTGCCATGCGGCTCTCCACAACGAGAGGAAAAGGGGCGGCTGGGGTTTGGACCCCCAGCCTAGGGTTGGCGTTATGTGCTTCACGGGCTTGCATCCGTGCATCCTTCCGGAGGCAAATGGGTGGCCTAGGTTTGGACCCCCGACCTGATTTTGCCGCCTGTCTGAGGAAGCGGGCTTGCATCCGCTCCTTGTCGCCATCGAACCAACATCATGAACATATATATAGCAAAATAATTCATAAAAATCAATGACTTAAATAATTTTCGACAGGCAGAAAGGGTCGAAACAAGCCTTTCGGCGATTTTATTATAGATGCCGCATATAATCCACTAAAATAAACTATCCGGAAGTCGGCCAATTTTTTTATGCAATGAAAACAATGATGAATAGCACATTTTCCAGTATCGGGTGATCCGGTATTCGCGTGATCACGTCTTCGGGTGATCGGGTGGGAAGAGCGCGGGTGGCGGCCGTCAGGCGTTATGCAGGGCCTTCGGCTTCTTGATCACCGGCAAAATAGGAGCGGACTTACGGCGCGCATTCTCGCGCTTCAGCTCCCGTTCTTCCTTGATCCACAACAGAAACGACTTGCGACCTGCTTCGGTGGAGACATGATCGCAAAGAGTGGCTTTGCCGTTAAAGTTGGAGGGAATGCCACGGGCAAGACCGCCTGCTCTTTTATTACAGCGCAAGCGCTCAATAGGAGCCTTCCGACTGCGCTTGCCGTCCTCATTGAGCTTCAGGTCATTGAAGGTGCCGCCCATGCCCTGCTGGACATAGAGAACCTTGCCTATAGGCCCTTTCGCAGTCACCCCGTTAAAGGTGTAGCTCGTTCTCCAGTCCGGCTTAGTGATCTTGAATTGTATCCGCCCGCCCATGTTTCCGGCCTTGCCGAAAACGAGTTCCAGCTTGTCGCGGATTTGCTTCATGCTTTGGCGTAGAGGTAGGATTACGAGTGCGTGAAAATGCAGGTTCCCAATGCCCCGCTTCTTTTCGCCCCAGCGCTTCGTGGATACTGTTTGGAAGAAGACAAGGCGCTGCCAGTCTACGCCCTTGTCATGGAAACGCCGGTTGAAATAGGTCTTGATGTTGCCGGTCTCGGCGGCGAGTGCAATAAGGCGATGATCTATGCGCCCATCTATGAAGACAGCGCGCTCACCATAAGTAGCGATCATGGCGGCCGCGATATGGGCTTGCTTCAGCACGTCGGTTTGCTTTTTCCAGACAACCGTCTGCAAGTCGTCCAAGCTACAGGCCGTAGCGATAATGTCTCGGCAAATCCTTCTTTGCTCGGGTGTTATCTAGCTCTCCATGGATCGCAAGGCTGGGCGCTACTAAATACTGGAACAAATGTAGATTACCTGTTCAACACCCTGATTTGCAAGGAATTGATGGCATTCCGCAGGGTCTTTGTACCTCAAAAAAAGGCCTGCTGGCAAAACGTGAACAAATCCGGCCTGCGTCGTGAACGAATGACGCGGTTGTAGCGTGCGGCAGTGACGCCATGCGGGAGGTGCCTGCGCCTTTTACCTAGTGAGGCCTTTACCTTTTGGGTATACCCTAAAGGAAGTACATCAAAAGCACTTCGCTAAATACCTGTTGACGACTTAAAACGAAGTTCACACTATCGAAGTGCCTAAAACGAAGTGAAAGCCCTCCCATGTTCATCCGTGCTTATCTCCGCGCCAGCACCAGGGAGCAGGACGCCACCCGCGCCCAGGAGGAACTGAAGGAGTTTGCCGCCGCTCGCGGTTGGACGATTGCGGCCACCTACCTCGAGAACGAAAGCGGGGCGACTTTGCAGCGCCCGGAGCTGTTCCGGCTTTTGTCGGACTGCCAGGCCGGGGATGTGCTCCTAGTCGAACAGGTGGACCGGCTTAGCCGCCTTACGGCTGAGGATTGGGAACGGCTTAAGCGCGAGATTCACGCGCGCCAGGTGCGCGTAGTAGCGCTCGACCTGCCGACCTCGTGGGCCATGCTCACGGCCGAGCAGGACGAGCTACACCGCCGCATGTTCGAGGCCATTAACGCTATGATGCTCGATATGTTGGCAGCTATTGCTCGCAAGGACTACGACACCCGCAGGCATCGCCAGCAGCAAGGGATCGCCGCTGCGAAGGCGGCAGGACGCTATAAGGGACGGCGGGAGGACACCGCACGCAATGCGGCTATTCTCTCTATGCTTCGTTCCGGCCAATCCTGGCTAACCATACAGAAGGCGACGGGATGCTCCAGCTCGACGCTCCAACGGCTAAGCAAACGATTGCGGAACGCGGAGGTCTTTTAAATGAGGTCCGTATATTTAGGCCACATTGATCCTATCCAAAACATGGATCGTTTCTACACCATGATCTTGCAAGAGACGTTATTCGGCGAGTGGTCGCTTGTAAGAGAATGGGGGCGCATCGGCCAGGGCGGGCAATTGATGGAATCTCATCACACTACCGCGCAGGAAGCGCAGGCATGTGCCGAGCAAATTCTCAGGCAGAAACTCCGCAAAGGTTATCAGATCATGTGATTTCGCAGTGCTTTATATCTCGCAGATCTAACGTTAACTTTAACATTAGCGCTAAAGTTACCATCACCGTTAATGTCAAGGTTAATGCTTATTTTAACTTTTCCGCTTAGAATGCTGCCAGAGATAAGGAGCGGCCATGTTCACCATCACCTTCGCCAACCCGAAAGGCGGTTCGGGTAAAACCACCTCAGCGATGTTGCTAGCCGAGCAAATCCGCGCGGCCGGGGCGACCGTCGCCATTCTCGATTGCGACCCCAACCAGAACATTGTGCAATGGGGGGCGCAGCGCGCCGAGAAAGGGAAGGCAGTTCCGTTCAACATTCGCCCGGCGCCCAATGAGGCCACGTTCCTAGATACCGTGGACGCGATACGCGGCACGGCCGATTATCTGATTATTGACCTTGAGGGCACCGCCAACCAGCTCGTGACCTATGCCATCAGCCAGTCCGACCTTGTGCTGATACCCTTCGAGCCGACGCCCATGGAAGCCCGCCAAGCCGCCCGGGCCGTGCAACTCGTGCGGAATGCGGGCCGCATGATGAGCCGCAGCGTGGCCCACGCTCTGATGTTTGTGAAGGTCAACGCGGCCATTCAGACCAATGACGAGAAGGATGTGCGCAAGGAAACCGAAGCGAACGACATTCCCGTGCTGCGTTCAGCCATCGTGCGCCGCGCCGCCTACACCCGCATCTTCCGCGATGGCTTTCTGTTGGGCGAATTGCTCGAACAGGCCCGCGACGAAGTGAAGGGCAGCACCGCGTCAGCGCAGGAGCGCGTCCTCAAGCCGCTGGACGCGGCGATGCAGAACGCCCGCGATTACACCCAAGAAGTCGTCAACCTCCTGTCCCAAGAGAAAGCCGCCGCATGAGCTACGGATTCGAGAAGAAGGCCGTGGACGCTGTGCAGTTGCCCCCGCAGTCCCGCGAAACAGTGACTCCGCGCCCTGCCATGGGGCAAGTGTTGCAGGCCGCCGCCGAGCTGGGGTTCGTGTCGCGTGAAGCCGCCACACGGCGCCGACCTGGCCC
>Ga0066256_1003618_pt1 | contig 14154 bp, 13 predicted proteins | sample ThiBio_1000_biof_FD_87107 | JGI IMG/M metagenome (GOLD analysis project Ga0066256, IMG submission 87107) | Wastewater bioreactor microbial communities from Cape Town, South Africa - Thiocy_expt_1000_biof (version 2) | ecosystem: Engineered > Bioreactor > Thiocyanate-remediating >...
GATGCTGGTCTACCCGACCGAAGCGGTGAAAACGTGGCAGGGAGGGCTCTGAGCCATGGCCGTCGACCTTTCAGGGATGCAATCGATCTCCGCGGCGACGCTGGAACGCGCCGTCGCCCAAGGCGTGCTGACAACCCAGCAGGCCGATATGCTGCACTATCTGGAAGGCAACGCGGCGAGCGGCCCCGCCGCCGAGCCGTCCGACGACGAGAAATTCCGTTTCATCAACGGCTTCGGCGACATCTTCGTCACCATCGGCATCGCGCTTTTCGTGGGGGCCTTGTGCTATTTCGCCAGCACGTCGTCAGGCGGGGTGACGGGTGGCCTTGCGGTTGCGGTGGCGAGCTGGTTTCTGGCCGAATATTTTGCCCGCAAGCGCCGCATGGCGCTGCCCAGCATCGTGCTGTTGCTGGTCTTTGCCGCCTCGGTCTTTATCGCGGTGCTGCTCTTTGCATCCGGCACCGAGGATTTTCGCTTCAACGCCCTGAAAAGCGAAACCTGGCCGGTGGTCGTCGCCGGTCTGGCCACCATCGCCGCCACGGCACTCCACTACCGGCGCTTCTGCATCCCGATCACCTTCGCGGCCGGCGTGGCGGCGCTGGTGGCCAGCGTGCTCGGTCTGGCGTTCGGCGCGGCGCCCGATTTCGCCGGGCGGTTCGCACGGCCGCTCCTGTTCGTCTGCGGCGTCGGCGTGTTCGCGCTCGCCATGCGCTTCGACTTGAGCGACCCGCAGCGGCGGACGCGGCGCACCGACATCGCCTTCTGGCTGCACATGCTGGCAGCACCCCTGGTCGTGCATCCGCTGGTCAGCGGCCTGATCGGTTCCGGCGGGCTGACCATGGCCGCCTCGACCGGCGTGCTCGCCATCTTCGCCGGCCTCGCCTTCGTCGCGGGATTGGTCGATCGGCGCGCCGTGCTGGTCTCGGGCCTTTCCTATGCCGGCATCGCCTTCGGCTCGCCGGGCCCCCCGATCGGCTTCAGCGAGGGCGGGGTGCCGCCCCCCACGCCGGGGCTCCGCGCGCCGGGGCGTTCGCCCCCCCCCCCAAAACAGAGCCGCCCCCCGCCGTTTCACGAGTCATCCGTTATGAGCAATTTTTCTCCCCGCGAAATCGTTTCCGAACTCGACCGTTTCATCATCGGCCAGAAGGAGGCCAAGCGCGCCGTCGCCATCGCCTTGCGCAACCGCTGGCGTCGCCAGCAGCTCGAAGGCCATATGCGCGAAGAGGTGATGCCGAAGAACATTTTGATGATCGGCCCGACCGGCGTCGGCAAGACCGAGATTTCGCGGCGGCTGGCCAGGCTTGCGAGCGCGCCCTTCGTCAAGGTCGAGGCGACCAAGTTCACCGAGGTCGGCTATGTCGGCCGCGACGTCGAGCAGATCGTGCGCGACCTGGTCGAGGACGCCATCGTGCTGGTGCGCGAGAAGATGCGCGAGGACGTCAAGGCCCGCGCCCATCTCAACGCCGAGGAGCGGGTGCTGGAGGCGCTGGTCGGCAAGACGGCTTCGCCCGCCACCCGCGACAGCTTCCGCAAGAAGCTGCGCGAGGGCGAACTGGACGACAAGGAAATCGAGGTCGAGATCACCGATACCGGAACCGGCGGCATGGGCGGCTTCGAGATTCCCGGCATGCCGGGCGCCAATATCGGCGTACTCAACATCAACGACATGCTGACCAAGGCGATGGGCGGCAAGCGCACGAAGATGCGCAAGACCACGGTGAAGGATTCCTACGACCTTCTGATCGCCGACGAGTCCGACAAGCTGCTCGACCAGGACGAGGTGGTGCGGCGCGCGCTCGACTCGGCCGCCAATGACGGCATCGTCTTCCTCGACGAGATCGACAAGATCGCCGCGCGTTCCGACATCTCGGGCGGCCCCTCGCGCGAGGGCGTGCAGCGGGACCTCCTGCCGCTGGTCGAGGGCACCACGGTCGCCACCAAATACGGGCCGGTCAAGACCGACCACATCCTGTTCATCGCCTCCGGCGCGTTCCACGTCGCCAAGCCGTCCGACCTGCTGCCGGAATTGCAGGGCCGCCTGCCGATCCGCGTCGAACTCGCCTCCCTCAACGAGGACGACCTGCGCCGCATCCTACGCGAGCCGGAATCGAGCCTGGTCAAGCAATACGAAGCCCTGCTGCAGACCGAGGGCGTTCAGCTCGCCTTCACCGACGACGGCATCGAGGCCATCGCCAGGATCGCCGCCCAGGTCAACACCTCGGTCGAGAACATCGGCGCGCGCCGGTTGCAGACAATCATGGAGCGGGTCCTGGACAATATCGGCTTCACGGCGCCCGACCGTTCCGGCGAGACGATCACCGTCGATGCCGCCTTCGTCGAAGCCAATATCGGCGATCTCGCCCGCAACACCGACCTCAGCCGGTTTATTCTCTAAGCTTTGTGTCACCCGGATCGCACCTACGGTGCGTCCGGGAAGCTTCGATATGAACTATCTATCATCGCTGCGGGTGGGCAATGACAATCCGCAGTGCTGTAGCGCACTTGCATTCGAAACCGGCCATTGCCATAAACCGGGCCTTCCAAGTTTCGCGGGCACGTTTCTCGGGCAAGATTCACAGGCAGATTCACGGGTACGACAATGGCCGAATTTCCCCAGCTCGTTTTTTCCGGCGTGCAGCCGACCGGCAATCTTCATCTCGGAAACTACCTGGGCGCGATTAAACGTTTCGTCGAATTGCAGACGACCCACGAATGCATCTATTGCGTGGTCGATCTGCACGCCATCACCATGCCGCAGGATCCCGTGGCGCTGAAGGCGCAGATCCGCGAAGTCACTGCCGCCTTCATCGCCTGCGGCATCGATCCGAAGAAACATATCGTCTTCAACCAGAGCCAGGTGCCGCAGCATGCGGAGCTGGCCTGGATCTTCAATTGCGTCGCGCGCATCGGCTGGATGAATCGCATGACGCAGTTCAAGGAGAAGGCTGGCAAGGATCGCGAGAATGCTTCCGTCGGTCTCTATGCCTATCCGGTGCTGATGGCCTCCGACATTCTGATCTATCGCGCCACCCATGTGCCCGTCGGCGAGGATCAGAAACAGCATCTCGAACTGGCGCGCGACATCGCGCAAAAATTCAACAACGATTTCGCCACCTCGATCGCCGCCAACGGCTTCGGCGAAGCTTTCTTTCCGCAGCCCGAGCCTTTGATTCAAGGGCCGGCGACGCGCGTCATGAGCCTGCGCGACGGCTCGAAGAAAATGTCGAAGTCCGATGCCTCCGATTATTCGCGCATCAATCTCACCGACAGCGCCGACACGATCGCGCAGAAGGTGCGCAAGGCGAAGACCGATCCGGAGCCCTTGCCGTCCGAGCCGAAAGGCCTTGAGACGCGGCCGGAAGCCGACAATCTGGTCGGCATTTTTGCGGCGCTCTCCGACGGCAACAAGGCCGATGTGCTCAAGCAGTTCGGCGGCGGCAATTTCTCGACGTTCAAGAATGCGCTCGTCGATCTGTCGGTCGAAAAGCTCGCGCCGATCGCCGACGAGATGCGTCGCCTGACCGGCGATCCCAGCCATATCGATAGCATCCTCAACGACGGCGCCGCGCGCGCCGAAGCGATTGCCGCGCGCAACATGAACGCGGTGAAGGATATCGTCGGCTTCGTGCGCCGCTGACAAGATTGTCCTCGATCTCCGTGTCATCCCGGACGCATCGTAGGTGCGATCCGGGAACCAGGAGCGTGTGGGTGAATCTTGAACCGCCACTTTTGAACGCATCGCAATCAGCATTCATCATGTGGCCCCTGGATCCCGGATCACGCTGCGCGTGTTCGGGATGACACCGTGATGGATGATCGACAAAATTCTTTCATCTTTCGCCGCGTCGTCGTGCATTTGCCTCATCACCGTCCTGGTGGCACGATGACGGCGGCTCGCAATCGACTATTTTCGAGGAGCGCCAATGGGCGGACGACGCAGTTCATATCAGACGGGACACAAGCCCAAATTTCTCGTCGTTATCGATGGCAGCGCGGAAAGTACGCAGGCGGTGGCCTTCGCCGCGCGGCGTGCGGCGCGCACCGGCGCCATCATGATGATGCTCGCGCCAACGATCAATTGGAACTCGCCGCCACCCGTGCCCGTGAACTGGTCGATGTCGAAGCCGAGCGCGTCGTTCGTTTCGGCCTCAAGCTCGAACAGATTTTGGGTCTGATCGAGGAAGATCCGGATATTTCGCTTCTGGTGCTCGCCGCTTCGAGCGGCCCGGAGGGGCCAGGGCCGCTGGTCACCTTGATGGCGGGCAAGGCGGCGGGAACCTTTCCCATCCCGGTGGTCATCGTGCCGGGCGCTTTAACCGACGAAGATATCGAGGCTTTGGCTTGATCCAGCCGCGCGCCGGTTCCATATAGAGGGTAACTGGGCCGCCCTGGGGCGGTGTTATCCTGGAATTGCGCGATGTTCATCCAGACCGAAGCGACCCCAAACCCGTCGACCCTGAAGTTCCTGCCCGGCGAGACCGTGCTGGGCGAGGGCACCCGCGAATTCACCTCCTTCGACGCCGCCGGCGCCTCGCCGCTGGCTAGGGCCTTGTTTTCCATCGACAATGTGTCGAGCGTCATGTTCGGCCCGGATTTCGTCTCGGTGACCAAATCGGGCGGCGAATGGCAGCATCTCAAGCCGTCGATCCTCGGCGCCATCATGGAACATTTCATGTCGGGTGCGCCGCTGCTCAACGACGGCGAGGCCCCGGTATTGGACGACGAGGAAGAGTTCTTCGCCCCCGAGGACGCCGAAACCGTCGCCACGATCAAGGAACTGCTCGAAACCCGCGTCCGCCCGGCGGTCGCCGGCGATGGCGGCGACATCACTTTCAAGGGCTTCAAGGACGGCACCTTGTACCTGACTATGAAGGGCGCCTGCTCCGGCTGCCCGTCATCCACGGCCACGCTCAAGCACGGCATCCAGAACCTGATGACCCACTTCCTGCCGGAAGTGCGCGCCGTCGAACAGATCTGATTGATCGCTGTCAGCCCGGATAGCCTGCGGCTCCGGGATGACATGAAGGCCTCGGCCAGCTATGCCAGAGACAATGATTCTGGCCTTAGATACCTCGATGTCAGCGGCTTCGGCTTGTGTCAGCCTCGCCGGCGCTGACGAGCCGATCGCCAGCCGCAGCCTGCCCATGGACCGCGGCCATGCCGAAGCGCTGATGCCGCTTGTCGCCGAGGTGATGCAGGCCGCGCCCGGTGGCTTTCCCGCCCTCACGCGTGTCGCCGTCACCATCGGTCCGGGCTCTTTCACCGGCATTCGCGTCGGTGTTGCCGCCGCCCGCGCCATTGGTCTTGCCGGCAATATTCCGGTGATCGGCGTTTCCACCTTTTCGGCTTTCGCCGCGCCGTGGATCGGCAAGGAGCAAGGCCAGATCGTCGCCTGCGCCATCGATGCCCGGCATGGCAATGTCTATATCCAGGCCTTCGACTCCAGCGGCCATATCGTTCTGTCGCCGCGTTTGTCGACACCGCGCGAGGCGCTGCGCGCCATCGGTGCCGGCCCGCTCTGCCTTGTCGGCTCCGGCGCGGCATTATTGGCGGCGGAAGCCCAGACCATCGGTTCCAACACGGTCATCTGCGGTCCTGCCGCCGCGCCCGACATTCATCAGGTCGCTCGCCTCGGCCTAATCGCCGATCCGGCGACGGCGCCGGCCCGGCCGTACTATCTGAAACCGCCGGATGCCAAGCCTGTCCCCATCCGTCGCCTGCGGCAAGTCGAGACGGATCGCGCCGGGCTGCCGGAATGATCAGCTTTCTGCGCCGCACCTTGCAGACCGAGAGCCGCAGTCTCGAAGCCGCCGATGCCATGGCCTGCGCGCGTCTGATCTTGTCGGAGAATGTCATCGGCGATGGCATTTTCGACAGTGTCGGCGGCACCTTGCTCGGCTTCGTCCTGTCGCGGAAAGCCGCCAATGAAGCGGAGATTTTGACCATCGCGGTCGCCGCCGCCCATCGCCGCCGTGGCGTTGCGCGCGATCTCCTCATCAAACATGCCGAAACGCTTGGGCTGTTGCGCGTCAGCGCGCTGTTTCTCGAAGTGGCGCAGGATAACGAAGCGGCGCTGGCGCTCTATCGCCGTCATGGCTTCACGGAAGTCGGTCGTCGGCCGGGCTATTATCGTGCCGCCGATGGCGGTCGCACCGATGCGCTTGTCATGACAAAGCAATTGTTGTGATTTACGCAAATCGCGTTTCGATAGAAACCGATTTGCTTTCAGAGGTCGCTTTTCCATCTCTTAAGCTATGACGAAGGAACATTCGTGCCGGTTCTGCGCGCCGTGGCGCTTGTGCTGACAATCCTGCTGTTTCTCGTCGTTGTTAGCCCGCTCTATCTGTTGTTCATCCGCTTCCGGCCGTCGGCGCGCGCCGCCATGCCGCTGCTCTTCTGCCGCATCATGTGCCGCCTGCTGCGGGTGCGCGTGCGCCCGCGCGGCGAGATGGCGCGCGAGCGGCCTTTGCTGCTGGTGCCCAATCACATTTCCTGGGTCGATATCGTCGTGCTCGGCAGCACCGAATTCACCGCCTTCCTGGCCAAGAAGGAGGTGGCGGGCTGGCCGCTGCTCGGGCCGCTCGCCAAGGTGCAGGGCGCGCTGTTCGTCGATCGCGGCCGCCGCCGGCAGATTCCGGCGGTCAACAGGCAGATGGCCGAGCGCATGCAGGCCGGCGATCCGGTCATCCTCTTCGCCGAGGCGACCACCGGCGACGGCACCCCTTGGTGGAAATTCCGCGCCCCCCCTTCCGGGCCCTGGCGCGCCCTGAGGACGGCTTTCCCGGAGCTGACGACGGTGTACGCCCAGCCCATCGTCTTCGTTAAAAACCGCCGCGACGGCCTGGCATTGGGCCGCGCCGGTCGGGCCAATATCGCTTGGTACGGGGATACCGGTTTCACGCCGCATCTGTGGAGCATGCTCAAATCCGGCCCCACCGAATGTCTGGTCGATTATTTGCCGCCCCGGCCTATGGCGCTGGCCGACCATCGAAAAGCCATGGCGGCGATGATTCAGTCGGACATCCGCCAGAACCGCTGGAGACAGGTGCCGTGAGGTTCTCACCCCGGCGATTTTCGCCTAAAAGGAACGAGAATTGCTGGCGGCCAGACTGCCAGAGCAAATTGCGTTTCTATCGAAACGTAATTTTGCCAACGGTCTCTGTTTTGACGCGTCTTTGTGGCGTTTGACGAAGTCAAACTGCAAAACGCTTTGGGCGTGAAGGAATGATTTTGGGCATGAACGAGGTGAAAACGTCAGAGGCGAGAGGGGCCACGCCGGGCGTCGCGCCGCAGACTCGCAAGGTTTTCATCAAGTCGTTCGGATGCCAAATGAACGTCTATGACGCCACGCGCATGGGCGACATTCTCGAAGGCGAGGGCTATGGCCCGGCCGCTTCGCCGGAAGAAGCCGATCTCGTCGTTCTCAACACCTGTCACATCCGCGAACGCGCCTCGGAGAAAATCTTCTCCGAACTCGGCAAATTGCGCGAGATGAAGGAAGAACGCGCGGCGAACGGCAAGACCATGCAGATCGCCGTCGCCGGGTGCGTCGCCCAGGCCGAAGGCGGTGAGATCATCCGCCGCCAGAGTGCCGTCGATATCGTCGTTGGGCCGCAGAGCTATCATCGTTTCCCCGAATTGCTCGGCAAGGCCGGCAAAAACATCGACTTTCGCGGCGGCGGCGTGGTCGATACCGATTTTCCGGTGGTCGATAAGTTTCAGACCATGAAGGCGCCGTCGCCACAGCGTCTGCGCGGGCGCGGTTATGCCGCCTTCGTCACCGTGCAGGAAGGTTGCGATAAATTCTGCACTTTCTGTGTTGTGCCCTATACGCGCGGCGCCGAAATGTCGCGTCCGATCGCCTCCATTCTCGATGAAGTGCGCACGCTCGCCGAAGCCGGCGTGCGCGAGATCACGCTGATCGGCCAGAACGTCAATGCCTATCATGGCGACGATGCCGGCCGCGTCGCTTCGCTGGGCGATCTCATCGAACGGGTCGCCGCCATGCCCGGCGTCAACCGCATTCGCTATACGACAAGTCATCCCCGCGACATGGACGAGCGTCTGATCGCCGCCCATCGCGACATTCCCGAATTGATGCCTTATCTGCATCTGCCGGTGCAGGCGGGGGCGGGTCGCATCCTGGCGGCGATGAACCGCCAGCATAAGGCGCGCGAAATCCTCGACATCATCGGCCGCGCGCGCGCGGCGCGCCCTCACATCCCCCCCTCATCGGATTTCATCGTCGGCCTCCCCGGCGAAACCGAAGTGGAGTTCCAGGCGGCGATGGGTCTTGTGCGCGAGATCGGCTTCGCCAGCGCCTATTCCTTCATGTATTCTGAACGCCCAGGGACACCGGCGGCCGAGATGGACGGACAGGTCGAAGCGCATGTGAAGCAGGAGCGGCTCGCCGCGCTGCAAGCGCTGCTCGAAGAGCAGCGGCAGGCGTTCAACCGCGCGACGGTCGGCCGCGTTCTCCCGGTCCTGTTCGAGAAGAAGGGCCGCCACGCGAGCCAGGCCATCGGCCGCACGCCCTATCTGCAATCCGTTCACGTCGAAGATGCGGAAGCATTGATCGGAACCATTGCTTCGATTTCGATTGAAGACACCTGGCCGAATTCGCTGAAGGGCCGGATCGTCACACCCGAAAGTTCAGCCGCTCACGGGAGCATGCAGACATCGAATGCCTGACAACGACAGTCGTACGGGCGCGCCGCCGTCCATCGAGAATGCTGCGGCAGGGCGAGAACTCAGAACGAAAGTTTTCGATCGCGAGCGATCGGAAGTCACATTCACCCTGGCCGACAATCGCGCCGCATCGGCCACCTTCGGTCAATACGATCAGAACCTCGCCAAGATCGAACGGCGCCTCGGTGTCTCCGTTCACGTCAACGGCAATCACGTCACCATCAAGGGTCCACCGGAGGCCTGCGCCCATGCGCAGCGCGCCATGACGGCGCTCTACGAACGCGCTCGCAAGGGCCAGAGCATCGGCCTTGGCGATATCGACGGCGCGCTGGCCGAAAGCATCGAGCAGGGCAGTCTGTTTCCCGAACAGGCGGCGGCCGCTGCCACCACGCCTTTCTCTTTCCAGCAGATCGCCACGCGTAAGAAAGGCGCCGTGCGGGCGCGCAATGCTTCCCAGCACGAATATCTGCACGCGCTGCGCCAATACGAACTGGTCTTCGCCGAAGGTCCGGCGGGCACCGGCAAGACGTGGCTCGCGGTGGGCCATGCGGTGCTGCTGCTCGAACAGGGCATCGTTGAGCGGCTCGTGCTGTCGCGTCCCGCTGTGGAAGCGGGCGAACGCCTGGGCTTCCTGCCCGGCGACATGCGCGAAAAGGTCGATCCCTATCTGCGGCCGATCTTCGACGCGCTGCATGACTTCATGGACAGCCGCATCGTCGAGCGTGGTCTGGCCACCGGCATGATCGAAGTGGCGCCGCTCGCCTTCATGCGCGGACGCACGCTCACCAATGCCTGCATTCTGCTCGACGAGGCGCAGAACACGACGTCGATGCAGATGAAAATGTTCCTCACCCGTCTGGGCGAGGGCTCGCGCATGATCGTCAACGGCGATCCGACGCAGATCGATCTGCCGCCCGGCCAAAAGTCGGGCTTGCAGGAAGCGGTGCGTCTGCTCTCCGGTGTCGAGGGCATCGGCCATATTGTGTTCAAGGATGCGGACGTGGTGCGTCACGACCTCGTGCGGCGCATCGTCACGGCCTATGAGAGTGCCGGCAAGAAAGCGCCCGGCGCCGAATGAACGTCGTTGTCGATGTGCGTGACGAATTCGAAGGCTGGTCGACCGCCTGGGCCGACAAGGGCGCCGACATGCCGGATCTCGATGCCTTCACCGCGCGCGCCATCGCCACCGCGCTCGAAACGTCCAAGGTGAAACTCATGGACGGCGTCGAAGTCTCGGTGCTCTATTGCGGCGACGGCTTCATGCAGGAGCTGAACAAGCAATGGCGCGGCAAGGACCAGCCGACCAACGTGCTGTCCTTTCCGGCCGCCAGCGGCAAGGCCCTGCAACGCACGCCGACCCTGGGCGACATCATCGTCTCCTGCGACACGGTGGTGCGCGAGGCCAAGGCCGAGAACAAAACCTTCGCCGATCATCTCGCCCACATGCTGGTGCACGGCAGCCTGCATCTCGTCGGCTTCGACCATGAGGTCGATGACGAAGCGGAAGACATGGAGGCGCACGAGCGACAGGCGCTGGCCAAGCTCGGTATCGCCGACCCCTATGGTGAGAGCTGAAAACATCACGCGGCGCGTGTATCTGTTGAGGGCACTGATTCGCGGATAAAGCCGAGCCCCATGACAACAGCGGCGATCACCAGAACAGCCGATCGTTTTGTTCTCTCCGCCGGCTGGACGCGCGCCTTTCTGGCTTTCGTCTGTGGCGCGGCGGGCGCTCTGGCGATGCCGCCGGTGTCGCTCTTTCCCTTTCTCTGCATTTCCATGGTCGCCGCCGTCTGGCTGATCGACGGATCGGCGGCGCAGGTCCGCGACGGCGTGCCCGCTTCGGCCTTCGCCCATGGGCTGGATGCTGCCAAGGTCGGCTGGTGGCTGGGCTTTGGCTATCATGTCGCGGGTCTGTGGTGGCTTGGCGCGGCCTTTCTGGTCGAGGCCGATCAATTCGCCTGGGCGCTGCCCTTGGGCGTCATCGGCCTGCCGGCGGGCCTAGCTTTCTTCACCGCCTTCGGCTTCTTCCTGGCGCGACTGTGCTGGACCACGGGACCGAGCCGCATTCTGGTTCTCGCTCTCGCACTCACTTTATCGGAATGGCTGCGCGGCACCCTGCTCACCGGCTTCCCGTGGAATGATTTCGGCATGGCTTTCGGCGCCAATCTCATGCTGGCGCAGATGGCTTCTCTCGTCGGTCTCTATGGCCTCACCTTTATCGCCGTCTTCATCTGCGCCGCGCCGGCGGTGCTGGCCGATCGCCCGGCACGCGGACGGCGCGGCCCATGGCCGGTCTTCGCGGCGCTGATCCTGCTCGTTGTCATGGTGGCCTTCGGCTTCTGGCGCTCGTCGGCGCCGGCCGTCGCCATGCAGCCGAATGTGAAGCTGCGCATCATGCAGCCTAATCTGCCGCAGGACGAGAAATTCCGCGCCGACAATAAGGAAGCGATCCTCAAGCGCTATTTCGAAATCTCCGATCGCGCCACGTCGCCGCAGACCGCTGGTGTCGCCGATGCCACCCATCTGATCTGGCCGGAGTCGGCCTTTCCCTTCATTCTGTCGCGCGATCCCGCCGCCTTGCGCGAGATCGGCACCTTCCTGCCCGCGTCCACCATATTGGTGACGGGCGCGGCGCGCTTCGAACAGCTCGATCGCACCGCCGGTTCCCGCCGCCCGGCCGGCCGCTATTACAATTCGATCCAGGCCGTGCTGCCGGGCGGCGCCATCGTCGCCACTTATGACAAAGTGCATCTGGTGCCTTTCGGCGAATATCTGCCGCTCGGCTGGCTGCTCGATAAAGTGGGTTTGCGCCAGTTCGTACATATTCCCGGCGGCTTCGAGCCGGGGGCGCGTCGCACTTTGCTGCGTCTGCCAGGCTTGCCGGCCACCGCGCCGCTCGTCTGCTACGAGGCGATCTTCCCCGGCGAGGTCATGCCGCAGGATGGATCGGCGGAGCGGCCGGAATTCATGTTGAATGTCACCAACGATGGCTGGTTCGGCGAGACTTCGGGGCCGTATCAGCATCTCGCGCAGGCGCGGTTGCGCAGCATTGAAGAAGGCATGCCGCTGGTGCGGGCGGCCAATACGGGCATTTCGGCGGTCATCGATCCTTACGGTCGGATCCTCAAACAATTGCCGCTTGGCGTCGATGGCGTGATCGACAGCACCCTGCCCAAGCCGATTGCTGCCCCTTTTTTTGCGCAGCATTCCCAATCGGCGCCCGCCGGTTTGTGGTTCGCCGCCCTCATTTTGGCCCTCGTCCTGAGAGCATGGGAAAAGCGCAGGTCTACCTACACCTCTACCTAATAGCCGTTGCAGGGCCGGGTCGATGCGCGTAAGACGCGGGGTGTTCGATCCCCTCAGGGTTTCGAGCGGAAGAGACCTTATTCCTCCTCTGAGTTTCGAGGGTCGCATGGCGAAGGTCCCGAACCCCATCGACAAGCATGTTGGCAGCCGCGTGCGACTGCGCCGGGTGCTGCTGGGCCTGAGCCAGGAAAAACTTGGCGACGCGCTGGGGCTGACGTTCCAGCAGGTGCAGAAATATGAAAAGGGCGCCAATCGCATCGGCGCCAGTCGGTTGCAGGAAATTTCCAAGATCCTCGACGTGCCGCCGTCCTATTTCTTCGAAGGCGCGCCGGCCGGTTCCTCGCAGGCGCAGGCCGATGCCGGCGAAGTGGTCTCCTCCGCTCTCGTCACCGACTTCATCGCGACTTCCGAAGGCATTCAACTGAACAAGGCCTTCGTGCGCATCAAGAGCCAGCAGGTGCGCAAGCGCATCATCGATCTCGTCGTCTCATTGGCGGCCGATCATGATCATGATGCACGCGATGAGAGCGAAAGCGGGAACCCTCCCAAAAGCTGACACCGTGGTAATACGGCCCATGGGAACGTGCCCGTGTTCGCTTTATAGAACAAAACCCCCAATAACGCTTGACCAAACGAACGCTCGCTGCCAAAAAGACGCGCCCTTTGGCATAGGGAGAGGAATCCTGCGTTAAACGGCGGCCGCCACAACGGTCCACACATCACGCAACCACTCAGCCTCGGAGAACGCCTCGTGGCCCGTAAGAATTATCTTTTCACCAGTGAGTCTGTGTCGGAAGGTCATCCGGACAAGGTCTGTGACAGGATTTCGGACGAAGTCGTTGATCTGTTCTTCCGTGAAGGCGCCAAGGCGAAGCTCGACCCCTATCAGATCCGCGTGGCCTGCGAGACCCTGGCGACGACCAATCGCGTCGTGATCGCCGGCGAAGTCCGCGGCCCGAACATTTCCAAGGACCAGATCATCGCGGCGGCGCGCAACGCCATCAAGGACATCGGCTACGAGCAGGATGGCTTCCATCATGCCAATGCCGAGATCGAAGTGCTGCTGCACGCCCAGTCGGCCGACATCGCCCAGGGCGTTGACGCCTCCGGCAACAAGGACGAAGGCGCCGGCGACCAGGGCATCATGTTCGGTTACGCCTGCCGCGAGACGCCCGAGCTGATGCCGGCACCGCTGTATTACTCGCACAAGATCCTGCACCTGATCTCGCAGGCCCGGCACGCCGGCACGGAAAAGGGCCTCGGCCCGGATTCCAAGAGCCAGGTCACCGTCCGCTACGAGAACGGCAAGCCGGTCGGCGCCACCCAGATCGTCGTGTCGCACCAGCACACCATCGAGGACCTGACCTCCAAGCAGATCCACGACCTGGTCGAGCCCTATGTCCGCAAGGCCCTGCCGGAAGGCTGGATCACCAAGGACACCGTTTGGCACATCAACCCGACCGGCAAGTTCTACATCGGCGGTCCGGACGGCGACTGCGGCCTGGCCGGCCGTAAGATCATCGTCGACACCTATGGTGGCGCGGCCCCGCACGGCGGTGGCGCCTTCTCCGGTAAGGATCCGACCAAGGTTGACCGTTCGGCCGCCTATGCGGCGCGCTATCTGGCCAAGAACGTCGTCGCCGCCGGCCTCGCCGACCGCTGCACGATCCAGCTCGCTTACGCCATCGGCGTTGCCAAGCCGCTGTCGATCTATGCCGACCTGCACGACACCGGCAAGGTTGACCCCGACAAGCTCGAGAACGTTCTGATGGAAATCATGAACCTCTCGCCGCGCGGCATCCGCGAGCACCTGCAGCTCAACAAGCCGATCTACGCCCGCACGTCCTCCTACGGCCACTTCGGCCGCACGCCGGACAGCGACGGCGGCTTCTCCTGGGAGAAGACCGACCTGGCCGATCAGCTCAAGAAGCAGTTCTGATTCTCCGCAAGAGACGTTTGTTTCGGAGGGGCGCCCTGGGGCGCCCCTCTTTGTTTGAAGCGATCCCTTGACGGGAGCGCCGGCTCGGATCAAACCGCGCGGAAGTTTGACGAGCCGATGTTTGATGAAGAAGCCATGACCGACCGCATGCCGCCGGGAGAGCGCCAGCGCCCGACCCTTTACGGACGCCGCAAGGGCAAGAAGCTGCGCACCCATCA
>Ga0066256_1003815_pt1 | contig 14138 bp, 7 predicted proteins | sample ThiBio_1000_biof_FD_87107 | JGI IMG/M metagenome (GOLD analysis project Ga0066256, IMG submission 87107) | Wastewater bioreactor microbial communities from Cape Town, South Africa - Thiocy_expt_1000_biof (version 2) | ecosystem: Engineered > Bioreactor > Thiocyanate-remediating >...
CAAGAAATCGTCGTCCTCCATCTCGTGCGGGGAGAACGCCTGGTCATAGTAGCCCACGTCCTCGATCAGGGCGCGCTTGAGTACCCAGGGGTGCACCTGAATGCACCGCTCGTACACCACGTGCGCCGCCACCAGCTCACTGCGCGGGGTGCGTGGGTCGCCGTCGCGCCGCCACTCGGGCAGCGCCGCCGCGCTCTCTTCCGGCATCATTCTGGCATTGAAGATGAAGGGCAGCAGGATGCCAATGTCCGGCGCATCAAACTTGAGCAAGTCATACACCCACGGCGTGCTGTTAAAGAAGTACATGTCGTCGTGCATCTCCACAAAGTAGTCCAGCGGCGGCGTGGCAGCCATCATGGCCTCCATGATGCGCATACGAGGGATTACGATGCCGGCATTGGCCCCCGCCGCGTTTGGCACCTCCACCGCCGGCACGCCCTGCAGCGATGCCATGTACCGTGCTCCATCGCTGCCGGGCTGGTTGCACCAGTAGAAGATGGTGGAGTCGAAGGTGGCCATGTCGCTGGCCGCCAGCGACGTGATGGCGCGCTCCAGCATGTCCTTGCGCTGCATGACCAGGAGGGACACGCCAATTCGGAAGCGACGTGGGTCTGGCAGTGGCGTTGCGCTGACCGTGGCGACAACAACAGGCGGCGGCGTCATGCTGGCTGTGGCAGCCACTACCGGTACTGGCAGTGTGCTGGCTGTGGCAGCCACTACTGACAGCGGCGCAGGGGCAGCGGGCGAGGGGCTGGCAACCGCTCCACCCTCCACTCGCGTTGTCGTCAGCATCACGGCAGCTGGCTCACCCCACTTGATCTGCTCCGCAGTTAGGTACACTATCCCGCACATTACAATGCTCCATCCAACTACCACCTTGTGCGTCAGCCGCATATTGCCACTTTGTGCACCCCAAGAAGGTGGCAGCTACTGGTGGTACTCACAGCAGGGGGAGTAACAAACAGCAACTGCTGCGGCAGGGCAATACCGACGCAATCATGCACACACGGATGACGTCACAATCTAGATTGGTTAATAAGTGTGACTGGCTGCATCACGCATTTTACACAAGTGGCGGTGACGGGCAACTAGTGCGGATGGCGTGTAAAGCAGCATAACAACTCTGCGGCAGCGCGACGTCTCGAGTCACTCGACAGTCTCGACTCTCATCACTCCAACTCATCACGAGTCACTAATTAATTAGTCACTAATAAAAAAGTGTCGGTGTATTGCAAATGACTTGTATCCCCATGGCAGCCTGATTCTTCCTGTTTTCAGTTTGCACAAGGACTAATATCATAATGATAATTACAAAACGGGACATCTAACTGCTGCCTCAGGTCGTCGCCGCCGCCGCACATCTGGCGGCGGCGGCGGCTGACACGGCGGGCGGGATGCCGTCGCCGCCCGCCGCCAGCACCTCGAGCGCAGCGGACGCGGCGCGTATGTGGCCGGCGTTGGCGTTGGTGCGGTCAGCCGGCAGGGCGCGGCGGTGCTCCAGCCATTCCACAATGGTTGCCACGTCGCGCGCATCAGCCGCCAACGCCACAATGCAGTCTACGACACCGCTCTCCAGCGCTAGTTGGAATGGCTGCCGGCCGGCCATGTTGGTGGCAAACCGGTTGGCGCCCGCCGCCAGTAGCCGGCGCACGACAGCGGTGCGGCCATGCATCGCCGCTCGCGCCAGTGGCGTGTAGCGGTGCGTGCTGCGGGCCTCCATGTCTGCGCCCGCGCCCAGCAGCACCTCCACAACGGCGTCGTGACCGGCGCACGCGGCGGCGGACAGCGGCGTGGCGGCAAACTTGTCACGGGTGCGCACGTCAGCGCCCGCGCGCACCAGCGCACGCACTACCTCCACCAAGCCCGCGTCGGCAGCAAAGTGCAGCGCGCTCCAGCCCTCGCTGCCACCCCGTCTGTCAATCAACGCGCCGGCGGCAAGTAGCGCCTCCATCGCCTCCACCTGTCCTGTCAGCGCTGCCACCATCAGCGGCGTGCGGCCTTTGGTGTCCACTTCCTCGGGTGACGCGCCGCCCGCCAGCAGGCGCGTCAGCGCTGCAATATCGCGCCGCTGCACAGCGGCACACAGCAGCGCTGGCGGGCTGGGCACTTCTGCCACCACCGGCGCAGCAGCAGCGGCAGCAGCAAACGCGGCCGGGGCAGGCGCAGGTACCGCGGGCATGCCAGATGGGTGCCACGACCCACCACCCCCACCACCCCCAGCACCGCGACGGTGATGAGCCTGCCGTTGCCGCTCACCAACCCCATGGTCGCTAGCCCACCCACCACCGCCGTCGTAACCGTGCCCGCCCCGTCGCGGGTGCGTGTCGTAGGCGCCGACATGGCGACCATGCCGGTACGGTGAGCCATCGTCCCATGCAACCTCTCTCCTATCGCCGCCCGTTTGCGGTGGCCGCGCCGCGTTGCCCAGGACGCCTAGCAGCTCCGACAGGGTGGACAGCGCACCCAGCGGGCCGCCACCACCGCCACCACCGCCACTCGGTACCAGCGCGCCCCCATATGATGCTCCCGCGCCATGCATATGAATGTTGATGTTGTAGGTCGCGGGCGGCGGCGGCAGCATGGGATTGAACCCAAATTGCATCGACGAATCCAAGCCGGCAGCAGGGGCGGCAGCAGTAGCAGCATCAGTGGTCGTCGGCGGCGTCCAAGGCGCGGCACTGGCGCGAAGGTGCTGCGCAGTGGCGGAGGCGTCGGGCGGCGGCGGCGGTGCGGGCATGTCGCGCGCCACCGGCAAGTACGCTTGCTGGCCAGTGGGCAGGGTCACCCACGCATATTGTTCCAGTGTTGGCGTGCTACCACCTGTGCCACCCGCCGCGGCCGGCGGGGCCGCGGCCGGCAGCATGGGAACACCGACCGCGGTTGTTGGGAATTGTGGGGCGGGGGCAGGCATGGTGCTGGCACAGGTAGCCATCGCGGCGGCCGCAGACGGCGCAGGGGGAAAGGTAGTGCTAGCGGCTGGTGGCAGTGATGGCACTATTATGTCGCCCCAGGGTGTGCCATCCGTTAGCTGCAGTTTGGCAGCTGTCTCGGAGGCAGCGAGCGCCGCCGGGGGCTGGTGTGTGCTGCTGTCGGCCGCTGCGGCGCGACTAGCAAGTGGAAACAGGGTCCCCATCAAGTCACCGCGGGCGCTGGACACGGTGAACGGCGACGAGCATCCCGTGGTGTCGGCGCGTGGGCTGCCATTGCTGCCAGTGCTGGCGCCCTCCAGCGCGCTGACCAGGCCCGCGGCGGTGGTGGGGCTGTGTGAGACCGATGGAGCGCTGGCAGCGGTTGCACCTGCGGCAGCATCTGTGGCACCGCCGGCTGCCGCACCGACAGCGCTGTCTGCGCCACAGGCGAGTGCGGCACTGCCAGCAGGCTCAAGCCCCGACGGCAGCGGTGGTGGCGGCGGCAGCTGGCGGCGTTCACGGTCGGCGATCACCTGAGTGGGCGGGGGAGCCACAATGAGCTGCCGCAGCAGTGGCAATGCGGTGGCAGCATCCGCGGCGGAGCGACGGCCAGGCGGCACAGTGGACTGCCGTGGCGGTGGCGGAGGTGGCGGCGGAGGTGGAAGTGGCACCAATGCCGCTACTGCTGCATACGACCGCACGCCACCGTCACTACCGCTACCGCCGCCGCCGCCGCCACCACCACCACCACCACCGCCGCCGCCGCCGCCAACGTCAACCTCGCGGCTCCTGGGCGTAATTCGGGTGTTCCAACCCCTGACGCCATCGCTGCTGCTGTCGCCGGCACCCACGCCAGCCGAGCGGCTGCCACCTCTGCCCCACGGATGCATGATATTGCTGCTGCTGCTGCTGCTGCTGCTGCTGCTATGAGTAAGTCACTGCCGCTGGTGCTACCGTTACGTGGCAGCCTGGTTGGGGCCAGGCAGGGCGTCTGCCGACTCTGCCGATGTACAATAACTGATACTACAAACAATGCAGTATGCCCGCAGCAAATGATACGCTGCGGGTTGAGACAAGCGTGTGTTGTTGCGTGTGGCCACCATCACACAGCGTGTCGGCAAGTTGGCATGTCCGCGAAGTCGGAGACCTTCACTGGCACGGCCTGGTCGTTTAAGTTCCGTTGCGCAGCAAGTACCGGCACAGCATATGGGTACGCCGGCAAGACGGGCAGTGAAAGTTGCATTTCATTATTACGACCTGGCGGCACTTGCTGTTTATTCTCCATTGCCACGCCAAGCGGATAATGAAGTGTGCCGGTACTCTGGTCCGGTGGTACCCCGGCCGGAGGGCGCAGGGACCGGCGCCGCGGCACATACTTTCAGAACCATGTCCTAGTCCATATGGCATCTGGCACTGGCAGCAGCAATAACAACCACAACCGCATCAGCTACAGCGACAGTAACCTCGTCAACGACAGCAATAGCTGCTGCAGCGGTCCCTACGGCAGCAGCACAGTATTATGAGAGCGGCGGGCGCCCGGGTTTCGCGCCCGCCGCTGCCACAGCGGCGGCGGTACGCAAGCTGGCAGTGCATCCTGTTGGTGCTCGTGCTGGTGGCAGCGATGGCTGCCGGTGCACTGCTGTTTGTGAGACGCCGGAAGGGGTCGTCGCCGGTGCTGGGAATGCTGCGGGTTGGGCGACGGGCGGCTGGCAACGCGGCTCGTGAAAAGAATGGGGTAAGATTTGCGTCGCTGCATCCTTCCGCTTCAACAATGGCGCCCGGGGTGGACAACAGCGACGCGCCGCCTGCGGATGACGGCAGCGGCGATGCTCACATACTGGTACCACCGCAGGTGCTGCTTGCGTCTCGCCACTCTGGCAATGGTGGCGACGGTGACCAACGCGGCGACGGCAAACTGGAGTCAAGGCAAGTCGACCCCGCCCCCGTGCCGCACGGGTCAGACACTTTCGCCATCATTGTGCTTGTAGACGACGGCTGGTACCCGGTGCACCGTGATACGGCGGCGTGCTACGCAGCGCGCCATGGCTACACCTTCGTGGCGGACGCCAACGCGGCAGCCGCCAGCCAGAAGTGCGGCGCGTATGGTGACTTCTTTTACCGCAAGCACTGCCGCGCCGCTGAGATAGCGGAGGGCCTGGACGTGGCGTGGGTGTTGGTGCTGGATGGCGACACGTTTGTGGTCAATGCCAGCACACCGCTCACCACTTATACTGCCGACGTGCCGCCCACCGTGTTCGTGCTGCATTACGAGCGCTGTCATAACGGCGAGGTAGCGGCGGGGAACTACATGTTCCGCAACGTGCCCGCCGCACGCGACTACCTGCAGAAGTGGGCGGCGTGGGAGTCGCGGCATGGGCCAAACCATGACAATGGCGCAATACACCTGCACCTGCTGGCCACCCTGTACGGCGCCGACTCATTGCAGGTGGGCACCTGCGACCGCCATTTCTCTGACCCCTCGTACACCACCTTCCTGATGTGTACCAAGTGCCTCCTGGGCGCCTTGCGTGTGTTCCCCGACCGCGGCGTACGCATCCTGCGCCGGAGCCACGCCTTTGCGCGCGACTTTTTTATGGTGATGACGCCCTCCTGGGAGGGGGAGGGCGTGGCGGAGGCCAACATTGGCAACGTAGTAGAAGGCGACCCGCTTATTTTTATGCACGGCTGGAAGGGGGCGCTGGACCCGTGGTATTCCACGCCGCCACCGCCGTGCGCCACCGACCCGGCTGTGGCGGCCGCCATCCAGCCATGGGACCCGCCGATAAAGCCCGAGAAGCTAGTCTCCATGTCCGCCGGCGCAGCGCTGTTGCGCAGCCGCGAGGCATACGACGTCGCCCGTCGACAGCCCCTTGTGACGGCTGACGTCGGCGACTGCTGGCCAGCCTGCCCGCCCGACCTGACGCCAGAGCAGGGCGCGGCACTCCGTGCAGGTACGTGCCCGCCTGCCGGAATTGCGCTGTAGGCCGGGGCTGTGGATTGCGGTCCTGGCCCACTTACCGGTATGTGACAGTTAATAGTCGGCGCGCGAAGGCGAGTCTGCCGGCGTACACTGATAATTTGTAACTATTAATTATTATAACCCAGCTTGTACTCACATACACACACACCTTTATGGCCTCCTTACAGTATCCTATTACAACACGCATGTAGCGCGCACACGTTACAGGTTATGCAGGACGCCCGCCGCCTCCACCTCCACCGCCACTGCCGGCACCGCTGCCGGCGCCGGTGACCGCGTCGTGCACGGAGCCACGGCGGCCAGCGGTGGCCCACGCCAGGGTGGCGGACGTACTGGCGCCTGCCGCCACCAGGGCACGCACCACATCAAGGTGGCGGCGCTCGGCTGCCGCTTGCAGCGGGGTGGCGCCCGCCTTGTTCACGCACTCCTTGTTTGCGCCGCCTGCCAGCAGCGCCGCCACCACGGCGGCGTGGCCCTCGCGTGCTGCAATATGCAGCGGCGTGTCCCCCGATGTCAGGGCGGCGTCGACAGCGGCACCCGCCGCCACCAGCACCGCGGCGGCTGCCGCATGGCCCTCCTGCGCTGCCAGGTACAGTGCGGTGGCGCCGTCGCCGCGCGTGGCGGCGCCAACTGGCGCGCCCGCCGCCAGCAGCGCAGTCAGTGTAGACGTGTGGCCCTCGTGCGCCGCCCAATGCAGTGCCGTAAACCCGTCGCGGTCCGTGGCGCTCATTGCGGCGCCGGCAGCCGCCAGGCGCGTCACCACGTGTGGGTGGCCGTGCTTGGCGGCGGCAAGCAGCGGCGTGGCGCCGCTGCGTGCAGGCGCATCCACCGGTGCGCTGGCGGCCAGCAGCAAGGCCACGACGTCATCGCGCCCCTCTTGCGCCGCAATGTACAGCGGCGACTTGTGCGCGTCGCCCGCCGCCGCGTTGGCGTTGGCGCCGTGCGCCAGCAGGACGCGCACCACGCCGGCGGACCCCTCCTGAGCCGCAATGAACAGCGGCGTGCAGCCACCAGCGTTGGCCGCCTCCACCGCCGCGCCATGCCCCACCAGCGCCTCCACCACGCCGGCGTGCCCGTTTTGCGCCGCAATCCACAGCGGCGTGCAGCCTGCCGAGTCCACGGCACGCAGGTCGCCACCAGCGCCCACCAGTGCGCGCACCGCGCCCTCATGGCCCTCCTGCGCCGCCAGGAAAAGGGGCGTGCAGCCCTCGCTGTCGCGTGCGTTCACAGCAACGCGCGCCGCCAGCAGCGCACGCACGCCGTCCATGTTGCCGCGCCACGCCGCCACGTGCAGTGGCGTCCAACCGTTGGCGTCCGGCGCCTCAGGCGCGCCGCCTGCCGCCACCAGCGCGCCTACCAAGCCCGCCACGCGCGCCTGCTCCGCCGCGCGCCACAGTACGCTGGCGCCGCCGGCATCCACCGCGTTCACGTTGGCACCCGCCGCCAGCAGTGCCGTGACGACGCGTGGGAAGCCGCCGCCCGCGGCCGCCGCCAGCGGTGTGGCACCCGTCTCATCCACCGCCTCCAGTGCCGCGCCTGCCTCCAGCAGCGCCTCCACCACCGCCAGGTGGCCGCGTTCAGCCGCCAGCGCCAGCGGCGTTGCTTTGGTTCCGCTCCGTGCATCCACATATGCGCCCGCTGCCAACAGTGCGCCTACCGTGTTGGCACGCCCCTCCGCAGCAGCCGCCGCCAGTGCCGACTTCCCGCTGGCAGACTTGGCTTTCAGGTCCGCGCCCGCCTCCACCAGCACCGCCACAGCGCGTTCATGCCCCTGCGCCGCCGCCAGGTACAGTGGCGTGGCACCGGCGGCGTTGGACGCATCCACCGCCGCGCCGCCGTGCACCAGCGCACGTACCGTTTCTGCATGCCCGCCCGCCGCTGCCGTGTGCAGCGGCGTGTTGCCAGCAGCGTCGGTAGCGCTCGCTGCGGCGCCGGCGGCCAGCAGGCGGCCAACGACCCGTGTGTGGCCTTCCTGCGCCGCCACAAACAGCGGCGTGTAGCCCGCAGCGTCCGCCACATCCGCGGCGCCGGCTGCCAGCAGCGCCTCCACCACGTCGTCGTGTCCCTTCATGGCAGCCAGGTGCAGCGGCGTCTCGCCAGACTTGGGCAGCGTGGCGGCCACCCGTGCGCTGCGCGCCAGCAGCACCGCCACCACGGCTGCATGGCCACGGCGCGATGCAATGTGCAGCGGCGTCCACCCCTCGCCGTCTGGCGCACCCACTGCGCCGCCGCCATCCAGCAGCACGCCCGCCACTGCAGGTGCGCCGTAGTACGCCGCCACAAACAGCGGCGTGCAGCCGTTGTTGTCTGTGGCGCTGACATCCGCGCGCGTCGCCAGTAGCGCTCGTGCCGCCGCCACGGTGGCGTCAGTGTGTGCGGCGTAGTGCAGCGGCGTGCAGCCGGCAGAATCTAGCGGGATGGGCGACGCGCCGGCAGCAAACAGCGCACGTGCCACCGCGTCGCCGCCGGTTGCCGCCTGCGCAGCATAGTGCAGCGGCACGCAACCCACCATGTCTGCTACGTCATGCCGTGCGCCCGCCGCCAGCAGCGCGGCCGCCACGCCCGCATGCCCGCGCTGCGCCGCCACATGCAGTGGTGTCAAACCCTCCTCATTGATTACGTCCGTCTTGGCACTCGCCGCCAGCAACGCGCCCACCGCGCCCGTGTTGCCGGCGCTGGCCGCCAGCCACAACGGCGTGGCACCGTCGTCATCCGTCGCCTCCACCTCGCCGCCGCCGTGCACCAGCGCGCGCACAACGTCGGCAGCCGCGCCGTCTACCACCGCGCGGTGCAGCGGCGTGCGCCCGCCCGCAACCACCGCATTCACGCTGCTGCGGTCGGCTGCCAGTGACCGCGCCACCTCTTCCGGCCGCCCGCTTGCAATGGCTGCCATGAGCGGCATGGGTGGCGGCGGCACCGCTGGCGTCGCATCAGTTGCAGGAGCGGCTGGGGCGGCAGCGGGGGCGGCGGCGGGGGCGGGGGCAGCAGACTGGGTCGGGGCGGGCACAGGAGGTGCTGCGGTAGCTGGCGGTGCGGGCGCCTCCCCGCCGCCGATGGTGGCCGATTGAGTAGGCTGCACACGCAGAGCAGAGGGGCGGACAGCCACATGGAAGGCGGCAGACACCTGGCGCGTGATGGTGGAGGCGTGCGCACTGGAGGGCGACACAACGCCCAGGAATGGTGTGCGTGACGATGGCGGTTCGTCGTCGGGTGCCGCTGCTGCAAAGTCTGTCAGGCTGTCTAGCGCGGCGGCTGCCGCCGCTGAGTGCCGCACCAGCCGCTCCAGCACCGTCTCACGCTCCCGTTCCCGCTCCCGCTCACGAGCGCTGGTGCTCCCCTCGCCGCCGCCAGTGGACCCAGCGGGACGTGGTGCGGGCGCGCCAGAGAGGAGGGTTAGTGCGGTCCACGAGGCAGACGCCGCAACGCGGCCAACGCCGGTTGCCACCGCATCCAGCGACGCCGCCAAGCTGGCGGCCTCGGCACATTCCGCCTCCACCGCTGCCAGCGCCACGTCGCGCTCTGCACAGACACGCGCGGCAGCGGTGGTCGCGGCGGCCTCCACCGCGGCTGCCAGCAGTGCCTTCAGGTCTGCCACATTGCGCAGCGCCGTCTCGGCATCGCGTGTGATGCGTGCTGCCGCCGCGCCGGCTGTGGCGCCGTGTGCCGCCGCACGTGCAGCAACACCGCGGCGTGTGGCAGCCAGCGCACGCAGGGCGGGTGCGGCGGCATCGCGCATGTCACCCGCCAGCGTTGTCAGGTACACCAGCGTGTGGCCGTCGTGCCGCGCCTCTGCCATACAATGCGCGCACACGTACGCGCCGCCAGTGCGGCACAGGTAGCGCGCCGGCTCGCCGTCGTGCGTCGTCACGCCGCACGGCGGCGGCCGCTCCACCAGCGGCTGGTTGGGGGGCAGGCGCGCGGCTGCGGCGTCCGCCACCTTGGGTGCCGGCGGCAGGCGCGCCACGGCGGCAGCGGACACCATGGTGCCAGCGCCGCAGGTGGCACATGCCACGCGCACTGTATCGCCGCCGCGAGCCGTCACTGGCGGCGGGCTGCCGGTGGTAATGGACCCGCGCCGGGTGCCAGGGCTGATGGCGGTGGCGGGCGGCGGCGGTGCTGACGCCATGCCGGCGGCAGCACTGGCGGCGGAGCCAGGGAGGGCAGCCACGGCAGCAGCGCGCGCTGTGACAGCACCCGCGGCCACTGCCATCTGCAGGCATGCACGGCACACGGCGTGCCCACACGGTAGCGCCACGGGGTGCGTGTACGGGCAGGCGCAGGAACGACACGTAAGCTGCCGCAGCTCCTCCGCGCTCACTGGTGGCGCCGGTGGTGCTGCCTCGGTCGGTGCCTCTGACGACACTGCAGGGCGGACGGTGCCGCGGTGGGCAGCAGCGCTGCCTGGCCGCTCGCCGTCCCGCGGCAGCGCCGTCAGCGACGACCGCCGCATCGCGCCAGGGCTGACAGCTGCCGCCGCCGCCGCCGCTGCCGCTGCTGCTGGCGCGGCTGCAAATGCAGTGTCCACGCTGACGGCGCCGGTGGCGGAGGCACGGCGCTGCGGCAGTGGGGACGTGGGTGCAGCATACCGGTGACGGCAGAGGTGGACACGGTAGTACTGGGTGGCGGCGGGGAGGGGCTGGCAGCAGCACGAGTAGCGGCAGCAGCAGTGGAAGGGGACAGTGAGGGCAGCGTGCGGCCAGCTGCCTGCGTGGCACGCGGCGGTGGCACCGCGTCATCACCCAGGCGCCCCCCCCCGCCGCCCCCGCCGCCGCCGCCACCGCCGCCGCCGCTGTTGACGGGTGGCAGTGGTCGTCCGCCAGCCGCGCTGCGGTGCACCCGCGGCATGGCAGAGGTGGGCCGACTTGCCATGGTGACTGCAGCTGTGGCGTTTGCAGTGGCGCTTGCTAGACTGTTGGTTGCTGGCGATGGCTGCTGGTACTGCACCAGGTGTGGCGTGTGGCAACGAGTGTAAACAGTTAACCCAACCTTCTACGTTGGCAACTCAACACGCGCAGGTCTGGCAAGGCCAGGGACTGTGCAATTGATAGCAGTGCACACGACGCGCGTAATAATTGCGTGCAATACCGCGGCGTGCATTTGTACGACATTGCTGTTTGGTGGCGTATCCGTTGCGTTGGCGGCCATGGCTGCTCAGGCTGTCGGCCTTTGAAGGGGTCGTCGTTGCGGCAGGGCGCAGTGCGGCCGCTCAATGCGGCTGCTGTTGCACGGCGGTCTTTTGGCACTGCTGCAGGCACGCCGGTGTGGATACTGTGCGGGTGCAGTCAACACACACACCCTGCCATGCAGGCCGCACATGTGGCGGCCTAGAATTCGCATTTACAGTACGGGCGCTGGTAAGGGTCCGTGGCAGCGGGGTCACGCGCGCACAGGGGGGTTGGCGGCGGGCCGGTGGCGGGTGGCACCCGCGCCTGCACCACCAAGTGCCCCATCTGCTCCACATTACGCTCCGCGCAGTCCAGCACAAAGCCGGCGAGGGTGAGTACCTCCCGCACCTCCCCCGGTCCGTATTCATACCTGCAGGTTGGTGGCCGGAATTGTGTGGTGTTGGCAAGTAATCACGGTGCGCTGCGGCGGCACTCCCTGCTGCGACGTACACGTGGGTGTCTAACACGTCGGGCAGTGTGTCGCCACGCGCAAAGATGGGAGGCGGCGGGTGCAGCGCCGTCCAGTTGGCAACGTCGCGAAACCCTGGGTCGCCGCCGTCCGGCGTGGACAGCCACAGGACGGCGCCGGGGCGCAGGGCGGCGCGCACGCGTGCGAGCGTGGGAGGCGCCTGAAAGTTAAGGTGCTCCAGTGACTCGGTCATGATAGCGGCATCAAATGCGCGCCAGGTGGGCAGCAGCGGCAGCAGCTCCACGTTTGCCAGGTCAAAGGAAATGTTCCAGCCGGCGGCCAGCTGCGGCGACAGGATGGGGAACATGTCCATGCCGTACGCCGCAGAGACGTTGTGAGTCGCCTGCGCCAGCAGCACCGCAAGCGTGCCGTATGCAATGCCCACGTCCAGGTGCGACCGCAGCGGCGTGCCTGCGCTCGCCATGCCACAGGCATGCACCACCATCCACGACGGCAACTGCGGCCCCCAGTACTTGTACTCCTGGCTGCGGTACATGGCGCCATAGTGCGGCTTCGGGCTCGCAGCCGCCACCGCAGCGCTGGCAGCATCGTACAGCTCCACCGCACGTGCGATAGCCGCAGCACCGACGCTGCCTGCGCCCGCCGTCAGCAACCCGGCTGCCACGGCGTCACACCAGGGCGGCGCCCTGCTACCGGTAGCGACCTCCTTTGCAAGCCGACCCGGCATGGCGCTGGGCGCGTACAGCGGGGCCACTGCAATGACCAACACGGCAGCCACCAGAATCGCGACCACACTGCCCAGCACCGTGGTTACGCTACAGCATGGCCGCGGACCCGCAGCTGTTGCCGGTCCCTTGGCGGCAGCGCCGCCCAGCTCCACATCACTATCGCTACCCGTTCCGTCGTCGTGCCGGTCGCGGCCACGACGGCGGCCATCCTCTCCACTAGCGGCGGCTACGCTGCGCCGCCCGGTCCGCGCCACCGCTGCGTCTCTTGTGCCGTCGCCGGTGGCATACATGGCGGGTGCTACTGCAGCCAACGCAGCCGGCTGCAGCCACTTGTGTCACGCCAGCAGCCACGACTCACGAGGCGCCAACCGCCGCACGCACTCAACTGTCAGACTGTCAGACTGATATTAGTGAGCGTAACACTGAGCGTTTAACAATCAACTTGACAGCACGCTCACGCCACATTGGTTCCTCCTCCTCCTACCACTAATCCCACGTTTAATTGCATCATTGCCCACGCTTGGCACGGCCATCTCCAACCGGGCGGCCAACACCGTCAAGTTTGTTGGTAGACGCATGGTGCGACCGCTGCTCAGGCTGTCGTCAACTCGGGTTTCTCTTGCCGCCTACTCGGCTCCTCTTGCCGCCTACTCGGCTCCTACTCGGTTTCTCTTGCCGCCTACTGGCGAAGGCGGGCACGCACGGGGGTGTGACGACGGGTGTATATAATGCGTGTCGGCAGCATGCGCGCGCAAATTATCAACCGCCGCAGTGCACACACCCGGTCACTCTCGCGTTGTTCCATGCCTCTGCGTCCGCGTATCCCAACCCAGTTTGCATTTACCGGCACGCGCGCGCGGGTACGGTGGGGGAGCAGGAGGGCAGCGGTGAGAGGAGGCGAGAGGAGGGAGTGAGCAACGAGAGGAGGAGAGAGAGGGGGTGAGAGGGAGCGAGGAGAGACGGGACGAGGGCGAGGCCGAGAGTGAGGAGAGGGAGAGGGGAGGGGCAAAGAGAGGGGGAAAGGTGTGGAGGGTAGGCAAGGAGAGGGGGAAAGGTGTGGAGGGTGAGAGGGTAGGAGGGGTGGAGAAGGATTGTGAGGAGTGAGCAAGGGGTTGAGCGGGAGTAGCGATAGGAGGAGGGTACCAATAGGGAGGGAGGGGCGGCAACAGCGGCAGCAGCTGTAGCAGCTGTAGGAGCAGCAGCAGGCAGGATGGACAGCGGCATCTGGGAGGACACGGTACGTGCACACGCGCGCCTCCACCAGCCGCCGTCGCACGTCACAACCCCTACCCACCCACCCACCCACCCACCGCACCCACCCACACATGCACAATGCCCGCAGGGGAATGGGTCGCCGGCAGGTGCCGCGGCGGCAGCCAGTGGCCTTGCCACCATGGGCATGATGGGCATTCAGATGTTGCCAGCGGCGGCGTTGGGGAACAACGGCGGCGGCGGCGGCAGCAGCGGCGGGGGTGGGGGGGGGGGCGGCGGGGGCGGCAGCGACCTGGATGGCGGTGATGGCGGCGGGAGCGGCAAGGGGCGAGGGCGGCGGCGCAGCGTGATGGCAGGCCGGAAGCGCGGCATTGGGGAGGCGCGGATGGATAGCGGCGAGGACGGCGACACCGACTTGCGGCAGTTGTTTGAGGGCACAGACGGCATGCACCCGTTTGCGCTGCTGGGGAAGCTGGGTTCCGCGGTGGGCGGCAGCGGCGGCGGCGGGGGGGGGGGCAACAGAGGTGGGGGGGGGGGGTGCCACCACGGGAAGGGGGGGAGAGCCGCGCCACCGCCACGCGGCATGGCCAGCGCCGGCGCCCCCGCGAGCCGCGCGGCGGTGCCGGCGAGCCGGGGCGGCGGCACCGGGGCAGCGGCCGCGCCAGCACTCCCTGAGGGGCGGCGCACGCCCGCGCCCGAGGCGAGCGACCGCTG
>Ga0066256_1002704_pt1 | contig 14137 bp, 16 predicted proteins | sample ThiBio_1000_biof_FD_87107 | JGI IMG/M metagenome (GOLD analysis project Ga0066256, IMG submission 87107) | Wastewater bioreactor microbial communities from Cape Town, South Africa - Thiocy_expt_1000_biof (version 2) | ecosystem: Engineered > Bioreactor > Thiocyanate-remediating >...
CGCCGGCGACGGTGGTGAGGCGCGGTTTCGCCGGCTTGTTCACCGGCTTGTTCGACTTGGCCATGGGACGATCCTCGGCGGACGGGAATAGCGCACCGTAGCACCTTGTGAAGCCCGGGTTGTTGCCGCCGTTTTAACGCGTCGCGGCTTACGATCGAACGTTCCATTGCGGCCGTTTCGCGCTTCAGGTTGCGCGATCGATCATGGTGCGTACGGCCGTGCCCGGAAGCACAGCGGGATTGTCCGACAGACGAGGAAACAACCATGAGCATCAATGGAAAAACCGTTTTGGTGACCGGCGCCGGGCAAGGCATCGGACGCGCAATTGCCCTGAGGCTGGCGCGGGACGGTGCCAATATCGCCCTGGTCGACATCAACGACGCCAAGACCCCGGCCGTTGCACAGGAAATCGGGAAGATCGGCCGCAAGGCGACGACCTTCTCCGCGGACGTCTCGCAGCATGACCAGGTCCGGGCCGCGGTGGACCACGCGGAGAAAACGCTCGGCGGGTTCGACGTGATCGTCAACAACGCCGGGATCGTCGACGTCGGTCCGATCGCCGAGGTGACGCCGGATCGGGTCGCGCGGATTTTCCGGGTCAACGTGGACGGCGTGCTCTGGGGCATCCAGGCTGCCGCCGCCAAGTTCAGGCAGCGCAAGCAGAAGGGCAAGATCATCAGCGCCTCGTCGATCGCCGGGCACGATGGCTTTGAAATGCTCGGGATCTATTCGGCGACCAAGTTCGCCGTGCGCGGGTTGACCCAGGCCGCCGCCAAGGAATACGCCAGCGACGGCATCACCGTGAACGCCTACTGCCCCGGCATCGTGGGCACCGACATGTGGGTCGAGATCGACAAGCGCTTCGCTGAACTCACCGGGGCCGCGGTGGGCGCCACCTACAAGAAATACGTGGAGGGCATCGCACTCGGCCGTGCGCAGACCCCGGACGACGTTGCCGCCACGGTTTCGTTCCTGGCCGGGCCGGATTCGGATTACCTCACCGGTCAGGCGCTGATCACCGATGGCGGACTCGTGTACCGGTAGTGCCGATTGTCGGCTCCGGGGGCCGGCTAGCCAGTTCGCGCAGCGTCGACCTGGCGCAAGCTGCGCACATCCGGCGCCTGCCGACCTAACGGGATGAAACGTACTTCTCGCGCCGGATATGCTTGATCGGCAAGCCGAGTTCCTTCAGCTGGGTAAAGGTGGCGTCGACCATGTCGGGGTTGCCGCAGAGATAGGCGATGTCGCGCTCGGGGTGCGGCTCGATTTCGGACAGCGCGTCCTGCACATGGCCCTGGCGGTCGTGCGGACGCGGGGTCGGACGCGCGCCGCGCGAGAAGCAGGGATGGAACGCGAAGGCGTCGGGATGCTGCTTCGCGAAGGCTTCGAACTCTTCGCCGTACAGCAGTTCCTGTTCGGTGCGGGCGCCGTACAGCAGCACGAAGCGGCGGTTCTTTTCCGCGATCAGTTTTTCGATGTGCGGTAGCATCGATCGATACGGCGCAACACCGGTGCCGGTGGCGATCAACAGATAGCGCTGGTTGGTGTCGTCGTCCATCAGGCAGAAGCGCCCGTACGGGCCGCTTGCCTCGATTTCCTCGCCGGCTTGCAGTTTCTCGAACAGCCTGGTGGCGGCGCCGCCTTCGACGTAGGACACCGCCAGTTCCATGCGCTGCACCTTGCCGGAGGCATCCGTCGGCGTGCCGACCGAATAGCTGCGCTTGGTCGGCTTGCCGTCGTCGTAGTTGAAATGCACCTGGATGAACTGGCCGGGCGTGAACGCGAACGGCGCGCCGTCGGCGCGCTCGAACGCGAGGTGTCGCACCGTGGGTGCGAGCATGAAACTTTCTGCGAGTTTGAGCTGAAAACGTTCGATCACGGAGCTTTCTGCATGGATGCGGTTTTTGACGTGGACGCGGCGCGAGCTTGCCGCACCGTGGGCGCAAGCATGAAATTTTCCGCGAGTTTGAGCTGAAAATGTTCGATCACGGAGCTTTCTGCATGGATGCGGTTTTTGACGTGGACGCGGCGCGAGCTTGCCGCACCGTGGGCGCAAGCATGAAATTTTCCGCAAGTCTGATTTGAAAAGGTTCGATCATGGAGCTTTTTTCAGGGATGCAACGTAAACTGAAGGCGCCGGCAAGTTGGCCGGCGAAGAGCCTTTTATAATAACGGGCTGTGGCATCATCTGCCGTGCAGCGGTACCCCGGAATGCCCCATGTCACGCCTGCCGGCGATGCGCCGGCGCTCGCAGTCGAAAACCTGCGCAAAACCTATTCAAGCGGCGTCGAGGCCCTCAAGGGGATTTCGTTGACGGTGCAGCAGGGCGATTTCTTCGCGCTGCTGGGGCCGAATGGCGCCGGCAAGTCGACCCTGATCGGGATCCTGTCGTCGCTGGTCAATCCGACCTCGGGCGATGCGCGGGTGTTCGGCATTTCCATCCATGCCGACCGCGGCGGGGTGATGCGCCAGATCGGGCTGGTGCCGCAGGAGATCAACTTCAACCAGTTCGAGACGCCGTTCGAAATCTGCGTCAACGTCGCCGGGTTTTACGGCATCCCGCGCGCGGTCGCGAAAGTCCGCGCGGAAAAATACTTGAACGAACTGCGCATCTGGGACAAGGCATTCCAGCCGACGCGGATGATGTCGGGCGGCATGAAGCGGCGGCTGATGATCGGCCGCGCGATGATGAACCAGCCGCGCCTGCTGATCCTGGACGAGCCCACGGCGGGCGTCGACATCGAGATCCGCCGCTCGATGTGGCAGTTCATCACCGGCATCAACCGCGCCGGCACCACGGTGATCCTGACCACGCATTACCTTGAGGAAGCCGAACAACTCTGCCGCAACATCGCGATCATCGACCACGGCGAGATCATCGAGGACACCTCGATGCGGCGGCTGCTGGCCAAGCTCGACGTGCAATCGTTCGTGCTGGACGTGACCGGGCCCGACGGTACGTTGCCGGAGCTGCCCGGCGTCAAGCTGGCCCGTGTCGACGCGCAGACGCTGGAAGTCGAGATTCCCAGCAGCCACAACATCAACGCGCTGTTCGCCGCGCTGACCGCACACGGCATCACGGTGACCTCGATGCGCAACAAGACCAACCGGCTGGAAGAGTTGTTCGTGCGGCTGGTCGAGCGCGAGAACGGCAAGGGCAAGGTGGCGGCATGAACGGCCTGCACGTCGAGCGGGAAACGCGGCTGGTTGCACGCGTGCCAGCAGGTTCGATCGCGCGCGCCAACCTGGTCGCGCTGTACACCATCACCCGCCGCGAAATCCACCGGGTGCTGCGCATCTGGACCCAGACGCTGGTGCCGCCGGCGATCACGATGACCCTGTACTTCGTGATCTTCGGCAAGATCATCGGCAGCCGGGTCGGGCCGATGCACGGCTTCAGCTACATGCAGTACATCGTGCCGGGCCTGGTGATGATGAGCATCATCAACAACTGCTACGCCAACATCACGTCCAGTTTCTTCGGCTCCAAGTTCGGCCGCTACGTCGAGGAAATGCTGGCTTCGCCGATGCCGAGCTGGGTGGTGCTGACCGGTTACGTCGCGGGCGCGGTGCTGCGCGGGTTGCTGGTCGGCATCATCGTGCTCGGGATCGCGCTGTTCTTCACGTCGCTTCGCATCGAGCACCCGTTGATAGCGCTGAGCACGGTCTTGCTGGGCGCGACCATCTTCGCGCTGGCGGGCTTCATCAACGCGATGTTCGCCAAGCGTTTCGACGACATCGCGATCGTGCCGACCTTCGTGCTGGCGCCGCTCACCTATCTCGGCGGGGTGTTCTATTCGGTCAACATGCTGGGTTCGCCGTGGCGCGAGGCCTCGCTGGCCAACCCCATCCTGTACATGGTCAACGCGTTCCGCTTCGGCATCCTCGGCATCGGCGACGTGCCGGTGTGGATCGCCTACGTGGTGATGCTTGCGTTCGTGGTGGTGCTGAGCGCGGTGGCCCTGTGGCTGCTGAAACCCGGCGTGGGATTGAGATCCTGACGTTGGCGGGGTCGACCCGGCGTAAGATCGCCACATGAAAGGCGTGCTTGCCGCCATCGTGGTGATGACCTGCGTCGCCTGGTGTGCCGGCGCGCGCGCGCAGGTCTATCGCTGCATGACATCGGGCGGCAGTGTCGCCTATCAGGATCGTCCCTGCGCACAGGGACAACGCCAGACTGTCGTCGACGTGCCGAGCCGCGCGCCGCCGGGCGACGTGCCGCCACCCGTCGCGACGGTCGCAACGCCGCCCGCGGCCGATGCCAACGCAGCCTCGCCGGCCGTGTACGTGCCACCGCCGTCACCGTTGCCGGTGATGTACGCGTGTGTCGGTGCGGTGAACGGCAAGCGTTACCTGACCCGTTCGCCGCCGCCGCCGTATCTCGCGCCGCTGGGTGCGATGGGCTGGCCGCCGCAAACCCTGTCCCGGGCTTACGGGGCGCCCGGCGGCGCGGGCATGTCGGCGCCGGAATTGTCGAAGCCGCGCATCGGCGGCCCGCGGATCGCGGCCGGGATGACCGAGGTCGAGGATTCCTGCGCGCCCGCGCCGCAGGCGGAAGTGTGCGCCTTCGTGCAACGCGAATACGACGACAACCACCGCAAGCTGCGCATGGCGGTGCTGCCTCGCGAACAAGAGCCGCTGCAACAACGCGAACAGGAATTGCAGGACCAGTTGCGCAATTGCCGGTGACTCGGATGGCGGGATTGGCTGCGCTGCTCCCGCCCTGCTCGCTGTCTTTCCCTTCTCCCTTCGGGAGAAGGTGGCGCGAAGCGCCGGATTAGGGTTCGGTCACGCGAATGGTAGCTTCACGCATCGCTGACTATGATGCGCGTGTGCGTACCCTCACCCGCCCCTGCGGGGCACCCTCTCCCGAAGGGAGAGGGGAATACTGTGGTAGCGGTTCGGGGTTGATTGGAAGGGCAGCGCTACTTCCGTCCTACGCGGTCAGCGTGAGCGACGGCACCGGCGCATGCTTGCGCTCATGCGCGAGCAGCCAGCGCTTGGCCGGCAACCCGCCGCCATAGCCGGTGAGGTCGCCGTGGCTGCCGATCACGCGGTGGCAGGGCACGATGATCGAGAGCGGATTGGCGCCGTTGGCGGCGCCGACGGCACGCACTGCGCGTGGTCGACGGATGCGCCGCGCGATGTCGGCGTAGCTGACGGTTTCGCCATAAGGAATCGCCAGCAATGCGCCCCAGACTTCCAGCTGGAACGGCGTGCCGGACGGGCGCAACGGCACGTCGAATTGCTGGCGGGTGCCGGCGAAGTATTCGTCGAGTTCGCGTGCGGCCGCGTGCAACTTCGACTTGCTGGTCTCGGCATCTGCCGGCGCGACTTGTGCCGCGCCGTGTCGCGGCAGGCCGATGTAGACCAGACCATCGCCATCGCCGACCAGCAGCAGCGGGCCGATGGGTGTGTCGAGGTGGTCGTAATAGAGCATTGCGATCAGAAACCGTAGTTGAGGAATCCGCCGTCGACCGCCAGCACCTGCCCGGTGATGTAACTGGCGGCGGGCAGGCACAGGAACGCGACCGCGGCGGCCACTTCCTCGGGCTCGCCGATGCGCGCCATCGGCGTGCGATCGAGGACTTCCTCAAGGTAATCGGGATCGGACAGCGCTTCGTCGGTGCGCCGCGTGCGGATGTACCACGGTGCCACCGCGTTGACGCGGATCCCATCGTCGCCCCATTCGCAGGCGAGGTTGCGGGTCATCTGGTGCAGCGCGGCCTTGCTCATGCCGTACGGCGCGCCGGTGCGCACGTGGGTGGCGCCGGACACCGAACCGATATTGACGATGGCGGCGTTGCCGTGTTGCACGAGGCGCGGATACGCCAGCCGGCACAGGTCGAATGCGGCCACGCTGTTGAGTCGGAAGACTTCCTCGAGATCGGCCGGTTCGAGTTCGAGCGTCGGGCGCTTGATGTTGCCGCCGGCGTTGTTGATCAGCAGCGACAACGGCACGTCGAGATCGGCGATCCAGTCGAAGATCGCGAGGCGATCCTCGGCGTCGCCGACGTCGGCCGCGAACACCCGTGGTTCCGAGTCCGGGAAATCCTCGCGCAATTCGTCGGCGGCTTGCAGCAGCGCGTCTTCGTCGCGCGCCACCAGCAGCGGGCGTGCGCCGAGGCCCGCGAGTTCGCGCGCGCAGGCGAGGCCGATGCCGCGGCTGGCGCCGGTGACGAGGCAGGTCTGGCCATCGAGCCGCCAGCGGCCGGGGGATGCGTTCACGCATGCGATTCCGTTGGGCGTCATGGAAAGCTTAGAGCACTTTCGACTCAAGTGCTGACGAGAAGGCCCCCTTCAGCCCTTCGGGCAGCTTCCCCCGCAAGCGGGGGAAGCAAAGCATTTCCTTCCCGTGCGCATAGCGCGGGGGGTGCCGAAGGTGGATGGGGCGCTTTTCGTGGCCATCAAAACCGAAATTGCTCCAGCGCAGCTTGCGCGCTGCTTCCGATCGCGCGAGACTGCGCCGCATGCTGCGCCTGATCGCCCTCGCACTGGTTGCCGGAACGCTCGCCGCGTGCTCGCCGCACACGACGCCGGCGACGACCGCTGCCGCGGGTTCCACCGCGCCCGCGCCGGCCACCACCAACGCGCTGGCCGGCACGCCGCTGTCGGGTTACGGCCACGACTTGAACAAGGCGAGGAACGTGCAGAACATCGTCAACGACCAGGCGAAGAAGCAGGCCGCCGCGATCGACGCCGCGACGGGTTCCTCGGGCTGATCGAACTCTTGCATCGGGCAAGGCCCGGGCGCTTGCGCACCCGGGCCCGCATGCACCGCTCGCGGCGGAAACGAGCCTCAGAACCTCACTTCGGCCTGCGCGGACAGCAACCCGGTCGAGAGGTTGATGTCGTTCTTCTTGGCGCGGTAGTAGTCGTAACCGACGCCCACGCCGAATGCACGGCTGAAATCGTAGCCCACGCCCACGCCGCCGTAATAGCCATCCGAACTGCGGTGCAGGCTGATGGGGGCGATGTCGCGGGTCATGCCGTCGCCGCTCCACGCATACAAGCCCGTGCGGCCCGACACATACCAGTTCGACGTGAAGTTGTACTTGGCGTTGGCGCCGACGGTCCAGCCGTGCAGCGAGGCCTTGTTGTTGGCGACCACGGGCTGCGAGTTGAACACGTTCTTCAGCCGCACGTTGCCGAGGTCGTTGTAGCCGACTTCGGGGCCGATCGCGAAGTTCGGTGCCACCGCCCAGCGGTAGCCGCCGTTGATCGCGTAGCCGGTGTCGCTGCCGCTGTTCTGGCCGCTGCCGAAGTAGCTGTGGCCCGCGTTGCCGTTGACGAAGAACCCGCTGTCGGCGCCGGTCGTGTTCGTGGCGTCCTGCGCGAAAACGGGACTGGCCGCGAAAACCGCGGCGATGGCGAGGACGATTGCAGTGTTGCGCATGTTGTTGTCTCCATCGTGGTTGTTCACGCATGCAAAACTTTTTTGCTTGCGCTTGGCCACTGAGACTGGAGGCAATCGGCAACGTTCGTTAAGGTTTCGCTAGAGAATCAGGAAAGGTTCATCGCGTGCGTGAAAGCGGCTTGTGGATGCGCGTGAAACTTTTTGCGCAATGCATGGTCGCGCGATCACGTGATGCGACGACCGTCGGCGGCGTCGAACACGTGCAGGTGCGCGGGATCGAATTGCAGGCGCAGCGCGGTTCCCGGCACCGGTAGTTCCTGCGGCGGCACGCGCGCGACGAGTGCGATGCCGCCGAAGCGCAGGTTGAGGAACACCTCGTTGCCGATCGGCTCGATCACCTCCAGAACCGCGTCGAACGTTGCGGGGCGCGCGTCGGCATGGGGGGGTTGCAAATGCCCGGGGGCCAACCCCCGCACGGGGGCGCGCCCGCGGAGCGCCTGGCAGGGGGGGCCCGCCCCCCCCCCCGCCCGCGGGCGGGCGCTTGCGCCGTCCATCGCGAGCGCGTCCGCGCCGTCGCGCATGCGGCCCCGGAAGAAGTTCATCGCGGGGCTGCCGAGGAAACCCGCGACGAACAGGTTGGCCGGCCGTTCGTAGAGGTTCATCGGCGTGTCGACCTGCTGGATTTCGCCATCGTTCAACACCACGATGCGCTGGCCCAGCGTCATCGCCTCGACCTGGTCGTGGGTCACGTAGATCATGGTCGCGCGCAGGCGCTGGTGCAGGCGCGCGATTTCCACGCGTGTCGCCACGCGCAGCTTCGCGTCCAGGTTGGACAGGGGTTCATCGAGCAAAAACACTTTCGGTTCGCGCACCAGCGCGCGGCCCAGCGCCACGCGCTGTCGTTGGCCGCCGGAAAGGCGACGTGGGCGCGCGTCGAGCAGTTCGTCGAGTCCGAGCATGCGCGCCGCATCGGCGACGCGTTGCTCGATGTCCACGCGCGGGAGGCCGCGCAGTTTCAGGCCGAAGGCGAGATTCTCGGCGACGGTCATGTGCGGGTACAACGCGTAATTCTGGAACACCATCGCGATGTCGCGTTCGCGCGGTGCGAGGTCGTTGACCGCGCGGTCGTCGATCTCGATCGTGCCCGAGCTGATCGTTTCCAGCCCGGCCACCGCGCGCAGCAGGGTGCTCTTGCCGCAGCCGGACGGTCCGACCAGCACCAGCAGTTCGCCATCCGCGACCGTGAAACTGGCATCGGCCACGGCGACCTTGCCGTTGTCGTACACCTTGCGGACCTTGTCGAGACGCAATCTGGCCATGCGGGGTTCCCGTTGCGGCTGCCGCCCGGGCGTGCCGGGCGGAAGTACGTTATCATGCCGATGTAAACGTTTACATCATGGAGCCGACACGATGGCCGATACCTCGGACGACACCCGTTCGACCTTCCCGGCGGGATTCCTGTGGGGATGCGCCACCGCGGCCTACCAGATCGAGGGGTCGCCGCTGGCCGACGGCGCCGGCGTCAGCAACTGGCACCGTTTCGCGCACACGCCGGGCATGGTGCACGCTGGCGATACCGGCGATGTCGCGTGCGATCACTACAACCGCTGGCGCGAGGACGTCGCCTTGATGCGCTCGCTGGGGATGCGCGGCTACCGCTTCAGCATCAACTGGAGCCGGGTGCTGCCCGAAGGGCGCGGGCGCGTGAATCCGGAAGGCCTGGCGTTCTACGACCGGCTCGTCGATGCGTTGCTGGAGAACGGCATCCAGCCGATGGCGACACTGTTCCACTGGGACCTGCCCGCGGCACTGGATGACCGCGGCGGATGGCTGAACCCCGACATCGCCGGCTGGTTCGCCGAATACGCGCGGGTGGTGTTCCGCAAGCTGGACGATCGCGTCGGCCTGTGGGCGACCTTGAATGAACCCTGGGTGGTGACCGACGGCGGCTACCTGCACGGCGTGCTCGCGCCCGGCCACCGCAGCCGTTACGAACCGCCGATCGCCGCGCATCATTTGTTGCGCGCGCACGGCGCGGCGGTGCAGGCGTATCGCGCGGAAGGCCGCAACAACATCGGCATCGTGGTCAACATCGAGCCCAAGTATCCGGCGTCGCAGAACCCCGAGGACCTCGCCGCCACCGCGCGCGCCGACGCGTACATGAACCGCCAGTTCCTAGACCCCGTGTTCCTGGGGCGTTATCCCGGGGAAATGCGCGAGGTGTTCGGCAATGCCTGGCCGGAGTGGCCTGCGGAAGACATGCTGCTGATCCGCCAGGCGATCGACTTCGTGGGTATCAACTACTACACGCGCAGTGTCACTCGGCATGACGCGCGGCGCTGGCCGGTACACGGCAGCGGGGTGCCGCAGAAGCACGCGACCCGTACCGAAACCGGCTGGGAGGTCTATCCGCAAGGCCTGACCGACGTGCTGAAGTGGGTCAGCGCGCGCTACGGCCAGCCGCCGATCTACGTCACCGAAAACGGCGCGGCGTTCTACGATCCGCCGAGCGCCATCGAAGGCCGCGTCGAGGATCCGTTGCGCGTGGCCTACCTGCGCGAGCACCTGCGTGCGGCGCACGCGGCGTTGCGCCAGGGCGTGGACTTGCGCGGCTACTTCCTGTGGTCGCTGCTCGACAATTTCGAGTGGGCGCTCGGATACGCCAAGCGCTTCGGCATCGTGCACGTGGACTACGCGACCCAGCAGCGTACGCCGAAGGACAGCGCGCGCTTCTACGCCGAGGTGATCGCGACGCAAGGCGCAGCGCTGGGCGTCAACGCGTAGCTTGGGTTGAGGGCGAAAATCCAGCGTAGGTTGGGCTGATGCCGGCTGCATCGGCGGAAGCCCAACACCGTCGGCGTTGGGCCTCTCCCGGATAAATCCGGGATCAGCCCGACCTGCGCTTTTCAGCCCTTGACGCTTCCCAGCAGCAATCCACGCAAGTAGTAGCGCTGCAGCGCCAGGAACAGCACCAGCACGGGTATCACCGTCACCACCGCGCCGGCCATCATCAGGCCCGAGTCCTGCACGTGTTCGCGCGACAGCGAGGCAAGGCCCACCGGCAGCGTGTAATGCTGCTGGCCGGTCAGCGCGATCAACGGCCACATGAAATCGTTCCACGCGGTGAGGAAGGTGAACACCGCCAGCGTGACGAGGATCGGTTTCAGCAGCGGCAGCACGATCTGCACGAAGATGCGCAGTTCGCCGGCGCCGTCCACGCGCGCGGCCTCCAGCAATTCGCCCGGCAAGCCGCGCGCGTACTGGCGCACCAGGATTGGCGGCGGCAGGTTGTCGGCGTCGCCGGGCGGCATGAACCACACCGACAGCCCCCAGAACAGCGGGAACAGCACCAGTGCCGCGCACAGCGCCAGCGCGCCGTTGACCAGCCATGCGTTGCGGCGCGCGTTCATGCAGCTTCCCCGCGACCACCACCGAAACGCCACAACAGCGCGGTCGCGGCGAACATGACCAGGAACAGCAGGAACGCGACCGCCGAGGCCGTGCCCATGTTCCACCACTTGAAGCCCTCGTTGTACATCAGGTACAGCACGCTCACCGTGCTTTGCAGCGGGCCGCCCTCGGTGATCACGTAGGGTTCCGCGAACAACTGGAAATAGCCCGACACGGTGAGGATGCCGACCATCAGCAGGATCGGCGCCAGTGCGGGCAGGGTGATGTGCCGGAACTGCCGCCACTTTGATGCGCCGTCGATGCGTGCGGCTTCGTACAGGTCGGCGGGGATCGCGTGCAGCCCGGCCAGCAGGATGATCATGTTGTAGCCGAAGTTCTTCCACACCGCGAACAGGATGATCATCGGCATCGCCCAGTGCGGATCGCCCAGCCAGTCGATCGGCCCGATGCCGAGATGCGTGAGCACGAAGTTGACCACGCCGGACTGCGGGTTGAACAGGTAACGCCAGATCACCGCGACCGCGACCACCGTGGTCACCACCGGCGCGAACAGGGCGGTGCGGAACAGGGGTTTCAATTTCGCCGCCTGCGAGTTCAGCAGCAGCGCGGTGCCGAGCGAGGCCAGCATCGACAGCGGCACGCCCACGATCACGAAGTACAGGGTGTGTCCCAGCGCGTCCCAGAACAGCGGGCGGTGCAGCAGCTCCCAATAATTGGCGAGACCCACGAAGCGCAGGTTGCGGATGTCGGCCAGCGCGTACAGGTCGTAATCGGTGAGGCTGAGTCCCAATCCCGCCAAAACCGGGAGCAGGAAGAACACGCCCAGCACCAGCAGCGCGGGAGTGAGGAACAGCCATGCGGACGATGCGCGGTTCATGGCGTTGCGCACCGTTCCGCCGAGACACATCCCCCACCCGCAAATTTATCGTCATTCTTGGGCTGCACAGCGCGCAGCGGTGTGCAGAACCCGGAATCGGCTTCCCGGGTGATGACAAGAATGACGGGCAAGGCAGATTCCGGGTTCATCGCCGATGCAGCCAGCGATGCCCCGGAATGACGAGTTGCTTTCAGTTCCTCACCGTCGACCCGGTCATCGCCGTTCATTGCGCGTGCCCATGTTGCCGATCCAGCACCCAGCGCCGCTTGGCGAGGATCGTAGCCGCCTCGGCGTCCATCTGCGCGGTGGCCTGGTCGATGCTCAGTTGCCCTGCCACCGCACGCGCGGCGACCTGCTGCATCATGTTGACGATCTGTTCCCACTCGGGCACCGGCGGCGTTGGACGCATGTGTTCGAGTTGTGCGTGGAAGGCACGCAGTTTCGGATCGCCTTGCAGCGTGGAGTCTTGCCACGCCGAACGCCGCGCCGGCAGGTCACCGAGCAGTTCGTAGAAACGCACCTGCACGTCGGGTCGCGACAGGTATTCGACCAGTTGCCACGCGGCATCCTGGTGCCTGGACGTGCGCGGGATCGCGAGGCTGGAACCATACGTCACCGAATCACCGGGGCCGCCAGGTCCCGGCAGTTGCGCGGTGGACCAGTCGTCCTGTTGCGAGGCCGGCAGGCGCTTGCGGAACTCGCCGATGTTCCATGGCCCCGAGAAATAGAACACGAAGTCGCCGCGTCCGAACGCCTGCCACGGATTGCCTGCCTGCACGTTGGTCCAGGGCGGCACGTCGCCGCGCTTGAACAGGCCGACGTAGAACGAAAGCGTGCGCTTGAAGCCGGCGCTCTGGAAGTTGCCGTAGCGGCCGCCGTCGCGCAGCAGCGACACATGCTGCTGCAGGGCCAGCGCCAGCAACTGGTCGTATTCGTTGGTCGGCAGCAGCGCGCCCCAGCGCTTGTCGCCGCTCTTCGCGCGGATCGCGTCCATCTGCTGCTGCCACTCGGCCCAGTCGCGCGGCGGCGCGGCGAAGCCGGCTTCGCGCAACAGGTCGACGCGATAGAACAACAGCCGGGTGTCGATGTACCAGGGAATCCCGTACAACGCGCCATCGACGCGGTTGGTGGCCCACGCGCTCGCGAAATAATCGTCTGCGCGGACCACGCCGGAATGCGCGACGCGCGCCTGCAGCGGTTCCAGCGCATGCAGCGCGGCGAACTCGGCGATCTAGGTGTTGCGCACGCGGATGCCGGGGTTGGCCTGCTCGAACGCCGGCAACAGTTGCGCCACCGCCTCGCCTTCGGGGCCGATGGTCCAGAACTCCAGCGTGATGCCTTGTTGTGCGGGCGCGGCACAACCGGCGGGCAGCGCCACGAGGACCGCGAGCGCCACGATGCCGATCAGCCGCGCGAATTTCATGGCACCGCGATGCGTGCTTTCGCGCGAACGTGCCGATGGGAAGGCGTGGCGCGTTGCGCCGTTTCCGTCGCGGGCTTTTCGTCCAGCCAGCCGCCGGTGAAGCCCGCGCGTTCCAGCCCGCGCCGGATGTAGGGATTCCTGCGCATCACCTTCCACACGAAGTCCGAGCGGTAATTCTCGATCATCAGCAGGATCGGGCCCTGGTCGATGCCGAGGTATTCGTTGTCGAACCAGCCTTCGCCGGGCACCACGCGGCCGCTGCGCAGCGGCGAGTCGAGCCGGAACGACGGATTGAACGCGTCCACGAAACCGTATTCGGAATACAGCCACTTGCCGTAGCGCTTGTACATCGCGTCGATCGCCGGCAGCACCAGCTCCGGCGCGAATGCAATCGACCCGATCGCCGCGGTGGGCGCGAGGGTGCCGTCGTCGAGGATCTGGCCGACGTCGGCGCCGCGTGCGAGATAGCCGAAGAACTCGATCCTGGCGCCGTCGGGACGCACCCAGACGGTGTTGCCGGGACCGTTGCACGCGGTCAGTCCCCAGATGTCGGCGCCGTAGCCGGTGAAGCGCTTCGGATTGGCGATCGCGTAGTTGCGCTGGCCGATCGCCGCGCGGCGGCTGTTCTCGAAATAGTCCATGTCGTGCTTGCGCATGAACGCATCGCGGATGCCGCGGAAGTCCACCCACGCTTGGCTGTACTGGTGGCCGAACAGCGGCGCGAATCCGATGTGCGGCTGGCTGTCGTAGAAGCTGCCCCAGCTGTCGTCGTAGGTGGACGTCCAGGCCGTCCACGCGTCGGGTTCCACCGCGTGGGTGGGAGAGCCGAGCGCGAGGATGTACAGGATCATCGCTTCATCGTAACCCTTCCAGTCGTGCGGGATGAACTTGCCGCCCGGCGTCCAGCCCATGCTGATCAGGGGCGGGCGTACCTCCGCCCACTTCCAGTCCACGTCGCGATACAGCTTGTCGGCGAGCCTGCGGATCTCGCGTTCCTCGGGATCGTCGCGGTCGAACCAGGGCTGGTCGAACAGCACGCCAGCCCTCAGCAGCGTGGTGTCGATGGTCC
>Ga0066256_1003816_pt1 | contig 14136 bp, 16 predicted proteins | sample ThiBio_1000_biof_FD_87107 | JGI IMG/M metagenome (GOLD analysis project Ga0066256, IMG submission 87107) | Wastewater bioreactor microbial communities from Cape Town, South Africa - Thiocy_expt_1000_biof (version 2) | ecosystem: Engineered > Bioreactor > Thiocyanate-remediating >...
TGTCGAAATCGGCGAACTGGTAGGTGCTGGAGAGATAGAGCGGCGGCGCGGTGGCACCGGAGGCCGTATCGTCGGCCACGCCATGGGCCGCGGGGACGGGCTGCGGTTGAACCTCGTTCGCCGTCCGCTCGGGCATCGATGCTGCTCCTCTTTCACAATCGTGAAAATGGCGGCGATACGTACTTGTGACAAATGAATTCTATTGCGGTTTGACTGCAAGATTCTTGCAGTCAACCGAAAAGCGCTGTGTCGGCTTCGCCAAGGAAGTCGGCAAGCACGGCGGCGTGGTTGTATTGCCGGTTGCGCGAACCGTAGAGCAGCGTGACCGTTCCCGCGGCGACCCGCTCGCGCAGCGCTTCCACCGCAGGGTTTTCCCGCAGTTCCTCGCAGTAGCGCTTGCGGAATTCCACCCAGCGCTCGGGCCTGTGGTCGAACCATTTGCGCAGGGCGGGCGTCGGCGCGACGTCCTTCATCCAGTCATCGAGCGCCGCCTTCTCCTTCGAGATGCCGCGCGGCCAGAGGCGGTCGACGAGGATGCGCTGACCGTCGTCAGGCCCCGGTTCGTCATAGACACGCTTGATCTGCACGGCCATGGCTCAGCCCTTCCGCCTGCCGCTCACCGTGCACTGAAGATCGGAAAGCAGGCCGTCCTTCAGGCCGTAGACCCAGCCGTGGATCGAAACGTCGCGGCCCGCCTGCCAGGCCGCCTGCAGGGTCGGCGTGCGGGCGAGGCGCTCGACCTGCGCGGCGATGGAGGCCTCGCAGAGCCGGTCGAGGTCGGCATCGCTCCACCCCTCGCATTCGCGGCATTCGAAGCGCCGGTCCGCCACGTCGCGCACCGGCTGCAGCCAATGGTCGATCAGCCCGAATCGCTCGCCGCTGACCGCCGCGCGGATGCCGCCGCAGCCATAGTGCCCGCAGATGATGATGTGCTTCACGCCGAGCTGGTGGACGGCATATTCCACCACGGAGAGCATGTTGAGATCGGCCGGATGGATGAGGTTGGCGACATTGCGATGGACGAAGACCTCGCCCGGCTCCAGCCCGGCGATCACATTGGCCGGCACGCGGCTGTCGGAACAGCCGATCCACAGATAGTCCGGCTGCTGCAATTGCGTCAGGCGCTCGAAATAATCCGCCCTCTCCGCCTTGCGCTCGGCGGACCACGCCTTGTTCCTGGCAAGAAGGTCTTCGATCATCGCGGGGCCTCGCTCGTTCGGGATCGACGAGCTATCCGCGCCTATCTGGCTTCTGTCAAATCGACACGGCGTCGCACGGGGCGTTCGGCCGCATCGGCGCCGGGCGGCTTGACTTTCCCCGTCCGCTCACCCCATCATAAGGGCATGATGACCACGCACGACCTTGCCCGATTTCTGAAACGGTTGTTTCCTCTCGCAGGATACTAGCCCCCGGCTTGGTCGCGTCGCGCCCCGGCCGTGGGGCGATAGCGGTTCCGTGAAAAAACGAGAACCGCGCCAGACCAGCGCGACATGACCCCCACATTTCCATTTTCCGCGTGCCCTTCGGGCCGCAAGACCTATGTCGCGAGAGTGCCATGACCACCAAGACCAAGGCCGTTCGCCTGCCCGCCATCACGATCGCCCGTTCCGAATACGCGCGCCTTTCCAACCTTGCCGACATGCTGGCCGAGCGCGATCCGCACGCCGCCGAGCAGCTTGCCACGGAGCTCGACCGGGCGAAGGTCGTCGATGACGCCCGCATGGCGCCGGGCGTCATGCGCATCGGCGCCACCGCCGAATTCCAGATCGACGACGAGGCGCCGCAGACCGCCGAGCTCGTCTTCCCCGGCGATGCCGACATCTCGCGCCAGCGCATTTCCGTGCTGACGCCGGTCGGCGCGGCGCTCCTCGGCCTTTCGGCGGGCCAGTCGATCGAATGGGCCGCGCGCGACGGGCGGGTGCGGCGCCTCAGCGTCATCGCCGTTCACGCCGGCGCGCCGGATGCCGCCCGCGCCTCCTGAGGGCCGCGTGATGAAATTCCTGTCCTTCTCCCAGTCCGGGCGCATCGGGGGCTGCCTCGTCGCAGGATCGTGACCCCCTGCGCCGCACGCGCGGCCAGGGGGGCTCTCCACCACGAACCTTGCAAGCCCCGCCCGAAACGGCGGGCAGGATGGAGAATGACGATGAGACGAGATCCCGGGATGCTCACGGCGCGCGACAGCTACGTGCTGGAGAAGCTGCTGAACGGCTGGCCGCCGCTGACGGAGGAATGGCTGGCGCTTCTCAGGCGCAAGCTTTCGACGGCACGCCTGCCGCTCGGCGCGCCGATACCGGCTGGGCTGGCGACGGTCGATGCGCGCGTCGCCTTCCGCTGCGCGAGCGGGCTGACCGACAGCCGCACCCTCTGCCTTCCCGGCACCTACGCGCCCGGCAGCGCCTTCCTGCCGGTCACGACGTTCTACGGCCTTGCCCTGCTGGGGCTGCGCGAGGGCGAATCGCTGCGCTTCGACCGGCCGGAGGGACGGAGCGACTGGATCGTCCTGGAAAAGGTGCTGTTCCAGCCGGCGGCGGCGCAGGCCGCGACGGAAGAACCGGCATCCGAAGCCCGGCCGACGTTCCGGCTGGTGGCCGGCGGCCTCGACGGGCGGGCCTTCGTCGCGGCCAACGAGAACGGCCCCGGACCGGGTCCGGGGCCGTCGGCGGCCTGAAGCGAAAGGACGATCAGATCACGCCCTGGGCGCGCATCGCCTCCGCCACGCGGATGAAGCCGGCAATGTTGGCGCCGAGCACGTAGTTGCCCTTGGCGCCGTATTCCTCGGCCGTCCCGGCGCAACGGTCATGGATGCCCGCCATAATCTGGCCGAGCCGCTCGCGGGTCTGTTCGAAGCTCCAGCTATCGCGGCTGGCGTTCTGCTGCATTTCCAGCGCGGAGGTGGCGACGCCGCCGGCATTGGCCGCCTTGCCGGGGCCGAAGAGCACGCCCGTCTCCTGGAAGGCGCGCACGGCTTCGGGCGTCGAGGGCATGTTGGCGCCCTCGGCGACGGCGATGACGCCGTTCTTGATCAGCGTGCGGGCATCCTTGCCGGTAAGCTCGTTCTGCGTGGCGCAGGGCAGCGCGACATCGCAGGGCACGTCCCAGATCGACCCCTTGCCGGTGGCAATGAAATGCGAGCCCTTCTTCGCACGGGCATATTCGGACAAGCGTTCGCGGCGCACTTCCTTGATCTCCTTGACGAGATCGAGGTCGATGCCCTCCTCGTCGAGGATGTAGCCGCTGCTGTCCGAGCAGGCGACGACCCTGGCGCCATAGGCGATCGCCTGTTCCATGGCGTAGATCGCGACATTGCCCGAGCCGGAGACGGTGACGCGCTTGCCGGAGAAATCCGTGCCCTTCGTGGAGAGCATCGCCTGGGTGAAGTAGACCGCGCCGTAGCCGGTCGCTTCCTTGCGCACCAGCGAGCCGCCGTAGCTGAGTCCCTTGCCGGTGAAGACGCCGGCTTCGAAGCGGTTGGTCAGGCGCTTGTACTGGCCGAACATCCAGCCGATCTCGCGGCCGCTGACGCCGATGTCGCCGGCCGGCACGTCGGTGTACTCGCCGAGGTGGCGGTGCAGCTCGGTCATGAAGGACTGGCAGAAGCGCATGATCTCGAGGTCGGACTTGCCCTTCGGGTCGAAGTCCGAGCCGCCCTTGCCGCCGCCGATCGGCAGGCCCGTCAGCGCGTTCTTGAAGATCTGCTCGAAGCCGAGGAACTTGATGATGCCGAGATTGACGGAGGGATGGAAGCGAAGGCCGCCCTTGTAGGGACCGAGCGCCGAGTTGAACTGCACGCGGAAGCCGCGGTTGATCTGCACCTGGCCCTTGTCGTCGACCCACGGCACGCGGAAGATGATCTGGCGTTCCGGCTCGCAGATGCGCTCGATCAGCGCGTCCGCCAGGTAGCCGGGATGCTTGGAGACGACCTGCCCGAGGCTTTCCAGCACCTCGCGCACCGCCTGGTGGAACTCCGGCTCGGCCGGGTTGCGCTGCAGCACCTGGGCAAGGATGGGTTCAAGCTTCTCGTCGACAGTCGCCATGGCGACACTCCTTTCGTCTCTCGGTCTCACATTTCCTGGATGGGGCGGCCGGTCTGGCGCCGGCCGGCCGGATGACATCGTCCGGGCATTTTCAGATACCCTGCCCGTGGCCGCCCATCAGGCCGGCCATACCGGTCCGGGAAAGGCTTCGTGCGAGCGTGGCCAGAAGATCGGTCTGGGAGATGATGCCGGCGACGCGGTTCGCCTCGTCGAGCACCACCACGGCATGGATCGTGCCGTCCGTCAGGCGCGGCAGGAGACCGATCGCCGGGTCGGCGGGCCGCACGGTCGCCGCCTCGGAAACGGGAAGGGGGGCGGACGGCGCCATGGCGGCAAGCTCGCGCAGGCCCACCGTGCCCAGCAGCCTCTCGCCGTCGAGCACCGGCAGCGTGCGGATATCGTGGCCGAGCAGCAGCGCCCGCGCCTCGTCCGCGCTTGCACCAAGCTGGATCGTCACGACGTCGCGCGACATGATGTCGGCGCAGGTGAGATCCCCGCGTTCGCGCAGCAGCGCCTGGAGCTCGACCTGCCGAAGCAGCGCGTCGAGGTCGGCGCGGCTGATGTCGAGCGTCTCGTTGAGGCTTTCGATGGCCGCGTCGATGTCCTGCGTGTTGAAGCCGACGCGGAAGGCGGGCGGCGGGTCGGCCGTGTTGTGCGTATTGACCGGCGCGACCGACTGCAGGTGCGGATACTGCCGGCCGGCGAGCCGATGGAACAGCATGCCGACGCCGACGAGGATGAGCGAATTGATCGCGACCGGCACGAGCGGGAACCAGAAGCCGGCGCGCGTGACGGCGGCCCCGCCGATGACGGCGGTGAGCGCGGCGGCGCCGCCCGGCGGATGCAGCGAGCGTGTGAGCGACATGGCGAGGATGGCAAGCGCCACGGCAAGGCCGATGGCGATGGCGGGATCGCGCACGAGCGTCAGCACCGCGACGCCGACGAAGGCGGAGATCGTGTTGCCGCCGACGATCGACCAGGGCTGGGCGAGCGGGCTTGCCGGTACCGCGAAAAGCAGGACGGCCGAAGCGCCGATGGGCGCGACGATCAGCGGAAGATGCGCATCGTTGCCCATGACGAGGCCGCAGACGAGACCGGTGATGCAGATGCCGATGAGGGCCCCGAGGCAGCCGATCAGGCGCTCCTTGAGCGTGGCGCCGGCCAGAATGGGGGTAAACAGCCGAAATTTGGACAGAATGCCCGTTTTCCGGGCATCGTGCTGCGATGGGGCCACGATAATCCTGATAAGAAGAAGGCAGATGATTATTTTCTAGGCTTATGTGCCGATCACGCCGATCACGCAAGGGCGCAGCCGGAAGATTCTGTCTTGCCGGAAAAGAAGCGGGGTGACGCTGTCCGCGGGCAACAAAAAAGCCCGGCAAGGCCGGGCTTTTTGATATGTTCCGGAAAGTCCGGAACGGGAATTTGGTGCCCAGAAGAGGACTCGAACCTCCACACCCTTTCGAGTACCAGCACCTGAAGCTGGCGCGTCTACCAATTCCGCCATCTGGGCGACGGAGAGGCATGTAGAAGGAGCGCCCGCCGGTGTCAACAGGCTTTTTGAAGTTTTCGCAACAGCTTGGCGAAAAGCGCATGGCGGGCGAAAGTGCGCGGCGGCGGCAGACGCCCCGATGCGGCCGTCAGCGGCTCATCGCCCATTCGCGAATGCGTTCGAGGCCGGCCTCCAGCAGTTGCGCGGCGGCGGCCTCGTCGGCGGCCTCCACGTAGCAGCGCATTTCCGGCGCGTTGCCGGAGGGGCGGAAATGGATGACGCTCCCGTCTTCCAGCGTCACGCGCAGCCCGTCGACATCGCTCGTCTTCTGCGGCACGCCGATGGGCGCGAGGAAGGCGGCCAGGCGGCCGGCGCCCGAGCGCAGCTCGGCCATCAGCGCGGCGCTCGTCTCGACCGGGAAGTTCTCCAGCCGGTCGCTCGCGGCGGCCGGAAGGGAAAAGCCCGCGACGACCTGCGAGAGCGGCCGCTCCGCCGCCGCCAGCGCCAGCACGGCCAGCACCGGCATCAGGCTGTCGCGGGTCGGCAGCGGCGCGAGCGCCGCGCCGTTGACCGTGAAGGGTGTCGCCGTCAGCGTGCCGCCGTTCGCCTCGAAGCCCGCGACGGCCGTTTCGCCGGCGGCGACGGCCTCGTTCATCGCGGCGATGACATAGGGCGAGCCGACCCTGGTGCGCAGCACCCTGCCGGCGACCGCCGCCTCGATGCCGGAATTGGACGTGACGGGCGTCGCGACGGCCGTCGCGCCGAGGAAGCGGCTGGCGACGAGGCCGACGAGATCGCCGCGGATCGGCGTGCCGGTCTCGTCGGTGATGAGCGGCCGGTCGCCGTCGCCGTCGGCCGAGACGATGGCGTGCAGGCCGTGCTGGACGGCCCAACCCTGCAGCAGCGCGACGGTCTCGGGCGAGACGGCTTCCGTATCCACGGGGATGAAGGCCTGCGAGCGGCCGAGCGCGACCACGTCCGCGCCGTAATGGGCGAGCACCGAGACGAAGAGGTCGCGCGCCACCGTCGAATGCTGGTAGACGCCGACCCGCAGGCCGGAAAGGCTGCCCGCCGGCAGGAGCGTGCGATTGCGCTCGCCGTAAAGCGCCATGGCCGCGTCGTGGAGACCGTCTGCCTCCTCCTGCGCGCCGTCGAAGACCACGCCCTCGGCGCCGAGCGCGTCCGCGGCGGCGGTGATGGCGGCTTCGTCCGCCTTGTCGATCTCGCCGTCCGGGCGGTAGAACTTGATGCCGTTGCGGTCGGCGGGAATGTGCGAGCCCGTCACCATCAGGCAGGCGGCCTTGCGGCGGAGGCCGAGCAGCGCAACCGCCGGGGTGGGCAGTTCGCCGCAATCGCGCGGGGCAAGGCCCGCCTTGCGCAGCGCGGCGATGGCGATGGCCGAGATCGCGGGGCTCGAGGCGCGGAAGTCGCGGCCGATCAGGATCTCGTCGCCCGGCTGCGCGAGGCCCGCCGAAAGGAGATGGCGCGCGAAGGCCGTGGCATAGAGCGCGCTCGCCGGCCCCTCCAGATCCACCGAAAGGCCGCGCAGGCCACTGGTTCCGAATTTCAGGCTCATGCTGTCCCCTCATGCCTCTTGCGGATCGAGAATCCGGCGCTACATCCCGCCCAGGCGCGGTTGCGACCATCAATAAAACAAAATGCGTGAACGTAATGCAAAGCAGGGACGTGTCAGGGAAATATCCCGCCAGGAACAGTGAGGATCACATGTCGAAGATTCGTAATCTCGTTTTTGGGTGCGCGATGGGCATCGCCTCCGCAGTCGCGCCCCTGGGGGCGGCCGAGGCCGTCCCGCTCGCCGTGCCGGACATGAAGCTTCAGACGAGGAGCGACGTCACCAAGGCGCAGGTGGATTTCTGCATCGGCTATGACTGCGGCTGGGACCGCCCCTATTATCAGCGGCGCCACTACCGGCCGTATTACGGCTACGAGCGCCGCTACTATCGTCCGCGCTACGTGCAGCCACGCTATGAGCATCCGCGCTATGAGCAGCCGCGCTACTATGGCGGCGGGCGGAGCGCGCATGTGCGCTGGTGCCTCAACCGCTACCGCACCTACGATCCCGGCACGAACCGCTACCATGCCGGCGGCGGCATCTACCGGCTCTGCTACTCGCCCTACCGATAGGCCGGGCGACCTTACGGCCATCGGGGCGGGGGCGGGTTGGCCCGCCGTTCGCGTCTCAGCCGGCAGGTTCGCCCGCCCTGTCGGTATGGCCGAGATCGCGGCCGGGCTCGATTATGTCGCGCACCCGCTGCTTCAACTCCTTGGGACCGGGAAAACCGCCATCGCGCTTGCGCTCCCACACGAGCGCCTCGCCGACGCGGATCTCGAAATTGCCGCCGGTACCGGGAATGAGCGCCACTTCCCCGAGCGCATCGGAAAAGGTCGACAAAAGCTCCTGCGCCATCCAGCCGGCGCGGAGCAGCCAGTTGCACTGGGTGCAGTAGAGAATGGAAACGCGCGGCTTTTGCCCGGGCATGGCGACCTCCCTTGTCGAGGCGAAAGCATATAGCAGGCGCCGCGGTTTGGCACGCGCCGGATCGCGGCCGGCTCACGGAAATGTCAACTCATTTCATCATGTTTTGTCGCCGGACGCCTTGCGGCCTCCCGATTCCTGAAACACAGGAGACGGAACGCAACATTCCGACAGGAGCATCGATGACCGAGCTTGCCCCCAACCGTCCCCGCCTGATCATTCCCTCGCTGGGCGGCCTCTATTCGGCGCTGCATGAAAGCGCGGAAACGATCCTGCGCGTCGTGACCGGCCTGCTTCTCGTCAGCCACGGCTACGGCAAGATCCTCGACCCCTTCGGCGCCAGCGGCATGGTCGAGAGCCTCGGCTTCTATCCCGGTGCCTTCTGGTCGCCGCTGCTTGCCGCCACCGAATTCTTCGGCGGCATCCTGATCGCGATCGGCCTCTTCACCCGCCCGGCCGCCTTCGCGGCGACGATCGTGCTCGCCGTCACCGTCTATTTCCACGGCATCGTGCAGGGCGAGGGCGTGATGGGCGCGGAGAAGTCCATCCTCTGGATGCTCATCCTCTTCTTCTTCGCGGTCCGCGGCGCCAACAGCCACTCCGTCGACGCCAGGCTCGGCCGTCAGTTCTGACCGGCCTGCCCGGGCGGCGTCGGGCCGCGCCGCAACCTTTGCTTCACGAGGGCGACCAGCGTCTCGCCCTCGTAGGGCTTCGTGACGACCGGTATGATCTCGAACCCCTCGACACCGTCGCGGTGGACTTCGCAGACGGTGGTGAAAAGCAGGGGCACGCGCTCGGCGATCAGCCGCGCGATCCGCGGGGCGATCTCGGCCAGGCGGAGCGGCACGTCGAGCAGGCACAGATCGACATCCGCCAGCGCGGCCGCATCCCACAGGTCCAGCTGCTCGGGCCGCAGCAGCGTAATGCGGCATTCCAACGCCGACTTGATCAGATATTCCGCATCGAGCGCGATCAGGAACTCGCGCTCGGCAATCAAGATGTGCGGAATAGAAGGTTCCATGGTGCCGCACTCCTCATCCATGTGAAATCGCCGCAAAGGGCGATTCGGGAGGCGGGACTGTGAGGCCGGGGCCGGCAGGCGTCATTTAAAAAAGACATAGTGCGAACGCGCGGGGAACAATTGCGGATGCGGCGCATTGTCCACGCCAGCCAAGCCAGCCGGTCCTGGCCGAAGACACGGAGGTCAGATGGCGAGCGGCACCACGGCCAACCAGCATTCGAAATGGCGAACGCCCTGCCAGCAATGTCCGTTGCGAAGCCTTTCCACGTTCCGGGACTTTTCCGCCAAGGAGCTCGAATTCGTCGCGCAGTTCAAGAGCGGCGAACTGTCGATCGAGCGCGGCGCGACAATCCTCGTCGAGGGGATGCACAGCGCCCATCTCTTCACCCTGCTTTCCGGCTGGGCCTTCCGCTACCAGCTGCTGCCGGACGGCCGCCGGCAGATCATGAACTACGTGCTGCCCGGCGATCTCGTCGGTCTCCAGGGCAGCCTGATGGACGAGATGGACCACTCGGTCGAAGCCCTGACGCCGGTGACGCTCTGCGTCTTCGAGCGATCGAAGCTGGAGAAGCTTTTCGAGCGCCATGCCTCGCTGGCCTACGACGTCACCTGGATCGCCGCGCATGAGGAACGCATCCTCGACGAGCACCTGCTCAGCGTCGGCCGGCGCACGGCGCTGGAGCGCACCGCTTACCTGCTCTCCTTCATCCATCAGCGCGCCCATTCGGTGGGCCTCAACGGCGGCCGGCGCGTCATTCCCATCACCCAGCAGCATGTCGCCGACACGCTCGGCCTCTCGCTCGTCCATACGAACAAGACGCTGCGCAAGCTTGCCGACCGCAAGCTGATGCGCTGGCACGACAGGGGCTGCGAAATCCTCGACGAGGACGGCCTGCTGGCGCTGGCCGACTGGGAAGGGCTGCGGGGCGGATTGCGGCCCTTCATCTGATCTTTCGGCGCCGTGCGTGCCCGGCGGCTTCTCAGGCGACGTCCCAGTGCAGCGGGAACATCGGGTCGAACACCGTCACCGGCCCCGCGCCCGTCTCGATCTTCGCGGGGAAGGACACGGGCGTCTCCCGCCTGACGAGGCGGATCGTCTCCCCGTTTACCGGCAGACCGTACCAGGCCGGACCGTTGAGCGAGGCGAAGGCTTCGAGCCTGTCGAGCGCGCCCTCCTCCTCGAAGACATGGGCAAGGCAGCTCATCGTGTTGATCGAGGTGTAGATGCCGGCGCAGCCGCAGGCGCATTCCTTCAGCGGATCGACATGCGGCGCGCTGTCCGTGCCGAGGAAGAAACGCCTGTCGCTGGAGGTCGCGGCGGCGCGCAGCGCCAGCCGGTGCTCCTCGCGCTTGGCGACAGGCAGGCAGTAGTAATGCGGCTTGATACCGCCGACGAGGATGGCGTTGCGGTTGATGATCAGGTGATGGGTGGTGATCGAGCCGGCGAGGTTGTCCTTCGCCGCCTTGATGTAGTCGACGCCGTTCCGCGTCGTCACATGCTCCATGGTGATGCGCAGCTCGGGCAGGCGTTTGCGCAGCGGGTCCAGCACCGTGTCGATGAACACGGCCTCGCGGTCGAAGATGTCGACCTCCGGCGTCGTGACCTCGCCGTGCACGCAGAGCGTCAGGCCGATCTTCGCCATGCGCTCCAGCACCGGCATCGCCTTTTCGATATCGCGCACGCCGCCATGGGAATTGGTGGTCGCGCCGGCCGGATAGAGTTTTACCGCACGGATCAGGCCGCTTTTGTAGCCGGCTTCCACGTCGTCGGGATCGGTGTGCTCGGTGAGGTAGAGCGTCATCAGCGGCTCGAACCGGTCGCCCTTCGGCACGGCGGCGCGGATGCGGTCGCGGTAGGCGGCCGCGTCCGCCGTGGTGACGACCGGCGGCACGAGGTTCGGCATGATGATGGCGCGGGCGAAATGGCGGCTGGTGTCGCCGATCACGCCTTCCAGCATGGCCCCGTCGCGCAGGTGCAGGTGCCAGTCATCGGGCCGGCGGATGGTGAGTTCTTTGGTCATCGGCGTCTCTCCCGCGTCTTTGCGGCTGCGATAGCATCCGCGCGCCGCAAGGACAATCGCCTCAAAAGAGGTCGATATGGAGATCGGCGGGGCGGGAATTCTCCAGGATGCGCTTTCCGTTCGGCAGGTCGTTGCCGTAGAGCTTCCAGCCGATCTGGTCCTCGGGCAGCGCATAGCCCAGCCAGCGCTGGCGTAGCCGCGCCTCCAGCACAGGATAGGGCGGACCGACGAAGATGGTGAAGTCGAAGACGCCGTCGAGCCTGTCCCACGGCGAATCCTTGAAGAGCAGGTAATTGCCCTCCGCGATGATGAAGCGCGTTTCCCCGGGAATGGCGCGCGCGGCATTGATGGCAAGCTCGCGCGCGCGGTCGAAGACCGGCACGAGCACCTCGCCGTCCGCCTTTTTCAGCGCGTGGACGATGTCGATGAAGCCGCGGCCGTCGAAGCTCTCCGGCACGCCCTTGCGCTGAAGCAGGCCGCGCGCCGCGAGGATGCCGTTGTCCATGTGGAAGCCGTCCATCGGCAGGATCTCGGCGCTCTCACCGCGGGCGAGGAGGCCCTCGCGCAGCGCGTCCGCCAGCGTCGACTTGCCGGCGGCCGGCGGGCCGGCGAGGCCGACGAGGAAGCGGCGCGCGTCTCCCGCGCGCCGCAACACCGCATCCACGATTGTGGCAGGCGAGATCATGCGGCAATGGCCTCCGGCACCTTGGCCCCCGTCATGAAAGCGACGGCATCGGACATGGTGTAGTCCTTCGGGTCGATGACGGTCAATCGCCGGCCGAGGCGGTGGATATGGATGCGGTCCGCCACCTCGAAGACATGCGGCATGTTGTGCGAGATGAGCACGATGGGGATGCCGCGCCGGCGCACGTCGAGGATGAGCTCCAGCACGCGCCGGCTCTCCTTGACGCCGAGCGCCGCCGTCGGCTCGTCGAGGATGATGACCTTTGAGCCGAAGGCCGCCGCACGGGCCACGGCCACGCCCTGGCGCTGGCCGCCCGAAAGCGTCTCCACCGCCTGGTTGATGTTCTGGATCGTCATCAGGCCGAGTTCGGAGAGCTTGTCGCGGGCGAATTTCTCCATCGCGCTCCGGTCGAGCTTGCGGAAGACGCTGCCCATGACGCCGGGCTTCCTGATCTCGCGGCCGAGGAACATGTTGTCGGCGATCGAGAGCGCCGGCGAGAGCGCGAGGTTCTGGTAGACGGTCTCGATACCGGCTTTCTGCGCGTCGATGGGCGAGCGGAAGCTGACGGGCTGGCCCTCCAGCCTGATCTCGCCCTCGTCCGGCGTGATGGCGCCGGAAATGGCCTTGATCATCGAGGACTTGCCCGCGCCATTGTCGCCGATCACGGCGAGGATCTCGCCGGGATAGAGGTCGAAGTCGGCATTGTCGAGGGCGGTGACGCGGCCGTATCGCTTGACCAGACCGCGTGCGGTGAGAATGGGTTCGAGAGCCATCAGCCTGCTACCTTTCTGATCCACTGGTCGATTGCGACGGCCGAGATGATGAGGACGCCGATCAGGAGATAGGTCCATTGCGGGTCCGTGCCGATGAGGCGAAGGCCGAGCGAGAAGACGCCGACGATGAGCGCGCCGAAGATCATGCCGAGGATCGAGCCGCGCCCGCCGAACAGCGAGAGGCCGCCGATCACCACCGCCGTGATGGATTCGATGTTGGCGAACTGGCCGGCGGTCGGCGAGACCGAGCCGATGCGGCCGATGAGCGCCCAGCCGGCGAGCGCGCAGATGAGGCCGGACAGCGTATAGACCGAGACCAGCATGCGCTTGACGTTGACGCCGGCCAGCTCCGCCGCATCAGGGTCGTCGCCGACCGCATAGACATGGCGGCCCCAGGCGGTGTGGTTCAGCACGTACCAGAGGACGGCGACGAGCAGCACCATGGCGATGACGCCATAGGTGAAGACGGCGCTGCCGAGCTTGAGGTTGTTGCCGAAGAACTGCAGCAGCGGGGCCTGCGTGGCGATGTCCTGCGAGCGGATCGTCTCGTTGGCCGAATAGAGGAAGTTCGAGGCGAGGATGACCTGCCACATGCCGAGCGTGACGATGAAGGGCGGCAGCTTCATGCGGGCGACGAGCAGGCCGTTGATATAGCCGCAGAGCGCGCCGCAGGCCAGGCCGCAGGCGACCGCCACCGCTGGCGGCAGGCCGTAGCGGAAGGTGAACTGGCCCATGACCACGGAGGAGAGCACCATGATCGCGCCGACCGAAAGGTCGATGCCCGCGGTCAGGATCACCAGCGTCTGCGCCGCGCCGACGATGCCGACGATCGCCACCTGCTGGAGGATGAGCGTCAGCGTGAAGGCGGAGAAGAACTTGCCGCCGAGAACGGCGCCGAACACCGCCACCGAGAGCACCAGCACGATCAGCGGCACGGCCGATGGGCTGCCGTGCAGGAAGTGCTGGAACTTCTGGAGGGGCGTCTTGTCGTTGGTATCGAAGGATGCGACCTGCGTCGAGCTGCCCGATAGCACCTTCTCGAATTCCTGCGATGGCTGCGAGGCCGTCGTTGTCTCACTCATGATCCTGGTCCTCCCCTTCCGGTGCCGACCGTCGCGGCGTTTCCCGGATGAAATGGTGCACGGACGCCTCGATAGGGCGCCTTGCGCACCTGCCGCCGTCTTCGGGCGGCCTCCTCCCGCAAGCGGTCCCGGCTCTCGCCGCCGCCTGTAGAAGAAAGGTGCCCATGTCTTTTCGCGATTGTCAAAGCAGCAGGGGTGCGCCTTGCGTCACCCGGTCCGTCCGTGGCGGATGGCCGGCCCGGTCAAGCCGGGCCGGCCGGGGGCTCTTTAGCCCCAGCACTTTTCCTTGCCGGTCTTGGTGTCGATGGATTCGACGCCTGCGGCCGGCTTGTCGGTGACGAGGGCGACGCCCGTGTCGAAGAAGTCCTTGCCTTCGGTCGCCTTCGGCTTCTCGCCGGTGTCGGCGAAGGTCTTGATCGCCTCGATGCCGAGGGCGGCCATCATCAGCGGGTACTGCTGCGAGGTCGCGCCGATGACGCCGTCGATGACGTTCTGGACGCCCGGGCAACCGCCGTCGACCGAGACGATCAG
>Ga0066256_1003817_pt1 | contig 14134 bp, 2 predicted proteins | sample ThiBio_1000_biof_FD_87107 | JGI IMG/M metagenome (GOLD analysis project Ga0066256, IMG submission 87107) | Wastewater bioreactor microbial communities from Cape Town, South Africa - Thiocy_expt_1000_biof (version 2) | ecosystem: Engineered > Bioreactor > Thiocyanate-remediating >...
CTCCGCTTTATTCGTTAATTGGGGCCCGCTTTAAATTTAACCCACTTCATTAACCCACTTCCGAAACCGTCGAAAGTGTGTGTATGATATGGGAGCACCTGGCACACCCTGTCTTTTGTCATTATAGCCAATTGCGGTGCTGACGTGTGATCAATGTAATTTTGACGGCCGATGGTAGACCATATATAAATAATTGGGTTCTGAAAGATTTGGTGTCTGAAGTTGTGAAATTGATTTTTGTGACGCATTAACGTCGGTCCCTTCTCTCGCCTCTACTGCCTCTCCTCTCTCGACGCCTACTGGGGCAGTTCTCTCTTGACGACTACTGGTTTCTCTTGGCGCCTACTAGGGTCACTTCTCCTTTGGCTCTCTGCCCGTCTCTCTGGCTTCTCTACCCTCCTACTAGGGCAGGTTCTCTCGCCTCTACTGCCCTCCTCTCTTCTCCCTCTCTCCTCTGGGGTAGGTTCTCTCTCTACGCCTACTTCTGGGGTGCCTTCCTCTCGCTGCCTTCTACTGCCCTTCCTTGTGCGGTGATTCACTCTCTGGGACGCCTACTCCTGGGGTGTCATTTCTCTCGCCTCTACTGCCCTCCACTCCCTTCACTCTCCTCCGCTCTCTGCCCGTCTACTTCTTCTCTGCCTTCTCTTGACGTTTACTACTTGGTTTTGCTGGCCTTGCTGATCTTTTGCTGGTTCTTTGGAGTTTTTGCTGCCTGCGGGTTTGCTCTCTCGCCTCCTGCAGTCATTGTAGCCTACTGACGTTCTCCTGTCCGGCCACCACCACTGACACAACCATGTCCGCCCCGCCATCAGCCCCCCGCCCAACCGCGGCGGCGCCCACCGGGCTGCTCGCCATCCCCGTCGCGCTGCCGCCCGCCGCCGTCCCGCCCCCCCCCCCCCCCCCACCCACCGGGGGTGCCATCCCCATCCGCGCCGCCCCCCCCCCCGTGCCGCCCCCCCTCCCCCACCCCCCCCCCCCTCCCCCCCCCCCACGCCCCCCCCGGCCGCCGCCCCCCCCCCGCCCGCCAGCCTGCTCCTGCCCCCCACCCCCGCCGGCCCGCCGCCGCGCTCCGGCGCCGCCATGCTCATGCCCGTGCTGCCGGTGCCCGTGTCAGGCGTCGGCGGTGTTGGTGTGGGCATTGGTGGTGGCGGTGGTGCAGGCGGGCCACCGCAACGCTCCGCCGCCATCGCCGGCGGCCTCTTGACGCCCACCGTCCCCGTCCCGCCGCCTGTCCCACAGCGCCTCGCCCCAACTGCTGCGGCACCAATTCCACCACCTGTTGCAGCAGCACCCGCACCAGTATCTGTTGCTGGAGTAGTACCGGCACCTACAGCCGTAGCACCAATAGCGCCGACAGCAGCTCCCGCGCCCGTCGCACCTGTGCATGTTGCACCACCTGTACCAGCACCAACACATCCGGCACCTACGGTGGCACCCGCGGCAGCACCCAGACTCGCCGCGCTGCCACCACCAGTGGTCATACCAACGCCACCGCATGTTGTTGCACCCGCTGTGCCGCCCAGACCCGCGGTGGTGCTGCAACCCCGCCCCGCGGTGGCACCTCATCCCGCACCACATACGACGACAGCGGCACGTGCACCCGCGCCACCAGCACCGCCGCGTGCGGGGGCGTGTGGTGCCGCCCGCCGGCATCCCGCCCGCCGTCATTGCGTCGGCAGTGGCAGCCGCCGGGCGCGCCGGCTTCCCGGCGGCACTGTTTACCGATAATGATGGGGGAGAGGGAGGCGGGGGTAGCCGCGGTGGCGGGAGTAACAGCCGCGGCGGTACGGCAGCAGGCAGTGACGCCGGCGCGGGGCCCGATGACGACGAGCTGATGGCAGCCGTGAATGCGGTGATGGATGCCAGCGGGCGCGAGCCGCCGCCCACCCTGCCTGCCACCGGCTACTTCATCCCCGAGTCCGACGGCGTGCCCATCGCGTTTGGCGGCACCGACCAGCCGCCTGTAGAGTACCTGCAAGCGCTGGCGCCGCCGTCACCCGCTGCCGCTGCCGCCACCACCGCCGCCGCTGATAGCCCCATCGCCGCCACCCTGCGCGCCAGTGGCTCCATGTTCACCGCCGCAGACGCCACCCTGCGCGCAAAGCTGACGCCCGCCACCACGCTGCTCCTCACCCTGTGGTTTGCGCGCCACTGGCGCAACCCGGTGCTGCACCCCGACGCGCGCGACTGGCTGGCGCACCGCTGCTGCATCGCCGCCTCCAGCGTGGTGCAGTGGGTGCGCGCCGAGAAGCGCGCCGTGTGGAACCCGCTGGCGCTGCTGGCGTCCGGCGACGCGCCGTTCCCGCCTGCGCCATCGGCGGCGGCGGGAGCGGGTGCAGGTGCGGCAGCATCTGGCAGCGGCGCAGCTGGCGCCACCAGCCACGGGCATGCCCGCGGCGGCAGCGGTGGTGCCACCCATGCGTCTTCTGGTAGTAAGGGAGTGGCGGCGACAGCAGGTGCGCCGGGTGGTGCTGGCAGTCGGCCGCCCGCCGCCACCGCTGCTGCTGGTGCCGGTGGCTCGCAGCACCGGCCGCCAGCTACAACTGGGCAGGCAGGTGGTGGCCGCCCCGGCGGCGGTGTCCCTGCGGCCAGCCGGGCTGGCCCTAGCGCAACAGCGCCATCGACTGCTGCCGCTACCACAAGCTCGTCCGCCGCCGCGACCGCCGCCAACGCCGCTGCCACCAATGCTGCTGCGGCCGCTGCTGCAGCCGCCGCTGCTGCCGCCACTGCTGCTGCCAGCCGCGGGACCGCAGGTAGTGGCAGCGGCGGTGGGCCGCTGCAGCCGCCGCAATACCCGGCACCCAAGCGCCTCAAGCCGACGCCGGGCGACGCGCCCATCGTGCTGCGCGCCCGGCTGGACGCAGTAACCCTGCCCGCCACGGCTGCCGCATCATGGTCCCTGGGTGCCGACGGCGTGCTTGTGCCTGTGTCCACCGCTGACGCACCCGCCGCCGCAACCACCCTGCCGCCCATGGCGTACACCTTCACGCCCACCGGCCGCGTCGTGCGCCTGGACACCACGCGCGCCGCACCGCGCGTGCAAGCGTAAACACCCCAGTACCAGTACGTCTGCGGGAGCCACCAATTCAATACCGTCGCTCACACAATAATAAATAAGTATAAACGTCATCGTCAGGTGCGGCCGCGGGGGGCCAGGCGTGCAGGGTGGGGGCGCTCGTGGCAGTGTGAATGCAATGTGCCGCGATGCAATGCCAGATCAAAAGGGCGCCCCGCCACCGCTCCGCCTGCCCCGCCGCAAAAAAACAAACCCGTTGCCGCAGCACACCCATGTTTGTGGGCGGGGCGCCCACCCAGCGAACGGTCACGAGTGTGGCGTCGCTAAATGGCCAGGTGGGCGCCCGCCAACAAAATACTGTGCAGAACCGTACCGTAAAAACAAACACACACACCAGACACACACAGGGTCACCACAAGGGGACAGGGCAATACCGGCACAGCAGGAACAACATTGCGAGGAACACACTCACTCACACAACACCGGTACCGCTACCGACCACTGCACCGGCTCGGAGCTTACCACCGCTCCGACTCGCCCGCCTCCACGCCGGTGGCGCCGCCGCCGTCTTCACCACCCGCACCACTCGGGGCAGTCGCAGCGGCGGCGGCGGCAGCCAGCCGGCGTGCACTGGCCTTGGCAGCCAGGCGGCGCACGGAAGGCGACGCCAGCTGCGTGCCACTCATGGTGGCCGCCACCAGCGCCACTGCCGATGCACCACCCTCTCCACCACCACCGCCGCCGCCGCCACCTCCCGGCGCAACCAGGGTGCGTGTGCTGCCGGGGCCGGCCTTGCGTACGGAAGACAGCGCGGCACGGGGCGACAGCGGCTCAGTAGGGGGTGCCATCATCATCGGGTTGCCAAACGTCTTGTTGGTACGCGACATTGGCCGCGATGGTGCAGGCTCGTCACCGCCAGCAGCCCCACCACCGCCGGCCCCGCCGCCAGCAGCGGCGGTAGGCGCAAACTCGGCGCGGGTGGTGGCCACACGGCCGCCGGCGCGCGGCGTCAGCGCAAGGGCGGCGCCGGGCGACAGCGAGCCGTCTGGCATCTCCGTCATGCCCAGGTCCACCAGCACGTCGCGCATCTTCTGCGCCTCTTTCTTGGCGCCGCCCAGCTGCGCGCTCAGCGCCTGCACCTGCGCGTACAGGCCGCCGTAGGAGTCGCGGAACACCATCCACATCTCCAGCGGCGGCGGCTCCGCAAAGCCCATGATGGCGGTGTGCGCCTGCGCGGTGAGCGACAGGTCATCGCCGCCGCCGCCGCCGCTACCATCCGCCGCCGCCGAGGCGCCCGCCTTGGTGAGGAACATGGGGTTCATGGTGGCCTCCACCTTGCCCACGTTCACGACGCCCGAATCGGCGGCGCGCATGGCCATGCGCGCCAGCTCCGTCTCACGTTCACCACCACCGCCGCCGCCGTGCAGCGCGCCACCGCGGCGTGACTTGGGCCGCGGCGAGTCGCTGCCCTTCTTAGGTGCGCGCACCGCTGCCGCTGCCGCCAGCTGCGTCATAATGTCCACCATCACCACGGTGGCGAAGTAGGTGATGGCGATGGTGATGACGGCGATGACGACGGCGGAGATGCCCTCGCGGCTGGACGCAAAGTAGAAGGAGGAGGAGGCGGTGGCCTGGAACATGATGCCCATGAGACACACGATGACGGCGGCGAACAGCAGCACCACCTCCACCGTGTTGTAGTTGAACAGCCACGCGCCCACCGCGCCCGCCACCGCGCGCGCGTCCACCCGCCCGGTCGGCGTCAGCAGCGTGCTGCGCGTGCGCTTCCGGCCCTGGCCCTCAATCTCGCTCAGCGTGGCCTGCAGCCGCGCGTGTAGCGGCGACGTGAGCGCCAGGCGCTTGTGCTCCGCCAGCACGTCGTCGTAGTCGCCCGGGCTCATGTACGGCACGAAGCGCACCTGCGCGGCGTACGCCAGGAACATGATGAGCAGCGCGGCGGCGAGCTGGAAGGCAGCGGAGCGGCGGAACATGAGCGCCGTCACCGCCAGCGCCAGCTTGCGTGCCAAGATGACCAGCACCCAGAAGAAGAGGGCGGGGCGGAACTGGTAGTAGGTGCGCGCAAAGCGGCGGCGCAGCCACAACGCGTGCGGGTTCGTCAGCTTTGTGCCGCCCACGCCCTTCGCGCGCAGCAGCTGGTCCTCCATCAGCGCCTCCCGGTTGCGGTAGAAGAGGACGGCGAGGGCGGCGGGGTAGCCCATCGTGTAGCCCAGCAGCGCCACCACGGCGGCGGGCGTCAGCACGCGGTGCGTGCCGCCCGGCGCGTCGCAGTCCTCAAAGGTGGCCAGCAGGTAGCTGCGGCCGTCCGGCGGGTCGGTGGGGCCGCAGTTGAACACGCTCAGCACCTGCTGCGTCAGGTACAGGTACGCGATGTAGAAGAGGATGAGGAAGGCGGCGATGAGCACGTCCATGTGCGACAGCAGCACCTCCCACTTCTTCTGCCGCAGCCACCACCGCTTGTACGCCACCGCGCACCCGTGCACGGCGCCGAACACGCCCGCCAGCACCAGCGGCGCCGCCATCACAAACTTCCACTTGTCTTGGAACGTGACGCCCGCCACCAGGCACTCGGGCGCCACGATCTCAATGTTCAGGTTGAAGGCGGACAGGATGCGCCACAGGTCCTTCAGCGCCGCCGGCCACGCCACCTTGGCGTTCGCAAAGATGGACAGCACCTGGAAGAAGTCGATGCCGATGGACAGGAATGCGATGTTGACGCCCTTGCGCAGCAGCAGGAAGCCGGCGGCGGCGACGGTCAGCAGGATGAGGCCAAAGCCAATGAACAGCGCGGCGGGCGAGTCGGGGCACTTCAGGCAGTCGCCGCCGTAGCGGTAGTACTTGGCGGCGCAGGAGGCGCAGCGGTAGTACGGCGTCTGCGACTCGTAGCCGGGCGCGCACGCGTTGGCGCCCAGGCACGCCTCCGGCGGCTGGCAGCCCACGATGCACACGTCGCGCGTGGGCAGCTGCGCACGCACCTCAGGTGGGCAGGCGGCCGCCTCTGCCCCCGCCAGGTTGTAGAAGGTGGGCAGCGCAATCGGGTAGGCATGCGTGCCGCCGTCGGGCGACGGCGTCGGTGTGAACGGCGGGTCGGGCGTGAAGCCGGGGCAGGCGGCGCCCGCCATGCAGGCCAGGCACGTCTCGCCCGGCGCGCCAAATGTGCCGTTGCGGCACACCGCGAGGATGGAGGACGCCGAGGTGTAGTTCAGGAACCCCGTCTGGTACGCCACCGACACGTTGGTAGACTTGTGACCCACCACCAGGCCGGACGTGGTGGCGCACTGCACCGCCTCCGTGCCGTCGCGCAGCATCAGGCGCGTGGCGTCGGTGCACGGCACGTCATCCACCGCCACCGACAGCTGCAGCTGGTCGCCATCCCAGGACGGCGCATCCAGCAGGGAACCAAAATTGTCGCCGCGCAGGCGCACCAGGAAACCAGCCGAGTCGACGGGCATGTACAGCGGCGACGGCTCCATGTACGTGATGGTCGGCGCCGCGTAGGAGTAGTTCACGTACCCAGACGCCGCCACCACCACGCCGTAGTCCACAATCTGCACCTGCAGCGGCCGCCCGCGGCCCACGCCTGCCGGCGTTGCCACCGTCAGCCCTGTGTCGCTCTGCCCGCTCACTGTACCCGCCGCGCAGCCATCCAGCCACTGCGGCGTGTGGCCATCCAGCCACAGCGCCGAGGTGGCGCACTTGTGCGACCGCGCGCCCGGCAGCCCAAACGAGACCACCAGTTGCTGTGTCGGCATGATGTGGCTGGCGTCCAGCGGCAGGGGCAGGGGGAAGGCGAGCTGTGACGCGTTCCAGAACGGGCGCGGCAGGTAGTAGCCGGTGAGAGTGAGCGGCGTGCCGCCGCGTGTCACAACCGGCGCAGCCGCTTCATACCCCGTCACCACCGGGTCCTCGTAGTGCCATGTGGTCAGCGACGCTGCTGGCGCCTGCCCGCCCACCCGCACCGTCACCTCGCGGTTGCCGACGCCGGGCGGCATGGTGAACACCACCGTCTCGTGATCCCACGAGCTCACATTGGCGGCCGCCACCTCGCCCTCGCCAAAGAAGCTCTCCCACCCGTCGCACACCAGCGTGCCGGGCGGCGCGCGCGACGGCCACGACACAAACGCGCAGCCCATGTGCGCCGCGGCGGCGGGGCCAAAGTTGGTGCCGACCAGCGTGAGCGTGTAGCCACCCGCCGGGTCGCCACGCAGGCTGCCACCCGGTACCGTCGCCGTCGCCACTGCGGGCGTTGCGTTGCGCGGCGCCACCATCGCGGACGGCCCGCTGTATGTGCGCATGACAGAGGTCAGGGTGGGCGGGTCGTACGCAAACAGAGGTGCCGCTGACACGCCAGTCAGGTTGGCAACGCTGACGCGCACCGCCAGGCTGCCGCCCACGCCCGCGGGCAAGGTGCAATTCAGCGCCGTGTGGTTGAACCGCACCACGGCGCCGCACGCCTGCCACGGCACGCCGCCCACGTCGTCACCCAACTCCACCACCGGCGTGGCCCACAGGCCAAAGTTGACGCCGGTCACCGCCACCACGCCACCGCCGCGCGTGCCTGACACGCCAGGTGTGATGGAGGTTACAATGGGCGCATCGTATGTGAAGCGCGGCGGCAACCCAGTCGGGCTCTGCCCGCCCACATCCAGCACCAGGCTGTACCACGTGCCGACGGGCGCGCCGGGAGGCGCAGCGCCCTCGCCCGCCGGCACCGGGAACTCCACAAAGGTGTGCGAGCGCAGGACGGCGGGGTTGGGCATGTAGGCCGGCGCCGCGGGGTTAGGCGAGGCGGGGTCTACAATGCACGCCTCCACGTAGCCGGCGCCCACAAACACGATGGGACACAGGCCCAGGTTGGTGCCCTCAACCCGCAGCCGGCCGCCGATGGTGGGAGCGGATACCAGGCCGTCAGGGGGCAGGCCCACCGGCGCGCCACACACGCCCGGCGCGCTGCATGTCCGCCACACCGTCAAGGCCGGCGGCGCGTACGACAGGACGGCGGAGCCGTTAGAAGGCGATGCGTCGCGCACCATGACAACCGGTACGTCCACACCCTGCCCCGGCGGCACCACCGCCCACAGCGTCCACACGTAGCCGGGCGGGAACGAGGTGGAGCCGTTGAGGATGAGGCGATTGAGCACGTCGGCGGGCGGCACGGGCGCGCCAGCCGGACCGTCTAGCAGGGTGCACGACACGCCGCCCACCGTCACGTTGAAGGTGGAGCCGCCAAACAGGTTAGTGGCGGGCACGCCAATGACGGTGCCGCCAGCGGTGGGCAGGCCCACCGTCGAGCCCACCAGCGCGCCCACCTCTGGCGACAGCGCAGTGTACGGCAGCGGCGCCGTTGCCTGGCTCACGTCGCCGCCCCACGGGTCCTTCGCGTTCACGCGCACGCGCACCTCCCCCGTCGCCTGCACCGTGTACGCCGTCACCACCGACTGCGTCCACGCGGTGTCCACGTACCCCACAGTAGGGGTCGCCTCCCATGCCGCGCTGCCATCTGCCCGTACCTCCACCACGCGACCGATGGAGTCACCGGTGGCGTTGGCGGAGGGGCCAAACCCAGGCCCCACCAGCACCAGCTGCCGCGTGTCTGGCGTGTAGTCGCCCTTCACGCACACGCCCGCCGCCGCGCACTCGTCCTCCTCCGGCGACCCCTCGTTCACCACCGCCACCGACACAGACGCCACGGAGGGCGCGTAGTAGCTGAACACGTCACTCACACCACTCACATTCACGCGCGCCACGGCGTCGGCGAGCGGCACACCAAGCGCACGTAGGTAAGGGAACACGCGGACGCCGCGCAGCGGGCCAAGCCCTGACGGCTGCGCAAAGGTGACGGCTTCTGGTTGCCCCGGTGCCGCGGACGGCAACCGCGACACGACCGGTAGCACCACCATCGAGGCGTCAGCCACGTTGCCAAACCCCACCACCACGTCCACCGCGCCGGACGCCAGGCCAAAGTTGGTGCCCGTCACGGTGACAAGGGCGGGCCGGCGCGGGTCGGCGGTGGCAAACCCTGCCGCCGGCGTCACACTCGTAATCACCGGCGGGTCGTAGTCAAACGTGAGATAGTCGGGCGTGATGGTGGTTTGGTCGCCCACCGTCACCGCCACGCGGTTTGCAAGGCCCACGCCAGGCGCGGTGACAAACACGAGGCGCGTGTGTGACAGCGACGTCCAGTTCAGCGCCGCATACTCCACCCCAGTGGGGCCGTACGTCACCGCTTGCACAAAGGACGCCGGGCCCAGGTTGGCGCCATCAATGGCAATGGCCTCGCCGCCCGCGGCCGCCACGCTGGTGCGGCCGCTGAGGGGCGTCAGGGTGGTAAGGATCGGGGCGCCGTACCACGTGGTTACCTCCGTGTTGCGCAGGCCCGCCACCGTCACTGTCCAGGTGTACCCCGCGCCGGCACCCGGCACAATGTTGCACGACAGCGCGCGGTGCGGCGTGGGCATGGAGCAGTTGGTGGGCAACAGCGTGACGGTGCCGTTGACACCCGGCAGCCCGCCGTCGGTGGCGCGCGGCGTCACCAGCGACGTGGTGTAGTTGATGGTAATGTGTGGGCCCCACACCGCCCCAAAGTTGGCGCCGCTCAGCACCACGGTGCCGCCAGGGTATGGCAGGCCGGAGGTGTCCGCGTCCGCCGCGCCGCCGCCGCTGAAGCTGGCCACCACGGGGTTGCCGTAGCCGAGGAGCGGGGAGGGTGTAACCACGACGGCAGTGCCGCCCATGGACAGCCGCAACGCGTAGCCGGCGCCGTAGCCGGGCCCTGACAGGCATGTAATTTGAGGCGGCACGGTGGAGGTGACGGCGCAGCTACTCATGTTCCACAGCCACCGCCCGCCGCTCGCCGTCGTACCCACTTGCACGCTGTCAATGGGGCTGATACTGCCGGGCGGCGCACCGGTCGCGGACCACAGCGGGCCAAACTCACGACCGGACAGCGTTACCACCTGCCCACCCTCCGTGCTGGCGCCGCGCGCACCCGGCCCCCCCACACCCGTCACAACGGGCGCCGCAAATCCCAGCGTCTGGTACTGGCAGATGCCGGAGACGGCGCACGGCGGCGCCTGCTGGCCGCACACGTTCAGGCTGATCTGCCACCCTTTCCCCACGCCCGCCGGCAGCGTGCAGGTGGCACGCGAGTGCGCGGCGGTGCCGGTCGCCCGTACGCATGGTATCGGCACGCTGGTGTTGAGGTACGCGCTGTACGCTGTCACGGTGAGGCTGGCGGCAGGGTTGTTGGGGCCCAGGAAGTAGTCGGTGGTTTGCAACGGCACGGCGAGGCCGCCCAGCGCGGGCACGGAGGTGGGGAACACGTAGGGGCTTGCGAGGGAGGTGTACAGGTACCAGTAGTACAACCCCGCGTTGCCCGGCCCCGAGTACGAGTACGTGCCATTGGAGGGCGCGCTGCGGGCGGCGGTGGCGGCAGTGGCGCCCACCGTCACCACCGCGCTCAGGTTGGCGCCGCAGCCCTCACCCGTTGTGGTGGACAGCCGCGTGTGCGCTATCGACACGCTGGCAGTGCGTGCCTTCCAGGCGCCAAACGACACCGACACGGGCGTGCCGGTGGGACCGAAGTTGGTGCCCGTCACCACCACGGAGCGGCCGCCGGTGGTGCGCTGGAACGTGGAGGTGGTGTATGCCACGCCCGTGACGGCGGGCGCCGCGTACGCGGTGGCGGCAGCGGGCGCCACGGTGCACGGCGAGCCACCCATGGAGATGCTCCAGGTTAGCGTGGCGCCGTAGCCCGCCACCGTGTAGCACCGCAGCGTGTTCACGCCCGGCACGCTGCACCCGGTGGCGGTGTACCGCCGGCCGTCCTGGTTGGTGTACGTGGCGGCGACGGACGCGCCCGTCACAAAGTTGGTGCCGGTGAAGGTGACCAGCTCGCCGCCGTTGGTGGCGTGCGGCCGCGCGTTCACCGCCTGCACCTGGCACGCCACCTGCACCGTGGCGTTGGGCGTGACGTACACGAGGGCGGGCGCGGCGGCGCACCGGCCGCCGTTGTCGCACGCGCGCACCGTCACGTTGAACACATCCTTCACCGCCATGCCGTCCACCACGTACACCGGCGCGCTCGCGCCGTACTTGAACGTCTGCGCAAAGGTGAGCGCGCCGGTGGACGACGCAATGGCGAGCGCCGGCGCTCCTGCGCGCATCTCATTCACCGTGATGGCGAACGTCAGCACGTTCCACAGCGGGTTGGTGTCGGCGTCCGCCGCCGCCACCGTGCCCACCGCCGCCCCCACACCGCACGCCATCTCATCCACCATGAACGCCTGCGGCCACGTGGTGGGCGCGTCATTGACGTCCACCACCGCCACCGTCACGGTGGCGGACGCCGCCGCCGCCGGGTTGTTCACCTGCGCCGCGCGCACCATCACCGCGCGCGTGGGACTCGCCTCGTAGTTCAGGCCGGGTGGCAGGATGGACAGGACGGCGGTGTCGGGGTCAATGGCAAACACGCCGTCGCTGTTGCCCCACACGATGCTGTACGTCAGGGTGTCACCCTCTGGGTCCACCGCCGTCACCGCCGGCGACAGCGCGCCCCACCAGTTCTCATCCGCGGTTAGTGTGGGCAGGGCGGGGAAGTACGGTGGGTCGTCCACCTCCGTCACCGTCACCGTCATGGTGGCGGTGGCGACGGCGGCCGGCTCGCCGTCGCTCATGGCCGCCACTGTCACGTAGTGCTCCTGCACACCGGTGGCGAACACGTCCAGGCGCGCTGGGTTGGCGGCCAGCAGCTCGCCAGAGCAAAAGCCGACGGAGAAGGTGTCATTGAACGGCCACTGCGCCACCACGCTGAATGTGACGGCCGACAGCGGGTTGGGCGCGGTGGCATTGATGGCGGGCGCGGCAGGCGTGCCCGCCGCCGCGTGCTCCGGGATGGTAAACCCGGTCTGGTTGGCCATCGTCGGCGGAGTGACGGCGCACACCACGCCACCTGCAAACTCGCCGCCGTCGCCGCAGTCAAAGGTCCCCGTGCCCACCGCCGCGTAGCCTGACGCGCAGGAGTAGGTGCAGGCGGCGCCGGCGGCAAGGCCAACGCACCCGCCACCCGCGTCGCACGAGGTGCGCACGGTCAGGTAGTCAAACGAGGCGACGCCAGATGCATACAGGCCCACCGCGCCCCACGTCAGCGTCCCATCGAGCGCGGTCAGCGTGGTGGAAGCGCCGCTGGGCGCGCCGCCGGCGTCAGTGGGTGTAATGACGGCGGTTAGCGTCGCGCCAACCACGGTAACATCCAGCACATACCAGGCGTCCGCATCAACGGGAAACCCTGCGTCAACTGCCAGCGGCGTGACGGCACCGCCCGACACCAACGCCAGCGTCACGCCAGTACCGCTGTCGGGCGCCAGCGTCAGGCGGTAGCCATTGTTGGCATCCACCAACCGCACCGTCACACCCGCCACGCTGCCAGACGCCACCGCCACGCGGGTCGTGGCACGCAGGGTTGAGGCGGTGGGCACCTTGATGTCCCAACCGTCCGGCATGATGCCCAGCGTGGAGGCAGCGGTGTGGGCGCACGCGTCGGACGTGGTGGCACGCAGCACGCCAGCGGCGGCGTCCACCGCCCACAAGCGGGCCCGCTCCGTGTCGGGCACGGGCGGGAAGGCAGCGTAAGGGTACAGGGTAGGGGCAGTGAGGGAGGTAAGGGCTGTCTTGTTAGCGCCCGCGGACGGCGCACCAGGCGCGACGGAGGGGCCTGTGAACACGTCGGGCGCATTCCACCCCCATGCCTCGTCCCACGCCGTGCGCTCGCACGCCGCCCACCTCACGGGCGCCGCCAGCGCGGGGCAGGTGCGGCGGCACAGCAGCGCCGCACCGCTCCACGTGCCGCCATTGCAAGTGTGTGCCACACTGCCCGCCACGGCAGCGTACCCCGAGGCGCACGCCTGGCCGCACGACGCCCCCGTGGCCGCTGACGCACCACAGTTGCCGGTGCCGGTGGCATTGGGGGACGCCATGGGCGTGGGGCAGGTGCGGTGGTAATAGGAGTCCAGCCAGGCAGAGACGGCCGCCAGGGTGGCGTTGTTGTGCGCAGCGCGGAAGGTGAGGACGCCGTACACGTCGCCATCAAAGCCGCGCGTGGAGTCACCGTTGCCCATGCTGCCCAGGCGCATCTGCAGATAGTTGTTGATGACCGGCTTCGCGGTGCCGTTCAGCGTAGTGTAGTCCACCGCCACGGGCAGCAGCATAGTTGCACCGGCTGTCAGGAACGCGCCCATACTGCCGCTCATATCGCCCGCCACTGCCACCGCCAGGTTGTGCGGCGCAAACGCCTTGCCGTTGGGTACGCCAGGCGCCGCCACGGCAGCGTACGTCATGGGCACGCCCAGGGTGGTGACGGGGACGGTCGCGCCCGCGGTGGCCATATTGTAGTCAGTCGTCCGCACGCCAAAGGCGCCAGGCCACAGGAACGGCGCGATGGTGGACACAAACGATAACCAGGACCAGCCGGTAAAGCCAAAACTTGGCAGGTTGCCGCGGTTTACCACGAACTGCGACGACGCCCCCTGCGTCTGCGTCAGCACGATGTAGGTGCTAAAGTCGGTGGAAATGCCGAGATCAATGGCGTCCGCGCCACCTTCCATGACGGTACCGGCGGCGCGCGTAAACGCCACCGCGCCGGACGAGCCGGACACGCCCGACGCGGCGGCGCGCGCCGTTGGCTGGTACGCCGCCTGCTTCTGGATGAAGTCATGGCGGCCGGAGGGTGACGAGTCCGCCCACATCGCCAGCTTGCCCGGCGGCAGCGTGCGCGCGTCCAGCCACAGGCCCATGTCCTCCCACCCAGGCGGCATGGCGCGCGCGTAGAAGAAGGGGTGCGGGTGGGAGCGCGGGGAGACTGCGCCGCCGGCGTCGGTGGCGGTGATGGACACCATAAATGGGAAGTAGGCAGGCAAGCGAGTAAAGGCGGTGGCGTTGGTGGGTGTGAGGATGGACACGGGCGTCACTGATGTCATGCCCGCCGCGCAGGCATCCGGCACGCCGTACGGGTCGGTGGGCACGGTGGCGGCGCTCACCTGGCTGCGCATCCGCACGTACGGGAACGCCACCGGCCCAATGGCAGACGCCGCGCCACCCCACCCC
>Ga0066256_1003818_pt1 | contig 14133 bp, 9 predicted proteins | sample ThiBio_1000_biof_FD_87107 | JGI IMG/M metagenome (GOLD analysis project Ga0066256, IMG submission 87107) | Wastewater bioreactor microbial communities from Cape Town, South Africa - Thiocy_expt_1000_biof (version 2) | ecosystem: Engineered > Bioreactor > Thiocyanate-remediating >...
CAGTCACGTCGCCGTACTGGAGCGCCCCATCTGCCGCTGCTCATGGCCTGCCCGCCGGCGCCAGCAGCACGCTGTATGCCGGCTCGTTGGCAGGCAGCTCCGTCATGGGTGACGCTGGCGACACCCTCGTGTCTGCCGTCACCTCCTCCACCGCCAGCACCGGCGGCACTGGTGCACCAAGCGAGCCGCGCTCGGTGACCCACTCCGTGCCGGTGTCACGCTCCACCACGCGCGTTGCCATTGTGCGGCCTCCGGGCGCGGTTGCCCCGCCAATCACTGCTGCGGCCGTTGTGCACGCCCCTGCGCCGGCGCCCGCGCCTGTGCCTGCGCGCGCGCCCTCGCCTGCGCCCGTTGTACACGCACCCGCGCCCGCACCTGCACCCGCACGCCGGCCGGTTGTGGCGCCGCAGTTCCCCTACTCGCCAGACTACCGTGGCAAGGTGCCGGGCCTCATGCTGGGCGCCGAGTCCACCATCTCCACCTCTGTGCCCGCTGGCGGCGGCGGCGGCGGCGGCAGTGGCGGCGGGGGGGGTGATGGGGAGGGGTGGGCAACGCCCCGTAGCCATGGTAGCGGCAGCTGGGAGCATGAGCATGACAGCGGTGCTGTGCCCAGTTGGGCGGCGCCGGCGGCCGCTGCCGTTGTGCAGCCAGCCGGCCGCTCACGCCCGCATCACGCGCCGGTCGCAGCACCGGCGCCCGCACCTGCACCAGCGCCCGCACCCGCACCGGCACCAGCACCACCGCCGGCGTCCCGTCATGGTGCACTGCCAGAGCCCGGTAGCTATGCTGCACGGCGCGCGGCGCGCATCAAGCTCAAGGGCGTGGTGCGCGCCGTGGTGGCGGCGTCGCGTGTGGCGCAGCTGGCAAGTGCCCCGGTGGAGGAGCCGCCAGCGCCGCACGTCGCCGACGACCACGACCACAACGGCGGTGACGACATCTATGGCGAGGACGGCATGGCGTACGGCGACACGGACGACGGCTACTCCGGCTCCGGCTCTGCCACCGCCTCCGCCGACCTCCCGCCCTCCATTCGTGCGCTGCCGTTCATTGCGCAGCCGCCTGCCCCCGCTCCGGTGCATGTGCGCGTCGTCGTACCGCCGCCGGTGCCTGTCGCATCGCCGCCCGTGCCGGTGCCTGTCGCTGCCCATGGTCGTGGCGGCGGTGGCGGCGGGGGTGGTGGCGGAGGTGGTTGGCGTGCCGCCCCTGTCGTGTCACCACCTCCCGCTCCCGCTGTTGCGCCAGCTGCACACCTAGCTGTGCGTAGTCGCCCAGCACCAGCAGCGGCGGTAGTTCCAGCAGCACCAGCGGCGGCGCCCGTGGTGCCGATCAAGAAGACGCACGGCGACATGTATGACGACTTTACCAGCGTGGAGGACGACGGTGGCGACGCGGTGGAGGTAGCGACGCTTGGCTCGTTCGACGATCCAGTGGGAGGCTATGCCGGGTATCCCGGAGGCCGGCGGTCGCCGCCACCTACGTTTGGCGTGGCGTCCGCTGTAGTGAACCCCGACAAGCGGCAGTCGGCTGACGGCACGCCTGGCGGGCCGTCGCAGCTGCGCCCGGCACGCTCTGCTTTTGGCGGCGCGATGGACCCTGACCTGGACGCGCCAGAGGTGCCACCACCGCACACCACCCCCCTGCGTGGTGGTGGCGGTGCTCCAACCAGCGCACAGCTGCGGCACCGGCACGTGGGTGCCGAGGCGGTGGCGGGCGTCACACGCAACCCCCTGGTGGCGGTAGCTGCTGCCAATGCCGCGGCCGCTGCTCTTGGCGCAACCCCCACGCGTGCCGCCGCTGCCGCAGGGCATGCTCTGCTGGCGGGCGCCGTCGCGGGTGCACCTGCTGGCGACGTCAGCGGTGGCGGCATTGGTACGCCGGCCAGCGCCAAGAAGAAGCGCCGTGCGTCACCACCGCCGCCGCCGCACAACGACCCGCTGCCACCGCCGCCGCCGTCGGCACCCGAGTCAGCAGCCTCCAGCCCCGTCGCGCACAGCCCGCCGCCCTCACCCGCGCGACATGGCGCTGCACGCCGCACGCCAGCGCGTCGGGGCGAGTCCGCCATTGGCGTGCGCGACAGCATCATGACGACAGAGTCGTGGGGCAGCATGCACGCGCTGCCCGACCTGGACGCTGGCGCCGGCGGCAGTGAGCGGCCCAGTGACGAAAACGAGCGGGTGGACCTGAGTGCGCCACCACGCAGCACGGTGGCTGACACGCCGGCGGCGGGTGGCAGGGCGTTTGGCACCCCCGCCAGCGGTCGTCGTGGTGCCAATGCTGCGCGGCCGGTGAGTGTTGATTCGACAGCTGCCGTGGTGGCCAAGGTGGCACCGCCCTCTCTCGCGCTGCTGGCTGCCGCACTACCTGCCAGCGCTGGCGCGGGTGCAGCACCCGCCGCTGCCACCACTGCCGCCGCCGCCACTGCCATTACGTCGCCCGGTCCTGCTGCGTCATCAGGCGCGGCGGCAGCTACCACTGCTGCGGCGGCAACACCGGCGGCGCCGCCAACGAATGCCGCCGCTGGTACGGGCGTTACGTCTGGTCCAGGTGGCGCCGCCGGGAAGGTAGATCCCCTGGCAGCAACCGGCGTGCATGAACTGGAGCTGATGGGGCCACATGCCACCAGCAGTGCGGCGGCGGGGTACCGCGCGAGTGATGCACTGAACGAGGACGACTACGATTTTGCCATCATTGTGCGGGTGGAGCGCGCGCAACGCAGCGCGGCAGCGGCGCGCGAGGTGGGGAAGCAGACGGTGCTAGTGTCGCCGCGTGGCGGGTCACGCAGGCGGCTCGTAACGTCACCAGATCGCGGTGGTGCCGGCGCGCCCCGTGCGCCTGTCCCTAGCTCGGTATCGCGCGGCACGCCAGGGGCAACTGCAACCGCGTCTGCGCCGCCGCGGTCTGGCCGCAGTGCACGACGCACCCGCAGCCGGCGTACGGACGACGAGGACGACGATGATGAGGAGGATGAGAGACACGGCGGCGGCAGTCGCGGTGCAGGCGGCGATGACGGCGGTAGTGACAGCGCGTCGCAGTCTGACAGCGACGCGCTGTCAGCATCCAGTGATGAGGGCGGTGGGCGCCCGTCCACGTCAGCCGCGTTACCCCGGCGGTCGCTGGGTGCGCGCGTCATCTCGTCGCTAGCAGGGCTGGCAGCCGGCAGGCGCGCCAGCACGGCGACGTCCTCCGCCGGGGCCGCTGCTGGCTCCACTGCGACGTCAAGTGGCAGCGCGCCTGGCTCGGTGGCGGGCGGCGGCGACAGTGACGGCGAGGGCGACGTGGACGTCTCTGCGGCGGGCATCACGGCGCCGCGGTTGCAGCGGCGCGTGACGTGGAGCCGCATGGTGGCGACGGACGACAGCAACTCCGAGGCACTCACGCTGGACACGGTGACCGCGCCGCCGGCAAAGAAAGGTGTGCGCCCGCTGGTGCCAGAGTCGCTGTCCGACAGCGACTCGGAGGAGGATGCACCGGTGCCATACCACCACCACCACGCGCGCGCTGCCAGCGGCAGGTCGCGGTCACCTGTGCCATCGCTGCGGGGCGGCGGCGGTAAGGCTGCGCCTGCAACCCGTGTGGCGGCACCCGCACCCGCCCCACCGCCCGCGGCACCGGCACCAGCGCCGGCGGCAGCGCCGCAGCACCTGCACAAGTGCGCGGAGGTGCTGGCGGCGCTGCGGGCCGCGGGGCTGTGCGCCAAGCGCGTGCGGTCGCTGTCGCGGCGCATGTGGCTGATCAAGATCCGGGCGCCAGAGTGGCGGCTGGAGCTGGAGGCGGAGCGCATCCGGCTGCGCATGCGGCGGCGGGACGGCGGCTGGTCACGCTTCAAGCGCTCCATGCGCGACGCCTTTGTGGCGCTGCCAAGCGGCGGCTCGGGCGGCAGCCGCGCGGGCAGCGATGCGGACGAGGAGGACCGCGACGGCCTGCCGCCGCTGGCGGGCGAGGGCGACGGCGCGGACGCCGTGTCACTGTTCCACTCCTCTGACCGCCAGACGCTGTTGGACCACATCCTGCGCTCCTCCGTGCGGGAGGGCGGCGCCGACCTGGGCGACACCACGCCGCTGGGCGCGTACGTCACGCACATGTTCCCGCTGCACATGCGCGCGCGCCTGGAGGAGCTGCAGAGCGACTGGCTGTCGATCTGGCGCCCGGCACGCTCCCTGGGCGCCTTTGACCGCATCGGCGTGGTCGATGCGGCATGGTACGCGCCGCCGCGGCTGGTGGACCTGTCCACCCCGCGCCGTACATTCTGCGGCATCCCGTACGGCACCGCCGGCGCCGCCGCACCGTCGGGTTCCACGGCGTCGGCGCCCAAGGTGACGGTGGTAGCTGCCAAAGCGGCGCCGCCACCGCCACCGCCGCCGCCTGCTTGTGGCGGCGCGTGTGCACGCGGTGGGTCGTGTTCCGCGTGCGGCGCGGTGGCGCGGTGCGCCGCGGCGGTGGCGTCGTGCGTGTGCAAGGCGCGGCGCAGCACGCGGCGGCTGTGCTGCGGCGCGCTGTCGCAGCCGCTGGACCGCATCGCGGCGTACTACGGCGAGACGGTGGCGTTCTACTTTGCGTGGCTGGAGTTTTACACGCAGTGGCTGGTGGCGCCCGCGGTGGCGGGCGCGCTGCTGTTCCTGGGCCAGGTGTACGCCGGCTCGCTGGACGTCGGCTACGTCCCCCTGTTCTCCATGTTCATGGCGGTGTGGTCCATCCTGTTCCTGGAGATGTGGAAGCGGCGCAACGCGGAGCTGGCGCAGCGGTGGGGCGTGCTGCACTACGAGGACGAGGAGGTGGTGCGGCCGCAGTTTGTGGGCAAGTGGAAGCAGGACGCCGCGACGGGCGCGCTGCTGCGCGTGTACCCCACCTGGCGCCGCGCGCTCAAGTACGCCGTCACGGCGCCCATCATCTGCGCCTGCCTCGTGGGCATCGTGCTGCTCATGGTGTTTGTGTTCTCCACGCGCGACCACCTGCTGGCGCAGTTTGACGTGTACGAGACGGCGGTGGCGGAGCACGCTGCCATGCTGGCGGCGGCGAACGGCAGCGCGGTGGTGGGCAACGTGACGCTGCCGCCGGAGCCGGAGCTGCGCGTGGACGTGGTGACCGCCATCCTGGACACGTGGCGCGACGGCATTGTGGGCTTCCTGCGCGGCGACCCCATCACGGTGACGGGCGCGGCTGGCGCATCTGCCGCCGTCACTGCCGCCGCCGCTGACGCTGCCGCCGCCGCGGTGCCTGCCAGCGGCGTGGCTGCCGTGCTGGCGGCACTGCGCAGCCGCGTGGCGCGCCTGGAGGCCTTCTTCTCCGCGCGCCCCGACTGGCGCTGGTGGCTGGCCATGGCGGTGCCGCCGGTGGCGGTGGGCACGCTGCTGCCGGCGCTGGACGCCGTGTTCCAGCGCATGGCGCTGGCGTTCAACGAGTGGGAGAACCACGCCACCGAGTCGGCGTACCGCAATCACCGCATCGCCAAGGTGTTTGTGTACCGCTTCTTCGCCTCCTTCGTCTCCCTCTTCTACTACGCCTTCAGCCCGCAGCACTCCGCGCTGTCGCTGTTTGTGCAGCTGGCCGCGTTCCTGCTGGTGGGCCAGCTGGTGAACAAGGTGCTGGAGGTGACGGGCTCGTGCCTACGCGTGGGCTGGCGCGAGTGCCGTGCCGCACGCCGTGCGGCGGCGGCAGAGGAGAGCGGCCTGGCGGAGGGCCGGCGTGGCCGCCGCCTGCTGCGGCACGCCGGCAGCGAGGCGTGGCGGCAGGCGCGCCTGCCGGCGTACGACACCTTCAACGAGTACGCCTCCATGCTCATCCAGTTTGGCTACGTCACTTTCTTCTCGTGGGCGTTCCCGCTCGCGCCGCTGTGCGCGCTGGCCAACAACATGATTGAGATGCGCACCGACGCATACAAGCTGTGCGCGCTGTCACAGCGGCCCATCGCGTACAAGGCGGGCGGCATCGGCGTGTGGTACAACGTGCTGGTGGCGCAGTCCATCCTGGCAGTGCTCACCAACTGCGCCCACCTTGCCCTCTCCTCCGCCCAGTTCCGCGCCTACTTCCCGGGCGTCACCGACACGGAGCGCCTCCTCGTCGTCTTTGTCATCGAGCACCTCGTCCTCTCCCTCCGCATCCTCATGGCCTACATCATCCCGCCCGTCTCCGCCTCCGTCCGCCGCCGCGCCGCGCGCGACGCCTGGGCGCTCGCCAAGCTGCAGGGCCGCCGCAGCGTGGGCGAGGCGTCCGCGCTCGCCGACGGCGCCTCCGCCGTCGACAGCGCGCCCGGCACCCTGGCGCAGACGGGTGGCGTGTAATTGGTTGTGTGTTGTGTGCGTACCTGCCTGTAGCGCGTTGTGTGAGTTGTGTATTGCGTCATTGGTGTCGTTTATTTGTTCAACTTCTGGAGAAGTGTGAGGAGTGCAGACGCCACGGGCACACGGTGAAGTCGCCCTACCCGCCACCGCGTGCTGCGGCAGCCCTCAAGCGCCAACGACGGTCCTCGCAGCGCGCTGCGCGCATGGCATGTTCAGCAAACTGAGCAAAGTTGATCGTCGAAGATCTCGCCGCTGCAAAATGCCCGCTTGTCGCTATTACACAGAAATAACACAGATTTTACGTTTTATACTTAATACTGCTCCCAATCCGCACGCACTGGTGCTGTATAACTGACCCCGTGTTGTAATCCACACAACCGGCCATTTTGCCAGCGAGCTGGAAAGCAGCCGACGGTTGACAACTTGGCAGTTTTGGCCTCTCCAGCTGCAAATCACCACCTTGCATTTATTGCACTAAAATAACACCCATAATACCTTCCACCCTTATTATTGACCCCACTCCACACGCACTGGTGCTGTATAATAACACCGTGGTGCCAATTGACACAGCCGGCCATTTCGTCCGAGAGCTGGAAAGTAGGGTGGCCGCCCCTTTAGCGGATTTTTGGTTAGCGGGTTAGCGATAGCGAAAAAAAGTCACAAGCCTCGCTAAACGCTAAGTGGCAGGCAGAAGTAGCGGGGGCGGTGACGCTGCCGCTAAGTTGCCTGCCAGCGGACACGGTGCTTTCGGCGCTTGCCGCTAGATGGTGGTTGGGGACTTGAAACAATTTTTTAATTACTGCGATTCTAAATACAATATTAAATAAAAAACATTTAAAAATTAAATAAAAATATTTAAAAAAAAATAATTTAAAAATATTTAAAAAAAATATTATCTAAATTATATTAATGGAGTATTGTTGTTCATTGTGTAATATAACATTACATGAAAATGTTGATGTAATAATAACATATGGGAATTTCTTTTGTGAAACTTTTAATGTTTGCAAAGATTGTTATAAAAAAGTAATTAAGTCTAACGCACCATATAATATTAGACCTTTTAGTAGACCATATAATAGGTTGACTGAAGAATATTATAACCCATCTATAACTGCTGAAGATTGTGAAATATTATATTCAAATGGAAAATTTGGCACATTTTTTTTATAATTATACAAAATAAAAATATCAATATATTTTTTCTAACTTAAAGACTAGATAGTATAATACAATGGCGGGGCAAATGCTAAAATCACCACCCACCGATATTTTGCATTGGTTCTACTGATTAAATCATTCTTTGGCTTAATCAACAACACCACCCGCCCTTCTTCTTCCCCATTTTATTTAACCATTCTTTTTATCCATTATATTTCTAAATTAATAAAAAATAGACTAATCTTTAAAAATAAATTGCTTTCGCATTTATTTTGAAAGATTAATAATAAAAAATAGAATTTTCTTTAAAAATAAATTGCTTTCACATTTATTTTAAAAGAAAGAATAATAAAATAATAGACTTTTCTTTAAAAATAAAAAGCTTTCGCTTTGTTATTTTGAAAGAAAATATTTTTTATTCAATTAATTATTTAAAGAAATGTTTTATTTATATTTGATATTCAACATGGATTCGTGTTTTTCTTTGAAAAACCCAAATAAAACCATTGAACGGCTTATATAATTTTATTTTTCTGTTGTTTATTCATTTTAACCATTTTATTATTCTCTTTCATATATCCTGCTTATTGAATTCATTTGGTTTGATATGCTTTTATTAATTTTTTGGATTACCCCGCTTATTGAATTTTTCATATTTGTTCTTGCTTATTTGAAATATTCAGTTATCCTTTGCTCTTGTGATTTTTGTTTTTCCACTCTCTGATGATATTAAATAGTGCGCTAGAAAATACCATTCTATACTACTCCCCTCGCTAGCAATTAGCGGTCGTGTCCCACCATAAAGCAAGAAACACACGCGGCAGCGGCACAAATAGTGGGAGCAGCATACCACAATGCTATGTGTGCATTTGTACAATGGATAAAACTATTAATTGTTGTGGTTTGGCCGGTGTAATTGCACCAGCGCGGTTTGGTACCGCCTGGCAGCTGGCAGCAGCAAAGCACGGTGCCGGCACCGGTACCTGGTACTAATGCGCTAACAAGCGGCTTTATCCTGCTTGCCAACACCGCTGCGGGGGAGGAGGGGACTGTTGGTACACCATCCAGCTGCTACTACCAAGCCACCAGCACCGGGAACACTTGCAGTCTTGTAACCAGTGTGGAGCCACCTCTCGCCGCCTCAGCAGCGCGCTGGCATTGGCGCCCAGGCGCCGGCGCGGTGTCTTGGCAAAGCAACAAACAAACGATGCACTGTGGTACAACGGCACCTAATTGCGCTGTTATGCTGGGCCCGCGCATGCGTCGTGCTGCCGGTCGTGCACGGCCCCCTCCTCCCCACAGCCCAGAATCACGACGAGCAGGCTCCGCAGCCACCAACCATACCGGTACCAGTAGTGGCCACGACACACGTCAGTAGGTAAGGCTACGAGATAACTGGGAGCGCAGCAGCCAATGTCAATAACACAACACTCCCTATCCGTGGTGTTGGTTGTCGATTTGCTGTTTGTTGGCGCGTAGTCGCCACCTTGCCGGCGGCAGGGCGCGCACCGCGGCGTGGCCGCGCATGTGGAGTTCACTGGATACGACGCACAAAACAGCTTGGTAGCAGTGCCCAACACACGGGAAAGGGAAAGGGGGGAAGAGGAGGGGAAAGAGGAGAAGGGGGAGGGGAAGGGAGGCACTTTGTTGAGTGTACTTGAACCCTAGGCTACGCTGCCGCCGCTAACGATTTAGCGGCCCTTGAAGGGCGCTAAACTGCCCCGCTCGCGCGCCAGGCGCCCAGCCGCTAGCCGCTAAGTCACGGCCGGCAAAACCACCTAGCGGCCCGCTAGGCGCTATCTAGCGGTGTTGCGCTGCGCGCAGCGAGGGTTAGCGCGCTAGTTTTTGCTTAATAGCGGCCAGCTCAGAACCACTTAGCGCTAAAATTTTCGCCTGCGGCGCGGCCACCCTACTGTCGGCGCCGTCGACGGCCCGTCGTCGTGGCTTATCGTCGCGTTACCGGTAGTCGTTGTCGTCGTCATCGCCGTCATCTGTGGCGGCCCGTCGTGTCTGGCGGTGCGACCCTCCAGCTTTCAGACGTTGCCCAGGTTGGTGATGTTGCGCGCCCCTGTGATCATCCAGTGGTTCGCAAGTTGGCGCAGGCAGCGGTCGTACACCATCAACGTGTCCCATACTGGCAGGTGTCACATGGCGCGCAGTACCGCAGCGCCAGGGTGAAGATGCCGGTGCCGGCGCTGATGGTGCATAATGGCCGTGCATCCGCGTTCTCTAATTAATGGTGGTGGTGTGCGCAGGTCGTGCGCGTCGGTTGCCGGTCAGCCACCTGGTGTGTTCGTCAGCGTGTTGATGATGTCGCGGGACGCGGTGGCGGCGTTCATCATCGCTAGCTTGACCACTGCGCCAAGCCGCTCCGACGGCAGGTCCACTACAACGTACTTCATGCCCGGGAGCGACGGCGGTGCTGCTTTATCCAGCGCCGGCGGAAGTCGCATATGGCGGCTACTGCAGCTGGCGGTGGTGGCTACTGCGAGGCGACGGATGCGTGCGGCGTGCGGCGGCGAGCTGAAGTGGTGGCGAGGACGGCGGGGGGGCCTGGACCCCAATGACAGGCGAGCGGGCGGACAGCGGGGCAAGCAGGCCGGGCACCTGCACAAGGCTCCGCCAGCAGGGGCAATGCGGGGGGGGTGGGGGCGGGGGGGGGCGCCGCAGGCACGCGCCACCTGGGTCGCACGGGGAGGGGGCAGGCGGGGGGCCGGCAGGGGGCGGGGTGGTGCCAATCACGCAAGTGCACCCCGGCGCGGGAGCAGCACTGCGCACGAACGAGGCGAACGGGCACCCACCCTGCACGCTAGCATTGGGAGACATTTTACCGGTAGGCTAGCTCACCATCGTGGACGGAGCACATGACGAAGGCGTGTAAGTATGCCACCGTCTCCCGCCAGCTGTCTGCGGAAGAGCTGGCGGCAGGTGTGGAAGTATACCGGTACCGGTATGCGCACGCGCTGCCGGCCAGCCGCAAGCAACTTGGAGTACCGGTTCCGGTATGCCCGCGGTCATCTGGACGACGACTCGTTCACAGTTGTGCCCGCGCCGGCACAAAGAAGTCCAGGCACGCGGCGACCGCCAGCGCTGGGAAACTGCGGTCAACGTACTGGCACTAGGGGGTTGGCCTGCGGGACGACGCGCATTGGCTGTCGATGGCATCGCCCCTCTATGCCTGCCACGCGCGAGGTAATACCGGTAGAGGCCCTCCACGCTTTGCAACCGGAACCGCTGTCGCACACGCGGCACACCGCATGTCGCCTGCCTGGCACCACCTAATGCGTGACACGCCGCCCAACCAGCTGCCGGTGACGGTGAACGAGGAGTTTGCGGTGCGGGTGCTCGTGTCGGCGGCTGTGCAGGCTGGCGGCGTACCGGTAGCTGCGGCTGCTCAAGTGCTTGCTGCGCGAGATGGTGGCGAGCGACGACACTAGCTGCGCTGCCTGGTCACCGGCACCGTGTAGTACGTAGTACGCCGACTATCATAGCGCTGTCGCGGGCAACCAGGTGGCAGCGCTGCGCACCATATACGGTACCGAGGCGACAGTACGGTTGTTGAATGTCATGCGGCACACACTACCGTGCTCACGCTAATTGGCGACAGGTGGTTGCCATCTCCTCATTGTCATGGCACGCCTGAGTCTGAGACGGCCACACACGATAAGGAGGAGGCGATTGAGGTCGCGGCCGTGCTGGCGGCGCGCCACTGGAAGTTACTGGAGGGGAGCACATGCAACGTCGACGACGACCCCAACATTGGCACTGGCCCAACCCTTAATGAAGCAGCGGTAGTGGCAATTGTGAGCGCACCGGCGACGCAACCGTGGCCTTGGTATTGCACGCGCGCAGCGACAGCAGCGGCATGACAACCGAGCCACACTGGGTGCATGGCGGCTGCACTGGCGGTGTGAAGAGAACTGCGGGATGAGAATGAGACAAGAGTTTGAGTAGCGAGCGGGGTGGCGCGGATGCGCGGACACCTGGCCTTGCTGCAGCGCACCGGCGACGTCGCCGTCAACACTCGCGACAAGTACCGAGTACCGTACCGGTAGGTTGGCACCCTCCCTGTCACTCTCAAAGCATGGGTTGCAGTCCCTGCCGGTGTGGACGGTGGCGGCGGTGGTGGTGGTGCTGGATCCGGCGCAGGCTGCGGGGCGCAGTCACCATTTGAACGCGTGGTGCGCGCTGCGGAGGTTGCGGCGTTGGCGGAGGAGCGTGATGGTGGTGCGTTACCGGTACGGTCCGACGTCGATGCGGTATTGGATTGGTGCCGGTAATTAAAGGGCACGCACGGCGGCAAGGATCCCAGCCCACGCACTATGATGTACTGCAACGCGCAAGCTAGGGTCACTGTGACAGCAGTGCGCAACGTTGCCCGATGGCGATGGTGGCTGCCACTCGAGTCTCAAACAACAACGGGCCATCGCTGCGTGCCATTACTGTGTACTGGTAGTCACCAGCAATCAACATAGCAGTTCTGCCAGCGCGTCCGCGCGCTGTACGCACGACGGCGTGCACGCGTCGCCGCACCGTATGCGCCGGTGTAATGGTTGCGGCAGCGCGCGGTGCCCGGAAGTTGGCTTCGTGGCAGCGCGCTGCCGACAGTGCGACAGAATTGCCACGATGATGCCGCCGTTTGCCACGCCGTTGGCTGTCGTGCCGGACTTGCTGCTACTTACGCGCGGCGACAGCTGAGTGCGGATGGCATCATGTGGTGTCGAGTGTCGAATGCGCGGCGGCAGCGCGCTGCGCGCTGCGCAAATGCGGTGAAACCGGTACCGGCATGCCTCTTTGCCACAAACTTGCGCACACACACCAAGCGGACGCAGCAGTGACGTCAGCAACCGCACCACCCGGGCGGCGTGCTTGTGCGCCGGGTGCTATTGGTACTCCTGCGCGTAGGGCGAGGGCAAGAACGGCAACATGCCGCTACGCGGCTACGCGGCTACGCGGCTACGCGGCTACGCCGGCGCGGTGGTGGCACCGTGGTGCGCTGCGCCGCTGCGGCTGCCACTGTTGGCCATCTGGCAGCTTCTACCGATAGATGCTGGTGTCCACTGCCGCAGTGTGGCTGTGCCACTGCCGCAGTGCCGGCTGTGCCGCCAGCCGGGCGGCCAGCAGCCAGCCAGGGCCGGCGGCCCGGCCGGCCTGGCCCCGGCCAGGCCCCGGCCAGGCCCCTTCCTCAGGGTGGCTGGGGTGCAAGCCTGCAAGGCTGTTGGGCTCGCTCCATAACGGGGCGTCCCATAAGGCCGCTTCAAGGGTGGCCCGACCCCGTGAGGGGCCGGGCCGCGGAGGAAGGAGATCTGCCGCTCCCGGTGGGAGGCGGCGAAGCGGCTACTTAGTTGGTGTGAACGGGCAGGATCCAAGGAGGGACCCTTAGGCCAAAGCACCCTAACAGGCGCCTAATTTAAAGCAAACCGTGCACACGAGCGCATGCCCCGGCAGCAACCCGACCGCCCCACCCCGTCTCTCCTAGTGAGTAGCCTTCGCGTGTGTGTGGTTCGCACGCTGCCACCGCTGCCGCTCGAGTGCGGCGCGTCTCTCCTGTCACCCCGCACAGCCTGTTCACGTTTTCTCTTCTCTCTACTCCCTACCTCTCTTCTCTCTTCTCGCTCCAACCACTGCTCCACCACGTGCGCGCGAGGAGCGCGCGCGTGGCGGCCGCGCACTTCTTGGAGTGACAGCAGCAATTCATGACACCCATTGAGTAGGTACGTTGTTGCGCCGCGTCGCACCTTCCGTTGCGTTTTATTCCGCGTTGCTAGGAGGCGTGACGCGCCCCTCTCTGGTCCCCTACTGCGCCACTACCAGGAGGAGAGAGGGGTGGGTTGTGCGGTGGATCGTCACAGGGGGAGGGGGGCAGCGAGGAGGGGAGGAGGGAGGGAATCAAGGTGCTTGGAGTGGTACTGGTCTTGGGGACGATGGAGGTGTGCAACGTGCAACTGTGGCAGAGGGAGTGGGAGGAAGTGAGCGGGCAGAGAGAGGGTATACCAGGATTGCCACGGATGGGGAGGGGGAGGCACGAGTGGGGAGGGGCGGCAAGGGATAACATGTATGGGTATGTGCGAGTGTGCGCGCGCGTGTGCGGGGCGGAGGCGCACGAGTGGCACCGCTGGCAGGGTTGACCCGTTGGCGTCGTAGCAGCAGTAGGAGAGGGAGAGGAGAGGGGGATATGAGGCGGCAGAACGGGGCAGAGCGGGGGTTGGGAGGGGGTGAGCAAGCGTGGGACACAGAGAAGTGTGTCATGCGGGTGGTGGGCACCAGCGTTACGCACGCTACGGGGGCGGCAGGCGCGTGATGTTCAGCTAGGATAGGAGGGGAGAGGGACGAAGGAGAAGATAGAAAAGAAAAGAAGGAAAGAGACGGATATGTGGCTGACGGTGTGGCATAGTGGCATTTATGACACTAAGCAAACACAGCGCAGCACACACAGTGCACACACGCTGTAATGACTCAGATACGCATGGTCGTGTGTGTAGTTTGTGTTGTGGGCGTTGCGGCAGCTGCTACGGGCAGTTATGTGATTGTTGCGCGGCGACTTGCGCCGGGGGTCACTAAATCAGAATCAGAATCAGAATCAGAATTCAATCGGTATGCACCCTGTGTTCACGCACGGAGACGCGTGAGGGTCACGCCCGCTAACGCGAGCATACACCGAGGGCGGAGTTGTCTAAGCAAGCACTGCCCGGTA